>Ga0247777_1000257_pt1 | contig 14058 bp, 11 predicted proteins | sample UWRJL154409C5_FD_179937 | JGI IMG/M metagenome (GOLD analysis project Ga0247777, IMG submission 179937) | Plant litter microbial communities from Arlington Agricultural Research Station in Wisconsin, United States - UWRJ-L154-409C-5 | ecosystem: Environmental > Terrestrial > Plant litter >...
TGGCTGCCGGGGTTGCCATGACGTCAGTGGATGCCTGCATAGAACGATCAGGCGCAGCTGGGGGGAAACAGGTGTCTCACTACTGTAGATCAGTCTGAGAGACGGAGGTACAGGAGAGGTTAAGAAAACATCGACGGGACTTCTTGTTATTTTGGGCAATAAGTAGATACGCCGAGGACTCGCGGCCGAGTCGCAGCCCCGGTGCCGAGACTTATCTCGCGGTCGGCACCAAGTGATCCACCCATCTCGGGATGAGACGGCCACTAGGCTGGTGGTGGCGGTGGCCGGCACACCCATAAGAGGCAACCAACGGACCCCAAGTGCTGAATCTGGCGCCAAGGTATGGCCGCTGCTGTACCGATGTCGGGGCTCGGCTCGGCTCGTCAATCAGTCAACCCAGAACGCTGTGGTGGTGAGGGATGTCCCCGATTCGCTCGGGGTGCGAAGGAGGCGCCAAGAGGTCCGAGAATATACTTGAAAGACTCGACATTTCTACTTTTGGCCCTGCCCATGTACTATTGTTCGTGAGCACTTAAAATCGGAGAACAGAAGGACAAGGGAGTTTCTAATCGGGGAAGCAAGAACACGGGGTGTTGGCCGTAAGCTGTGCCCGGTTGGTGCAGGACGTCCTCAAAGGGCGTCGTGGCGGCGATACTACCGCCAGAGATAAGGCTGGGTACCTACCTACCGAGCATCTCTAGCATGGCGCCACACGGCAACCGCGAAGCCGAGCCGTACCAGCTGTCTGACTCGTGGGGCGAAGCGACCTCCATCTCACAGGACAGACAGGCGTCGAGCAAGAAGCAGCAGCTGGGTGCGGGGCCACGTCGGCCAATCCAGATGCTAGAGGCCGCGCTGAGCGCGGCTCGGCGACAGCCAACGCGGGTGGTCCACCGGGATGTGAACCGCAGGACGCGCTGCGTCAAGCCTCTGAATCCTATTCGGTCCGTGTAAACGCGCGTCCATATCCGCAGATTCCACTAGTAACGTTAGTCGGGGGCGGAGCAGCGACCAGTCAAGGGTCAACATGATGAGTTTGGCGGGGAAACCTTGCCAATCCTGTCCAAGAGTTGACGCAACCATAACGGCAGCGTCCCTGCACGACGCCCGGGTCTAGCTGCTTCTGAGGCCCCCAGCCGAACCTGCAGGTTGGACAGGTTGTTCCCGTCTAGGATGCGGGCCGTCCCTGAGCTAAACGCGGAAGTCCTGCATGTCACTCATGGTGTGCTGGTTCTGGACCATGAGGGATTTTTCACCTTCTACACAGTAGGGAACTGTAGCCTCTGGCTAGGACAAGAGAGATGGGAAGGCTGCTCGGATGGTGCACCAACAGTCGAGCGCGGCGGGAGTAGTCTGCCGCGTGATTGGCGACGTCGAGCTGAGAAGGGGGGAACACTGTAGGGCTTGCGGTGTTAATCCCGAGTCTGGAGGGTTGGGAGGTCCGGGTCTTGATAAGCACTGGCCCGGCTCTCCCACACCGGACTGCCGGAACGGGCGATGGGAGACGTGAGGTCGTCGAATCTGGCAGACGATTGGGTTCTTCGTCAGCGGCGGCAACGCTTTCCCCGGGGAACTAGAGCCGGGCGCGCTAGGCACGGCCCAGCTGCACGTCAGGTTGCATCACAGGGAGTTAATAGTCGGCGAATGAAATGGTGAATTCAGCACGGGAGATTCTCCTAAGCGCCGGCCCCACCTCCACGCGCGCGGACCACCCCCCCTGGTATGTACTTTGTACTGTATCATTCTTGGCGCGAGACCGGCAACGACACTTCATCATGGTGATTCTGATGTCCAAATTGGAATAAGGGAGGGGTGGTATCCAGCCTGCCCGCTTGGAAAGACAGGGGCGTTGAAGCTGACGGTGCAATTCGTCAGCCAACTACAGTAGCAGGTCGCGACAGCCATGGCCGCCCCCAGGTGTGGAGTGGACACCCTTCTTTTCTCAACACCACACCTTTTCACTTCTCCACATCCTTGACAAAAGCTCTCCGAAAGCCACGCGCGGAGCTCCACAGCGGAAGCCCCGCCGGTAGCCACTCGCTGAACAATCCGACCCACCGTCTGCGCCGCCTGTCCGCACTAACACGCCCGCATCCAGCCTGGCGTGGTCTGCTGCGAGGATGCCGGTCAAGGGCCGGATCTCTACGCAGGTGGTCAACGGATACCCTTCGGTCACGCCATGCTTCTAAACTTTGTCCCCTTGCTTTGGAGCGGCAAACCTCGTCCGGTCCGGAGCATCAGGCCGCCAAAGCTGCTGCTAATTATGGATTTGTGGCAAGCGCCTCATTTTCCAATATTTTCGAATCAGACCATGTGTGACGCCGCAGTAGCACCCTGCCGCGATCCCTCATCCTGTCTCTCATATCTCTTTCGTCGTCAAGCCTGCGCTGGACTTGGCCTGCCTCTGTGCCCCGTACCGAGGTGATAGTATATGGCCCGGCGACTGTCTTGCGCCCCATCAAACCGGTCGTTCGGGCAGCAAGTAATTACCAGAGTCGAGGTTTGGCTCCCTATTCAGTAACTCCGTTCGAAAATATGACGCCAAAAGAGACTCCACAAGTCGGCAAGGACCGCGGTGATTCCGGTCAGAGGGCAGAGTGCCACGGCGAGGCGGTGACCGACGTGCACCGCGACCTGTGGGAGCTCTTCACCCGCTCCGCAGCTGCGCACCCCAACCGCGAAGCCGTCGTGTCCATGTGGCAGACCGACTTGCTCGAAAGCGCCACAAACAGCTCGGAGCAGTCACTGCCTCAGCAGGCCCTTCCAGACGGCCAGGTACCCGGGTGTCTTCGATGGACCTACGAGAGCCTTCTGCAGAGATCGGAGTTACTGGCGCACTGGCTGCAAGCCCAGGGGTGTGGACCTGGGATGCGTCTTGTTGCTTCGCTGTGGAACTCGGCGGAATGGGCGCTCTTCTTCTGGGTTTCCGTGAGGACCGGAATGGTATTCGTTCCAGTCGACCCTCGTGTTCTCGCGACCGATCCAGCGGGTTTCCTGGAAACGACATCGCCAGCCGTCATCGTCGTCCAGGATGCGGACGCAGAGCTGAGCCTTCGGGAATCAGCGGTCCCCGCGACCGAGAAGGCCGCGGTTCGCATCTGCTGTGCCGAGACGGCAACGCCACGCTGGACATCCCTATCCGCGATCCCAGACGGGAGTGCGGCTGCGGCCTCAGCAGCAGCAGCAGCGGCCCCTGAGCGACCACCCTCTCGGATTAACGGCATCGCGCAGCACAGTGCGAAGCCGTCAGTGTCCGCCGCCGATCGGACAGCCCTGATCATCTTCACAAGCGGGACGACCTCCACACCCAAAGGCTGCCTGCATACGGTCGGCAACCTCTGGTCCCAAACCCACGACTTCGATCCGAACCCGCCTGGTCACCACGACCGATGGCTCGTCCACACTCCGGTTGCCCACGTTTTCGCAGTCAACAATGCGCTCCGCGCATGGCGCAACGGCGACACCGTCGTATTTCCCTCCAAGACATTTGACGTCCAATCAACGATGCGGGCCCTCACCGAAGAGAAGTGTACCGTCATGTCCGCTATCCCGGCCTTGGTGAAGGCGTTACTCGCCCAGCCAAACTTCCCGTCTCACGATGCCCTCAATCTTCGATATGTCACCCTGGGAAGCACAATCATTACCGATGCAGATATCCGGCTCTGTAGGGAGAGGCTCGGGTCGCAGTGGGCCATCCAGGCGTTTGGCATGAGCGAGGGCGTCCCGATGGTGAGCTGGCTCCGAAAGGATCCGCTCCTCAAGGACGGCTACCACCCGGGGGTGGGGAAGGCTCTTCCCGGGGCCAGCATTCGCATATGTGCCCCCGAGAGCCGAAAGCCTCTGCGACGGAACGAGATCGGCGAACTCCATATGGGAGGCCCTTCCGTCATACGAGGCTACCTGCACGGCCTCCACAAGGACAGCTTCTACTCCGATGAGAGCGGGCACTGGCTGGCCACGGGCGATCAAGCTCGCATTGACGATGACGGCGTGCTCCACATCATCGGCAGGTACAAGGACATCATCATCCGAGCCGGGGAGAACATCCCGCCGATTAAGATCGAGGTTGCCCTCGCCCAGATCCCAGGTGTTGTGGTGAGTCTTACTTCAAGTCTCCTTCCCCTACTTACTGCGCACATGCTGAAGTTATACAGGCTCAAGTGATTGGCGTGGAGGACGAAATTGCTGGCCAAACTCCTGCCGCAGTCGTGATGAAGCTCCCAGAAGGCTGCACGAAGCGCATGATCGCCGAGAAGGCGAAGGCTCTCGGGCCCATTTACGCCCTCGACGCTGTATACACGTTGGCTGAGCTGGGTCTGGAATCGTTCCCCCTTACTATCACCGGAAAAGTCCGGAAAGATATCCTCAAAAAGGCTGTCTCGGACCACCGGCGAAAGGGCACCCCATCAACAGCGGCGCCGGACACCGCCTTCTCCGACACACTAGATAAGCTGTGCTCGATATGGGAGGACCTAGTCGGCGTTCGGCCGGAGCCTGGGAGCAGCATCGGCGACTTCGCTGACAGTATCACGTTGCTGAGATTCTGCGATCGAGTTCTGCGCAACATGGGCCACAGAATCTACCTCCAGGACATGATGGACCACGACACGGCGGAAAAACAGGCCAAGCTTCTGCTGTCGCGGAGCCAACCCCAGGCGCCAACCCTGGCACTTCCCACAAGGGCGCCATCTTCTCTCGCCGCCAGTCTCTCGATAGCCAACGGCCATGGCCCTGTTGCTGCCACCACGGGATATACCACCGAGCCTTCGGGCGCGTTCACGACGGCCTCGCCGCCGGCGCCGTTCGCATTCTCCGCGGCAAGCGCGCCACTCACGACGGAGATACACCAGGCGCCCGGCTTCCAAGCTGCGACGTCTTCCGCTCTGCGCGAATACGGCATCCAGAGTACCGAGGTAGAAGACGTCCTCTCGATCGAGGACTACCTCTGCCAGCTGGTTTCCGGACCGCGGCCGCAGTCGTACCGCCACCGCATGGGCTTCGCCCTCGGCGTGCAAGACATCCGTCGCGTAAGGCAGGCGGTCGAGATCGGGCTGGCGTCTCGGCCCACTCTCCGCACCCTGCTGGCGAGGCTGCCATCCGGCATGCCGTTCCACGTCGTGATCAAGCCGTGCGATGCCCTCTTCGACAGCATCATCTCGACGCACGAAGTCTCCGACGAGGCAGCCCTCCGGGACTTCCTCGCCGACGATACGGCCGCACTCTTCCCCGCCAGCGTCATGACGCAGGCCCACATCATCCGCCTGAACACCACGGGCGAGGTCAGCCTCAGCATGACGTACAGCCACTCCGTCTTCGACATGCTCTCCGTAGGGCCCTTCCACGTCGACCTGGACCGCCTCCTCGCCGCCGCCGACCCCTCCGCCGTGCCCATCCCGCCCCTGACGCCCTTCCGGCTCTTTGCCGACCTGGCCCGGCTGTACCGCGACTCCGTCCCCGCCACCGCCGCCGTCGCGTCCCGCGTGTCCCGGCTCCGCGGCATCTCGCGCTTCCGCGCCGCCCTCTGGCCGCCGCGGCGCGCCCCGGGTCCCTGCATGGTGGCCTCGGACGCCGACACGCCGCTGGCGGCGGAGCGAGCGGCGGTGCGCCGCGCCGTCTGGGCTGCCGCCGGCGAGGACTGGGACGACGACGCCGCCACGCGCCGCGCCTTCCGCTTCCCCCGCGAGAGCCGCATCGTCGGGCTGCCCGGCCTGGCGCAGCTGCCGCAAGACACCGACCCGCAGACGCTGGCCCGCGCGGCGCTGGCCGTCTTTAACGCGCTGCGGACGGGGCAGGCCTTCGCGCTGTTCAGCACGGTGGAGGCGGGCCGGCGCTGGCCCTTCGTCCCCGCCTGGATGGCTGGCCTGCTGCCGCCGGCCATGAGCGTGGACGGGCCGACCTGCGAGTGGGTGCTCAACATGTTCGGCGTCGACGTCGGCGGCGCCGAGACGGTGGGTCAGCTCATCGGCCGCATGGCGGGCGAGCAGGCCGCCGTCGAGGAGCACGCCCACGCCCCGTGGTTCCGCGTGCTAGAGGCCCTGGGGCCCGAGGAGGCGGCCGTCGTCGTGGAGGCGTCGCAGCGGCAGACGTTCGTGTGGGATGTGAGCTTGCGGTTTGCGAGCGCCACGGGCGATTACCAGGTGATGAAGCCAGTGGCGAGGTATGACTGGGCGGATTGGTGAGTACCCCCCCTCTCTTAACACGACATACTACAGGCGGTCAGGCGATGCTGACGGTGAGACAGCGGGCTGTACTGGAACTGCTGTATGGTGGACAAGACGCATCTGTTTGTAGTTGCGTCTTGGGATACGGCGCAGATGAGCAGCACGGAGGTGGAGGGGCATTGCGATGGATTCGCCGATGTGCTCAGGCGGATGGCACAACCGGAGAACTGGGACAAACCTCTCAATGAGGTATTTGGGTAATAGTTAAGAAACACAAACGGCACGGAATGGTACTCGTCGACTCATTCTCGTGCGCCCACATAATCAAGAGTGGTCGTTGTCATCGGCTACTAGGCGCACCGGGCGAGCTCGGCGGCCCGCTTCTCTTTAACTCTGGCCATCGCCTTGTGATGGTGGCGAGGCGGAATGGCTGACGCAGCTTTGGCAGAAACACACCCTGGCAGGCATGGTAGACGTGGGGGAGAGCAAGAGTGGAAAAGGCATGCATAAGCTACGTGTGTGTGGATGCCCAGAGTGGTGAATTGGAAGTGGCAAGGTGAGGCCTCAACGCCTGGACATCAAGGCCTTGGCCGACACATGGAAGGCTTCACGATGCTCTCCTACTTCAGAAGATGCGGGGGCTCGGGAGATGCGGGGGCTCGGAAGAGCTTCCTCGTCCGAGAGAAAACCTCGTAAGAGGAACTTCAGAGGATGTGGGGGCTCAGAAGAGCTGCCTCGTCCGAGAGAAAACCTCGTAAGAGGAACTTTAGAAGATACGAGGGTTCAGAAGAGCTTCCTCGCTCGAGAGAAACCCCCGTACGAGGAACCTCAGAAGATGCCGGTCTCAGAAGAGCTTTCTCTCAGGAGAGAACACTTCGTACGAGGGAGGAACCACAGAAGAAGCAGGAGCTTAGAAGAGCTTCCTCGTCCAACAGAAAGCTTCGTCAGATGCAGGGGTTCAAAAGACTCTTGGGCTTTCAAAAAATCTGATTGGCCGGCTATGTTAATAAAAGCTTGGGGGTGGCTGACCTCCTTTCGAAACTAAGGAGCCAAAATGGACCTCTACCATTCACGAGGCCGCCCGACACGCAGCTGGCGGGCGCAAAGGCTTAAGCCGGGCAAATTCTAGAAGTGGAGCGAGCGAGCGCTGTCCCAAGGCATCTCTCGATCGAGCAGAGGATTCTACAGGAAGAGTCCGGAAGTTCCCCTAGCTGGTGAGAAGTTAGTGAACCACCCGTCTGTCTGCCTTCGACAGCATTCTAGCAATCGCCGTCCCGCGCAGGGCGCAGCAGGATCTGACGTCTGCCACTCCGCTCAAGCTGCCCCTACTTTGGGCGACCTAGCCATGCTATCCACTACTGACCTGATGCGCCCCGACACCGTCCGCACCCCGAGCATGCTGACCTCGTCGACAATCAATAAGTATTTTTCCTGCCAGTCCATCTGGACCTGGCCGTCAACACACAGGTCCGCGGCGCTCGAACACCGAATGCCGACGGCCGTCTATTGTCGAAGTCGTCGGAGTACTGCCTGGAGATCGCTAGCTTTTCCGCAAATGGAGGACGGCTCGTTTTAGGTTGCATGCGATATCACCAAGCCAGTCACCCCTTTTAGCACAGACTGTTAAATTCCTAGCTGTTGTTAGCCCGTCCTTGCAAACACGGCAGCAGACTAACCTCAAGTAAGGCGAAGAACCTAACAATCGCGTCTCGTCCGCCTACTTCCTCGTCCCTGCCCGCTCGGATCCGATTGCTTAGGAGTCCCTTGATAACGTGGACGTATGCTGACGCGCTCGGCTCAATATCCTCGTTCGTGATATCCGGGCTTTTTCTCTGAGCGATGACTACTTGAAGCCATCGACCAATGCCAGACCACTGGAGGATGTGCCCGCCCAGTGCAAACGTCTGTTCTCCTCGCATCCTAAAGACAAAGTAGATCGTGCCGGAGGGGAAAAATACCGTTTGTCCTGGCAACAGGACGACGTATCTCCAGTCGCCCCCGGTGTAGTCGTGCGGGTTGGACATCCATGCATCCTCTTCCTGCTGGGTCGGGTAGGACATCCATCCGAAGCCGATGCGCCCTTCTTGCGCCGTGATCCACGTGGAGTAACCATGACTGTCCATATGTGGTGCCGTACTATGCCCCCCTTCCGACAGGAGTGCCCAGTCGAGGACATTGCGCCATGTATTCCAGTCGTGCCCGGGCGCGGCTATCCTTTCGGCGCTGCTGCCCATCAGAATCGCATCGCGTACGCGAAGGAGAAGCTGGCAGTTCTGTCCTTCCAGAAAAGACGGCAGGGTCGAAGGTACGGGGCTTTGAAGGTCAGGAAGGTTCCAGGGATCGTTTGTCGGCCGCTGTTGGAGGAACCGGTCGCGGGCTTCCAGAAGTGTCTTTTCCTCGCAGGATTCCGCCGGCAAACTGCGAGAGGGTATCTGGACAGATACGGTCCGGTCGAGGCCCAGATCTTCCAGAAGGCAAAAGAACTGTGAGATTGGGCGGTCCTCCCCCTTCCACTGGAAGGGCTGCTGATCTTGGGTGAAAATAGGTGCGTCGACTTGCCCAAACTCGACCTTTTTGGCCGCCGCTTCTCCACGCAAGAAATATGCTTCCTTGTCCGTCGGCGGCTTGCTCTTCTGCACGATTCGAGAAATCAACTCGCTCGTCCGCCTGCCCCAAGAGTCCAGCTCGTGCTCCGCAAATTGTAATTCATCAAGAGCCTGCCGGCGGTAGGCTTCGTCGCGGACCGGTGTGTGTCTTGAGTAGCACCCCTGCCTTGGTGTGGCGGGCAGAGCGCTGTGAACCGAATCATCGAGCCGAAGCCTTTTCGGGGTGGCATTGCCAGCGAGGTCGGGAAGCGAAACACGGCGCCGCTGGAGATTGAAGTTTCTCTCAGGGCTACTACTCATTTGGCGTCTCTTCTCAGCATTCGGCAGCCACGTCGCCTTCGCCATAACCTCCGTAAACTTCTTGAGATGTGGATGGCACATATCCTGAAAGGGAGGGGTGGGAGAGAATGCAGATAGCATCCGCCGGACTGCGCGTGCATCTAAGTTGTCTAGAATGGCTAGGGATGTCGGTGGTATCTCGGGCGGGCAACATCGCTCTTTCCGTGGGTTCACGGAGCTGAGGGGCCTGAGCTGGCGGTTTCCTGGTTTCGAGCTTCGCGATGGTGCTTCGTAATAGCCTGGGTTTTCTTGTCGCTGGCGAAGCTGCCTGGTTGCTGCAGTATGGACGTCTTGGTCGGCATCGTTGTAATGCCTTGTGGCTGTTCTACCATCCGCATTACCTGGACCTAGGCTTCTCTGTGAGCGAAGGAACCACGGGAGTGATGTATTTTCAGGTCGGTTATCGTCAGGATTGCCGTCGCCCAGTGTGTCGGCCACTCCCTGTACGACACTTCTAGACGGGCCTTCGACAGCAGGGGAGGGAGTGTCGGAAGGGGAATCTACCCCTGGTGAGGTCGGGGGAGTTGATTCTCGGGAGTGACCGGGAGAAGTGGTAGAAGCAAGTCGCGTTGTGGAATTAGCGTCCTCCATGCCCCCCGTGGACAGCACACCGGCTTCCTCGCCCATCGGAACCGCATGGACGATCTTTTCACCGACATGCAGGTCCAAATCTGCTAGGCCAGCTCCCCCCGAAGGTTCAGACGGACAACGCACCATGAGCCCGAACTGATCGAAGATGAAGCCGCCAGGAAGGTCTTCCCGCGTTAGGTCCGCAAATGGTAGCTGAATCTTGTCGGGATCGCCTTCTTTAACAAATGGACCCTCATCCGTCCAGTTCGCCAAGTTGTGCAGGTCCACCGGCTCAATGGGGTTTAACCCTGTCTTTATGTCTCGGCGCCCGGGTATCTGAAATCGTCGGAGCAGGAGTCGGTTCAACTTTCGTATGCCGTTTTCGCGGTTGTGTAGTTTCGCCGCAGCCGAGAATTTGTTGCAATAATTCTGCCCCTTGCTGGCCAACTGGTAATGCTGAACGACATCCTTGCCCCATCGTAGGCTGACGACCTTTAGAGGCGGGAGTAGCTTGGGTATGGTGTCCGATCCGACCGCGACAACGCCTACGAATCGCTCCCATTTTGCTGCACCATCTTCCTGCGTCATCCTGGGCAGGCGTGCTGGCTGGCGTACGCGCTCCTTCCTCTCCCTATACCAGACGCATTCCCGCGACATGACATGCTCAAAGGCGGCCAGCCGGAGGACGAGCCTGTCGTTTTCTTCGAGCAACTCATCCCGCTTTTGCAGGCATTTGTCGTATCTTTCCAGGTCGGTTTGGCAGAGGCGAATATCGTGGCGAAATTTCTCTAGCAGCTTGGCTTCGTTGGGTGTCAAGAGGAGGTCGATCTCGTATGCGACCGTAGGCGCATCGGAAGAGGCCGTGGTCGAGCCGTCAACGGCGCCGAACGGCAGTTCGGGGGTTACAGCATCCAGCTGTCTCCCTCCGCAATTTTCAGCCATGACTGGCTGATGTACGATCTTAGAGAGGCTGTCATGAAAGCCGGTGCGGATGTTGACTGTCCAGAACAATCAGAGCCTTGCGAGATACAGGTGGCGTCCCTGGCGGTGGACCCACGGCAACTCATCAGAATTCGACGAGTCGTTGTGGGGCTCCATGTGTCCAGTGATGGGCAAAACAGGGCGAGAAGCCAGGGCGCAGGCGGTCGAGATTCGGCGCCACGGCTTGGCGAAATGGAGCGCTTTCCGCGCTATTGACGCTGCCGCCGATGCGGCTGAGTGAGGCTCAATTTTCCGTTTTTCATTCTCCCCTGTTCCCATTCTCGTAGGTAGCTTAGCAGGCTCGCAAGCGCTAACGCAGCGGGCGCTGTAGTTATAAATTGCCCGTGGCACTATTCGACGCCCAGCCAAGACCCTACTAACCTCTAGCTCCAACACTAATTTACCAAAACATCATAAATAGTCCTCGCCCGAACAAGTCTCAGTGAAGAATTCTCAAATGCAGATACTCAAACCCCTTTTTTGCCAGGCAATTCCCGATTCTGCCTTATCGTCGATCACTCAACACGGAGCATGGCCGACGCTCCGCCTGCCGACACCAGGCGCCCCCCGGTGCCCGATGGAGCCCTGCCGCTCCCAGCGCTCGCAAGGCTGAGCCGATTTTCCGCCGCCGTCCTCGTGTCGGGTCACTTCGTCATCATCGCTTGTTGCTCCTTCGTCACCTTCCTGTGGTTCGGCAACGAGGCAGGCTCGGTGTGGAAGCAGATTGTCATATCAGGCTGGGTGGTCAGATCGGTAACCCTGACAGCACTGATAATTCGTTTCGTGGTTGGCATGCAGGTCGCCTGCTGCGTGGCAATGCTGGCATCTTTGCTGCTGGAGACGTCCGCCGTCTCCTTGGCGGCCGCGCCAGCCATGTCTATGATGACAGCCAACGGGGCGGGAGTAGTCCCCTTTCTCATGAACTGCTTTGGGAGAGGTAGTTTACGTCGTGGCAATCTCTTCCGCGTCATTGCCGTGATGATGACAGCCGTCTTTGGTCTACTCCAGTTCACGTCCACCATCCTTCTATCCGACATTGGCCGGGGTGTCATTACGGTTGGCCTGCAGGACCCTTCGACCCCCTTTTCTGTGTCCTCCGAAGCCATATTGAGAGCGGGCCTTAATGGGCATTACGTGTATCAGAAACCGATTTTCCCGGCCTTTGCGGAGCTTTCCGAGAAAGCTGTCAAAGAATCTTGGACCGACAGAGTGGTCGACACAGGAACAACTCTGCGAGCCTTCCTACCCATCAACGATAGTCGGACGAGGCAAGACATACGGGAATATTCAGGCCCAGGCACTGTGATAGACAACAGGGTCATGTGCACCCGCCCAAACATCCAGAATCCGTCCTTTTACAAGGAAAGCGGGGTGAATAGCCTCGCGCTGACAGGAGAGCTTCGCGTCTCGACCACAATTCAAGACGACCTGCCGCCGGCTGAGCGCTTCAAGGTCGTCCCGCAAATCTACGATAACATCCCGTTTCTCTGTAGCCTCCCGCTCAAGATTCCCGAAGCTGGCCGGAATGATACGGGCCATGTCCCACTGTCAATCTGCTTGATCAGATTCGATCCAGTGGTTGGAGGGATTGTGTCGATCATGCAAGAATTCGATGACAAGTTCGATCCGGGCGATCAGGTATCGGCTCCATTGGCGTTTCTAGTCGTCAGCACCGAGGGCTACGACGGGTGGGATAACGCGTTCAGTTGGTGGGCCGAGAACTCGTCAACGTTCTCCGCCATGGAAGATGTCGGGGTGTGGGCCCGCGTCGACACAGAATGGAAGAACTCCAGCGCCCTCGTATCTCTCTGTTACACGTCCCTGGCATACCACACTACCGAGATCCACGCATCGAGAAACGGCGGTACGGCTTTTGAGCCTTCCTCGAAACGAAACGGGACGCTTCTCGATACCAGCGACATTCGTCATTATTTCGGTGCCGGGGATACCAAAGAGCCTGCCAAGCGTGGACTCTTTGACCTTGGATCAAAACCATCTTGGCTTGCCTGGAAACGCAACGGCAGCCAAATCAATGACGACGGTCTAGCTGACGGCGACATATCGGCCTCGGTGCTCGAGTACCTTACACTTCTTACCAATAACGGTTCCGACCCAAAGGAAGCAAAGTCCCTCATGATGGGAGACCTGAAGCAAATAAGCTTCCGTGACTATAGGATATCGGGGACCGTGAGCGCGGTCTTCTCCGACACCCTCCGTGAGAGTGGCAACCTCGCCAAGGCAGTCCAATCTTTCATTACCATGCAACTGAGTCTATCATACTACGATTACCTCGACTACTTCGACAAATTCCGCCCGTCCTCGTCTGTCGTCGACTACGCGGTGACACGTCCAGTCGGGCAATCGTTTTTTTTCCTGTTTGTTGCTGGAATCGCGTTGCATCTCGTCCTAGTGCTGTTGATTGCGGCGCTCTTTGTCATCAAAGGCCGGTGGACGACGCTCGGGAGCTCTTGGCAGTGCCTTGCACACCTGAGCAGTCCCGACGTGCAGGGTTGGGTCGGAGAGAAGGACATCATACGGAACGACAAGCAGGTCAACAAAGAAATACGGAGGGCAGGATTCCAAGAGGAGCTTGTGGGGTTAGTAGAGTCTGAGGAAGGGGTTCGGGTCATGCGACACGGTCGGACTACACAGGCCGACATCTTGGACTTGGGGTCTAGCTCAGGACAACACAAACGCTCGCGGTTCTATATAACGCAGCAAGAGGTCATGCCGGGGAGACGGGCTTGAGAGATATGAATATTCGCTTCAAGGTTTTGTAATATTGAATAGTATTGGCGCATATTATGTCTCTCGAGCCCTTCCGGCAAACTTGTGGAGCTGGAAGGCGCGTCAGTAGATGATTCCCTACTGCCGAGCTAGACGATGCGTGTCACAGAACCGACGTGCGGCGTACAGTACGATTTATAGATTGGCATACCTCTGATATATCCCCGGAGATGAACAAGTTGCAACTTGTTCATACTCGTTCTTTTGTCCGGACGGTCGCGGGGGTGCCCCTGGATAAGCCGTAACAGTTAGAACCCCTTGCAGTTAGAGGCTAGGGGGACGCAACTTAGACGACCTTTTAGTCACGAATATGAGTTACTGAATAGGCCTGGGATGCGTCAGCGTGGGATACTAGACAGAAAGAAGGAAAGAGGACAAGAGACAGAGACAGAAGGAGAGATAGATAGAAGGAAAAGGAGAAGTAGAGATAGGAGACGGAACCGCGCTGTACACACCTAGATCTAGCTCAGTACGCCTAGACCCCTTCAGGAGGGCTGGAGCCCTGGCTTCGCCGGGCTCCCGGCGTTAAACACAACAACAACAACAACAACAACTACCTCGGGGGTACTGTAACAAATCACCCAGATACCCCTGCCCCAATGCCATGTCTCAGT
>Ga0247777_1000258_pt1 | contig 14057 bp, 10 predicted proteins | sample UWRJL154409C5_FD_179937 | JGI IMG/M metagenome (GOLD analysis project Ga0247777, IMG submission 179937) | Plant litter microbial communities from Arlington Agricultural Research Station in Wisconsin, United States - UWRJ-L154-409C-5 | ecosystem: Environmental > Terrestrial > Plant litter >...
AGAGAACAGCTCGCCAGAGCCATCCCACCCAGCGGTACCAGGGGAGCTAGGCAGACGCCATATTGATCGTGCGCCTTGCTGCTCCGTTTCTTTCGCCCCGACAGACGACCCGGCGCGTGGCGGACGTACGCGAAGAACGGCTATTGGGGTTTCTGAGAATATCTGGCGACGCGACGGAAATGGGAAAGAGGCGGCTGACTCGGGTGACGATAGGATGCGAGCGAGCGAGCGGGCGAGGGTGTGAGGGGAGAGCCTGTCACGCGGTCCTCCTGCCCCCGTCGAAGACGTCTGAGCCGGGCCACCAGGGCTGTGGTCGGCTCGGTCGGCTGGGCAAACTACCTAGGTACAGTAGGTGGGCGAGGTAGGTAGGCGAGATAGATAGGCAGGGTAGAGATACCTAGGTAGCCAACCTACTACGCAAGGCGCCCCCCCCCTCCTTGGTGATTGATCACCTTAGGTAGGTAGGGAGGGAGGGAGTCTCGTCACCGAGTTACGGTGTACGTCAATGCGGAGCGATTGCCCAAGAGCCAAGGCACACCAAGCCCCTTCGTTTCTCTACGAGAATCGCCGTCTTCGGGTGACAAGTCGGAGCCTACTTACTGCACTGGCGTGCTTTTGCTCGTCGTTGCCTGCCGCTCGCCCTGCTGAAGGGGAAGGACACAAGAAGCGGCGGGTCTGACGTCTAGCAGCCGCCAAAGCTGTGCGCTTTCGTGGTCGAGGATTCCGGAGCTTGCGGCTGTGTTACGGCTCTGCCACACCCAGACCTGTGGAAACCCCAAGATCAAAGCTAGAGGATGATGGGATTTCGGAGGCCGACACCCTCTTCAGGTTCCTTCTATTTTAGCCGTGTGGCTTGCAGCAGTACCCCAGAACTACTCCGTAGGTACCCTACATAGGTACCTTACCTTGGGCGGGTACCTTGGTACTGTACTCCGTAGGTACGGAGTAGCCCGGCCAACCGGGCTCCGGGTCATCATGTACGAGGTAGTAAAGTGGTCTGTAGTCCTCTGCGGGGACAAGCCGCCTCAGGCTGGCGTTGGCAATCGATCGGTCGCTCGCAGGGAGCAGGGAAGGCCGTCGGCTCCCGCTCACAGGTGTCCACGGGGTACACTGGCGGGACGACAGGTCGTCTCCTCTCTTCACTCCGCACATTCTACAGTACTCGAATGGACGAGTAGCGCGTGTACCCACACCCGCCAAACTACCTGCAGTAGCGAGCCTACCGAGCCTGCCTAGGTACCTAGGTAGCCAGCCTGTGCGAGCCCAGAGTCATCCCGTGGATCTCCCTTGTCCGTCCCGGTGCAACGGCGACAAGCTCGGAGCTAGTACAGAGTAGCCGCCCTGCTCTCATGTCGTACTGTATATGCACGGAGTACAAGCGACGACGTATCACGTTCGACCGGCCCGCCCTGCTCTCGCATTGGAATCCTCACCTAGTTAGTTGCCTTGCAAGACCTTGATCTCGATACTCTGGAAGTACTCAGAAGAAAGATGCTTCGTCTTCGCGCCACCGGAGAGTGCGGAATTCACCCTTTCGCAGGCAGCAATTCTATGATACTCCGGAGTTCTGAGTCAGGGCCGCAACACGCCCCCTCACTCCTCAGCTCAGCAGCGCAGAGGCAGCTCCGTGAACGGGCCACCGTGTCGTGTCGACAGGACCACCTAAGTGGAAGGCAAGCCGTCGAGGGTTCGACCGCTTGTCTTCCCAGGCAGCAGGCATGCATCCGATGGCGACTGGTGGGTGGAGCCGACAGGACGGGTGGAAAGCCCGCGCGCCCGACCAGGCACGTATAGATTGCAGCATCGGAGCCCCGTGCTTGACAGCCGCCCCGAGCCTTTCAGCTCTTCGGAGCCAACATCAAGACATACTCTCGCGTGCTGGACCCGAACTGGATCATGTCTTTGTCCCTCAGCTCCAGGTACCGGCTTTCTGGCACCTTGTCCTGGTTGAGCATGGTGCCGTTGGCACTCTGCAGGTCGATGAGGTAGGGCTTAACGCGGCCCAGCTTGTCGCCAAACTCGTTTCTCTTCTCCGTGTACCGGAACTGGATGACGGCGTGCTGCTTGCTGATGCTCGGGTGCTCGGCCGGCAGGTCGGCCACAACCGTTTCGCGGCCGACAAGCCAGCAGCTGCGAAGGCTAAGCTCCACCGTATCCACGATTTGCTCGCCCTTGAAGACGAAGAGCTTCCATTGGTCCTTGGACGGCGGTTTCCGGGCCTCAGGCGGTTCGTGGTACTTGAGCGTGATGGTGGATCCGTCGGCCTGGGCAACCGAGTTGGACGCGGCGGCCAGAAGCCCCGAGTTGCCGAAGTTGGGCTGCTCCTTGGGCTTGTTGATGTCGCTGCCGTCGCCGTCGCCGGTCTGGACGAGCGCAAAGGAGTCCGCCTGCGAGGGTAGTGGGCCGCTCCGCTTGACTGCACTCTGCGACGACGGCGCGTTGCCCTTCTCGCTGCGTCTTGACCTGCGCTCTCCCGTCTTGCCACCCCCGCCTTCGGTAACGCGATGATGTCCCCGCCGGCGTCGCGCAGTTTCCGAGTCCTCCCCACTGCTCCCGTCCCGCCGAGGCCTCTTGTCGGACGATCGGTCAGGTCGGTGATCCCGGTCGTCGTCGCGTCGGTCTCGCGGCGGCATCCGACGCGCGTGCGGTGATCGCGACCTGTCTCTGTGACTCCTGCTACGGGACGAGTCCCGCTGGTCAGTCCTGACGCCGTCTTGCTCTCCTCGATCCCGTCGGCGTCTCTTTTGGCGGTCCTCGGGTTCGTACTCGCCGTCGGTGGTGGACTTGTGGGAGCGACGCTGGCTGGGAGAATCGTCTGATCGCATAGCTGTGTTTCCAATACATGTACACAATGCGTACGGCAATCGGTTACAAGCAGATTATCGAAGATAACATGAGGTGACAATGAGAGGTCGGTTTGCTGTTGCGTCAACCGCACCGTTGAGGTTTGGAGGTGGTGGTTTTTTTTCTCTTTCTCACGTGGGATGATATGCTGATCCAAGATCCGCTTTGCTGTACGGAATTAAGTTGGCTGAGGGGCTCCCGCTGCGATTCATAGCAGCACTCCAACATCGGGCGTTCTATCGACCCCGGTACTGTAGGAGCTCCGTACCTACGCGTAGGTAGCCTTGAAAGGAGGTACCAGGGTACCAGGGTAGTAGTAGGGATAAATCCTATAGTCCTCCGGACGAGGAAGCGCTACAATCCAAGGACCTGCATCAAGGTACAGTATAACTTGTAGGTACTACTTCGTACTAACTTGAAGGTGGGAGGGTAAGTTACTTAGGTACAAGCTTCTTTTAGTAGCCCTTGGATCTGGAAGATAGTAGATATCGCAATAAATACCTAACAGGCAATAGCCCGTTTTACGGAGTAAAGGGGGTCTATCCATCCAGCTGCTGTCTGCTACGATTAGCACGACGATGCAACGACGGAGGCAGGTCCACGTGTGCTTAGGCTCGTCGCCTCCATTGAAATACGGGCTCTCCCTATTCGAGAGGTACTCCGTACCTACCCAGGTACCCACTACATGCCTTCCCCCCTACCTCCATGGCCTTGACTTTGCACTACTAGTAGGATGGCACCGTTGTCTGGGTTGGACGTAACTTACGTGGCGTAATACCTTGGCGTAACTTCGCCTGGCTGGGAGGCTGGATTCACCTACGAACCGTTGAGCTTCTATGCGAGACCAAACTCGGGGACGTCCCCCATCTCCTGTCTCATCTCCCCCCCAACCTTGTACGTCATCCTCCACCGCAGCTTGATGGTCTGGACCCTCTGGCCTCTGTCCCCGGCGTGCCAGATGTCCATCGACTGCGTCACTCCCCGGCTTTGCTTTGGCTCCAGCGTTCGTCCGGATTGTGGTTGCAGTTGCAGCTCGTAGCCCTGGCGGCATCGAATCAGCCGTGCACGATTGGGCGCGCAGAATCCGACTCACCTTTGTGACCGCGGTCTGGAAGTGCAACTCGGAAAGCGCCTGCCCCGTGTTGTTCGAAAAGGCAAACTGGAGGCTCATTGCATTCGCCGTGGCCGGCGCCCGCGTGGCGTACAACTCGACTTTGACACTGCCGTTGCCCACCGTGGCCCGGTGCTCGCGCGGCGGCGGCGGGGCCTCCGGCGGCAGCGCCGATGAAAAAGACCACTCGTCGTCGTCGGCCGCTGCCGCCCCTCGTGGAGGGGGAACAGCCGCAGCAGCGGCGTGGTGGGAGGGGATGGTCGCCGACGACAGGGAAGCGAACGGATCCACCGCCGGCGGTGGCGGCGGCGGCGCAAACGCCGAGGCCAGATATGTGGGCTGCGGCGTGCCCGACTGGGAACTTGACGGGGCCGACGCGAAGGCAGAGAAGGACGATGAGTATCCCGGGGGGGCTGGGGCCGTTCTGGACCCCGCGCCTCCTCCCGCTGTACTGTTCTCCGTGACCGACGATAGAAGCGCGGGCCCGGGAATATCTGGCATGGCCCATTAGCATACAGCGTTGTCTACTGGGCCCTAGGTACCCACTGGTGTTTGCGCCAAATCCTAATGAAATGCCGCCCGTCTGCCCGTAGCTGCTGGTCTCCCCGATCGACAGGCCGAGAAGATCGTTCTCCAGTCCGCTCGCCTGAGTCCCCGCTTGCGGCGCAGCCCCGTTGGGTTCGGAGTCGGCATCAAAGTCGATGAGGGAGAGCTCCTGTGCGCCGCCTACCCTCCCCCCGGCAGCCATGGGCATCGGTCCGCCACGAGCGATCTTGTGGGCGCCGGCGATGTCGCCTTTCTTCATCAGCTTGTAGCGCTCTACCGTCCGATGTATGCTGTCGTTGATGTCCAGAAGTTTCGCGACCGCCTCGTGATCGTCTGACTCCTCTTCGCACATCTTCTGGATCTTGGGTTGCGCGCTGGAGAGCGCCGAGGCGAGCTCTTCGAAAACGTCCCCGTCCTTCATGACATCGCCCGGCTTGAATTCTTCCAGCCGCTCCTCCAACAGCCTGGCTTTCTGCTGAATCTTACCGACATCCTCGGCGGCTTTGGCGCGGTAGTCCACCTTGGAGCGAGTGTCGTAGCCAGCCATCACCTTCATGAGTCGGTTGGCCTCCTGTAGATCCTCGGGCGAGCCCCTCCTGATCAGCTCCTGCAACTTTGCCGACTGCGCTTCCCGTTCCTCTTCTTCCATCTCCTCGGCCGACTTTAGATTCTGGGGACCAAGGTCAGCAAGGGTCATGAGCCTCGGCGGCGCATAGGACACAACCTACGTCGCTTGGGTTCAAGACAGCGGCATCCTCCCTGCGCACCTCGGGAAAAGTGTATCCTTTGTAGCTCAACAGGCGGTGCATGTCGCGTATGAAGCCGAGGTCGTCCTTGTATCTGCTCGTGTCGCAGATGGTACCGCGCCACTCCTCGATGGCCTCGAGAATCTTCATCTGGACGCGACTCGGCCGAACCGGGGGCCGCTCGGGAAAACGGCGTACAAGCTCGTTGAGAAACTCCTTGGTGCTGATCTGCAGATGAAAGGGGTAGCCGCAGTTCTTGACGCAGATATCGAGCAGGTTCAGGGCGAGGAGGGCCACATTGGGGTTGCGGTGGTTGACGTAGCTGACGATGGCCACAGCCGCCTCGCGAGGGGCCGAGCCCTTCTTGGAGTTGATCAGGTCGGCGATCTCGAGGTTGAGGGCCAGGTTGGGCTCGTAGTTTTCAGGGCTACAGGCGCTCAGGATGAAGCGCTGGAGCTGCGAGGGGGCGGGCCGACCGAGCTCTCCCCAGCGGTCGCGTGCCGCATAGCGCGCAGATGCCGCCTCCATTGTCGCCTCTTCTTGGCCTTGCCCCTTCCCTTTCCGAGACTGGCCGCTGGGCGGGGACGGCCCTCGCACGTATCGGGGTCGAGATGTGGGTGCGCAGCTCCTCGACCGTCTCAACCAAGGGGGGAAATGCGGCCTACGCTGTCCATAAGCCAGGTGAAGGTCTGCAACCGAGAAACCGCCGTCGGCCGCGGGGACACAGCCGGTAGTAGACGAGGCCGCGTGGTGGAAGGCTGGGCTTCGAGGAAACGTGGTGGGATGGGCCAGGTAACTCCGTAACCTACAGCTGGCGGACATGGCCCGTTGAGGCGAGAGTCGGCTCCGTGCCCACAGCGTACGCGCACTATATCCACACTGTTAAGATACCCCACCATGCAGGCAGGCCCGGCAGGTTACACCCCTGCCCCTCCTTCGTCGATAAAGATCCAGGTTCAGTTGGACCTCTACTCCGTAGCTTAACATTCAAATCAGGTACCCGCTGGACCTACCGAGGTAGATCTAGAGCTTCCAACTTCCACCCATCGAGCCACCGACAGGCTTTTCGACGCCGCCTTTACGCCCCAAACCCCAAGACACAACATCGCGATGGTGCGGCACAAAAAGGACTTTCAGGGGAAGGGCAAGGGCAAGGGCAAGAAGCCGCATCTCGGCCCACCGCGACCGCGATCTGGCGTCGCCGCCGACGGCGTCGCCGCCCCACCGGCGTTCAAGGCTGCCTGCTGGGACCTGGGACACTGCGACCCGCGGCGCTGCTCCGGCAAGAAGCTTCTCAGGCTGGGCCTCATGCACGAGCTACGCCTTGGCCAGCGCTTCCCCGGCGTCGTCATCACCCATCGCTCGCAGACCTTCTTGAGCCCGGCGGACGCCCCAGCGGTGGCCGAACACGGCGCCGCTGTAGTCGAGTGTTCGTGGGCGCGGACTTCCGAGGTGCAGTGGGGGAGGATAGGGGGGAAGGCTAGCCGCGTCCTGCCGTATCTGGTGGCCGCCAATACGGTCAACTACGGCAAGCCGTCCAAGCTCAACTGCGTCGAGGCACTCGCCGCCACCTTCTACATCTGTGGCCACGCTGACTGGGCTGAGGAGGTCCTGGCCCCGTTTTCCTACGGCGAGGCATTCCTCGACGTGAATGGTGCCCTGCTGCGGCGATACGCTTCCTGTGCCGACCATGCGGCCGTCAAGAAGACGCAGGACGAATGGCTGGAGCGCCTGGACAGGGAATACGCGGCGAGTCGCGAACATGGCGCAGGTGAGGATCTTTGGGAAGGAGGAAACACAAACCGGAGGCCCATATTATACTCCGACGACGACGAAGACGACGAAGACGACGCTGAAGACCTGGAAGGCGTCGAAGCGACGCCATGCGATGATATTGGCCTGCCCGCGGTGTCTCGGAGGCGACAGAATCGCAGCGATGGTGGTGAAGAGGAAGGAAAAGAAGACGAAGAATATGAAGAAGACGAAGAAACCGCTGCAGACGGCGCACAAGATCAAGCCCCTTTTGCAGTACCCGATGACAGCGAGGACGCAGCCGAGATGGAGATTATCAGAAGGAGGATCCTCTCCTCCAACATGTTTCAGGACACCTCGGACACGGCGCCGAAGAAGTCACCTCAGTCAATTCCACGACCTGCCCAACCCAAGGAAGATACGGAGCCGGAACCAGAGCCGGAGCTGGAGGTCGACGGCTCGGGTGACGAAGGCGACGACGGCGATTTCGACCTCCTTATCAACGCAACGCCTACGACTGACAAGGTTGGCCTACAGAAGCTGGGTAGGGAACGGGCGCGGGCCCAGCTTGCCAGGCACTAGAGACTAGGAGACGTGACGCCGAACACCGGGACAGGTCGAGGGGTCACGGACAGCATAGAGACGTGTAGATGTACAGATGTGCATTACGGAGCTGCGAGCTGTCTTCTGCGCTGTCAGCGGCGTATGGTCTAATTATAGATACTCCCTTTCTATGATATGCGTCTTTCGTCGTGACTCTGATCGCCCATTTCTCCCCTGTGTTGTTGACCGGCTTAGTATATTCACCCCAGTCCTACAAAAACCGCGGCTCCAGTAGTACTTCGTACGACTGGATCTGGTCGCCAACCTGGAAGTCTTGCCAATCTTCGAAGGACATGCCGCATTCGGACCCCTTCTTGATCTCCGTCGCCGTCTTCTTCCCTTGCATTAGAGATTCGAGTTTTCCTGGTAGCCCACGTTAGCAACGACGACAAATACCGAGGATACCGACTGCTGTAGCAACATACCCTCGAAGACGGGCTCTCCATTCCTCAGGACCCGATACAGGGCGGACCGCGTGACCTCACCGTTGCGAACCCTGCAGCCGGCAATGTTCTTGTAGACTCGGCGCTTGACGTTGAGGGCGAAGATTTGCAATACGTCTGCCTCGCCCAGCACCTTGGTAGTCCTTCGAGGCGGCAGCAGCGCCGACAGCCTCCCTTTGACGTCGTCGCCGACGCGGTATATGATGCTGTGATCGAGGATGGCCACACCGTCCGCCTCGGCCTTGTACAGGATGGTAGGCGAAACAGGATTGTTGAAGTTGATGATGTAGCTGCCCGAGGTTGCCGCATGGTCGACGTCGGACTCGTTGACCCGACCCACGGCCGAGTATAGTATCCGTGGGCGGACCTCGTTACTCCCAATCTCCATGACAGCGGCGCAGACGGCCTCGACCGAGCCCATCACATCGCCCTTGACGACGAAGTTCACCATCTTGGTGTCCTCCTCCTCGGCCGGCAGCCCGTCGGCGGCGGGTTGATCCTGCTGGATCGCTTCCAACTCGGCCTTCTCCCGTCGTCGTTTTTCTTGTGCGGCCACGTACGACGCCGCTCGGTTGCGGCTTTTCATGTCGAAACGATAGTCGGTCGCCGCCCTGGCCTGTCCCTCGCCGGGTGCTTGCAGCACCTCATCGCCGGCGCCCGGGGCGTCCCTCCAGCCTAGAACCTCCACCGGGGTCCCCGGGGTGGCCTCGTCGACATCGGCGCCGGCCGCGTCTCTCAGAAGCCGGATCTTGGCCCACGTGGTACCGGCAACGATGAAGTCGCCCGTCCGAAGCGTCCCACGCTTGACCAAGACCGTTGCCACCCTCCCGATGGACTTGACGGTAGACTCAAGAATCCAGCCCTCCGCCATGCCGTCCACTTCTGCACGGACGTCCAATATTTCCGCGAGCGTCAGGATGCTTTCTTCCAGGTCGTCCATGCCTTGCCCGGTCTTGCCGCTCACGCAGACAACCTGCACGTCGCCCCCGTATTCCTCGAGTTCGACGCCGTGGCGTGCAAGATCCATCTTGACCTGCTCCACGCGAGCCTCGTCCTTGTCGATTTTGTTGACGGCTATGATGATGGGCACCTTGGCCTGGCGGGCGTGCTTGAGAGCCTCGAGGGTCTGCGGTTTGACGCTGTCGTCGGCCGCCACCACGAGAACGACGATGTCGGTCACATTGGCTCCCCGTTGTCGCATGCTCAGGAAAGCGGCGTGCCCGGGAGTGTCAAGGAAGGTGATCTGCTTGCCCGTCGACACCGTAACCGGAAACGCGCCAATGTGCTGCGTGATGCCGCCGTGTTCCTGCGCCGCCACCGACGACTTGCGTAGCCAGTCCAGCATAGTAGTTTTACCATGATCTACGTGACCCATTATGGTCACGATGGGAGGCCTGGGAGGCAGACTTGTTGGGTCGGCCGCGGGCGGCTGCGCTTTCAGGTCGACGGCATCGCCGGTATCCACGGTCGGCTCGAAGCCGTATTCCTGCGCCACCAGGGCGGCTGTCTCACCCGCCATGATGCTATCCTGGGTGATGTTCTCGAAGCCCAGCTCGGCCAGTCCCTCGAGAAAGGTGTCCGGCTTCATACCCAAGGCATGGCCGAGATCGGTGATGCTGATGAGCTGGGGAAGCAGGATCGGCGTGGCTCGGGCCTCGACATCAGTCAACGCCCTGTCCCTCTGTTGCCTTCTCTCCTCCTTGCGCCTGCGGCGATCCTCCGCCATCCGCTCGGCGGTTTCGTCGTCGTCATAGCCATTGTCCTCGTCGAACCCCTTGTTCCGCCAGCGGGGCTTTGGCTTGCTCGCTGGTTTGATCGGGCGCTCCCGACGCTGCTGGTAGCGAGATGGTTGCGATCGAGGGGACGCCGCAGGTCGCAATACTGCCTTCTGCTTGGGTTGACCGGAGGTCTCACCGGTAACGATTGCTGAGCTGCTACGGGATGACGCCGGTGTCTCTTCGCGCTCGAGTGTCTTGGGTTGTACCTTGTCTACCCATTCCCAGTTGTCACTTCCCAAGGCCGGTGGTGGTTTCGGTTTCTCGAAATCGAGGCGCTTCTCGAAATCTGCCCAGCCGGTGATGCTAGGGTAGTTGTTGCTCTGCCCGGCTTGTTTGCTCCCGAGATCCGCAATACGGGTCCGGGCGGATGGCCAGAAAGTCCCAGGTTGCGCCGAAGCATGCTTCGGCTGGAAGTCTGTATCCTTGGTCGCCGCCCCCTGCTCTCGCTTCGGGAAGCTCGCATCTTGCCAGGGTCGAGTCCTGCGGCTATCCCGGCGATCGAGCATTCCCCATTCCTGACTCTGCGAACCCGTATTGTGATCGAAGGACCGGATGACCGCCCCTGACCCAGAAGTTCCCCCTGCACGCAAACCGCTTCGGCCGCCATCCACTCCCCACGCAGATGGCGGTCTCCTGGGCCTTGTCGACGCAGTGGCCGCCGAAGGGATTTCTGTAGAGGATGGTGGGAGCGCCTCGCGGGTGTTCCCAGATAGTGGTCCAGGACCGATCGTTTTGACCGGTCGTCTATCGACCGGAATCCAAGAAGTTTTCCACGGACGCGCCTCGTCCTTGACGTCGGGGCCTCGACCCCAGGCGTTCCCCGACGACGTCCTTCGGCTTCCGAGAAACGGCGCCTTGCCCCTGAGGAAGAGCCATGGCCGCGTTGAATGAGGTCCTCGAAGCCGCCGGTGGTACGAGGAGGAGAAGCGCAGGCACGATAGGGCGAGACGAGGCGCAATGTCGTCGACGAAGCTGTCACCGTTCTAGGAGCGCATTGCGTCAGTGCGATTCGCGCGCCGCTGCGCAGAATTCGAATGGTATGGAAGATACCTTCCAGAGAGGGAACTTCCGCCTCGACATGTTAGAGAGAGACGACCAACTGGTGAAGAGCAAAGGCCATTGGACACCTGGGGATGTTGCGTCCACGCTACTGCTCCCTCCATACCTTGTACGGAGTCGATGTCAAGCGGAGCTCCAAATACAAAAAGTTTTGCCGGGGTCGTCGCGGAAGGGTACTGTACTGTACATAATCCATGGATGGATAACGGACGCCGGAGGGCCCGCGCCTCCGAGCTACCTAGGGTATAACGGCATAGCGGCGGGTTCATATGTACTGTACTGTACAGTAATGGACCCTCGAGCGTGCGAGTCTGCATGGAGTGAGCCTGTGCTCCCAAGCTCTGTTGGTGGCATGGCGGGTACCGACCTGTCGAGCGAGTGTACAGTACCTACTCGCTCCGTAGGTACATGCTTGGGGCGGTCGAGTATAAATACAGTACCTGTAAATAGTACTCCGTAACTCCGTACCTGCGGGTGGTACCTATAGGTACCTAGATAACGTTATGCAACTCGAAGAAAACCTAAAGTCCGCAAACCGTCAGCTCCCTCCCCTATCCTTTCCTCTACTTAATTTTTTTTTAATCCTGTCTGCCGCGACCTGGTAACGCAGGCACTCCAGGCACTCACACCTCCCTCGTTGAAGCCACTACAGGCGAGGTCCAACACAAACATCGGGATCAGCGCCTGCTATCGGTCGCACCTTACCGTACCAAGCATGGCCCCTTCAAAGAGGTCGAGAACACCAGGCACCGCGAAGAAGGTCAGTCAACCACCACATCCCTTCAGGAACGTCGCAGACGACCTACGACCCTTTTGCGAGCTGCTCGCCCCGGGGTATGTCTACGTCGCCCATATCGACTCGAAGCCTCGCAACTTCAAACGGAAGATCTTTGCCGTGCCGGTGCTCTTGAACGTGACGGTGGCCCTGCTCTTCGTCTGGCGGCTCTACTACATCGGTCCTTACTACCTGCAACTGCTCGCCACGACGCTCGGATACCTCAACGAGACGACGCTCGTGGCCAAGGACCTCTCCTGGGGCCAGCTGATCGGCACTGTTCTCAGGCGCACCTTCACCTTTATGCTGGACCTCTGCCTGGTCATCTTCGTCTGGCCGTGGCCGGTCGAATTCTGCCTCGGCCGAGCTGGGAACCCCGTGCAGTGGCGCTGGGCCGTCGGCTTCCGCGAGAAAGAGATCTACGTTCGACGCAGCCGGGACTGGCATCGGGGCCTCGGGGATGTCTTGAGGGACGACACAAGCAGGAACACGTTTCTCGCCCAGGCGAGACTAGCGACATCGCCCCTCCTCACTCAGGAGAAGACGGGCTACTTGACCATGAGTGGGGACTGGGACCTCGACTGGGGCGCCATGGTGGGCGCCACCGCCCTGGTGGATGGAAAGGCCATTGGACTCGATGCTTTCGAACTGGTGGTGCTCCTCCACGACGACGAGTACGGCTGGCTGTCTCTGGACCAGTCCACAGGCGAGGGCGCGCAAGAGGAGGACAGGAGGCGACAGGTTTTTGCCTTTCGCGATGCCCTGGCCGCCATTGGTAAGGAGGATTTGTTTTTCAGATGGGTCGAGATGATCCAGTTCGAAGCCACGCAACCCAACGGATTCGGCCCCGAGAAACAGACGGAGGTCGCCGCCAAAGTTCGCGAGTACTTCCGGTCCAGCGGGGTTGATTTTGACGCCTTCTGGAAAGAGAGCGTCGGCACCGACAGCTTAACGGGCATGTAACAACAGAGTGTGACACTTCGCGGTGTCCACCGCCGGTGCGAGCGTAAGATGGGAGCAAGACCATCCTTTCTTATAGATGCCGACAGGGCACTGACAACGGACGGAGTAGATTGGCGTTCGGGGCATAGCGGGCGCTCGCCTACTTCTTGCCTTTGCCCTTGGCCTTGGGACCTAGGGCCGCCTCACGCTTCTTGGCCTCCTTGGCGTCTATCTCGACCTTTCTTGCCTTTTCCTGCTCCTCTCGCTCCTCCCTTTCAACCTATGGTGCAAGGCGACGTTAGCTGCCATCTTGCGACAGCCCTACGGCTACGGAGGCGAGAGAGGGATGGACCGTGGGGCGTCGGCATACCTGCTTGCGGGCCGACTCTGCATCGCGCTTCTCGCGGATGAGCTTCAAGCGAGCCATGTCTGCCTTGGCCTCGTCCGTCTTCCCTTGCTCATGGAGCTTCCGGTAATGATCTCTAGCCTGCTGGGCCTGCATCGACTCGCGCTCCTTCCGGCTCGGGGTCCCGACGGTCAAGGTCTCGACTCCTTCGGTGGCCGAGTCGATCGAAGCCGGCGGCTTGGTCTGGCTGCGAGCGGCCTTGGAGTGGTTCGGGTTGGCGGGCATGTCAGCGTTGTTGTCGCTATCGTCCGAGTCGTCGTCGCTTGGGGGCAGGTCGCCGGCCTGAACGGATTGGCCTTTGGCCTTGGCGACAGCCGCCTCCTTGCGGGCCTTCTTCTCCTGTTTTCGGGCCTCACGGCTTACAGGACCCCCGGAAGAGGGGCCCGCGTCATCGGAATCCTCCTCGCTGGACTCGTCGCTGTCTTCGTCTTCCTTGCCTTGGCCGTTTTTCTTCTGCGCACCCGCGCTCCACATACTTATTTCGTTGCCATCCGCATCCACGGGCCGTAGGTCGCGTGAGAAGTGATGGCCGCCTGAGGGGGGGGGGCATGTTAGCAAACGGCATGAAGTGGCCGGAAAGTAGGGGCTTTGACTTGCCTCCCCGAGTGTACTTCTTGAACTTGCCGCCACGACCGCGCGAGTTTGAGCCTGGCTGTCCGGCTGGCATCTTGCGGAGGGGTCGAGGTGGTTCGAGGAGTGGGATTCGGAGTGGTGGGGAGGGGTTGACGCGGGGTTGTGTGCACCTCGGTTGATGATGTCTTTGGGGTGGTGGGGGGCAAATCGACACGGGGGAGTTGAAGCTGCGTCGTCAAGGCGTTATGGAAACGGGGCGTGAGGGCACGGTGGTAGGACTCGGAGTTTGGTAGGCAGTCACTCAACACACAGTATGGTTAATGTTGCGCCTTTCGTTCTTAGCTCTAGGAACATGGAGTATCTGACGGGGTATGTTCCTTAAATACCTGAAGGAGTACACGGGACGAGGGTTGTGGTGGGACTGCCCGAAGCGCGGGGCAGTGGCACGACGGGGGGTCCCCTCTCCTCAACCTCCCTAT
>Ga0247777_1000259_pt1 | contig 14023 bp, 12 predicted proteins | sample UWRJL154409C5_FD_179937 | JGI IMG/M metagenome (GOLD analysis project Ga0247777, IMG submission 179937) | Plant litter microbial communities from Arlington Agricultural Research Station in Wisconsin, United States - UWRJ-L154-409C-5 | ecosystem: Environmental > Terrestrial > Plant litter >...
GCGGCTGTTCTCCGCGAGCCTCGGGATAAGAGCTCGCCGCGTACCGAAGAACCGACGCCTCCGGCCGCGCGCTGCCATGCTCCTCCGCATAACCGTGCCCAGCATCGGCGTACCGAATCGGCTCGGGCGGTCGTGTGCCGGCCGCCGCCCCCCTCTGCTCCCGAGGTGGCTCCTCCATCATCCGCCGCTCGACGACTTGTCTGTACGGTGCATACCCCTCGTCCTGCGGACCCAAGGGACGAACCGAGTACTCGGGCTGTCGATAAGCTCGATACTCCTGCTGCTGGTATTCCGGCTGGGTCACCACTCTCCGCGGCGCCACATAGCCAGGCGACGCTCTCCTGTAGATGACGCCATTCTCTTCGAACGTGTCGGGCATTCGCGTGGCTGCCTGAGGCGGCGGCCCCACCCGCTCATAGACAACCTCGGACTCGCCCCGACGGGCTTGTGGCGCGAGGGAGTGTCTGGCGACTATTGGGGCAGGCCGGGGCGGCTCGATATATTCTCGTCCCGACTCGTCAACGACAACACGGGCAGGTTGCGGCACCCTCGACACAGGTATGACCGGTGTCCGCGCGTACATGACGGGCGATCGAGATCGAGTATGGTCCGCTGCCGGTTGCATATCCCTCGACGCGTAGTACCCCTCGCGAGGCACATCCCGCGTGGCGCCCCGATAGACTGGGCCGAGATCGATCACGGCAGCGGACGCTGCACGGGCCGATCGAATATCCCGCGGCGGGTACTGGGCAGGGTAGGGACCTGGGGATTCTGGTCGGCGAAGATACTCTGCGGCAAGCGGCCGCCGTCCCTCGTCGTAGAAGTCATGACGCTGCCTCGGAGGGTCGCGTACGACGAAAGGCGCAGCTACTGGACGGGAGAGAGACTCCACCCGGCGCTCGTACACAACCGGGGTTCCCGTCTCGCCGAACGGCCTGGCGTCGTATTGCCTGCTCTCGCGACGGGACTCTTCCGCCGGTTGCGTATATCTCGGCTCCTCGTAGCTCGGCTGCTGCTGTGTGCTCCGCTGCTGCTGCTGCTGCTGCTGTTGTCCTTGCTTCTGGCGCTTATGCGGCCGCACAAAAGCCAGCGTGTTCATGGGCGACGGCGACCTCGGCTCCGGCTTGATATAGGGGGAAGCAGCCGTGTCCGTGGCCTGCCGGTCCGCCTTTCTCTTCCTGTTTTTCTTGCCCTTCTTCTTCTCGGGGATTCGTGCACCGCGGGGTGAGCTCTCAGGGCTGGTAGCCGTGGAGCCGTGTTTCCTCAGAGCTGCGACCTGAGCAGGCGTTCCCCGAGTGGGGGGTGCTTCCTGCATCGCGGCGGGGAGCTGCCTCGATGTGACCAGGGGAGAGACATGGGCAGGCTGCGGGGCAAAAGGCGATAGGTTGTGTCCGCGGATGAGGCGTGGCTCCACCTGGTCGGGGGTAGTGATTTGCGGACGAAGTTGAGGCTGCGTGGCACCAGTGTCGTCGGCACTCTGCTCATTATCTGCGTTGGCGGACTCGCCCGAGGCACTTGCTTCGCCGCTCTCTGCCGAGCTGATGACCTCCAGCACTCTCCCGTTTCTCGGGGCCAGCGCCTCTCGAGCTGCCGCTCTGGACATGATATGTTCGTGTGATGGGACCCTCGTGCTGGGGCCAGCCAGGCTGGGAGGTGACAGCCTTGCAGGAGCGCTTGGTTCGTGTTGGTACCTGTGCTGCACAGCAGCCTGAGGCTGGCCATGGGGGACAGAAGGTGCTCGCTCGACTGGGGAGGGAATCTCAGAGAGATCAAGTTGGGGTTCGTAGTCAGAGCTGTCGCGCATCTCTACGTCCTCCTCTTCCGAGTCGTTGGGAACACGAGTGCCGTGGGCGGGCTCTGGGGTGCCCAAGTCGGAAGAATACAAAGCGTTGTCGTCAAAACAGGCGCTGGCGTCGGACTTGTTAGCTGCTATGTTGGGGTCAGCAGTGGCAGCAGTTGTGGTGTGCACCAGGACGAGAGCCTTCTGCAGCACATCGTCGAGGTCGAAGTCTGGGAGCGTTTCGCTAGCCTGCAGCGCCCTGTTGGCAGTGCGTCGCTGCTCCAGCTGGTCGCGCAGTGCCCGCTCGGCCCGAGTGCGTTGAAGCTGGATCTCGGCCCTGATGAGGTCATCGGACTTCACGAGCAGCACAGGGTTGATCTCAGCTCTGCCGGCACGGAGCGTCTTGGGGCCGTCAGTGACGGAGGTGGACCCGAGCCCAGGCAGGCTTTCCGTAGCAGCAGGCGCAGACGCGTTGGCTTGGAAGGCAGCACGGTTCTTCATCGTCTGTTTGCTGTTGGGAAATCGTTGCAAGCCAGGAGCGGTGGGTGTAGAAGACGCGCCTGGTCTAGCATTGTTGGCGACCGACTGCGCACTGGAAGACAGTGAAGGCGCCTTGCTTGACACCAGATGGGCGGGGACCCTGACTCTGGGATGCGCGCCAGCAACGACAGCATCGCGAAACTGGACGATTCTGTTGAATTGGCGAATCTGGTGCTCTTCGTCCGCAGCCTGGCTCAAGAAGCCCTGCGCGTTGGAGGACTCAATAGCAGCGCTGGCAGCAGCGGCGGCGGCCACAGCGACGACCATCGCGTCCCCTTCCGCCATGGTCACGGTGCCAACCAATGCCAGAGCGAGCAGAGCCTCGCAGAACTCAAGTAAAGGACGTCGGATGGGGTTTGTAGAGAAGGACAAGATGGCTTCCCATGAATAGGCGCGATGAAACTCGACAAGGGAAGAAGTAGAGATGGACCGTCTCGCCAAGGCAGTGCGGACTGCGCTGCTGTTGCGGGCAGTTGCGCAGGTCAAGAAGAGCTGAGGTGTGGGCAAGGACGGAAAAGTACCTAAGCTGGCGTGGGTTTCCACTTTTTAAATTTATGGTTCTAGGCCTGCAAATCGTCCGCCCCCCCTGCAGCCTCATGCACGGGCGGCAAACATCGCTCGCCGTTCGTCGTCTGTCCAAACCCCATATCCTGCACGTTCGCCTCACTCCACCGATTCGCTTCCCAGTGTCAAATCAATGACACCAGAGCTTGATGGCGTCTTCAGATCAAAAACCATCACCTGCCCTTTGAAAACTTAGGCTTTCCGCATTTCCGTCTTTTGGAGGGCTAAGGGTATATCTATCCACATGCCCGTCTCCCCTCCAACCACAACAGAGGGAGGCAAGGGAGGCTGCGTTTAGTGTCATCGCGACACTACCGTCCCGAGTCCTTTGATATCTCCAAGCCAAAAACCAGCACAAGAGTCTCAGACCACATACCTAGTGGTTGACCTGACTTCATAATGGGGGACTACGAAGAAACTCATGCCACAGTGCCTGCTAAACCAGTCTTCTTCTTGTAAGACCACTCGTAGCACAAAGTCGATTCCTCCTCCCTAGCAACTAATACCCATGGTCCAGTGACATCGACAATTGTTTATACCCCAAGGGTGCGTCACCAACAAAGCTTTTGTGTATTGTATACCTTGGGCTAACAGACACAGATCTTAAGGTCCATGAACTCATGGCCGACCTGATCGACACGTATTTCATGAAACACCTTGACCTGCCTTGGGACGACGCAGTGAAGCTCCACCAAGAGTACTATCGAGACTACGGATTGGCCATCGAGGGCTTGGTCCGTTTTCACAAAATCGATGCCCTGGAGTATAACTCCGAGGTAGACGACGCCCTCCCGCTTGAGGAAATCTTAAAGCCCGATCCGGTGGTCCAGAAACTGCTGGAAGACATCGACCGTAGCAAGGTCCGGCTCTGGCTCTTTACGAATGCCTACGTCAATCACGGGAAACGAGTCGTTCGACTGCTCGAAATCGATGACAAATTTGAGGGTATTACTTTTTGCAATTATGGCGTCGTGCCACTTGTCTGCAAACCGCAGACCGAGATTTTCGTCAGGGCCATGCAAGAAGCCGGGGTCAAGAAAACGGAGGATTGTTTCTTCGTCGGTGCGTACTAAGCCCATGTCCTTGTCGACGTAAGACCCATGGATTAGGACCCATGAGTGACTAACGTGGCTTTGCAGACGATTCGTATAACAACTGCAAGAAGGCGACCGAGTTGGGCTGGACGGCCGTTCATCTGGTTGAGGAAGGCCAGGCGTCCCCAGCGACCATGGCCTCCAGGTATCAGATCAAGCATCTGGACCAGCTTCGATCAGTCTTTCCACAGTTCTTCAAAAACGGAGAAGAGGGAGGGAAAGATGCCGGCGGCTTGTAATACCGTCTTCATGGTGCCTCCAAGAGTGCCCAGGTAAAGTTTATATACTAGACCATAGACCTGTCAAACGCCAAATGCCGCACGCCGAGGTTTTCCGTTGGTTCACCGTGGTATCATCCACCTTCCGTACGCCTTTCCGACCCGCCGATAAACCTGGAAGAGGGCAACATGCTGAAGCTGGACCGTCCTATGCCCGCCTGACGTTCTGGATGACCCTATCAAGCTTGGCCAGCATCTCGTCTTTCTCCTTGGCGGCATCCTGCCGCAGCGCCTCAGCGGCTTTGAGCTCCTCCTCCAGTTCCTTGATGTAGCGCTCCTGGTCGCCTTCGCTGCTATCCAGCCCGGGGAGACTGGAGATGAGCACTTCGATATGCTGCTCTTGAATTACTAGATCTTGTGCGAGCTCGCGCTGCCCTTCTCTGAACTCGCCAGGCGGTAGTGGTTGCAGATTTGGCTCTGCACAGGACTATCAGCCGCTCGTCATCCATTCAACGACAGTGCGAGTACCCACCTTCTTTGGCATTCAAGTCCTTGATGCGGTCGAGACCCATGAGGCTGGGATCGATGGGATGGAGTTGCTCCATGTCGTGATGTGTGTGGAGGAAGAACATGCATGCGGCGAACTGCTGGGCCAGCTGCGATTCCAACTGTCAGTAAAGGCGCTGAAGACCAATCTCATCGTAGACGCCCACCTGGTCCACCGCATCTTGTAGTTGGGTCAGCCGGTCGCTCATCTTGGGAAACGGGTCTACAGGCAGTGCGATTCAAGATAATGGGGAGGAGGGCTCGGGGGGAGGGACACGCCGAGGTCGCCTGGAATGATCGACGACGCGGCCGTGGGGTCAAGACAGGGAAGCTTCGCCCAATCAGGAGAGGGGCCTCTAACCTCCCAAGGACCAACGAGCCAACCTACTGTACCTACGAGAATGTTACATACGCCGAGGAGCTGTCGCGTTTCCCCCACTGCTCAAATCGCAGTCCCCTTGTCACCCACTATGCCACTAGGAATACGCTCTGCAAGGTCAATAAATTCCTTCACACGACGTGTTCCGCCTCTTACCCAACGATGGTTCAGCGCCGGCCAAACGCTACGCTCGGAGGGTGAAGCAAACCCGGAAACGCTGTTCTATCCCGAAGTCCCATCCTCGGCCAAACACCACGATCTCGACTCGTTCCTCAGGTATACGACGCAGTCCGGTCTCGACACAACCTCGACTACCTACATCGGAACACACTTCGAGTACACCGTAGCCGATAGTCTTAGCAAGCACGGCTTCCATCTCCGCCGCGTCGGCGGCGCGTCCGACAACGGCATCGACCTGCTAGGAACTTGGACCGTCCCCTCGGCTCCAAAACCTCTTAGGGTACTCGTGCAGTGCAAGGCGCTGTCCCGAAAAACCGGCCCGCACCTCGTTCGCGAGCTTGAGGGTGCCTTCGCCGGCGCGCCCGTCGGCTGGAGAGGCCCGGGCGTGATCGGGCTGCTCGTCACCGAACGGCCTGCGACCCAAGGTACTCGCGAGGCGCTTGGGAGGAGCCGGTCGCCCATGGGTTTCGTATCGTGTACCAGGGCCGGGATCTTGGTACAGCTGCTCTGGAACCCGTCGGCCCAGGATCAGGGGCTGGAAGGCGTCGAGGTACGCGCGCAACACGTTCCTGTGGGAGCAGGGGGGGCCGTCAGACTCGCCCTCACCTTCAAGGGAGGAGAATTCTCCCAGATCGCCAGTTGATGGATTTCCGGGAAGTCAACCGGATGCTACCTCTGTCCGAGGCGTACAGGTAGGTAGGTAGATAGTCGGCTTTGCCGACAGAAGGGTTTCGCCTGTAACGTACAATGCCCCGGTTTGAATTAGAAAGCATCTCAGCTGAATGTCTCGCAAGATTCATCTGGTCTTTCCCATGGTCTGCGAAGTCCTCGAAGTCCGCCAGGTCAAGGAAACGCGCCCCCCTCCCCCCTCACCCCACCCCAGTCCAGCAGCTTGTCTTCCTAAGGCAATGCTGGTCACCATGTCTCAACAAGCTCGTGCCCAGGCTCGTGGTCGCGCTCAACCAGGCGTGGCGTAGCAACTGTGTGTAGGAGACCCGTGCCGCGATCAAGCCGCCTTCATCCTGGTATTTGGTTCGGCTTGAGACCCCAGGAACATCTTGCCGAACTCCGAGTTTGTGTTCAGGCGATGTGCCCGTCGTTCTTGATCAAGCCTCAAGCGGGAGTCATCCTAGTCCTCCCAAACTGCGAGCTTGGCCTTTTCCGCCTCCTCTTGCTTCTTCTTGTCCGCGGCACGCTCCTCCTCCCGGCGCTTTCGCTCCTGCCCCCGAATCGCCTTGTCGTAGGCCTTCTGCTCGTCGGTCGGCTTGGGTGCCTTAACACCCAAGGCGGCAGAAATCATGCGCCGGGCCACCGCATCGGTTTTCTCGGGACGTTTCGCGGGGAGATCGGCGTCTATCTTCCTCTGGAGTGCGGAATCCATCGAACTGAACGTCTGCGGGATGTTGTAATTGGGAGAGACGGGCGTTGGGGGAGGGGCCGAGGTTCCTGGCTTTGCGACGCCGCCGGAGGTGGATGGCCGGCTGTCGCCATCTTCATCGCCGGAAGAGACGTCTTCGTCCTCCCACGAATCCGCGACGGGTTTCTTCTTTGGCTTTTGCGCCTTCCTATCGCTGGCCGTCTTGTGAGGGTCGATAGTCAGCTTGGAGATGGCCGACGCTGCGTCGACGGTGCTCTTTGACGACGCCATGCTGATGGTCGAGAATCCAGAGGATTGAAGATGGGTGTGTTTAGAACTGGGTTGTTACTTTTATCCGCCGAAGCTGCTTGTGATGCGGGGTACGGAGAGGGTAAGGAAGGTGACGGATGCGAGGTCTGAGAAGGAAAGCAATCAAGAGCAGCGGGGGGAACCCTGGGGAAAGAAATCAGAGATGGTGGAACATGTGAGGAATCGGAGGGAAACCTGCCCAAGGCATTCGCAAGAACTCAAAAGGAAGCAGCAGCAGGGCAACCAGTCACGTCTCCGGGCAAGTGGCCGATATATTATATCCAACTCCTCGGCCAAAGTTGGTGTCGGGAAGGCTGGAGCGCGAGGAGGGGCCCGAGGCATGTAAGATATTTAGTCCCTTGCACTAGAGACGTGGGGCAATGTTCCCCGCAGTTTGTCGAGTTTCTTGAGCTTGCTGCAGGCGTCGGATCCATGAGAACTTCCCGTCTCGTCCGCTAAGAACACGCCCTGTGGCTCAGCAAACTGTGGAAGTGTGGATGTGGGTGGGGTGGCTGGGCGAGAGTCGCCTACGGAGTACTTCGTACGGTCCGAGGAGTACTCCGTATGGAGTATGGAGGGAGGCAGGATCCGTTTGGAGTACAAGTACTCCGTACGGGCTCCATACTAACGTTGCTCGTACAGTACAGTAGATCGTACAGTACTGTCGGGTAGATATCGAAGCTCTCGCGCCAAGTAACGTTGACCCGAAGCTTTTCCGAACGCCGAACCGGCGCAACCCGAAAAATTGCGAGAACGGGGCGAGAGCTCGACGCCGCACGGACGAATTCCATTATTCAGACAGCTGTCGACGTCCATGGGGTCGGTTTTTCATATCGGTCTCGTGGTGGAATTTCCGGCGATCCCTTAAGCTCTCTGTTGTTTCTAGACCTTCTATCTATTGCCCTTGCGTCGACGAAGATTATATGACCCTACGGAGAATCTTTCAGACGTCACAGCCCTCCTCAAGACAGCAGAGCTGAGGGGATAGTCGATTTCCAAGCAGCGTGCCGAGGAGCCTGCCTACACCGCATTCGCCGCGATGTTGATTCGACAACGCGCACTTCGGCGATCTATAACACGACATCCATTCCTATGTGGTCGTCCGGTGCATGTCCCGTCTTCCGCGCGATTATCGACGGCAAACGCGCTTGGCAGACTTCGATATAGCCCCCTTCTGCGGGCTGAAGGCCGACAGCGTGACCTCGAGCTGCTTCCGTCGTCATGGTCCGGTTTCTCGACCTCTTCCTCCTGGGGGAAGCAGAAAACGGACGGTTTCTTCAGCGGCTCGTCCGTAGAACCGGCGCAAGAGGAGGAGACGAAGACGGATGTAGAAAACCGGACCGATCCGGACGAGCTCGTGGGTGAAGCAAGACTCTCAAGCTCTGACACGGCACCCGGAAGCGGCTCGGGCACAAACGAAGCTCCGGAGGGGAAGGGGAGTGCATCCGGTGGTTCCTCCGGCTCCGGCAGCGACGGCGGAGGGGATGGGGGGAGACGCGGCCGGAAATCCGGCGCCGAACGCGCCTTGCAGAAACCTATCGTACCGGAGGTCTACCCGCAAGTTATGGCAATACCGATCGCGAAGAGACCGTTGTTCCCGGGCTTCTACAAGGCGATCACGATCAAGGATCCGACGGTGGCGACGGCGATATCCGAGATGATCAAGAGAGGACAACCTTACGTGGGGGCGTTTCTCTTCAAGGACGAGAACGCAGACGACGACGTCATCCACAAAGCAGAAGACGTCTATGACGTCGGTGTCTTCGCCCAGATCACGAGTGCGTTTCCTCTCGCCGGAGAGGCAGGACTTACCGCGATCCTATACCCCCACCGACGTATCCGTCTTACGACGTTGATTCCCCCTGGGGGCGCTGACGCGAAGCGAGTGGCCGCCGTTGGGGAAGCCGTACCGGATCCGATCCCCTCCAAGGCACCAGACGAGGAGACCGCTCGCGAAAGGAAAGGAGACGTCGTGGCGAGCTTCGAGGAGAGCACCGAGGGAGCCAAGGCCGACGCCCAGCAACCATACGCACCAACATCCTTCCTCCGGAAATACAACGTCAGTCTCGTGAACGTGGAGAATCTGACCGAGGAGCCGCACGACCCGAAGAGTCCCGTCATCCGTGCAGTCACCAACGAAATCGTGAACGCCTTTAAGGAGATCGCCACCATGAACAGCCTCTTCAGGGATCAGATATCGACCTTTTCCATTACGCAATCCCCGGGAAATGTAACATCCGAGCCGGCCAAGCTCGCCGACTTCGCGGCGGCCGTGGCCGCGGGGGAACCTGCAGAATTGCAAGACGTCCTAGCGAGCCTCAACGTGGAGGAGCGCATGCAAAAGTCGCTCATCGTGCTTAAAAACGAGCTGATGAATGCCAAGTTGCAGGCAAGAATAAGCAAAGACGTCGAGAGCAAGATCACCAAGCGGCAGAGGGAGTATTGGCTTCACGAGCAGATGAAGGGCATCAAGCGAGAGCTCGGCCAGGAGTCGGATGGCAAAGACAAACTCGTCGAAAAGTTCAAGGAAAGGGCCGAAAAGCTGACGATGCCCGAAGCCGTGAAGAAAGTCTTCGATGAAGAGCTCAACAAACTCGGCCTGCTCGAAGCAGCAGCATCCGAGTTCAACGTCACAAGGAATTACCTGGACTGGCTGACTCAGGTGCCGTGGGGCCAGAGCAGCGCCGAGAACTTTGGTATTCAACATGCAACGGAGGTCCTCGACGAAGATCACTACGGCCTCAAGGACGTCAAGGACCGCATTCTCGAGTTCATCGCTGTCGGCAAGCTTCGGGGTACCGTCGAAGGCAAGATTCTATGCTTCGTCGGTCCGCCGGGTGTGGGCAAGACCAGCATTGGCAAGTCCATCGCGCGCGCACTCAACCGGCAGTACTACCGGTTCAGCGTGGGCGGTCTTACCGACGTGGCCGAGATCAAGGGCCACCGGCGAACCTACGTCGGGGCTTTGCCCGGCCGCGTCATCCAGGCCTTGAAGAAGTGCCAGACGGAGAACCCCCTTGTCTTGATCGACGAGATCGACAAGATCGGGAAGGGTTACCAGGGAGACCCGTCGTCGGCGCTGCTAGAGTTGCTAGATCCCGAGCAGAACAGCTCCTTCTTGGATCACTACCTGGACGTGCCCGTTGATCTCTCCAAGGTCCTCTTCGTCTGCACGGCCAACATGACGGACACCATTCCCCGACCGCTGCTCGACCGTATGGAGGTGATTCGCCTTTCGGGGTATGTGGCCGACGAGAAGATGGCCATCGCCGACAAGTACTTGGCACCTGCTGCCAAGGAGATGGCCGGCCTCAAGGACGCCGATGTACATCTCACAAAGGATGCGATCGAGGAGCTGATCAAATCGTATTGTCGGGAATCCGGCGTCCGGAATCTGAAGAAGCAGATAGAGAAGGTGTACCGAAAGTCAGCTCTGAAGATCGTACAGGATCTCGGGGAGGAAGTCTTGCCTGAGTCGGAGGCCTTGACGAGCGAAGGCAAGGCCGCTCTAGAAGAGTCGGAGAACAAGAACGGCGAGGACATCACGACGGACAAGGAAGCGTCTCCACAGGAGACGACGGATAAGCCACGCGTCGCCCTCGCGGTCCCCGACTCGGTTCACGTCAGCATCGACAAGGAGAACCTCAAGGACTATGTTGGCCCACCCATCTTCACGTCGGACAGGCTCTACGAGATCACACCGCCCGGCGTAGCTATAGGCCTCGCCTGGACGCAAATGGGTGGCACGGCCATGTACGTGGAGTCAATTCTCCAGGCGACACTCAGACCGAGCGGCCGGCCGTCGATGGAGATCACCGGCAACCTCAAGACGGTGATGAAGGAGTCGTCGACGATCGCATACTCGTTTGCCAAGGCCGTCATGGCGAAAGAGTTTCCAAACAACAACTTCTTTGAGAAAGCCAAGATCCACATCCACGTGCCAGAAGGAGCCGTTCAAAAGGACGGGCCTTCTGCCGGCATCACCCTTGCGACCTCGATGCTGTCGTTGGCATTGGGCACGCCCATCAACCCCACCGTCGCCATGACGGGCGAGCTAACCCTGACCGGGAAAGTCCTGCGCATCGGGGGCCTCAGGGAGAAGGCAGTGGCGGCACGAAGAGCAGGCTGCAAAACGATCATCTTCCCCGAGGACAACATGTCGGACTGGCTGGAGCTCCCAGAGGTAAGGACCCGCCACTGCTGCCTGCGATGGTGGCGAGGGGATTCTGAAAGACACAGAGCTAACGGATGAGGCAGAATATCAAGGAGGGGCTGGAGGGCCGCCCAGCCAGTTGGTACTCGGACATTTTCGACCACGTCTTCTCGGGGCTGGACCGGGAGGAGGCGAACAAGTCCAAGGTCGCCGACGAGAAGAAGCAGGACGCCAAGGACGCCGACCCCTTAAGCGAATAGAGGCGACGAGGAAGACAGCGAGATCCGCCCACACGGCTAGGACACGTTCAGACGCACATACATCCCCCCCCCCCCCCCTTGGCCGGCTTGGTCTCGCGCCGTTTTTTACGGCCGCGGGGCTCAGCACCATGGGGACCTGTTTCTTGGGCGTTTCTGGACGAGGCAATGGAAGTGACGCGGATAAAGGCGGGACGAACCCTACTCCCACACATGTCAACAAGGTTTGTAATTGTATTGGTATAAGATAAACGCGCGCAGAGCTGTACCATAGACCTCGAGTAGGCGGCGGGAACGGCGGCCGTGGCCAAGCGGTCCTGACGCGCCGCTCCGAGAACGAACGAACATAGACGACCCATGAGACGGAGCATTCCCAGCTCGCCCAGTCAGACCCGCCCGGGCAGATGTGATGTCTTTTGCTGTGTGGCCAGCTGCGATGAAACGCTATCATCGCGGCGACGAGAGGCAGAGCGCAGTCTCTCCACAACACGCCTCTTGGCCAACGAGTCAGTGTCCAAGCACAAGCTTCTGGGGGGTGGGGTGGGGGAAGCTCCAGCGAACGGACAGTCCAAATCCGTTCAGTCCAGTGGTTTCGATATCGACCGGAGGCGAGGAGCCGGTCACGAAGCGTTCCCTCCTTTCCCCGACCGGCTGCAGGACCTCTCCCGATGAAGCCGGCATTGGACGCAGTAAGCTGTGGACCAAGAGCCCAACCGTGGCCTCCATGCCTAAAAGCCAGCAAGGGGAGGCAAGGGGTGTCATTGGCAGGGAGAAGACCTATGGAAGGCCCAGGGCATGATGCCATGGCGGGCGCCGCCCAACACCCCACACTCGAATTGCTGCGGCTGCTTCTTTACAGCTGCCCGCCCGTCTCCGCGCTGCGGCCATCAGTGGGGGCAAACGAGATCCGGGGGTGGGTGGGAGTTTGGTTCGTTGGCCGTTCCGAAAGGAGGGCCTGAGACCTGGGGCGTGCCGTTTTGCGGAGCAAGAGTTGACCAAGGTACAGTACGGGAGTCGAGGGTCATCCAAGCCAGTGCTCTACGGAGTACTCTCGGGCGAGATCAGCCAGAGAAAGGTAGAAAGGTAGAGTTGCAATGGCCAAGCAGTTGGCCGGCCATCGAGGTGAGCTGCAACAGGTCTGAGGCAGGCAGCGAGGCAGGGTGCTCTGCTCGCTGGCGTGAATCAGGCTGAAGAGCCCCGAGCGCGGGCATGGAACAGCTGGACGGGGGATTTCGTCCTACTCTGGCGGCTTGCCAGCCAGTCCCTCGAGAGCAGCCTCGTTCTGTCAGGCCGGGGGGCTAGCTCTGCGGCTGGGCCCGCCAGCTGATTGATTATTATGGGCGTTGCTGCCCAACTACGGCGCGGGCCTTACCCATACCCACCCGAGCCACCGTCCCCCTCCCGGAGACGGCATGACGTTGAAAGCGCTCCCGAGCCGGGAGGGAAGCCAGGGCCTGGCTGCAGATCAACGCCGTTGGGACCAGCGGTTGGGCTGAAGGGGACCCTTCCCTGCCCTCCCGGCTCTTGCCGGCTCGCGCTGCGGCTATCTGGGGCACGGCGGACGCGAGTCTACGAGAACGCTGTGCTCGGCAGCAGCCGCTCGTCGTGCCTCATCTCTGATGTCGGCTGTCCATGTCGAGCAGCGGGCGCGCGTGAGGCCGTCGTGCGACCTGCCGGAGAACCATGAGATGATGGCTCGACTCCGCGAGTGAGCCATTATATGTGCAAAAGCGACGCGACGGTGGTGGGAGAAGAGGGGGTTCCCGGGCGGTAATTGGCCGCATTGAACAGATGCGTTGTCAATGGCCTCTCAAACCCGAATCCGCCTTGGGCCCGTGGGCACCGGCGAGGCGAGGCTGCTGCAAGAAAGGGGGGGTGCATCCGATTTTCGGCACCATTGCCCGCTTGTTGAAGGTATTTCTCAAACCCCCTTGTTTTGTTGCTTTTCGTTTGTTTCGCGCTTCACCGAAACGACCAGGCGGTGTCTGAGGGGAGCGAGGCGGTCAAGATGCGGAATAGGGGTACGGGGAGAAATTTGCGGTGAGAGAAGGGACTGGTGTTAATAATGATAGGCGCAGTCCCCCGGTCCCTACCCCGTAGTATCTACCTAGTACCCGACGAGTGCATACCTAGCAGGTCCCACTAACACGAAACTAGCGGGATAGATGAGAAAGGTCCTCGTCTCGGGGAAAATATAGCACTCTGTCCGGCCGGCCCTGTGCAACGGCGGTAAGGGGCGGGCTGCGATGAGCAGGCTCGGGCAGGCTTGGGCCACGTCGGACTCGAGAGTAGGGTAGGTAGAGATGCAGGTGCAACGTTGGCCCTGGCGTGGGCCGAGGGCCGAGTCTCGCAAAAGGCAGAATACAGTACCTTAGTAAAGCACCTTACCCTCCTATGTAATAGGTACTGTACGGAGTAAATACTACACAGTAGTACCGAGCACGCAGCCCGAAGAGTTCGGCCAGCCCCTGGATGCCCTGGCCTGTCTGGTCGAGAGCGGGCACCAGCAGCTCGTCGGAGGGGGGGGTGCACCGGTCCCACTATTCCACTAGCGCCCATACACGTGGTGCGACCCCACCCTCCAAACCGCGCCAGAACCTGCCCGAGCTGCCTTCTTACCCTGCCCTTGTCTCCCTGTCTGCCTCT
>Ga0247777_1000260_pt1 | contig 14018 bp, 9 predicted proteins | sample UWRJL154409C5_FD_179937 | JGI IMG/M metagenome (GOLD analysis project Ga0247777, IMG submission 179937) | Plant litter microbial communities from Arlington Agricultural Research Station in Wisconsin, United States - UWRJ-L154-409C-5 | ecosystem: Environmental > Terrestrial > Plant litter >...
TGGTGGTGGTGGCGGGGGTGGGGTGGGGGGTGGGGGGGGGGGGGGGGGGGCGGGGGGGGGGGCGGCGCTACCTTCTCGACAAACCCGAGCAAAAAGCGTATGATCCGACGGAAGCTCTCCTCCTCGAGTGCTCGCTCGGCCGACAAGATGGAGAACATGTCGATGAAATTGTTGTAGACGGCATCCTTGGTCGAGAGCTCGGTGAAGAACATGCGTGCAAGATCCGAGATGCGCTTGTCGCCGTCCTCCAGGCACTTGGCCATCTCGCCGAGCTGGCCCTTGACCTTCACCTGTCCGGCGAGGATCAGGAAAGTCAGCGTCATCAGGCACGTTCGCTTCACCGAAGAGTCGTCGTCCGCGAGCCGACGGTACAGGAAGTCGGTGTTCTCGTCGATCAGATGGTTGAAGCACACGGCCATGTCGCCCAGGGCGATGACGGCGTTGGACCTCACCGTCGCGTCCGTCGACCGCTCCATGATGGTGATGAGCAGCGGCAGGTTGGTCTCGCAATACTCGGCGCTGACGCACATGAGTTTGGCCAGACACAGCGTCGCTGCCTGCTGCAGGCCCTTGTCCTTGTACGTCGTGTTGTTGGCGCAGATCTCCGACACCAGCGGGCCGAACATGCCGAGGAGAGAGTTGGGTCCGTACAGGAGCTCGCGCTCGCGGATGTGCTGCATGGCTTCGGTGAAGTCGTCCTCGGACGTGCCGCCGATGAGGTCGAGCTCGTCGGCCGGCTCTTCCTTGTCCTTTTCTTTCCCCTTGCCCTTACTCGCGCGGCGGCTCTCCTCGTCGGCCTTGGCGGCCGCAGCGTTCTTCTCCTTCTCCTGCTTTCGGTGCTTAAAGTCAAGCTCGCAGAGCTCGAGATGGACGATCTGCTTGATGGCCACATGCCCCACAATGAACAAGAGTTGCGCCAGGGCGACGGTGCCATCCTTCTTCTGCTGCCTGGATGGCTGCTGAGAGTCGGACACGGCGACGGTATGGGGCCCCGCGTCGTCCACGTCTACGGCCTGTGTTTCGTCTCTCGAGACGGGCCGCGACTGCTGGGGTGCAAAGGCCGTCCTGGTCTTGTGTCGGATGATCTCCGAGCACAGGACATCCGGATGCTTCGCGACGGCGTAGATGGCATTGATGGCCTGCTCGGCGACGCCGAACCATTCCTTGCTCTCGGACGGAACGTCGGTGATGGCGGCAAGCCTCACGAGAACCGCGTGGTCGTTGGGTAGCCTCGAGAACTTGGCCGTCGACTCCTTGCTTTGTCGGCCCGTGGGGTTGATGCGGCGCAGGGCGACACAGGTGTACTTGGCCAGCTGCAGATCGGCGCGGCCGTGTTGGCCGAGCCCCGTACGCAGCATCGTCTCCATCTCGCCCACGACGATCTCGGGGTTCGCTGTGGCGAGCATGCCAAGCACCATGATGGCGCCCCGTCGCTGCGTCCTCGAGATTTCGCGCTTCTGGACGCCGTAGACCTGCCACAGCTTGGCCACCACGATATCGTGGATCAGGTTGGCCTTCATCATGGTGGCCAGTAACTGCTCCAACGACGTGAGCTCCGCCGGCGTGGCGCCGAAGGTCAGACTGATCATGTTGCGGGCGATGTAGTTGGCCGCGTCGTTGGGGCTGAACGACTCGGGTGCTTCGAAGAAGAGACGCTTGTAGCATTCGATGAGATGGGTCTGCACGCCCTTGCCCTCGTCGCTGTTCCCTTTGGTCCAGATGAGCCGCAGCATCCGCCGGATACCGACCTTGTTCCGCTCGATGTTGTAGGCGTCGCCAATCTCAAAGTAATCCATCGCTTCGATGACCTCGCTCTTGTTCTTGGAGCCCAGCAGCTGGCAGATGGTGCCCGTGGCTTCGTGGAGGATGTCGATGAACTTGAGCGCTTCCGAATAGTATTTCTTGGTCAGGCCTAACTTGCTGATGGCCTCGGACGTGGCGGCTTCCTCTTGCGCCTTGTGGATGGCGGCCATCTTCTGCTCCTCGGTCATCTCGGCCGGCTTCTTCTGCGGGGACTCGAGTTGCGTCGCATCGTCCAACAGTTCGTTGTCGACCGTGGTGTTTCCCTTGTCACCCAGGTCCGGTGCCCCTTCTGGCGGCCTCAGAGCATTGATCTCCGCCTCGACCTTCTCCAGCCGGTCCTGGTAGTCTCTTCGCGACAGCTGCGCGCCGTGCATGGCAGTAAAAGGGTGGGTTTTGATCAAGCACCCGAGGAGCTTGACGGCATTGCGGCGGACGTTGCTGCTCTTGTCTTCGAGACTCTGGTTCGCTAGTTCGGCGGCCTTGAGGCGCCGCTTCGGGAACTTCATATCGAGGTCGCAGAGCTTGATGTAGACCTGGATGGCCCGGCACCGACAATAGGGGTTGATGTCGAGGAAGCGCTCTTCCAAGACGGTGAAGAAAGCATTCAGTTGGGACTTGTGATCTTCTCCGCGTTCGTCCTGTCTGCTGAGATGCGCGACCATGTTGCCACAGACTTCGATCAGCGCGCACCGGAGCGTATACGACTGGCTTTGTTAGCTCGGAAGTCGACGGCAGGAGGGAAAGGACGGTCTCACCTCGCTATCCATCTGCTTGATCAGCGAGGCCACCTGCTTGATAACGAGCCTTGGGGCGAGCTCTGACAGCTTGACAATAAAGGACGACACCGACTTGGGCCCCTTGGTGTCGCTGCTGCTGAACTCCTTGTTACTGAGCTCGGCGAGGATGTCGTTGGCCAGCTGCTCATAGTCATACTGCTCCGAAAGGATGTGTAGAAACTCTGCCATGGGTTCGGACAGGTGCTCGAAATAAGTCAGGTTCTGCACGATGGAGATTTGGGCCGCTGGTCTTGTATTAGCGCCGTGCTCCGGAACGGGGGTGGGATGCAATACCGTAGCCGTGACCATGGTGCTTCACAGCCATGCACAGGACCTTGAAGGTGTGCATCCGGATGGTCGTGGCCTTGACCCGCTGCTCGCTCTCCAGAATCAGGTAGACGGGTCTGGTGAGGAGACCGATGAACGTATCCCGCTCCGACGTCGTTAGGAACACTTTGGACAGCTTCAGTCGCAGAACCTTGCACATGGTGTCGAGAGCAGCCTGCAGCTGCGTCGCCGAGTCCCAGCTGCCATCTCTGTCTCCCGACGCCGCGGCCCCCTTCTTGCCCTTCGGTTTACCACGACCGCGAGCGGCTGGGGCCGCGGACGACTTCTCGGCAGCCTTGGTCTCGACGGCGGCGATGGTCCACTGGAGAAGGAAGCCGTAGATCTCGAGAAGCTGCTTGTGGTGGGTGAGGAGGTCTTGTTCCCCCGACTCAAGGTCGTGGTGGATGACGTCTGCCTGGGCGGACAGGCCCGAGGTGATGAGATCGAAGAGCTTGCTCAAAGCGTGCGTGGGCAGAAACGAGGTGTACCTGGATTGTTTGCAAAGTTCAGAAACTGACTCCCTTGGACATGCGACCTGGGGCGGGCTCCGACGAGGACCCAGAGATGGGGTCGACGCAAGAGAGTAACTAGCAGAGGACGTAGAGGGGGTATAAGAGACGGGAGCGCACTTGAGCAGGAACTGTATAGAGTCGAAACGCGCGCTCTGGGTGATGGCGTCTGGGTTTTCGGCGACGGCATCGACGATCGCGTCGGGGACGGGGAGGATGACGCTGTTGGTCAGCGATTCGGGGTCATTCTCGCAGTCGACGAGACCGCTGTCGGCCTCGGGTGTGGGAATGCTGGCCGGATCGCTCATGTAATGCTTGAGCGCATCGTTGATATTGAAGTTGACGGTGTCCATGACGGGCTGCGGGGTGGTCGCGAGAGGCTACCGGCGTGGACGGAGACGGGATGGAGACAGGGTCGGAGACGAGGACGGAGACGAGATAGCCCAAGACGGGGGCACAGCAGGTAGATTTCAGTGGCCAAACTTGAAGGCGTTCGACGCCATCGACTCCAGTCTTGACTGGGAAAAGGTCAGCGAGTGCGGTCGGGGAATGTCGGCCACAAGCGAGCCGTGGTGTTGTGACAGGCGTTGTGGCGGCCTTCACCGGCCCGACCTAGCAACCGGTGTTTATTGTTTTCTTTCGCAGCCCCGACGCGGTGGTCCGCCCCGCTCCGATTCGTCGCGTCGGGGCGGCGCATCCCCACCCCTGCACGCGGCCATGCACTATCCGGTGGCCCCTCCGTGTCCCCACGAACCGCACTCATCCGAGGCCGACCTCGCAGAAGGCGACCAATTGCTTTCCTCGTTCTCGCTTGACGATCCAAACTTAGCCATTGGGCCTCCTCGCGCAGCCTGGATTGTGCCGGTGTTCTACAGTACAGGGAAGGAGCGCACGCGACAAAGAGCTGGTCGAGGCGACGTCGGCTCGACATCAACGCCATGGCCACGGCACTCCGGCGCAAGCGGGAGACGTCATTCGACATCCACGAGGACGGGCCTGCCACCGAGGACACCGAGATGGACGAAGAGCAAGCCGTCCAGCAAAGCGAGGCCTACACGGAAGAGCAGGAGGATCAGGGGCAGGAGCAGGAGCAGGAGCAAGAGCAGGAGCGGGAGCGGGAGCGGGCGCTGGGGCACGAAGGGGAGCGGCGGCCACAGCAGGAAGAGGAGGGACAGGAACCCGCCGCCGAGGACTCAGAGAGTGGCAACGATAACGATATTATCGACCGCGGCGTCCAGCTCGACATGGAAAAGCTTCAGCATACCTTCCCCGGCTTCCGCAACAAGTACCGTCTAATCAAGCGCATCGGCGAAGGTGAGCTCGGCATCCCCATCCTCGTCTTCACAACCTGACCCGGAACAGGCACCTTCTCCACAGTATATAAGGCGGAAGACCTCATGTACGACGATTACGTCAACGCATGGGATCTTGACAAAGAAAGTGAGAAATGGACGCCGCCGCCGTCCAAGCGCTTCGTCAACAGGCTCATCCAGCCTTCCGGCTCGTCCCACCCGCCGGCCCGCCGGCGACCCAAGTACGTTGCCATCAAAAAGATCTATGTCACGTCGAGCCCGACGCGCATCCTCAACGAGCTGGAGCTGCTCCACGACCTGCGCTTCTCCAAGTACGTGTGTCCGTTGATCACGGCCTTCCGCCACGCGGATCAGGTCGTGGCCATCCTGCCCTACTTCCGCCACCAGGATTTCCGCGACTACTTCCGCGACATGACTATCGACGATATGATCCTGTATATGCGGTCGCTCTTCGAGGCCCTAAAGGCCGTCCACAGCGAGGGTATCCTGCACCGCGATATCAAGCCCACCAACTTCCTCTACGACCCCGACAGCAGGCGCGGCGTTCTGGTCGATTTCGGCCTCGCCGAGAGAGAAGGGACCGACAGCAAAGCGTGCCTGTGCCACGAGGATCCCGCGACCCGCAAGACCCGACTGCGGGCCGCATACGCCACCGCCGGCCCCCACAACGGTTATCCCAAGGTGGACACACGGCCGTCGCGGCGTGCCAACCGCGCGGGCACCCGAGGCTTCCGGGCGCCCGAGGTCCTCTTCAAGTGTACGGAGCAGACGACCAAGATCGACATCTGGTCTGCCGGCGTGATTCTGCTCACCATCCTGTCGCGGCGCTTCCCCTTCTTCAACAGCGCCGACGACATCGACGCCATGATCGAGATCGCTACCATCTTCGGCGTCAAGCGGATGAGGGCGGCCGGCCAGCTACACGGTTGCATTTTCGAAACCACCATCCCGACCGTCGGTACCAACGGCTTCGGCCTGGACAGCATCATGCTCTGGAGTACCTGCCGGATGGACAGAGGGCCTCACCTGACCCCCGACGAGGAGTTGGCCATCGGGTTTGCCGGACGCTGCCTGGATTTGGACCCGAGCCGACGGCTCAGCGCAGAAGATGCCTTGCAACATCCCTTCCTCAAAGAGCCGACCCCATACAGGCCGGATCGTGCTGAGGACGACGTCATGCAGGTATAACCGCTGCGGCCCGCCTTGCCCATACCGATCGCTCATCGGTCATGGCGCCGGTCTCACCACTCGCCTGAACTAGCTCACTAGGTACCTAGTGTTCAGGTGCTACAATTGCTGAATCCCGCCTGCATGTCGCCGGGCATGCACCTCTGGATCCGCCAAATGTGGACTGTGCCCGTTAAAACATTGGTGCTCATTCATGTCGATATCACAGGCTCCCGCGCCACGACGTGGGTCCTTCCCAGCGGTGTGATTTGGTGATCTGAAAATGCCATTCCATTCGGGAAACTCCTGGTGTAGAAGCCATGCATATCCGACCGTGGAACCCACTTGACCCGGCGACATTGGTTTGCCGCGAGACGTCAACCTAGCTCCTTGTCGCGACGAGGTATTCCGTCTCCTCCCTCTGAAAACACCAGCCGTCGACGTCCCGATCACGCCACCAGCTCCACCACGCCGCCGGCCTCCTTTATCTTCTGCTCGGCGAGACGAGAGACCCAACGTGTGCGCACGACGAGGGGAACCTCGGGCAGTCGGCCTTTGCCAAGTCTAGAGGAAGTCAGCCCCAGTTCGTATATCTAGTGGCATCCAAACCTACAGTTTCGCATAGCCCAGGGACAGAAGGTCGAGGGAGACGGCTGTATCTTTCTTCTTGCCGCTCAGATGGTTATCGCGAATCTCTTGCGGGACGAGAGACCAAAGCTGGACAACCAGTTAGGACTCTATAGGAGAATATTGCCAAAGGCGTCTCAGCCGTCCCGGGAAGAAACCAGAGAGGCTCAAATATCGACGGCTGACAAGATATCAGCGCAAGTGCAGGTCACACGTACCTTGTCAACGTTAACCGTCGGCTTCCAGTACATCTGTTTGGTGATGTGGAAGTGTCTCATGCCGACTGAACATCCATGGTCAGTAATGCAACGCGCGAGACGCGGTCGATCTCCGTGATTCCACATCTGATCCGGACGCGCAGAAGGATCACGAACCTTTGCCGAAGCTGGGGAAAGTCGCCTGTCAGTTATCGGGCCGCCATCGCCCTGAGGAAGATGACTTACTATCCAGGATGGTACTGTAGAAAATCCCTTTAGCAGATAGCTCCCAGATAGTACCGACGCTCAGTTCCTGTCTCACCTTGTCCATGTTTGTTCGGTGATGATGGGCACCACCGGCAAGACCTCGACCACCGGGGTGCTCTGGCAAACCGGAGCATTAGTATCCTCGTCGACACAGGCGTCTCCTCGCCCGGCTTCTACTACTCCGCGGTGCGAGAGCACCGGGACAGCCTTCCTCTGTATATCTCCGCGTTTTCTGGGGGGTCCAATCCATCGTGTACGTACTTCGGTGCTTTCCGACGCGACCTGGAGGGTTTGTGTTAGCAGATCCGGCACAACAGTCACGACGCGGTAATCCCGAGCTCCCATCTGTCCCTCTCATGGCGTCCCCTCGCCGCGCAGAATGCCAAACAGGCCTCTTCTTGGAGCTCCAGCCGACCACATGGGCTACGCGACGGCAATGAGGGCGAGGGGCGAGCAAAAGGATCGGATGGAGCGACGCTCGCTCGGCGCGAGATGTAGGCAGAATGCCAGAATGGAAAATCGGCTTACCATGGCCGGCGCTGACATGGCCACGATGCTTTCTCGTCTTGCTGAATCTGGTCGGCATCTTCGCGTAACCGTGTGGTGCGATTCGGGGTGTTGTGGTTGATGAAGATGCCTCGACGTCGACAATCTTCCGAGGTCGTTCGAATTGGATCGTCCTGGACGCCGCAGCGGGAAAATTGGTAGGGTTGGGGTGCACAAGCCCTAACATTTGCGTTTGCGGAGCGGGGTGCCGCAGAACCAACAGCTGCCATCAGCTGGCGCCACTCGCAAATCACATGATTGAGGTGGTCATCCGCCCGAACCAACCGCTCCCTTGGTGCTGGGTGCCTTCAGGCGATGGTCCTCAACTACGAAGCGCCGATGCCGAAGGTCTAGTGACTGAAGTGCCCACCTGGGGCAAGCCATCAGCATTACGATGGCCGCTGGCAATGGCGAGTTGATGACCTCGACCGGATCTCATCGCTCTGAGATCGACTTTCATCACCCCTACACACCGTATGACGTCCAGCTCCATTTCATGAGGACCGTATACGACATACTTGACAGGGGAGACGGTCAGATTGGCATTCTCGAGAGCCCGACCGGTACGGTAGGTATTTGTTCTCACTTTCGTCCTCGAGTTGGCAGCTTCCCAAGCCGAGGAAACCGCATCCCTGACCGCAAGTTCATGGAGGCGCAATCCCCCGAAGGCTCTAGTGAGTCGCCAAAACGGTTTGATTCAGCTCCTTAGGGGTTATCTCCTAACATCCGCGCCAGGGCAAATCCCTATCGCTGATCTGTTCGTCTCTCACCTGGTTACGAAACTTCAAGAAGGGTCGCTTTGAGTCGTCTCTCACGACTGCAGCGGAGGAGTACAAGGACGAACCAAAGTGGATCGCTGACCAAGTTCTTGAACGACAACGGGATGAGCTGACCAAAAAGTGGGAGGAACGCGAGCGGCGTCTCGCCGAGATCCGTTTGAAGAAGCGAACGACAGAGCAACGCGCCGCCAAACGCCAAAAGACCGAGAGCGCCCACCTCATCAGGAGGGAGAGGGAGATCGACGAAGAAGACGAATTCCTCCTTGCCCAGGGGACCAGCGATACTAGCGAGGATTCGAGGGACCCCTTGTCCTCCTTCAGCAAGGAGACTCGAGCGTTGATGGAGAAGGCCGGTCTGATACCGATCAAAGAAGATGCCGAAGACGAGGATATGGAGGAAGAGAGCATCAAGGTTCGACATGACATACTATTGCTAAGTATCCGCCAGTCACTAATCCATACCACTAGATATACTACACGTCGCGTACGCACTCTCAGCTCACTCAGTTCGTGTCTGAACTCCGTCGACCCACATTCCCCCCCTCCCTGTCGTCGAGCACGGAACCTCCCGATGGGGAGCTGGCCGAGGAAGGACTCAAGCACCTTCCGCTGTCATCCCGGCAGAAGTTATGCATCAATCCGGATGTGGCAAGACTCGGCTCCGTCTCCGCCATCAACGACCGGTGTGCAGAGTTGATGAAGCCGAAGTCCGGAGACAATTGCCCCTATGCCCCGAAAGCGGAAAACCTCGCGGATATACATCAGTTTCGGGATACCGCCCTGGCCACACTTCCCGACATTGAAGACCTGTACCGAATCGGGAAGGCGCTTCATGTCTGCCCGTATTACGCCTCCCGAACAGCAATCCCCACCGCTGAGATCATCACGCTTCCATACCCGCTACTCTTGCAGCAAGGCGCTAGAGAGGCTCTGGGGATCAAGCTCGAAGGAAATATCGTCATCATCGACGAAGCCCACAACATCATGGACGCCGTCGCCAACGTTCATGCCGCGGAAATTGGGCTTGCCGACCTCCGGCGAGCCCGCGGCATGCTAGCCGTCTACGTGAGAAGGTTCGGCAAAAAGCTCAAAGGGGCGAACAGAGTGATGGTTGGGCAGCTTGGCAGGGTGATTGAGGGGCTCCTGGCGTGGACGGAGGCTGCCGTGGATGCCAAGGCAAGTTTACACGGCCCGGCGTTGTAGCCAATGTGTGACCCTAATCCAGACAACAGGCAGAGCAGGGAATCGTCGAAGCCAGTGCGCTGTTGAAGCACAAAGGCGCCGATCAAGTCAACCTCTTCGAACTGATCAAGTACATCCAAGAGGCCAAACTCGCCTTCAAGATCGAGAGCTACGCTGCGCACGTCGAAGAACAGGACGGAGCGACGAGCCAGAAAACATCAGGCCCCGTGCTCCACTCCCTCGCCTCGTTTCTACACGCTCTGACAAACCCGAGCAACGAGGGGCGCTTCTTCTTCGAGAGGAGTAGCCTCCCGAGCCCCAATGTCACGCTGTCGTACCTACTCCTCTCGCCGACTCATGCCTTTTCCTCTATCGCATCGAGCGCGCGGGCCGTGATTCTTGCCGGTGGAACGATGTCGCCCTTTGACGATTACAGGGCTCATCTGTTCCCCGGGCACAGGCCGGAAAAGATTACTACCCTGAGCTGCAGCCATGTTGTTCCCTCTTCGAGCCTCTGTGTGTGGACGCTGGGGTCGTTCAGCCCCAGCTCGGGCAGTCAAGAGGACTCCTTTGAGTTCAGCTATCAGAAACGGGGAGACCGCGACATGATACAGAGGCTGGGGGCTTCTCTTCTCAATATCTGCTCGGTCGTGCCCGACGGCGTCGTCGTCTTCTTCCCCAGCTACGGCTACCTCGACGAAGTGGTCAAGGCGTGGCAAACTCGGGATGGCAGGGGGGAAACCAGGTCGGTATGGGATCGGCTACAGAGCAAAAAAGCCGTCTTCCGAGAATCCAAAGGGGGTGCTACCGACGACATTCTCGACGAATACAGCAAGTCGATTCTGGGAGACGATGAAACGTCCACCTCATCCACCCCGGCGTCGGGCTCGCGCGGCGCCGTCCTCCTCAGCGTCGTCGGCGGCAAGATGAGCGAGGGCATCAACTTTTCCGACCGGCTGGGTCGATGCGTCATCATTGTCGGTCTGCCATATCCTAACATCAACTCTCCCGAGTGGAAGGCTCGTATCGAGTATATCGAGTCTACGGCGATGGCGCATCTCACCTCACAGCAAGAGGGCGGATCCATGTCGCGCGGCGCGGCTCTTGGGGTGGCGAAGCAGGCGGCTCGGGACTTTTACGAGAACGCTTGTATGCGCGCCGTCAATCAGAGCATCGGGCGTGCGATCCGGCACCGCGACGACTATGCTGCGATCGTCTTGGTAGATCGGAGGTTTGGTACGGAGCGCATTCGAGAGAAGCTGCCCGGGTGGATACAGTGCGGCATGAAGAAGGAGGAGGGACGTACAGGCATTCAGGGCCTAATGGGTGCACTGAGCGGCTTCTTCCGTGGTCGAAAGCCGTGAACCGGCGCTGGGTCTGTATCGATGGCAGGGGCAATGGCTCGGAACCCCGGACCATGCATGGGTGCAGCCGTTAGATCCTGTATCATCTGTCTGTACACGAGAACAAGACGGCACCATTGCCCGTCCTTAACAGATGCATATAGCATACGTTACCACGACCACTTGGACTTGAGAACCATTAATACAATGGATGATCTGGTGTCAGAGCTTCATGAACGGACTTCAGCCAGGGGTTTCCAATTCGCGTCGCCACTGTTCATTATGTAGCGTAGCACAGAGTCCCGTACTCTATTGTACATCCCCTCCGTCTTCGACTCAGTCCTCGACTCAAGTAGCGGCCGTCAGTGGCCAGTTGATACCCTTGTCCTTGGCGCCAGTATTCCCCAGACCCGCACAGGCGTAAAGACCCACGGGGTTCCCGGCCGTTGCGCGCACGAATCATGCTGTCAATACCGCGGAAGAGACCATAGAGGGGGACAGAACTCACTGTACTGAAGATCAACGCATTGCTGAGGGGTGGAAGAGACAACGGCGATGCGGCCGTCGGCCATGACGTTCCATTTCTGGCCGTCGGCCGTCTCGGAGCACTCGTTGATATAGATGGCAGCCATGTCCTTCCATGCGGCTGCGCCCTGCCGTTAGTCTCCATACCGACCCAACCGGGATGCTCCTGGGGGCGGATAGCAGGGGCTTACTCTTGGCGCCGGCGTCGAGGCAGAGCGTAGTGTCGGCAAGCTGGATCTTGCTGGCACCGTCCTTGATGTACCATTGCTGCTCAGGCTTGCTGGTGAGGGTCTGCACCACCACGGTGCTGCCGGCCTTGGCCGCCTTGGGCTGCACCACGAACTTGGCGTTCACCATGGACGTGATGTAGACCTTCTTGTAGCCAGCCGGGACGTCGGCGACGCCCGCGGCCGCGAGCAGCAGCAGACCGAGGTAGGATCCGAGCATGCTTGCTGGGGACGGATTTGGCAATAAGGCAGTCGGAATAGGCGAGTTTTTTACGCGGAGCGTCTAGGATGGAGATCTCTGTCGCGGCCTTCCGGTCCCGGTTCAAGACAGACAGGGAGGCTGGGCGTTTATATGGGACTCGGACGCGCTCCTAGGCCCCACCAACTCGGCACGGCGTGCCAGCCCCTGGGCCTCCGTCTCTTCAGCGGTAGCATGCCAGCGATGGCCTAATTATGAGTACCATTTCCCTGTCGCGCCTGGCCGTGGCAACCGAGTACTCGTAAGGGAGGGAGTACGCCGGGCCTCCAGTGTCTGCCCCTCACTTCTCGGAAGAAAGGCCCAGCGGAGATCCAATTGGCGGAAGCGGCTCGGAAAGTCCCATCTCGGCCGTCGGCAGATCTTCCAGAAGGTGTTTTTGCTGGTCTCTCGGCTATTTTTGTCGTAGCTTGTCTGGGTATAATCCCCCGCCCCCCTGCCAGTCGGAGCCAGACATGTGGTAATTAGCTGAACTATCACTGCCTACCTTGGAGCCTTATGGTAAGCACCTTAGTACCGTCCGAGATACAATTAGTTCCTCGATGCTAGTTGCGTAGCGGACAGACTAGGCAAGGCGTGTCACTGTTGTTACTGACCAAAGGGCGCTCACCTGAAAATAGGGGTTCAGGGGTAAGGTTGCCACTTTGAAACCACCCCCGATCGGTGCCCACAGCGGGCCCCAGATCATACGGCGCCGAAGACCTTGAATTTGGTCGTTTCTACTGCCAACCATACCTTGGCGATGGTTTCTATCCCCACGCTAGCTGGTTAAGCTCCACGCCCTAACTTCCCCTGTCCACCCGCTGCCCGCGCCCCCAATTCGACTTAAAGGGGCTTCGATGGCCATCTGCCCGGTCTCCATGTAGTTGCCCGCGATATCCATGATGGTGATAAACTCCTCCGTAATCGAAGTGCCGTTCTCGGGCGCAAGTGTGGCGAACGTGCGGTTGCCCGTCCCTGAAATAGTCACCTCCGTCCACACGTCAGTCGTCAAGGTCATGTTGCTGCTCAGACGGAAGTAGACCCCAGAGGCCAGGTAGGAGAGGGCAGGCGTGAGCATGAGAGCCGAGTCTCGACCGGTGATCAGAGTTGCGTTTGTTGGCGTGAGGAGCTCGCCGACCTTGAGGTTGAGAACGAGGGTGTAGTCTCGTCCCTTGGAGGACAGGGGCGTGACAAGGGAGCAGTTGGAGGCAATCTTCAGCGCGCCGGCTGCTGAGGTGAGACAGTCGGTGGAGGCATTGTAGCCGTTTGGCGAGGTGTCCTTCAGTACTCTTGACACCTCTTGCCGGGAATCTGCCGGGGTGATGGTATAGTTGAAAATAGTCTTTCCCTGAGAGGGTATGGCACGGTCCAGATTTTGCGCCGGAACGAATGGGTGCAGCAACTCAAATGCTCCGTCGAAGTCCCTCTCCGTCAGGTTCCCACCCCACTGCTTGTCGGCCAGGGCCGGGATGGCCCTCCGCCATGCATAGTAGGCTTCCGAGTACACGGTGGCGTTGGGACCGAAGTCGTTCCACAGCGGCACAATGGACCCCAGCACGCTGGGGTTGTCGACCTCGGGATTCTTGTATGTCTGGTGGAAGAGGTGCGGTCGCCAAAAATCGCCCTTCGAGTTCCACCGGAAGACCTTGGAGAGGCGAACCGTCTGCGGATAGCTCCCGCTGTACTTGTTGACCACGTAGAAGTCGTCCATAGAGTTGACTACGGTGCTGTGGAAACTGTCAGCTTTTGCAGGTCATCGAACGATCCGTACCAGGGAGCCCGCCGTCAAAACTCACTAGTTCTTGACGATATAGTCCAAGAAAGGGTCGCCCTCGAAGTAGGCCCAGTGCTGAATGGATACGTTCGTATATATGTTCTCCTTATACGCGGAACTGGGAGGAAAGGTGCCCCAGATGCGTGTCGACTTCTTGGAGACGTAGGCAATATGATCGGCCAGCTCTCTGACGAAATGGTTGTAGTCCTCTACCTGCCCTCCGTACTCGTCCGCACCAATGGAGACGACTTTACAGTGGAACCAGGGGAGGAAGGTAGTCCATATTTCCATTACGGCGGGGATCGTCTCGGGATGCGAGATATTCAAAAGGGTCAGGTCGTATTCCTGACCAATATGCGGCTTCCACTGAGAAATGACCAGCGCGTGGCCGGGCGCTTCGATTTCGGGGAGGACGGTC
>Ga0247777_1000261_pt1 | contig 14005 bp, 17 predicted proteins | sample UWRJL154409C5_FD_179937 | JGI IMG/M metagenome (GOLD analysis project Ga0247777, IMG submission 179937) | Plant litter microbial communities from Arlington Agricultural Research Station in Wisconsin, United States - UWRJ-L154-409C-5 | ecosystem: Environmental > Terrestrial > Plant litter >...
AGCGAACACCGGGATCGAGATCGTTTCGGTAGCCACCGGCACCGGATTGAAACGCGTGAGCAACTTGCTCGTCGCATCGAGTGCTGACGGTCCGCCGAGCCAGGTCGCGGTAAGCGGCGCCGTCGGGTTGGCCTGCGTCGGACGCGAGCTGTAGTACGGAACCTGCAGCGTTCCCTTGTAAACATTCGCGTGACCCGGCAACGCAGGAGTGACACCCGCCGGCGTCAGTGCCGTCGTCGTGAGGCCGGTGTTCACCATCGCGATCGGCCGGGCGGCAGTGATTTGCGGGCTCGCGAGCACGCTCATGGTGTCGCGCGTGTTCTGCGTCGAGAAGCTGAACGACAGCACGACATTCGCGGGATTGAGCTGGAGCGCTTGTCCCGCAACCTGCAGCTGCGCGCCAGTCAGTTTGCACAGCCCGTTGAGGGACGCGTTGGTGATGCTGGCGCACGTCGGCAGCGCCGTCTTGAAACTCGCATAATCCGCGTCGGCTACTGCCGCTGTCCCCGCGGTGGTTTTAATGCCGTCCGTCAGCACGACGAGATATCCGACGTTCGTCGCGCCAGGTCCCGAGCTTGGTACCAGCGGCTTGAGCGGTCGCAGCTCGAGAATCGTGTTGCCGACGCCCGCATCGCTCGCAAGGCTGGCGCTGAAGTCTGCGGTGGCCGGGTTCGTGCCCAGCACGAGCGGTTTCGTAAAGCCAATGACCGCCTTCGTGGCGCTGTCGACAACGACCTGTGCAACGTAGACGCTCGTGGCGCTCAGCGAGCTCGGATCGAGGGCACTCGCGAACCGCGTGCGGATCACCGCGTTCGTGGAGAACCCATCGAGCTGATTCACGCTCGACTGCAGCGGGATGAGCGCATTGGCTGGCTGGATATTCAGCGTGCCGTCGGTCGAGCCCGAGAAATACACATCGGTCGGATAGGGCAGCACGCCTTGAAGCGGCTGGAAGAGCGCAGTCGACGGCGGATTCTGCGCGGGCGGCGTCGCGCCCCCGGGATTGCCGTTGCCGCTGGCCGGGTTCGTGGCCCCGACTTCTCCTGTGCCGCCGCCCCCGCAACCCGCCAGCACCAGCGCGGCCACGATGAGCGAAGTTGCAGTGTGCCTCTTCATAACCTGCAGCTCCTCGCAAGACTTGAGAAAGCGAATCGTCCGTGCGGGCCAGCGCGCGATAGAGTTGCCGAAGTATCGGCTTCGTTCTGGTGGTGCGCGGCCGGGCAACAAGTAGGTTACGCTTGTGGTGACAACCGTCGCAAGCTGGTGAGGCACCGCAAGTCTTGGTTCGCGCAGGAAATTCGCAGGGCCGCGGCGCGCAGTCGCGCGTCATTCGGGTGATCGGCGGTGCGATGCGTGGGCGGCGCTGGCGCTTCCCGGACATTCCCGATATTCGCCCTACGCCCGATCGCGTGCGCGAAACCGTCTTCAACTGGCTTGGCACTCGCGTTGTAGGTGCGCGTTGTCTCGACCTGTTCGCGGGCAGCGGCGCACTGGGGCTCGAATCACTGTCACGAGGTGCATCGGGTGTGGTCTTCGTCGAGCAGCACGCGGCGATTGCGCGCGCGCTAAGTGCGGTCATTGCAGAGTGGAATGTGCAGGGAGCCGAAGTGGCGCGTGCAGATGCGTTTTTCTATCTGCGCGGCAGCGCGCAGCCGTTCGATATCGTGTTCCTCGATCCGCCGTTTGCCGGAGGCCTGCTCGCTCCCGCGGCAGTGCAGCTCGAGGAGCGGGGCTGGCTCGCGCCCAACGCGCTCATCTACATGGAGTGTGCCGCGCGTGAGGCGCGTCCCGCCCTGCCGCAGGCCTGGAAAGAGCTGAAGGCGAAGCAGGCGGGCGAGGTCGGGTATCATCTCTACGCCCGAAACCCGGGCGAAAGCCGCTCGCCAGAATGAAACGTCACGCCATGTACCCCGGAACGTTCGACCCGATCACGAACGGCCACCAGGATCTCGTGCGACGCGCGGCCGGCATCTTCGACCGCGTCATCGTCGCCATCGCCGCCAATCCAAACAAGGCGCCATTATTCAGCCTCGACCAGCGGGTGGATCTGGCCCGCCAGGTGCTCGCCGACCTGCCCAACGTCGAAATCATGGGGTATTCGGGTCTCACCGTGGAGTTCGCGCGCAAGCACGGTCTTTCGGTAGTGGTGCGCGGCCTGCGCGCCGTGTCGGATTTCGAGTTCGAGTTTCAGCTCGCCAACATGAGCCGGCACCTGGCGCGCGAGATCGAGACGGTGTTCCTGACTCCGCAGGAACAGTTCACTTTCATTTCTTCTTCGCTGATCCGCGAGATCGCGGTGCTCGGCGGCGAGACGAAGGAGTTCGTCCATCCGATCGTCGACGCGGAGCTGAAGAAACTGAAGCGCGGCTGAGCGTTCGGGAAGGCGCTCGTTGATTGACGCGCTTCGCGTTCTTCCTGAGCTTCGCGCCAACCTTTTTCTTCAGCCGCTTCACCGTGCGTCTCAGTCGCTTCGCGATGCGCGGCAGTTTCGTAGGCGCTTTCGGCTTGGGCAACGTGCCGGCGCGATGCAGTTCCGCCACGCGCCACAGGTACCACGCCGCCGCCGAGCGGTGAGGCGACCAGCGTTCGCCAAACAGTGCGAGCGCTTTCGGATGAGGCATCTTCCGCAGGCCATACGCCAGGCGGAAGCCGTTGCGCACGCCAAAGTCGTCGACGGGCAGGATGTCTGGACGGCCTAGCTGGAACATCAGCATCATTTCGACGGTCCAGCGGCCGATGCCGCGCACCTGCGTGAGCCGTTCGACGATCTCGTCGTTGCTCAGTGAGAGGAGCGTCTCGCGAGCCGGCACGACACCTTCAATGGTTTTCTGTGCGAGGTCGCGGAGCGACGCGATTTTCGCGAACGAGAATCCTGCCGCGCGGAGCGTTACCTCCGGCGCGTCGATGACCTGCTGCGGGGTCGGGAACTCGCCGTTCGTTCCGACGCTGGCGACGAAGCGTTTCAGTATGGTGTTCGCCGCCGTTCCGTTCAGCTGCTGGTTGGCGACGGCTTGCGCGAGCGCCACGAAAGGCGTGCCTTCCATGTTCGCCTTCAGGGCGTAGCCACCGGTCGCCTCGATTACTCCTCCCATCACGGGATCGACCGAGGTGAGATGCGCGAGGACGACCTTGCTCATGAACGACGCTTCCTACTTCTGGCACACCGGGCAGTAATAGGTAGAACGCTGTCCTTGGGTAAAGTGTTTAACTGGCCCGCCGCAGACGCGGCAGGGTTTGCCACTGCGCTCGTACACGTAGAGCTTCTGGCGGAAATACCCGGGATTGCCGTCCGCGTTCACGTAGTCGCGCAGCGTGGTTCCGCCGACCTTGATGGCCATCTTCAGAACGGCCTTCACCGACCGCGTGAGGCGCGCCACTTCTTTCGGCTTCAGGCTGCGGGCCTGCCGCTTGGGCCGAATGCGCGCGCGGAACAGAGCTTCACTCGCGTAGATGTTCCCCACGCCCACTACGAGCGAGCTGTTCATCAGTAGCTGTTTTATCGCGACCTTGCGCTTGCGCGTGATGCGCCAGAGGTAGTCCGCATCGAACGCGTCATCCAGCGGCTCGGGGGCCAGGTGCGAAAGGAGTGGGTGCTCGTCAGGGCTCTCGGTCGTGTAGTGCAGGCTGCCGAAGCGACGCGGATCGTTGAAGCGCAGCGTGACGCCGGAGTCGAGCAGCATGTCGAAGTGATCATGCGCGACGCGCGGCGTATCGGCCGGGAGCACCCGCAGGCTGCCCGACATTCCGAGGTGTAGCAGCAGCGTGCCGGAGTCGAGCTGGAACAGGATGTACTTGGCTCGCCGCCCGGTCTGGCGGACGAGCTGGCCTTTGACGGCGGCGGGCAGGGTATCTGGCACGCGCCAGCGCAACCGCGGTTCATGAACCGCGAGGGCCACGATCTTGCGGCCCACCACGTGCGGATCGACTCCGCGACGCGTCGTCTCGACTTCAGGAAGCTCGGGCATGAGCGAAGGCTACATGGAGCGCCTTCGCCCGAGAATCAACTTACTTGATCTTCGTCTCTTTGTAAGGGACGTGCTTGCGCTCGACCGGGTCGTACTTCTTCACTTCCATCTTGTCCGGATGGAGGCGCTTGTTCTTCGTCGTGACGTAGAAGTGGCCCGTACCGGCGGTCGACAGCAGCTTTACTTTCTCACGCATGACTTCAGACCTTCACGCCTTCGGCGCGCAGCTGGGCAACGACCACGTCGATGCCTTTCTTTTCGATGGTTCGCAGCGCATTCGTGGAGATGCGCAGGCTGACCCAGCGCTTCTCGCCTTCGAGCCAGAAACGCTGCGTATGCAGGTTCGGCAGGAAGCGGCGGCGCTTCTTGTTGTTCGCGTGCGAGACGCGGTTTCCAGTAGCGGGCTTCTTGCCGGTAACTTCGCAGACGCGGGACATACTGATCGGCCTTCGTGAAATCAATGATTTACGTGTGCCATAGGGGCGCACGCGAAAGAGCGCGGCTTTATATCAGCCGCGCCCTCGACAAGCAACTGCCAAAGTCACGGCCATCCTCATGGGCAGCCTCGTCGCGATTCACTCAAATCCACCCCCGATCTGCGAAGGAGACCACCCGGGTTTCACCCACGACCAGGTGATCGATCACCTTGACCTCGATCAGGGCGAGGGCATCCCGGACGCGTCGGGTCACCAGCTTGTCCGCCTGGCTGGGCTCGGCCGTCCCGGAGGGGTGGTTGTGGGCCAGGATCACCGCAAACGCGTTTCGAATCATCACTTCCCGGACGACTTCCCGGGGATAGATGCCGGCGCTGTCCGTCGACCCCCGGAACAGCTCCTGAAACGCGATCAGGCGATGGTGCACGTCCAGGTACAGGACGCAGAACACCTCGTACGGCTTGTCTCGCAGCTGGGCGCGCACGAACGAGCGCATCTCGGCCGGGTTCTCGACCGAGGACTCCGAACGAACCGCATGTCCGTAGTGACGGCGGGCGAGTTCGAGCGCCGCCTGCATCGAGGCGTAGTGAGCGGGGCCTATTCCGAACTGCTTGAGGCAGCGGCGTTTGTCGGCACACAGGAACTCGCTCATTGAGCCGAAGTCCTTGATCAGCTGGCGGGCGACATCCACAGCGGTGATCCCGCGCTTGCCGCAGCCGATGAGGACGGCGAGCAGCTCGCTGTCCGATAGCGTCTGCGGGCCCCGGGCAAGGAGGCGTTCACGGGGTCTTTCGTTCTCGGGCCATTCTGAAATTTTCATCGGTGCTGCACCCGCGCGAGCGGGCCTGCTGGTGACAGTGGGGGCCCGAAGATGCGTCACGAGCTTCCCGCCGCGCGCCCCGCAAAACTGTTGCGAATCACCAGAAATGCCTCCTGTCCTGCTCTCGCTGAGAAGCAGCGCACGCCTGGCGCTTCCAGGGCCAGCGGGTTCATTCCAAGTGCATATATCGTCAGATGATCGGGGCCGGTTGTTTGCTTGTGAGGAAGGTGCGGCCCAATAATCGTGACCATCTTTCCACGAGCCCCTGAGATGCAAGGCAAACGCATTCTTCTCGGCGTCACCGGAGGCATTGCCGCCTACAAGAGCGCCGACCTCGTGCGACGGCTCCGCGATCGCGGCGCTGAAGTGCAGGTCGTGATGACGCAGGCTGCCGCCGAGTTCATTACCGCAACGACGTTCCAGGCCCTGTCGGGCCGGCCTGTCCGCAACGACCTGTGGGATTCCGCGGCCGAAGCCGCCATGGGCCATATAGAGCTCGCCCGATGGGCCGACCTCGTGCTCATCGCCCCGGCGTCCGCGGACTTCCTCGCGAAGCTTGCGACCGGCCAGGCCAGCGATCTCCTCAGCACCCTGTGCCTTGCAACCGAGGCTCCGATCGCCGTCGCCCCGGCGATGAACCGCATCATGTGGGCCAACGCGGCGACGCAGGCGAACGTGGCGGTGCTCGAAGGCCGGAAGATCACGGTGGTCGGTCCCGCGGCCGGCGAACAGGCCTGCGGCGAAGTGGGCGAAGGCCGCCTGCTGGAGCCGCTCGAGATCATCGAGCGCGTGGCGCCCTTGATCGCACCGAACGGTCCGCTGAAGGGCAAGCGGGTGCTCATCACCGCCGGGCCGACGCGGGAACGGATCGACCCCGTTCGTTTCATCAGCAATCGAAGCTCTGGGAAAATGGGCTTCGCTGTCGCGCAGGCGGCACAAAGAGCCGGTGCCGAAGTCATCCTGGTCAGCGGACCGGTGGCGCTCGCCACGCCGGTAGGCGTGCGGCGCGTCAACGCGGAGAGCGCGGTGGACATGCTCAATGCCGTGCTGAAGGAGGTCGGCAACGTGGATGTCTTCATCTCGACGGCCGCGGTCGCGGACTACAAACCGGCCAAGCCGGCCGACCAGAAGATCAAGAAGGCCTCCGACCGCATGGATCTCGAGATGGAGCGCACGACCGATATCCTGGCGACAGTCGCCTCGAGCCCCGAACGGCCGCGCCTCGTCGTGGGCTTCGCGGCCGAGACCGAATCCGTCGAGCAGAACGCCCGCACCAAGCTACTGAAGAAGAACCTGGACATGATTGCCGCCAACGAAGTGGGCGACGCCAAGGTGTTCGAGTGTGAGGACAACCACCTCATCGTGCTCTCGCGCACCGCCCGGCACGACCTCGGGCAGGCGTCGAAGACCGCGCTGGCCGACCGGCTGATCGGGCTCATCGTCGAGGCGCTCGAAGAGCGCGCCGCCACGCCCCAGCGGGGCACCGTCCAGGCCCGGGGCTGACCATGACCCAGGCCCCTCGTCGTCCGCTGAAGGTGCGGATCCTCGACGCGCGGATCGGCAAGGAATTCCCCCTTCCCCAGTACGCGACCCATGGCTCCGCGGGGCTCGACTTGCGGGCCTGCATCGACGCGCCGCTGCTGCTGGAGCCTGGCAAGTCGGAACTGCTGCCCACCGGGCTTTCGATTTATGTGGAAGATCCGGGGCTCGCCGCGATGATCCTGCCGCGCTCCGGCCTGGGTCACAAGCACGGCATCGTGCTCGGCAATCTCGTCGGCCTGATTGACTCCGACTACCAGGGTCCGCTCATGGTGTCGGTCTGGAACCGCGGCCGTGAGCCATACACCGTGCAGCCGGGCGAGCGCATCGCGCAGCTCGTGGTCGTGCCGGTCGTGCAGGTGGATCTGGAGGTCGTGGAGGATTTCGCCGCGACCTCACGTGGGGCGGGCGGTTTCGGGCATTCCGGTCGCGGCTGAACCGGACGCGCGTTCAACGATTCGCGGGCACCTTCCGCAACTCGCGATACCGATCGATATCCGACTGGAATTGCGCGCGCAACGCGGACTCCTCGGCATCCTTTGCCGCCAGTGCGGTTCTCTGTGAGCGCATTTCGTTGATCGTGCGCATGAGATCTTCCGCCAGGTCGTCCGGCATGCGCCGCGACGTGGGCTTGTCGTTGTAGGGTTTGAAGTTCAACGCGCGCGTCTGCAGCGTGCTCAACCGGCCGTGCAACGTTTCGATGTATGCCTCGGCCGCACGGCGCTGGCCGCTGATCTGCTCGAGCCGCTCGTCACGCAGCGATTCGATGTCTTTCACTGACGTGTATGTGGTGAGCAGGAAGCTGTCGTGCTGCTTCTGCCGAACCATCGCTTCTTTTTCCCGTGCGTCCTGGGCTTGCTCGTCGGCGCTTTTCTGCGCATCCGTGCGGGCGACTTCCATGCCCTGCTTGTTCAGCGTGTGGGTCTCTTTCTTCGCGTACTGCGCAGGAACACTGTCGCCGTAGTGGGTGACACCGTTTTCATCCACCCACTTGTAGGCCGCGCCCCGTTCGGCGGCGTGCGCGAGGCAGCCAACGGAACAGAGCAAAGCCACAGCGAAACAATGCGTCCTGAAGCGCATCCAGCTACTACCACCACACGTCGACAAGCGATTACGCATATTCTGACGGACGGGAACGCACCCGCAAGTCTTATGCGACGCCGTATTGGTCGCGATAGGCCTGGAGGGCTGTGAGCTGTTCCGCAGAAACGCGTGACGAACCGCCGCTGCCCGAAGACAGCGCCTCGATCAGCGCCGCGAGTGTGATCACGCTCACACACTTGAGTCCGTGCTCCGCTTCGAGCTCCTGTACCGCCGAGCGCGTGCCCTGGCCGCGTTCCTGGCGATCGAGCGCCAGCGCGACGGCCACCGGCTGCGCGCCCGCGCCGCGAATGATGTCCAGCGATTCGCGGATGGCGGTGCCAGCGGTAATCACGTCATCGACGATCACCACGCGACCGCGCAACGGCGTGCCTACGACGTTGCCGCCTTCGCCATGGTCTTTCGCTTCCTTGCGATTGAACGCGAAGGGAACGTTGCGGCCGTGATGCTCGGCCAGTGCCACCGCTGTGGTGGCGACGAGCGGGATGCCCTTGTAAGCCGGCCCGAAGAGCACATCGAACTCGACTCCGGAAGCGAGCAGCGCGGCGGCATAGCACTGCCCAAGCACCGCGGCGGCCTGACCGTCGCTGAACAGCCCCGCGTTGAAGAAGTAGGGGCTTTCGCGACCGGACTTGAGCTTGAAGTTGCCGAATCGCAGCGCGTTGCGCGACAGCGCGAGATCGATGAAGCGGAGCTGGTAATCCTGCATGGAGGGCCTCCTGTTGATGTGCATGAAGGGCCCCTGGAAAGGGCGCCGCACGGTGCCACCCACCCCGGGGACTGTCAACGCGCATTCGCATGCAAGCGAGCCCCCGGTCACGTCGCTAGAATGTGGGCCCAATGCGCATCATCACAGTGAATTGCTGCGGGATTCGTTCCGCGGCCAGCAAGGGTCTTTTCAAGTGGCTCGCGAAGCAGAAGGCGGACTTCATCTGCCTGCAGGAGACCAAGGCCCATTTCCATCAGCTCGCCGAGCACGACATCGACATTCCCGGCTACAAGGCGTTTTTCCACGACGCCGAGCGCAAAGGCTACGCCGGTGTCGCCATCTACACACGCCATGAACCGACGAAGGTCGTCAAAGGCTTCGGCGTGCCCGAGTTCGACCAGGAAGGGCGCTACCTCGAAGTGCAGAGGGGCGATCTTTCCGTCGTGTCGCTGTACGCGCCGTCGGGCTCGGCGGGGCCGGAGCGCCAGGCGTCGAAGTTCCGGTTCCTCGAAACGTTCGCGCCTTATCTCGCGCGCCTTCGGCGTCGCAAGCGTCACTTCATCATCTGCGGCGACTGGAATATCGCGCACAAGAACATCGACCTGCGCAACTGGAGGTCGAATCAGAAGAACTCCGGCTTCCTGCCCGAGGAGCGCGCGTGGCTCGACCAGCTCTTCGATCATTCGGGGTATGTCGATGCGTTCCGCGAAGTGAATCAGCTGCCCGACCAGTACACGTGGTGGTCGAATCGCGGCCAGGCTCGCGCCAAGAATGTCGGCTGGCGCATCGACTATCAGGTTGTGAGCAAATCGCTCGCGGGCAAGGCGCGTGCTGCGTCAATCTATCCGGGTGAACGATTTTCGGATCATGCTCCGCTGACGATGGACTACGACATTTGACCTCCGCTCCAGCACCTGGCGCGAACACGAACGGCTCGCGCGGATGGCTGGACGCCTTCCTGGTGTATCGCCAGCGTCCTGTGTTGTCGATGCTGTTTCTCGGTTTTTCGGCGGGGCTGCCGTTCTATCTCGTTTTCCAGACCCTGACCGGATGGCTTGCGTTGGAGGGCGTCAAGCGCTCCACGATCGGCATGCTTTCGTGGGTGGGCCTCGCGTACTCCTTCAAGTTCCTGTGGGCGCCGGTGGTCGATCGCGTGCCGCTGCCGCTGCTCACGCGATGGCTCGGGCGCCGACGAAGCTGGATGCTGTTAGCGCAGGCGGGTATTGCTATTTGTCTCTTCAACATGTCATGGGCGCACCCCTCAGCCGGCGTGCTTCCACTTGCGATATGGGCATTGCTGCTAGCAGTTTGCGCGGCCACCCAAGACATCGCAGTCGATGCTTGGCGTATAGAGAGCGTGACGGTCGATCTGCAGGGCGCGATGGCCGCTTCGTACCAGATCGGCTTTCGTGTGGCGCTCATCTGCGCGAGCGCCGGCGCATTCGCGATCGCTGACAACTTCAAAGTCTTGGAAAAGCCGAATTGGCAACTCAGCTACGGCACGATGGCAGTGCTGGCGCTCGTAGGCGTCGTCACCACGTTGCTCATCCGCGAGCCGCGGCCGTTGCTCGATCGTTCGAAGGTGCTGGATAGCGAAGAGCGCGTAGTAGCCTGGCTCAATCGCAACACTCACCTGTCACCGCGCATGCGCGCGGCGGGCGCGTGGTTTGTCGGCGCGGTGGTGTGCCCGGTCACCGACTTCTTCGCGCGCTATGGGCTCGCGTTCGGATTCGTCATCTTCGCGTTCATCTGCTCATATCGGCTCACCGAGTACACGATGGGGCCGATGGCCAATCCGTTCTACCTCGGTCACGGCTATACGCTCACGCAGATTGCAACCGTGGTGAAGGCGTACGGCCTGGCCATGTCGCTGATCGGCGTGGTGATCGCGGGCGCGCTGATCGCGCGCTATGGGCTGCTGCGATCGCTCGTTGCGGGCAGCGTGCTCATGATGGCTTCGAATTTCGGGTTCGCGTGGCTCGCCACCACGGGCGACGCGAACCTCACTGCACTCGGCGTCATCAACGGACTCGATAATCTCGCCCAGGCGGTGCACGGCACGTCCCTCATCGCGTTTCTCTCGAGCCTAACCAGCCCAAAATACACGGCCACGCAGTACGCGTTGTTCTCGTCGCTCTACTCATTGCCCGCGAAGCTTTTCTTCGAAGGCACTTCGGGCTTTGTCGTGGAAGCAGTGGGTTATCCGGTGTTCTTCAGCTACACCGCGTGCCTGAGCATTCCGGGTTTGCTGCTGCTCGTGTATCTCGTGCGGCGTGGCGGCGTTTTCAAAACGGGTCAGGTGGCGACGGCTTGAGCGATATCGATGTCGAGCGCGTGATCTGCCGGTTGTCGGATATCGCGGATCCCGGTGCGCGGGGCTTCACGCTGGGACGCGGTGATTGGCCCTTGCGGGGCTTCGTGGTGCGCGAGAACGATAACGTGTGGGGCTACGTGAATCGCTGCCCGCATGCGGGCCATCCGCTGAACCTGCAGCCGCACCGTTTTCTCACGCCGGGACGCGAGCTGATCCTGTGCTCTTCGCATGGCGCGCTCTTCGACCGCCAGACCGGCTTCTGTATCGCAGGGCCGTGCGGCGGGCAATCGCTCACGAGCGTGCCGCTGACGGTCGACGCGGGATACGTCATGCTCGCCGAAGGCGTAGACCCGGAGGCCTACGCCGAACGGTTCTAGCGCCGGCGCGAGCTATTCGAAGAGATCGATGTTGTCGAGGCCGCTGGCGCGCAGGTCCCGATCGCTGTCGCCATCGACGGCACGCAGGCCGTCGTCCTCAGGCTCCACGTCGACCGAGCCGCTCCAGTCCTCGGGCGGATCCGCCGTTTCGAGCGCGCCGTCGTCCCACTGCGCTGCCCAGTCGTCGACATCCATCTCCTCGACAGTGCCGTCGAAGTACTGGATCTCGATGGTCCCGTCATCGTCGTCGAAGGCGACGACCTCGAAGAGGGCGCCGCCCTCTTTTTGACGATACCAGTCCCCGATGCCCGGTTGCGGAGCCACCATGTAGCCGACCTCCCTTGAGAAGAAACTGGATTGCCTGTCCCGGCTGATCCGGCGCGGCTCAGCCTTGAGCACGCTGCGCTGCTTGCTGTGGCGACGGTGCTGTTATGCTGACGGCGCACGCGAGGCAGAAGCGCCGCCCGACTCTGCGCCTCACCTGTGACGATTTCAAGAAGAGAAGAAAGGTTCGCGCAGAGCATCATGCTCGATCAGTTACTGAAATTTTTCGTTGTCTTTTTCGTCGTCGTGGAACCGCTGTCGCTGCTGCCCGTGTTCAGCAGTCTGACCGAAGGTGCCAGTGTTGGTTATAAGCACAAGATGGCGCTCAAGTCCGTGCTGGTGGCGGGCTTCATCCTGGTGCTGTTCGCGCTCGGTGGTGCATCGTTCCTGAGCGTCGCGGGGATCAGCATCGATGCGTTCCGCATCTTCGGCGGCACACTGTTGTTTCTCATTGCCCTGGAAATGGTATTCGCACGCGAGTCCGGCACGCGCACCTCGAGCAGCGAGCGTGCGGAGAGCGTGCGCCGCGCCGATATCTCCGTGTTCCCGCTCGCGTTCCCGTTTATCTCGGGGCCGGGCGCACTCGCCACGATCCTGCTGTGGTTCGGGCCTGTGCGTATCTGGCAACAGCCGTTGTTGTTCTTTGGGCTCTTCGCCGGCGTCGTCGTGGTGCTCGCGTTGACGCTGCTCGCCATGTGGTTGTCGACACCGCTCATGCGGCTGCTCGGTGTCACAGGTGCGAACGTCGCGAATCGGTTGCTCGGCGTGGTGCTCGGAGCACTAGCCGTTCAGTTCCTCATCGATGGCATCCGGGCCGTGTTTGGCATCGCTCACTAGTTGCCGCGCCGGAATGCGAGATCCCACACGCCATGTCCGAGTCGCTGGCCGCGCTTTTCGAAACGCGTGGTGATGCGCTCGCTCGTTTTCTCGATGTAGCCGTTTTCGGTTGAAAGATTTTCGAGCGCGGCGTTGGCACTCAATACTTCCAGCATCTGGATCGCGTACGGCTCCCAGTCCGTCGCCAGCCGCAGCACGCCGCCGCTTTTCAGCCGGCTCACCGCCAGCTCGACGAACGGCGGCTGGATCAGACGGCGCTTGTGATGGCGCTTCTTGTGCCACGGGTCGGGAAACAGGATCAGGATTTCATCGAGCGATTCGCGCGGCAGCTGCTGCTCGATCACTTCCACCGCGTCGTGGCAAGCAATGCGCACATTGGTGAGTTGCGCAGCTTGCGCGGCGAGCATGAGCCGCCCGACACCTGCGCGATGCACTTCGATACCGAGATAATCCCGCTCGGGATGGGCGGTAGCGAGCGCCGCGAGATTTTCGCCGTTGCCGAAGCCGATCTCGACGACACGCGGCGCGCGGCGACCGAACAACGCATCGAGGTCGAGGAGGCGCGTGCCGTCGAACTCCACGCCGTATTTCGGCCAGGATTCTTCGAGGGCACGCTGTTGCGCTTCGGTGATGCGACCGGCGCGCGTGACGAATGAGCGAATCGTTCTGAGATGTTCCACCCGGCCATTCTAAAGAAGTCGCGACGCGGATGGAGGGGGCCCACCGCGCCGCGACCGTCCTCGTGGGTTTTCAGAATTTCAGGAAGGCACCCACGTTAAAGGTTTGCGCTTTGTTCTCGACTCCGTTCTGCGCCTCGGCCCGGATGTCGCTGAACTCGGCGAGCAGCATCAGATTGTCGGTCAGGCTCTGATAGACGCCGGCCGTGTACTTGCTGTTCTTCTTCACGAGTGTGGGATTCAGCTCGCCGCCCGCCAGGTCGAGATTGCTCTCGCCATAGTTCAGGCCGAACTTGGTCTTGCCCGCGGTGAACGTGACCTGCGCGAGGAAGCCGTCGGAGTCGCGTTCGTGGCCGAGTCCGTCGCTTGCGTTGAAGAACAGTCCCGTCGTGCCGACGCCCTTGCCGTTGTAGTAGTACGCCATGAACTCGGCCGGTCCCGCCTTGAACTTGCCGCCGACGTCGAACGCGTGGCTGTCGAAGTCACCGGCGTTCGTCACGCCCTCCTGCTTCTGCTGCAGGAAGGTGGCGGACAGATAGAGGTTGTCGTGAGTCCATGCCACCTTGCCGTGAAAGCCCGGCGCGGCTTTCGGCGTGGAGGCTGGACCCAGCGGTTCGACGGGATCGAAGATGCCGATTGTGAACTTGAAGCCGCTGATGTCCGGCGTCGTGTAGTCGATCTGCGCGAGCCAGTCGGTGTAGATGTAGCCGAGGCCGATCGAGCCGAGCGACGTGTTGGAGGGTGCCGCGTGATCACCGCCGCCGGCGCCCACGCCGAGCAGCGTCATGTCGCCGAGGATGGCGTCCTGCCCGAAGAGTCCGATGTTCCGGCCGGCGAGCACCGTGCCCATCCGGTCGTTGCCGAACGTCAGGAACACCTGGCGCACGTCGAGACCTGTGGTCCCCAGC
>Ga0247777_1000262_pt1 | contig 13987 bp, 6 predicted proteins | sample UWRJL154409C5_FD_179937 | JGI IMG/M metagenome (GOLD analysis project Ga0247777, IMG submission 179937) | Plant litter microbial communities from Arlington Agricultural Research Station in Wisconsin, United States - UWRJ-L154-409C-5 | ecosystem: Environmental > Terrestrial > Plant litter >...
AGCCCGGAGGCATGATCGACGCAGACCAGCCCTTGAACAAGGCACCGGACGCCTCCATAACTGCCAAGGGCGTCCTCATGGTCTTAGTGGCGCAGAAGCTGAAGAGGAAACGGGAGCAGCTGTCTGCGGCGGACAGCATCAAGGGTCTCGCCGGTGGGCGGTCGACGCTCGAGAACGAACTCGTAGGCGACATCGAGGCCGAGTTCTCCGGCGTGTCTATCCCCGAGAGGCCCGAAGCAATGGGTCTGGGCGACCTAGCAGCGAGCATCGAGCCGCAATTCCGCGGGACATTGGGCAAGAAGTCGACGATGCTGATCGAAAAGCTCGTCGTGTCGAGGCTCCCCGCCGGATTTTCCATGAGCGAAGCACGGACCCGCCTGGACACGCGCTGGGGATTGGCCGCGGGACGCCAGGATTCAGTGCTCCTTGGGGCCGTCATGGAAGCGCCACCGACGCGCCTGACCGACGTCCAGGCTGCTCACGACTTCTTCGACAAACTCGCCCAGGAGCATCTCACAGCGGCGGGTCTGCCTATTCGCACCGATCACGGCCATGGAGCACTCTCGTCCAAAACTGCGGCCGCAGTGGATTCGGCCGCGCTGCAAGCCGTCTCGCAAAAGCAAGACGCTCTGCTTCGCCGGACGCTGGAAGCGTACGCAACGCATCTGGACATCGACCTGACCAGCGGCCCCAGGTCTCAGGAGGCAGCCAACGCGGCGGTCGCAGATCTCCAAGACCAGCTCGCCCTGTGGGAAGACGAACATGGGGCAGACTACGCTGCCGGCATCAGACCACTGTTTGATGCCCGGAAAGCCCGGCATTACGCGTCGTCGTGGGCATGGGTGGTGCAGCAGGTCTTGGAGCTGTTCCAGGAGCTCCTCAGGGGTGGTACCATCGCCGACAACGACCTCGCTGTGCTCTCCAGGCGCATAGATCCAGGCGCCCGACAGGTGCTATCCTACTTCCAGTCTCTTTGCGATAGAGAAGCCGCGGTATCACCGGTCTATAAAGCCGCCGGGGAGGCCATTGACAAGTTGATTCGACACCGCGATGCCGCGGTTGCCGCCCCAGTCGAGGCAGCAAAGCCACCGGAGCCAGCACAGGCAATGGCATTCGCCTCGGCCTTCCTCAAGACAAAGAACGATGATGGGGCGTGGGAGCGGGAGGAGTACGCCACGGCCCTGCTTCACGAGGCCATCGGCCAGGTCCATAAGTCGTCACTCCGACTTGCCAACCGGACGGTTCTTGTCACCGGCGCAGGGGCGGGTTCCATCGGCTGGCACATCGTCGAGCTCCTCCTGGTCGCCGGAGCCAAAATCATCGTCACAACAAGCAGCTACTCGACCAAGACGCTTCACTCGTTTCGAGATCTCTACGTTCGGCATTCCACCCCCGGCTCCCATCTCGTGGTGGTGCCGTTCAACCAAGCCAGCCACCGCGATGTGCAGAGTCTGGTCTCGTGGATCTATGACCCCAAGGGCCTCGGGTGGGATGTCGACGCCATATTGCCGTTCGCTGCTCTCCCGGAGAAGGGTCGCCAAATTGACGACATCGACTCCGGGTCAGAGCTCGCCCACCGTGTGATGCTCACCAACACCCTTCGGCTCCTCGGCGCCGTCAAAGCTGCCAAACTAGCGGCCGGCCTCCACCACCACCCTGCACAGGTCATTCTGCCTCTCTCCGCCAATCACGGCGTCTTTGGAGGAGACGGTCTCTACGCTGAGTCCAAGATTGGGCTCGAGACACTTTTGGACAAGTGGCATTCCGAGTCGTGGGACGGTTACCTGTCCATCGCAGGTGCGGCAATCGGCTGGACACGCGGTACTGGCCTGATGAAGGCCAACGACCGCCTCGCCGACGAGACCGAACGTCGGCTTCCTATTCGGACTTTCAGTCAAACTGAGATGGCAGCTAACCTGGCTGCCCTCCTCCACCCGGATCTCATGGAGACGATGGAAAACCAGCCAGTCTTTGCCGACTTCAATGGAGGCCTTGACAAGGTACGCGATCTCTCCAACGCTCTTCGTCACATCCGCCGCGACCTAGATGAGGAGGCAGAAGTCCAGGCTGCCATCGTCGCCGAGGATGTGCTGTGGACCCAAGACGCCCCGACCGCCCCACGGCATCGCCCCTTTCACCCCCGCGCCAACCTCGGCCAGCATTATCCCCAGCTTCCTGACTACAGCCGTGATCTTGAGCCTTTGCACGCTTTACGCGGCATGGCCGACCTGGACAGTGTTGTCGTAATTGCCGGCTTTGCGGAGCTCGGCCCGTGGGGTAACTCCCGGACCAGGGGGGAAATGGAGGTTAGGGGGACTTTCTCCCGGGAGGGCTGGGTCGAGATGGCCTGGATCATGGGTCGTATCAGGTACGCCGGTCCGGCCAGGGGATTCGCGGATGCTCATGTGGGCTGGGTAGATGCCTCCTCCGGTGCGCCAGTCCAGGACCACGAGATCGAGGCGAAATACGGCGGCTTCATCCTTGAGCATGCCGGCATCCGCGTCATCGAACCGCGCCTTTGGGACAACCAATACGACCCTGACAATAAGGAGACATTCCAGGAGATTGTCGTCGAGGGGGATTTGGAGCCGTTTGAAGCTTCGGAGGCCACGGCAGCGACCTTCAAGCAGCGCCATGGCGATAAGGTCGACATCGTTAACGGAAAAGTGCGCTTCAAAAAGGGCGCGAGCATCCTAATACCCAAAGCGACCAAGGTCGGCACTTGTGTGGCGGGCCAGCTCCCGACCGGCTTTGATCCACGAGCCTACGGCATCTCGGAAGACATCATCTCGCAGGTGGATCGAAGCACCCTCTACGCCCTCATCTGCACCGTGGAAGCTCTGTTTTCCGCCGGCATTACCGACCCCTACGAGATCTACCAGTACATCCACGTCTCGGAGCTCGGTAACTGCTTGGGCAGCGGCGTCGGTGGGGTCACCAGCGCAGCGAAAATGTACAAGGGCCGGCCGATGGACCAAGACGTCGCCCAGGACGTCCTTCAAGAGACGTTTCTCAACACGCCGGCTGCTTGGGTCAACATGCTACTGCTGTCCTCGAGTGGGCCGATCCGGACGCCGGTGGGAGCCTGCGCCACGGCGCTGGAATCGATGGACACTGCTGCCGATTTGATCATGACGGGCAAGGCGAAAATGTGCTTGGTGGGCGGCACCGACGACTTGGAGGAGCACATGGCACACGAGTTTGCCAACATGAAGGCGACCAACAACAACGAGCTCGACACGGACAGCGGCCGCACGCCAGCCGAAATGTCGCGGCCCACGGCATCGGACCGGCGAGGATTCGTCGAGTCGCATGGCGCCGGAGTGCAGATAGTCTGCTCCGCGAGAGTGGCACTGGATATGGGGCTGCCCGTTTACGGCATCCTAGCCTTCAGCGGGACGTCCAGCGACGGCGTTGGCCGTTCGGTGCCAGCGCCGGGGAAAGGGGTCATGGTCAACGTGGCTGAGCGACCGGCGCCGCTCCTCAGCCCGTCCATGCTCAGTCTCGACCACCGACGTCTCCAACTGGAAAAGAGGCGCCGGCAGATCCGCGAAACGCACGACAGCGACGTCGCCCTCCTCGCAGACGAAGTAGCCGCTCTCGCACCGTGGGACGCAGAAGTGTCGACCACCGAATACGAAGCGCAGCGCAGGGCCGAGATCGCCTCCTGGGCGCAGCAGCAAGAATCCGACGCCCTGCGCGCGCTCGGGACGACATTTTGGCGACGCTCGCCCCAAATCGCCCCCATCCGCGGGGCGCTGAGCGCTTGGGGCCTGACGGTCGACGATCTCACCGTGTCGTCCTTCCACGGCACCTCGACGGTCAAGAACGAGCTGAACGAGTGCGACATCTTGCACCGCCAGCTCAGCCGGCTCGGGCGTACGCCGGGGAACAGGGTCCTAGGCGTCTTCCAGAAGTATCTGACCGGCCACCCCAAAGGTGCGGCCGGGGCGTGGATGCTCAACGGATGCCTGCAGGTACGTCCATCTCGCTGACCCCGCCGCCGCATCCTTTCGGGGTTTGCAGCGAACCACTGCGCGTGGACCGCCGCTTAGTCTATGTGGGCTTTGTCTGTCACACGTGCCCCAGACGGCTGGCTCCGCGTCCCTGAGGAACGGGGGTCCACAGGTCCCCATTCTCGGAGGGTCGGGCTGACATGAGACGGACACGCGCAGATGCTCGACACGGCCACCGTTCCCGGCAACCGCAACGCCGACAACATCGACCCACGGCTGCAGGCGTTCGACCACATCGCCTTCCTCAACAAGACGCTGCAGCTGCAGGAGGTCAAGGCCGCGGTCGTCTTCTCCTTCGGCTTCGGACAGAAGGGCACGCAGGCCATCGTCGTCCACCCCAAGTTTCTGTTTGCCACGCTCGACGAGGAGGCGTACCACGGCTACCGCACCAAGACGCTGCAGAGGCGGCGGGCGGCGGCGGCTGACTTTCGCCGGCGGCTGGTCGAGGGCAGGCTTTTTGTGCCCAAAGACACGGCCCCCTACGCCGCGACGGAAGAAGCCCTGACGAATCCGGATTTTCGGCTGGCGAAGGTTTGATGGGTTGTATCGGATTGTTTCTCCTTTGGCTCATGTGAAAATCTTTAGTGGGTTTTGGCGGTTCTTTGCAGTTTTTTTGGATTCGTTTCCGCTTTCGAGGGGGTCTTTCTTCCACTCTTTGCGCTCAAATTCACCCGTTTTTGATCTCTACTACGATTTCCTGCTTATACTAGCTAATAGAATGCTTTCCGTGTATCTTTCATTTCTCCGAGGCTCATTTTTTCACCTGGTCGCGCTCCATATGTTCGAATCATGATATGGGTGGAGAGGGATCCCCGTTGGGAATCTCATCTCAACCTCCCCAGCGCACCTCCACGGCGCCTCGGCCGCCAACTTACGACCTCCGGTGTCGATCCTGTCCAAATCGTGCGCCTGGTCGGCTCGGGTTCTATGCTGACGGTCATGACACTGTGCCAGGGCAGAGGGGCGGCGTAGTAGCCGCTGAGACGCTTGGGCATGGGAGAGATACGGCACTGTGCCCCCAAGGCGAAGCCGGGGCGATGAAGTAGATCCAGCTCTGAAAGTGGGCCAAGCTCGGGCGAAGAGGCACAATATCTTTGGAAGCGAGCAAGACGCAAGACGTTTAACGAAAATCAGTCACGGGCAGTGTGCAATAGGTGGGGGCTGAAGCTATCAGGGCTGAAGCTGTGGGTGGGACGCACAGGGCAGGGTGTTACATCGAACAAGACAGTGTGCATGGGAGCGGCAGGGGTGTGGTGTTGGCGTTTGCAGTGCCGGGGGGGTGCGTACTCGTAGTGGGCGTGCTTATGCGTGACTTCACTTCTGGGCAAAGTTTCCCGAAGCAGGAGGCGTAAGCGGGCCCAAATCCAAGTGTCTGGTGGGCGGAGTGTCGAGCTTCAGCTTCAGCGACGCCTGCTCTGTTTTAGAGTGCTCGGGCAAGAGTGTCGATCCACAGCACAGCTAACCCCCCATGGGTGCCTCAGGTGCTACCTACGAGCTACAGTACTCCTTTGGAAAGGCTTAGGTGCCTACCTACAGTACCTTAGCAATGGTGGGTGGCGGGAGGCAGCAGCCGTGATCAGTATGAGAGTTGACCATGGTGGAGCACCATGCCTGATGTTTCGCCCGCCAGGGTATGGCAAGACAGTTTACCTACTGAGACGATTTATCTCAGCTTTGCTGTCTTTCTTCCTCATACCGATGTTCCTAAAGCACATGTCGAGCCCAGTTCAGCTCGGGCTTCGCCACTACATTCTGATGTGTGGCCCTGACAGCAATAGGGGTGGGAACAACCCTGGAAGACGACAGTTACAATAGCTAGGCGGTAGGCAACGTCTCAGGGCTCGCACAGCCTTTGTCTAACGCTACACTCCAATTATAGCTACGACTCTGATCAGGCCAGTGGGGGGCCGTCCAAGGTGGGAATTCCCTGTACAGCCGCACTCACCCCTCACTCTACAGGCCCGTACGGAGTACAGTAGCACCATATTACGGGTACGTACTGAACTAGCCTCAGAGCCGCCCCCCCTATGAACGAGACATCGATGCGCTTCGCCCGACACCACCGGTGACTCTGCAGCGCCGTTGGCGGTGAGAGTCCCCGGGAGCTGCGGAGTACAGGACTGCACGCGACGAGGCCCTGGTCTGCAGCCAAGGGGCGGGCGCCGTGATTAATTTAGCCCTGCCCACGGCGGGGACGGCAACCTGAGTCAGGACCAGCCGCCCTGTGGGAGATGTTCAGGGGCTACCCCAGCCAACCATCGTGATCCCGGTACCTATGCGCCGCTGAGCCGTGGTCGACGACAGTGCTGTAGACTCCATGGGCACGGTGGGGCAGGTCCAGCGTCAGACACGGTGCAGAGGATTTACGGAGACTGTGCAGGGATGGCGTTCCTCCGACCCCATTCTTCGGCTGCCCGGCGAGCCCGGCAAGCCTGCGTCGCATCTGGTGGATCAAGATCGCGGCGTTTGGGGGGATGTCCAATCATGACCCCTGCTACGGCGCCCCACCTCCCTATTACAGTAATTCGGTTCGTGTCAGCACTGAATTTTCACGGCACTCGTCTTTTGCTTCCCAACTGCCAGAGCAGAACCCAACCGCCAAGTACCGGAACACTACCGGCTGTGAGGCCCGCACGCAGGCTAAGCCACCTTTGGCGAACCTTTGGCGGACTGTGTCTTCCGCCCTCGCGCCCAAGCTCATCTGTGTCGTCTGAAGACGTGACCCGCGGCAGGGGGCAAAGCTGAACCACCTCGTACGTATTGATGTTGCCTGATGAAGAATTTGGAAGACAGGCAGGAGGACCTCAGTATGGGCAGGGTGCTGTTGACAGCCGGGAATTACTGGGTACGCGGCCGCCACCACCGTTAAACTGCCATGGAACCACGCCAGAACGCCACTGAGTATACCGCTCACGCATCCACCACCAGTAATTAGCACCCTCCGACATGCCACGTCCTTTTGTCGATCTCGTACGGCGAACCTGATAGCCAAAGTACCAAATCTGCCTTAACCCATCATGTCAAACTTCTTCCCCTTGACGCTCTTCCACTCCATGACCAGGGCGCCGAACAGGGAGACGGCGCCCATGGCCGTCGGCACGTACAGGGTCGTGGTGACGGCGTTGCTGTACGCCAGCAGCACACCGGCCCTGACGGCCTCGGGCAAACCCTGCAGAACGCCGAGGGCGCCGGCGGCCAGCACCGCCGCGGGGCTGACCGAGGGCGCGTGGCGGGCCAGGCCGGCCAGCAGCTCGTTGGTGAAGAGGTTCTGGGCGACGAGCAGCACGACGCTGCCGCCGACGGTCTGCGCGAAGACGACGACGGACGTGCCCGTGGGCACGTCGGCCATGTCCAGCACCGTCTGCACCGCCATCAGCGGCTGCTGCATGCCCAGGCCCAGCCCCACGCCCAGCACCACCTGGTAGCCGATCCACTGCGCCGGCGGCGAGTCGGGCCGCAGCGTCGTCAGCAGACCGCAGCCCAGGGCGCTGACGGCGCTGCAGGCTATCATGAAGGGCGTGTAGTAGCCCAACGCCGTGATCAGGCCGCCGGCCAGGACGGAGAAGACGACCACGGACAGGACCATGGCGAGGTTCATGACGCCAGACTGCGACGGCGACGCGCCCTTGATGGCCTGGAACCAGAGCGGGAGCTAAAGGAAGGAGGGTGGAACGCCACCAGTCAGTCTGGGTCACCAGCAACGAAAGGGGACATTCCTCGCGTGCGAGAGGGGGGTTACCTACGTAGTAGACGACGATGAAGAAACACGCGCCCAGCGCGAACGAGAACCACACGGCACCGGCCACGCTGCGGTTCTTCATGATGCGCGGCGGCAGCGTAGCATTGTCCTTCTTCCACAGCTGGATACCGACGAAGCAGCACAGCAGCACAAAGGCAGCGATGAACAAGCCCACGATGCGCGCGCTGTCCCACGCATACACGGTCCCGCCCCACTGCAGCGCCAGCAGACAGCACACTATGGCCGGGATGACGACCGCCGTGCCCAGGAAGTCGAGCTGCGCCAGGCGCTGGAGGGCCGACGACGGCGCGGCGCGGCGGCCGCCCGCCGACGAGGCGGCGGCGGCAGCGGCGTGCGGGGCCATGGCGGGCGTCAGGAAGAGCACGACGGCCGTGGTCAGTGCGCCGAAGGGTAGGTTGATCCAGAAGCACCAGCGCCAGGAGGCGCGGTCGGTTAGGGCGCCGCCGAGCAGGGGCCCGGCGATGGCGGCGATGCCCGAGACGGCGCCCAGCGCGCCCGTGTAGATTGGCCGGTACTGCAGCGGCATGGTGTGGGCGGCGATGATGAGGGCGCCCGAGAAGATGCCGGCGCCGCCGACGCCGGCGACGGCGCGGCCGGCGATCAGCGCGGCCGACGACGTGGCTGCCGCGCACACGACGGAGCCGAGCTCGAAGATGGCGATGGCTGACATGAAGGTCCACTTGACCGAGAAGATGGAGTAAAGGCGGCCGTAGGGGAGTTGGAAGGAGGCTGTGGCGAGGAGGTAGCTGGTCGCTGTGTTAGTGGGGGGTGTCGCCGTCTTTGCAAGTCGGCCTGGGGGGGTTCCTCACGCGCCGCCGTACCAGCCTACGTCGGCCAGCGAGCGAAACTCGTTGGTGATTTGGGGCGCCGCCGTGGCGACGATGGTTTGGTCCTTTGAGTCCGTTAGGTGTCGGTACGTTTGGATGAGAGGAGACGAGTGTCCTACCAGAGTGACCATGAACACTGCGCAGCAGAGGGCCAGTGTGATGGACGCCAGCACGACGCCCTTGGGGACCGCCTGCTCCTTCTCGGACAGCTCGCCGTGGCCATAGGACATTGTGGAACTTCTCTCCGAGACGGCGGGTGGGTGGTTGATGGCCCTCTTGCCGAGTCTGGCCCTACTGGTGCTGCTGGTGGAGGAGGTGTCCGAGTCCCGCCCCCTGGGGACAAAGGGCGGCGGGGCGGGGAACTCTTGCCGTCCATGATACCCGTTGGGATCCATTCTAGGGAATTTTGGGGTTCAAATTGATGGTATCTATGTCTGAGAACGCCGGGGACAAGCGTGGAGACGACAGGGAGCCGAGAGAAGGAGTCATGGATCGTGGTGAGTGCAAGTTCATAGCACCACCCACGCGGCCCTCGCCGACCTACCTTTTGTATATGAGACCCGCCTGACTCCACTGAGAACACCCGGAAAAGCAGAGCAAATAACTTGGCCCTTGGGCCATTGTAGATCTCGTACCCGCCACCCCCTCAGTCCCGAATAGTAGCAGTCCGGTGGGTCGAGCACAGCCCGGACGAAGAGGGTCCCGGCGTACCGAACCTGGGACGGGCTCCGGTCTTACTCCTCAAGAGGATCCTGTAAGCGGGTATCCTCGCGAGCTGGGCTCTCTGGCCTTGGTGTTGAGGCGTTGACGGGGTGCGGCTGAGGGCGGTAGGACTCTGGGCGTTAGGGGAGGGTGGAAGTCCGCAAGGGGGCTTCCATGTGAGTTTGAGGCTGGGGCCAGCTCGGAGAGTCTCGGCGGCACAGCCGCGACAGCCGCGGATTCTTTTAGATCCTGATACTCGCGGTAAGCTTAGGTAGTTTGACTATTTCTAGCTACGGGTTGTACGTGAAGTGGACATCCGTGACTGGCACTGTGCTATGTTGTCGGACGGCGGGCAACCTCGGGCTCGCCACACTCCGGGGCGTGTAAATCTCAAGTGGCCCATAAGCGCGCAGACAGTCATCCCGAGGGCTATGCTACTGGCGGACGACGAGGATCGACCTGGTCGAGAGTTCACGTGTCGTTTCCATCGTGATGACTTCGAGGGGTTAGTTGAGTGCGAAGGGGGAAGATGGTCTATCACCTGAGGAGCTCGGTGTCATTATCATTGTATTAACCTAGAATTTTATAGAAATGACGGTTTGGAGATGTTCTGTATCTGCTGCGGAACCAATATCCCGGGTTTGTAACATAAATCACCAAAACAGAGGCTCTAATTACATACGTACCGCACGGAAAGCTCTCTCCAACAGACGCCCGGTCCTCGAAATTCACAGCCCTAGCACCCGCGATCACGCCCACCGGCCCAGACGCACCTCGCCCACCACAATCCATCTGCCATCACTCATGCTTTTCGAAATTCCAAAACCGGCCCCTGTTTCCGTCCCGTGATATGATCCCTGAGCACAAAATTCCCCTGCACCTCCCTATCACCCTCAAACCGCCAGTCCAGCTTCAGACACACGCAGGCCATGGTCAGCATCAGCTCCGCCATGGCAATGCCCTTACCAACGCAGCCGCGCGGCCCGCGCGAGAAGGGCGTAAAGGCCGAGAACAGGGCCTCGCGCTCCGCCGCGCCAGCGGCCAGCCAGCGCTCGGGCGCGAACTCGCCGGCCGCCGCGTAGACGCCCTCTAGGCGCTGCACGCTGTAGATGCCGACACCGACGTCGCAGCCGGCGGGCACGGCGGCCCCGTCGACCACGACGCCGCCCGCCAGTGCCTGCCGCCACAGCGACGCGCCCACGGGCGGCGTCAGGCGCAGGGCCTCGTGCACGCACGCGGAGAGGAACGCGCAGCCGCTCAGGGCGGGGCCGAGGCGCACGGCGGAGGCGGCGAAGGCGGCGCGCACCTCCTGCTGGGCACGGCGGCGGTGCGCGGGGTGTTGGGCGAGGTAGTACAGCGTGGCGGCCAGGGCGGAGCTGGTGGTGTCGGAGCCGGCGACGATGAGTGTGGTGCTCTCGGCGCCGAGTTCGTTGAGGGTTAGACCCGAGCCCGTCTCCGGGTCACGGGCGGCGCTGAGACGGCCGAAGACGTCGAGGCGCTTCCTGTCAGGAGTCGACGAGGCCGTGTCGGCGGCGTCGGCGGCGGCGAGCTGCACGCGGCTCGACACCATGTGCGTAACGAAGCGGACGAAGACGCCGCGTGCCGAGATGGCGGCAGGAAAGAAGCGCTTGTGGATCTTCCATTTCTCCAGCGCGGGGTACTGGTACAGCGTGCCCATGCGGACGTTGGAGTCGAGGATGGCGTCCAAGACGCCGCGGTGGGTGGGGCTACCGAGCATGTCGTACTCGGCGCCGAAGACGACCTTGGCCATCATGTCGAAGGTGAGGCTGTCGCAGGGCCTTGCCACATCGACGGGGGCCGACCAGTCGCTATTTTCGCTTGCGGGTGGAAGCTCGGCAAACATGGACACGAACTTGTGAACTTGCTCCAGGATGTCCCCCTCGCAGGCGGAAATGGACGCGTCCGACAGGGCCTGGCTCATGACCCTGCGTCTCCGCCCATGCTGCCGCTTGTCGCGAAGAGTCAGGATGTTGGGGGCACGGTGGACCAGAGCGTCGTAGGTTTGGGACTTGGCCACGTTGCTCTTGTGGCTGTAGATGTCGCGAACGGCCTCGGCCGAGTTGACGAGAATGCGGTTCGGCGCATAGCGCACCACTTTGCCGTAGATCTGGTGGCATTGCCACATGTCGATGTGGATGTCGCCTTTGTACGCGTGCCATGCCGCGTAGCTGTTGCTGATCCGCGCCAGCAGCGGCCCTGGATAACGTGCCAGGGGATGGAAGAAGATGCGATACACGCAGACGACGACCATCTTGAAGGGTTTAGCACTTCAGCTTGATTTGGCCTGACCAAATGTCGAGACATCCTACTTACGTAGACCAAAAGACCGAGTGTCGCGGTGAGACCCGCGAGCAACACGGGTCTAAGGAGAGCCAACGCCAAAGTCATAATCGGTAGATGCAGCCACGGTCGTCACCTGTGTAGGAGATGGGGGATTCGAATTCAGGAGAACCGACATGGAGACCGCGCTCAGGAGAGCAGAGATATCGCATCTCCATCGTGACCCAGATCGATGCCCACTGGAAGCACAGCCCAGGCAGGGGGTAATACTCAAAACAGACGCCGGGGGGTGAATCTCCAGAACACACCAAGGAAGATAGCCGCGATGCCTTGACGGTGGATGGCAAGACGCGCCTGATCTTTCAGCCCCAGCGGCTGGGCGCCCACCTGCAAACGCTCCTCATCGTCAACTGTCAGAGCCCGACGCTGGTCAGACTGTTTCCCGGGGCGAGGCTTCCCTGTCGCCAGCCCCTCGGCTGTCGCTACCCGCCGCCGTCAGCCATGCTTTGTGTCCCTGACCGTGATCCCGGGCGAGTCGGACAAGTCGGGCTCAGCGGTGGGCTCAGCTGTGTGGGAGGACGTTTAGGACGTTACATCCACAGTCCGCGGGTGTGATTGGCGTTACCGTCACCGTTGGAGGGCCAAGACGGCTCATACGACGGAGGCAAGGCGCGATGTTTTGTCGCGACGTCGGAATAGCATCACCGCTAGACCCGAAACGACCTAGCGCGGGACGGGAGAGGCTGGCGCCACCGCCAGCCATCGTAGATTCCCCACCGCTGGTCGACGAAGGGGTGGGACAGTTGCCGGGAGACGACTGACACTGTGCGCGGGCCCTCTTCGGCGGCCTAAACTTGGTCCGCCCCTGCTCCCCCGTTGCCCCATCTTACATACCACGGCCCACGGCCCGGGCACGGCGGAATTGCCCATCTGGTTGTGGGCGACGATGCCGGGCGGGTCAGTGAGACATCCACAGGGCGCAGCTTCTCTTTCCACCACCAAACACCGTCGACCCGCCGGGCGGAGGGCCTGACGGACTGACTCGGGTCCTCGATCTCTTGTGAAGCTTGCCCTCAGCCCGTAGCTGAGGCGAGCAGGTCCCCGCCTGCCGCTTCGCCGCCCCCGATGCGCCATACGTCTACCGCCCGCGCTAAGCTATGACAGGCCCATAGTTACTAAATACAGCAACGTTATCAACTTCACACGTTCGTCAGACCCCAGTAGACTCGGCGCCGCCCTTCGTTCTGAGCAGGCGGTGCGAGGGCGCGGGTAGGACGCCGCGAGCTGAGGAGGCTTTCCTGATTTCTACTCGCCTCCGCCTTGCCAGCTGACTTCGCGATGTTGATTCCCAGCCGATTCCCGACCGCGGGAGGAGGAACGCAAGGTCGCAGTGTCGCTCACGAGATACGAGGTACTGTCAGCCCGCCCACAGCGCCATGGGCTCAGCCAACGCTGCTGGACCATGAGGGAAGGGAGACACAGGACGAAGAGGCGAGCCGGTTGGGTCGCGGAGAGGAGGCTTCAAGCCGTCTTCAAGTGCAGCGGACCTGGCAGTCCCCGTGTGTTGCGTCTCTTTCTAGCCCTCCCCGTCAAGTGATACACGGAAGCCCTCCTATTCTATATTGAATCCCATCTATCCAATCCGTCATCGAGACTCATCCGCAGAGGTGATGCGTACAATGTATCCTTGATCAACATCATACTCTCCCTCTCCGCTGCCACTAGCTCCCAATCTGTGCACTACAGAGCGGCGTCGTCACCCGAACCCAGACAGCATGGCGTACGACAGCACCGTCTCGTCCATCCTGACGACGCCCGACACCTCCATCTGCTCAACCCCCGAACTGAGGCCCAGCGGCGTCGGGAAGACCCCCTCGTCTTCCAAGACCGCAGAAGAGCTCCTATCACCGGTGCCTCTCTCTCACGGCGCAACACAGCTCACTTACCACCTCCCCTCTCGGCACCATGCCTACACGGTCAGCCAGATTAAGACTTTCATCGCCAGCCTGGGAGACGATGCGGTGGCCCTCTCCGCGCCGCACCTCGCGGCCGCCTTCCTCGCCCACCTGAGCCAGGCGGCCGACAAGCCGGCCGCGCACCACGCGCCCGTCTTCCAAGCCTGCGTGGCCGACTTCGAGGCGCGCTTCCTGCGCGACGGCGACATCCACTCGGCGGCCGCCGCGCTGCCCGCCACGGCCGACGCCGAAGCCGACGCCGACGCCCGCCGCGCCTTCGTCCGCTGCTGCTACACGGCGCGCCAGGGCGCCACGCTCGTCACCCACAAGCTCCCGCCCGCGCCCGCGCTGCTCGCCGCCTCGGCCGACGGCGCCGCCCGCCTGTTCGCCGTCTTCGGCGGCCAAGGCACCACCTCCGAGACGCTG
>Ga0247777_1000263_pt1 | contig 13977 bp, 12 predicted proteins | sample UWRJL154409C5_FD_179937 | JGI IMG/M metagenome (GOLD analysis project Ga0247777, IMG submission 179937) | Plant litter microbial communities from Arlington Agricultural Research Station in Wisconsin, United States - UWRJ-L154-409C-5 | ecosystem: Environmental > Terrestrial > Plant litter >...
TATTCATCTCCTCCATTTGTTTTTAAACTAAAGAGGTTCTGCGATAAAGAATCCAGGTCGTTGATAAAACCGTTTATTTGTTTTACATAACCCGCTTTAACATCATTGCTGCTTCTGCCATATTCATACAGGGCGATCTCCACTTTTGGGGCCACACCGTTACATTGAGCTTTACCCATTACACTTACCATATTCCATAACTGGGCCTTGGCCTGTTCTATCAGTCCGTCCATACTGCCGCTTACATCCAGCAGAACAGCAACCTGTATCTTCGGATCAGCATTTGTTGAAATTGTAGTTGAAGATCTTTTTGTACTGGTAAAAGATACCATGATGAAAGCTGAGACCACACAAAGCGCAGCAGCAGCAGGTTTTAATAGTCGGTTCATAAATAATAGTTTTTAGGTAGATGCAGTCGGTTTATTATTTTCACATAAAACAGCATAGGTTCCATTTCTCTTTGCAATTGTTTAACATATCTGATGCGGGCTTAAATTACAAAAGCGATTTGGTAAGCTCCAATAACATCTGCTAACTTTACCAATAATTTACCACATTCAATATGATGCAGTTTGATAGAAAAAATTTAAGTACCGAAACGCTTACAGAACTATACAAAAAACTGTTGCTGCCCCGCATGATCGAAGAGAAGATGCTGGTATTATTAAGGCAGGGCAGGATAAGTAAATGGTTCAGTGGTATTGGCCAGGAGGCCATTGCCGTTGGGGCCACTATGGCCATGCAGCAGGATGAATGGATCATGCCGCTGCACCGTAACCTGGGCGTTTTTACCAGCCGTAAAATGCCGCTCAGCAAATTGTTCATGCAGTGGCAGGGAAATAAAGAGGGATACAGCAAGGGCAGGGAAAGAAGTTTTCATTTCGGAAGCAGGGAACATCATGTGTGTGGTATGATATCGCACCTGGGACCACAAATGGCCATTGCAGATGGTGTGGCACTGGGTTATAAATTAAGAAACGATCAAAAGATCTCGCTGGCTTTTACGGGTGACGGGGGCACCAGCGAAGGCGACTTTCATGAAGCATTGAATATAGCGGCCGTATGGGACCTGCCGGTGATTTTTATTATCGAGAATAATGGCTACGGGTTAAGCACACCAGTGAGCGAGCAGTACCGCTGTAAGAATTTAGTAGATAAAGCCATTGGTTATGGTATTGAAGGTATACAGATAGACGGTAATAATATTTTAAGTGTATACGACACCATCAAAGGGGTTCGTGATTATTGTATCAGGAATCAAAAGCCATATCTGATAGAATGCATGACATTCAGGATGCGTGGACATGAAGAAGCCAGCGGCGTTAAATATGTACCACCCGAAATGTTTGAGACCTGGGCAAAAAAAGACCCGGTAAAAAATTATGAGGAATACCTGGTAGCTGAAAATATTTTAACAGCTGCACAGGTAGAGAATATAAAAGCAGAAACCAAAGCCTATATTGAAACAGAACTGAGTATTGCTGCCAATGCAAAACCGCTGGTACCGGATACGGAGGAAGAGCTGGCAGATGTATACGCACCGTCAATCGTGAGTAACAGATCATTGGTATTGTCGCTTGATGATGCAACCGCTACCCCCAACTCATCCCTCACCACTCACGAAAAACGTTTTATCGATGGCATCAAGGAAGGCCTGCATCAAAGCATGGTCAAACATCCCAACCTCATCATCATGGGGCAGGATATTGCAGCGTATGGGGGTGCATTTAAAATAACCGAGGGTTTTGTAGAAGAGTTTGGTAAAGACAGGATACGCAATACACCCATTTGCGAAAGTGCAGTTGTAGGCGCTGCCCTTGGCTTAAGTATGGAAGGGTATAAAGCCATGATGGAAATGCAGTTTGCCGATTTTGCTACTGTTGGCTTTAACCAGATCATCAATAACCTGGCAAAGATCCATTACCGCTGGGGGCAAAATGCAGATGTAGTGATCCGTATGCCAACAGGCGGTGGCGTGGGTGCAGGGCCATTTCATAGCCAGAGCAATGAGGCCTGGTTTGTACATACACCGGGCCTGAAAGTTGTTTACCCCGCCACAGCAGCCGATGCCAAAGGGTTGCTGATAGCAGCCATCAACGACCCCAACCCTGTTCTGTATTTTGAACATAAAGCTTTGTACCGTTCAGTAAGCGGACCGGTGCCGGAGGAATATTACGAAGTGGAAATTGGTAAGGCCAGGCTGGTTAGCAACGGCGATGATATCAGCATCATTACCTATGGTGCCGGTGTGCACTGGGCAATGGACTATGCAAAAAACAACCCGGAAATATCCATACATATCCTGGACCTGCGCAGCTTACTGCCGCTGGATTATACTGCTATTAAAGAAGCAGTTACTGCAACAGGAAAAGTTTTGCTGCTGCATGAAGACACATTACTTGGTGGTATCGGCGGAGAGATAGCCGCCTGGATAGGCGAAAATTGTTTTGAAGCACTGGATGCGCCTGTGCTCAGGTGTGCTTCTTTAGATACGGCCATTCCCTTTAACCTGGAACTGGAGAAGAATTTTATGGCTTATAGCAGGCTTGATGAATGTGTACAGCTGCTTGTGAATTATTAAGGTTATCATGCAGCAAGATATCAACAATGGAAATAGCTAAAAAAATAGCGCTGATAAGAAAACAGAAAGGACTTACCCAGGAACAATTGGCAGACCTCGCTAATGTAACAGTTCGTACCATTCAAAGGATAGAAAGTGGCGAAAACAAACCCAGGGCATACACGGTTAAAATACTGGCAGATGCGCTTAAGATAGATTTTGAAGACCTGGGCAACCAACCGCAGGAAGAAAATTCCCCGGGCAGTATAAATCTGCCGGAGAGTAAGTACGACCCGGAAAATGAAAGAGAGTTTTTAAAGAACCTGTGCTTATCCTGTTTCAGTTACCTGCTTATCCCGCTTATTCATTTTTTGATCCCGCTTTTTATTTTAAAAAGATCAAATAATACCAATGCTAAAACCATTGCATTCGCACGTAAAATTATCAGGCAACAAATTTATTGGAAGGTTACCGTTGCTTTGTCGCTGATGCTTATATTAGCCTATAACCTGATCATGGCTGCCAACTTTAAAAAAGCCTATACTGTTAATTATTTATGGCCATTCCTTATCCTGTACTTTCTAAATTCCTTTATTATTATCAATAATATGTATCGATTAAAACGGATTGAACTTTGACCCCGTAATCAATTGAATATCAATTGATATTTATAAATGTCGGGCATTTGTCGGGTAAATGACGGCTTGATCTGTTTTGCTAAAAGATAGCTTTGTATTCAACTAAAATACAAAGAACATGATCAAAAAATTATCAGTGCTGTTTGCCTTTTTTATTATTCCTGCCGGCACCCTTTTCTCGCAATCAATAACTGGCGATCCTTTAATACTTCCGGCTAAAAGCTGTGTCATTCCTTTTAACTGGAAAGGCGATTCCATTAATTCAAAATGGGAGCTGCATGCTGCCATGCTTATACCAATACGGCTGAAAAACTGTCCCCGGACCTTTTATATGCAATTTGACCTGGGCTCTCCTTATTCATTATTATACAAAAACAAGACCGATGCTATACAAACAAAATACCCGGGATCAATACCCGAAGCTGTACATGAAGGAAAAATAGAGAATTTTTTATTTAAGGCAGGCAAAACACCTGTTGCTGCAAAACAGATCGTGCTTAAACAATTTGATAGTACAAGCATAGATTGGAATAAAAAAAACCAGGTTGAAATAATCGGTACCATTGGGGCTGATTTAATTGACGGAAAAGTTGCCATTATTGATTACCCGGCTTGCAGGCTCAGCATTGCAGATAGCATACCGCCTGAGCTGGCTCAACAAATTTCAATGAGCGACTTCATGTATACCCACGGGCGTGTATTATTACCCGCAAAAATTAAAGGCAAAAAAACAATATTGTATTTTGATACAGGATCCAGTATGTTTGAATTGCTCACCAGCAAAGAAACCTGCAACCAACTTGCAGCCCCGGGTGCAGAACTTAAGCAGTACAAGGTTGCGTCATGGGGGAAACTTCTGACAGCCAATACCCTTGCTTCAAATGAAAGTATGGAATTAGCAAATACAATAATACCAATCCGCTCCTCATCTTATATAGAAGGCGTAAGCAATGCGCAGGTTGAGCAGATGCTAAAAATGGGTATCGGCGGTATGACAGGAAATAAGATTTTCCTTGGTCATATTTTAATACTGGATACAAAAAATAAAAAGTTCGGCCTTAAAGCTTTTAAGCAATAGGTACTGTACCATAAAAAGACTGAATTTACAGCCAGGGTCAACAGCATCGCTGAAGGGGGCAATACAGCCATTTCCTTTAACCTGGAACTGGAAAAGAATTTTAGGGTTTACAGCAGGTTTGATGAACAGGTAAAAACTGATAGAGTATTGACCGGTGCCTCAACGCTTATAATACTTCAACAGCGCATCCACTGCCTTTTGTAATTTTTCCTGTTGGGCCTCTCCCTGGTCGGGGTGGGCAAAACCAATATGGAATAAAATGTTATGCCCTGCTTCTTTCAGCACCGTGCTGTTACTATCCGATTCATAGATATCAACCAGCGGTTTCTTATATTCCAGTATCAGGTAAATGTCATAAATAACTCCTGCAATTTTCCCAACAGGTGCAACCATCCTTACCCGCTTTAGCGAAGAATCCGTGGTATACCTGAGCGTTACAGATAACAGGCCGGCCTTATTAATGGCAAAAGCAGAGTCAATATGCATTACACCTTCATATGCCCAATGCTGGTTTTTGGAGTTTTTTAAAATGCTATTCAGCTGTTTCAGAAAATTCTGTTCGGCCTTTTGTTTGGATTGGGCGGTAACGGTTTGTATGCCCGTAAACAGGAACAGGGCAACCAGCAGGAGCAATAGTTTTTTCATGTTGAATTTTACAGGTAAGCTTTGTTTGAAGATAAGCCATAATGCATAAACGCAGGCTTGTAATCAGCATTTTGTTGACCCTTTCAGTAAAGTTGGTTTTTGAAAAAAGATAATATATTTTCACATATTAAAACTATTTTACCAAAACAAACATTCAATCATGTCAACATCAACGATCGTACTCATTGTTATTGTTATCCTGGCTATTGTTATCATCGGCGCACTGATAAAAATTTATAACGAACTGGCTAAAGAACGTATCCTTACCCAGGAGGGTGCAAGCGGTGTTGGTACCTGCCTGCAGCAACGGAACGACCTGATACCAAACCTGGTTGAAACGGTAAAAGGCTATGCCGGACATGAGAACAAGACCCTGGTAGAGGTAATTAAATGGCGTAACCAAAGTGCAGGAGCTTCCACCGTTGAAGAACAGAATGCAGCATCCGGCGGGTTAAAGCAGGCGTTGATCAATATGCTTTCCTTAACTGAAAATTATCCTGAACTTAAGGCCAATGCCAATTTTCAGGAACTGATGGGGCAGCTGGCTAATCTTGAAGAAAAAATAAATGATGCCCGCCGTTACTATAACGGCACCGTAAGAGAATACAACCAAAGCCTTGCCGTTTTTCCTAAAAACATTGTTGGTGGAAGCTTTGGTTTTAAACCGGCCGTGTTCTTTGCCGAAGATGAAGCTGCAAAAGTGGCACCAAAAGTAAGTTTTCAATAAAAATACGATCCGTTCATGTATTGATTTAACCATTACTGTAGCAGTGATTGCCAGGTTGGGCTTGCCGGAACCGCTTTACGGGAGAAGCCATCCTGTTACAACCGGATTTTTAAAGACGAAAAAAGATTTTATGCGGAATAGTTTTCTCGTTGCTGTATTGCTCCTGTCGAACATTTTTACGCAGGCCCAAAAAACAAGAACCCCTGCTTATTATTTTACCCGTACCAGCGAATTTTATTTAACGGACCAGGAAGTAGACTCCCTGTTTTACGATGAGGCCTCAGCGTTTTTAAAAGAGCAGCAGATACCGGAGAACATGATCGGGACTGCCTATCCCACCCTGCGCACCATGCTGCAGAACAGCAGCAAGCAAGCCATTGTACAGGCATTTAAAGACCTGGAGGCTCAGCAAAAAATAAAACCGGTAACCGATAAAAACCTGCCCAGGTTTTATGTTACCCGGCGCCTGTATATGGAAGCTTTACAGAACCAGGTAAGAAATACATTTTTTAAAAGCAGGTCCTTGGCCAGATACGCATCGCTTAATAACAGCGACAGGATAACCAGCTTTAACAGCACGGTACGCATAGGCAGCAATGGCAAGCTGCTGGTGCAGGAAGAGATCAGTATCCACAATGGCAATGGCGAAACAAACAGCGTTTACGAAAACAGCAGTACAGCAGAAACGGTGAACAACGAGATCAAGCGGGGTATCGTAAGGGCTTTTCCTTTGTATTATATCAATAAGTACAAGCTGTTTCAAAACACTACGTTTAAATTGATCGAGGTATTAAAAAATGGAGTGAAAGAGAACTACCATACGGAGAACCACAAGAACGGAATTTTATTATATACCGGCAGCAGCGATGTTTTCCTGGACAAAGGTGAATATACCTACAGCATTACTTATGAAACAGACCACCAGTTGAAATCGCTTAAAGATTTTGATGAACTGTATTGGAATGTTACAGGCAATGGCTGGTCATTTAAAATAGATTCAGCTAGTTGTACTGTCATACTGCCAAAGGGTGCTGGGGCATTATCCAGCAGGTGTTATACCGGCGCACAGGGCGACTCAGCTTCGGATTGTAATGTGAGCCAGGAAAATACCGGTGACAGTGTTGCCATTGTATTTAAAACAACAAGATCACTAAAACCCTTTACCGGGCTTACTATTGCCACTTCCTGGCCAAAAGGATTTATACAGAATGAACTTTCCGCCTGGCAAAATATCTGGTATTATGTATGGAACAACAAAGCTGTTTTCTTTTTACCATTAGCTGCATTGTTCTCTGCGCTCTTCCTGCTTATTTTCTGGTTCAGGTATGGCCGCGATCCTGAGCGGGGAACCGTGTACCCGTTGTTTGAACCCCCGCCGGGCTATGGTCCGGCAGGTTTAGGTTATATCTACAGGCAAAAATTCACGCAGCAATTAACTGCGGCTACAATTGTGGATGCTGCAGTACGTAACAAAATAAAGATAGATGTGGAAAGGGACGGGCTGATCTTTAAACATAACGAATACATCATCCGTAAAAGCGATAAGCCTGCAAAAAAACCGGTAAGTAGTTATGAAGAATTCTGGAGTGATGTAGAAGACCTCATCGGCACCAGGATAGAAAAGGGAAAGTATAACAGCAACCTGGGCGACCTGAACAAGGAAGTACAGCGTTATTGCGAAGACAGGTACAAGAATAAAGACGGCGTTAATAAAGGCTATAAAGGTTTTTTTGCGTTGAATAATTCGTACACCACCTTGCCCATACTGGTATGTTTAGGTGCTACGGGCTGGGCGTTTTTTGGCGGATTGGTAAGGGCCTTGATGTTATACAACTTCTGGCAGATCGCTTATTTCATCGGAGGGATGATCTTATGTGTGCAGGTGTTGCGCCTGTTCAGAAAACTACTGGCAGCGTACAGTCCCGAGGGCAGGGCATTGATGGATAAGATAGAAGGATTCCGCATGTTCCTGTCAACAGCCGATGAACACAGGTTCGATGCCATGAGTCCGCCAAAAAAGTCATTGGAACTCTACGAAAAATATTTACCCTTTGCCATTGCGCTGGATTGCGAAATTGAGTGGGGCAAAAAATTTGAAGACATCATCAGCACAGCAGTAATTGGTGGCGCCGTAGCCAGCTCATCCTTTGCACATAGCATGAGCAGGGATAGTGACAGTTTCGGTTCTTCCTTTTCCTCATCATTCAGCGGTGCCATATCATCAGCGAGTTCACCACCATCCAGTTCATCGGGTGGTGGCTCTTCATTTGGTGGCGGCAGCAGCGGTGGTGGTGGCGGTGGTGGCGGTGGTGGTGGCTGGTAAATGCCCTGCTGTTTATTATTGAATCTAAAAGTCAAAACCGATGTTTAAAGAAACCTCATTTAACGAATGGTATGCCGAAGCAAAAGCCGAATTTGAAAAGAACGGGCTTATACTGCCCGGCGATATTGAGTTGATGGAACTTGCTCACATGGAATGTATGAATGAAGAGAAACCGATGGAAATATTCATACAGGAAATGATCAAAGAACAAAGGGGGTGATCAGAATTTTCTTTTCTGTAAAAACTTTTATTGGGTTAGCTTAGAAGCAGCAATGCTTAACACCGGTAAAAGTAAAACTGCATGAGAAAGATCATTTCAATAATCGCCATTGGCACCATCCTGTTTTCCTGTAAAGAAACAGAGCATGAAACGGCTTCTTCAACTGTTGCATACGAAACAGCCTATGTACCTGCTGCTTTTACAGACAGCCACCGCCTTGAAAAGATCAGAGCTGCATTTTCGGTGATCGACAGCCTGTATAAAAAGCACGCTGTTGATAATCATTTTCCCGCAATCTCTTTTGGCCTGGTGGTAGATGGTGAGCTTATTTACAAGAACAGCTATGGGTATACCGATGTTGCAAAAAAAATACCGGCAACAAGTTCTTCGCTCTTTCGCATAGCTTCTATGAGCAAGAGTTTTACCTGCATGGCCATTTTAAAACTGCGTGATGAAGGTAAACTGAACCTCGATGATCCCGCTTACCTGTATATCCCCGAACTGAAAAATTTAAAATACCCGACTGCCGATGCTCCTGTAATTACGGTGCGTCATTTAATGACACATAGCGCCGGTTTCCCCGAAGATAATCCCTGGGGTGACAGGCAGTTGGCTGACGATGATAAAGACCTGCTGGAGTTTATCGGCAAACAGATTTCCTTTTCCAATCCGCCGGGTATCGCTTATGAATACAGTAATTTAGGCTTTGCCCTGCAAGGGAAGATCATCAGTAAAGTTGCCGGCATGCGCTACCAGGATTACATCAAAAAAAATATTTTAGAACCATTGGGTATGAAAACAACAACCTATGAATTTGCCGATGTGCCGGCAGATAAACTGGCTCATGGTTACCGTTGGTTAAATGAGCAATGGAATGAAGAAGCATTACTGCACGATACAAAAGATGGAAGCTGGGGTGCTATGGGCGCTATGATCAGCTCCATTGATGAATTTGCCGCTTACATGGCTTTTCACATGAGTGCCTGGCCGCCGGGCAACGCAAAGGACGATGGACCGATAAAAAGAAGTTCAGTAAGGGAAATGCATCAACCCTGGCGTATGAATCTGTTGAACCCGGCGTATACATTTCCGGATGGAAGGACCTGCGCTATTGCAACGGCCTATTGCTATGGCCTTAGCTGGATGAAGGATTGCGAAGGCAGGACCTATATTGCGCACAGCGGCGGACTGCCGGGCTTTGGCAGCCAGTGGCGTATTATGCCCGACTATGGCATTGGCGTGGCTGCATTTGCCAATCGCACCTATGCACCGATGGGCACTATCAACCTGCGTGTGCTGGATACCCTGGTAAAAATGGCCGGGCTTCAACCAAGGCAGGTGGTACCATCAAAAATTTTGGAACAACGAAAAAATGAACTGCTGAAAATGCTGCCCGACTGGAATAATGCAGCACAAAGCGGCATTTTTGCAGAGAATTTTTTTCCTGATTACCCCATCGACAGTTTAAAAAAGGAGGCAAGGAATTTATATGCGAAAGCAGGAAAATTAATTGCGGTAAAAGCAATAAGACCAGATAACCAGTTGCGTGGCTCTTTTATTATTGAAGGGGAAAAAACAGATATGGAAGTGTACTTTACCTTGTCGCCCGAGAACCCCCCATTGATACAGGAGTACCATATCAGGGAACTGCCGAAAGCCGGGCAGGAATTACCAAAAAAATAAAGAAAACAACTGTACTTTTATTTTCTAAACCTTCACATATGTCGGGTAAAGACATATTGATCATTGAGAACCTGGCTGATTTTGAAAAGAAGATCAACCGCGATGACCGGCCTTACGACATCAACATGATGGTAATGCCCGGTACGCTGGAGGATAAGCATAAGGATGTTGATCCGGAGAAAGGCATACAGGCATTAAGGCGCCAATTCAACCTTATTTATATTTTAACTGAAGGTATACACGATGTACACCTGGGTGCCGATTACCGCTGGCTTAAACCCAACGACCTCGTGTTTGTTCCTGAGAATATCGTATATGCATCATCCAATGTACGTAACTGCAAAGGATATTGCATCCATTTTAAAACGGAGTTCATTCAGCCGTTATTACAAAACCCGCTTGCACAGGAATTTTCATACCTGGATATAGAGGCTGAACACATCATTAATGTTACAGAAGAAGAAGCCGAACTCATCTGCCAGTCCTTCAGGGATATTATTAAAGAGTATGAAAAATTTTCGTGCGAAAAAGATTACCTGCTCCGCAATTATATCCATATCCTGTTGCTGCGTATCCGTGAAATTTACCGGCCACATGTAAAAAAGATAAATGAATCGGCAACCCGGTCCATGAAGATCGCCGGCCAGTTCAAGCGCCTGGTAGAAAAGAATTTTATTACCATGCGTGAAGTGAATCAATACGCCGCTTTACTGCATATTACACCCAAACACCTGTCCGAAGTGACGAAAGAACATACCGGCAGATCGCCCAAAGAACTGATCAGCGACATGCTGCTGCTGGAGGCAAAAGTGTTACTGGGTTCAACCGGCCTGACCGTTACAGAAATAGCACACCGCCTGCATTTTGGCGACCAGGCTCATTTCAGCAATTTTATAAAAAAACATACCGGTAGTTCCCCACTTGCGCTGCGCAAAAAAAGCTGAAACATACATAAGTCCCCGAGATTTTTGCAAGGAAACACCATCACCGTCACCGCATCTTTGTACTGTTCAAATATGTTGACCGGGCGCACAGTTTATAAACGGGAACAGCAGTAATTATTCATCTTAAAATTTAAATAATGAAAACAACGATCTTCCTGGCGCTATTTGCCATATCAACCTTGCTGGTTGCCCATAAGCATGAAGACAAGACCAGTTTATATGCTTATGAAAAAGGGCAGGTAAAAAATTTTACAAAGCCCGATGAAGTAAGGGAGTTTCCTAAAGGAAAACTGGAACTGGTTAAAATAGGTAATGCTACGATTGGCCGGGCAACATTTCAGCCGGGCTGGAAATGGTCCGAATCTTTGCAACCACTGGTTAAAACAACCAGTTGCGAAGCCCCGCATTTTCAATACCATGTCTCAGGAACTTTGATGGTGAAAATGGATGACGGCACCATGCTGGAATGTAAACCCGGCGATGTATCACTGTTGCCTATGGGGCATGATGCCTGGGTGGTGGGCAACAAACCTGCGGTTGTGGTAGATTTCCAGGGCATGCTGGATTATGCAAAAACAATCAAATAAATATTCATTCAATTTTAAAATTATAGTTATGTTCATTGTTCGTGATATTTTTCAGTTGCATTTTGGAGCTTACAAAGAAGCAAAAGCATTATTGGATGAGGCTTACAGCAAGGGTTTGTTGCCCGATGCAAAATCTGCCAGGATATTATCCGACTTTACGGGCGATTCCTACCGGCTGATCTTTGAAGAGGGCCATGATTCCCTGGCAGATTACGAAAGATCATTGGGAGCAAGTATGGATAAAAAAGAATGGAAGGCCTGGTATGAAAAATTCAAATTGCATGTCAGTTCAAGCCGGCGGGAAATATTAAGACAGGTGATATGAGCCTTTTTAAATTAAAGTTGTTAGTCTTTGCCAAAGGTTTAAACTTTGGCAAAGACTGATAAAACAACCTGGCCATGGCCCGCGATAAAAAATATTGGCAAAAACGCTTTGGTAACCCGGATAGGAAGCCCGAACCTTATTACCATCACCTGGACCTCAGGCCTATTGATGACCTGGATGACGAAGGTTTTGCTTATCTCATGGCAGGTGTAAAAGGCGTGAATATGCTCGACCTGAATGAGACCGGGATAACGAATGAAAGTATCCGGCTGATTAGCGGGCTGGAATATGTACATGAACTGAGGGCCAAAGGTTGCGGGTTGCTGGATAATGGTTGTATCCCGGATCTGGATAAAATAAACAGCCTTAGATTTTTACATGTGCGGAGTACCGGTATTACCATTGACGGGCTATTACAATTAAGCAGCCTCACCAAGCTGGAAACACTGATGTTTTCTGCAGAAGACCTTGCATCCATCAAAGAAAAGCTGTTGCAGTTAAAACTAATATTGCCCGGTTGTGAACTGGTTATTGATGCAAAACGATATTACTTTAATGCAACGGAACTTTTTATTCATGCATTAAAAAAGCAACCATATAGCTACAGGCTTAAAATAAGAAACCAGCCATTGGATGCAGCATGGAGCACCTGGCTCACCCAACCCGGAGATAATCATATTGAGGCAGAAGCCCAGGGGCCTTATTCAGTAAATGAGATAGAATGGGTAGAAATAGATCCTGTAGAAACAAAGGGCAAAGTGAAATTAGTTGCAGAAAAAGAAATTGATCATGCTGCAGCAGTAATTAAACTGCTTGAATATCTTTCTTTCCCTTTTATGGTATCTGGTGGTATCATCAGCGCTTATTTGTTGAATAAAGAAATATAGGCAATCCTTATTACTCCCCCGGATGATATTGCCGCTCCACATGCTTCAACACATCTTCCTTATAAAACAACACATCTTTAAACAGCCCCTTACTATACATCAATCCCTGGTCGAAAAAGTGTTTTGATGTTTCATCGCCGCTTTCGCCACCGGCCAGTAAAGAACGTGCTGTTACTTTTTTACCAAACTCCACAGCACAGATAAAACTGTTGCCGTTAAACCCATATCTTTTTTTAGTGCCGGGATAAGTGCGGCTGCTGTAAGATGGCAGCATGCCCCAGGCAGATGAAGCAAAGCCAACCGGGATGCTTGGTTTATCATCATCAAACGTATCATTGATGTTGGAGGAAATCCGCTGGAAACGGTTGATATCGCCCCAGGGAATTTGCCAGCTGCCGAATTTCTGTTTCAGTTCCTCAATAACGGCCAGCAGGGGCGGCACTACTTCATTAACATGTACAGTGGCAGCAAATTCAGTCGTTTTTTCCACCTGGTCGCCGCCACCCGGTTTATTAACCTTTGTTTTATTAATGGCCGCCGATATTTTTTGTATCCATTCAATGGCCAGGGTGGTGGCAACAGAATTCTCACTGCAGCGCATGTCCCAGTTCTTTAAAAGTGTAATAGGTTCTGCCAGTTGTGTGTACACCGTATCGCCGGGTGCATAGTTATTTTCAAAAGCATTCACCAATGCGGGGATGAGTTTTTCAAAGGCAGCCAGGTAGGTGTCATATCCTGCAGCAATTACTTTATCCAGCGTATATGCTTTTTCTTTATCCAGCACGCGAACAGCATTAATGCTCCTGAAATTTTCCCCATCGGGTGCCAGGTACCTGGCATAGGTACTGCGTTCCGGGCTGTTATTTCCTGCCACACTAAAAGGAGTGGAGTTACAGTTTTGTAACCAGCCGTTAACGGGGTTGTACATATGAACAGATTCATCAACCGTATGATAACCCTGCCACTCGGTTGCTGCAATACTACCATCAACAGGCTTACTCCAGTCGTATGCTGTATCGCGACGTGGTAAAAAATTTCCATGCCAGTATGCAATATTTCCTTCTGCATCGGCATACACGGTATTGTTGCTGGGGTTAGCACCCATATCCATTGTTGTTTTGAAGTTGGCAAAACTATTAGCCTTGGTACGCAGCCAGCTTTGCATAAAGCCTTTGGTATCGCGGTTATTGTGGCGCAGACTTAAATATTGGTCGCCACGCTTTGTCATGATGGGACCATGATGCGTAAAGAGCGTGTTGAATACCCTTGATGCCAAACCTGTTGCTGTTCTGTATTGTATGTGGATCGGTTTGCTGATGACCGGTTTTGATTTTCCTTCGTATTCATAAAACCAGGCTTT
>Ga0247777_1000264_pt1 | contig 13945 bp, 7 predicted proteins | sample UWRJL154409C5_FD_179937 | JGI IMG/M metagenome (GOLD analysis project Ga0247777, IMG submission 179937) | Plant litter microbial communities from Arlington Agricultural Research Station in Wisconsin, United States - UWRJ-L154-409C-5 | ecosystem: Environmental > Terrestrial > Plant litter >...
CGTATACTATAGTATGTAAAATACTTTGTAATTTATTTTAGAATTTAAAATGAAGTTGACGTTGAGTTATTACTGAGATGTTGAAATTACATAAGATGGACGGGCCCGTCCCTTTAGTGGGAGCCCGAGGGAGGGGAAGGCCAATTCGCTAGCGACTGTACATTACGTAGGCTCGAGATAAGGGGGCTCGATACGGAAGGCCAACATGTCGGTCGACATCCATTCAGTGGTTAGTGGACAGCCTCAGCCCTCGCCCCCCGAAACAGCCAAACACGGCTCTGCTCGGCTGGACAGCTGGACAAGCAAGCACCCAAGACTTCCGTCTCACCGCGCGGCACCCTCACGCCAATAGTTACATATCCTGCTTCTTCCCTTCATCCCCTCTTGGGTCTCAAGCGAGCCTGTTCGATGAGCCGGCGTCCGCCCCTCTGCACCAGCTGCGAAGTTGCAAGAACTTGATTGGCCCTGCGTTTCAATAGTCGGAAGGGGACAAGGCTTTCCACTCCTGTCTATACTGTGTAGCGTTGGCCAAGCCTTGGTCCTGATTGAGCAACCGATGCCTTGTCACCTGATTTCCGCCAACCAGCCCTCCGCCCTGGTCGAGGTGATGCTGCCAGGCTGCCGTTTGCTCCTCTTCTCTGCATCACCTCGATAACTGCTCTGGAGGGTATAAAGGCTCCGTGAAGCACCCTCGGGCTGCGGTCAGTGTTGACCTGCCCACCAGGAGCTGCCCCCGTCATGTCTTTCCCTCGCCCACCGCGGCGACTAGCGCTGCTCCTCGTCCTCCTCCAACTCGTCGTTGTCGGCTCGGCGTTCCGTCCTTTCGTCAACAACTTCAACGCCAGTGACTGCTATGCCAACACCATCTCTAAACTCAAGCAGAACTGCAGCGACGCGGACCAGGTGTGCGTCTACGACCACGGCGTCCTCACCAACCCCAACCGCGTCTTCGTGACCGAAGGCGCCTGCGAGAGGCTCTGCGGCGATGGCTTCGGCTTCTGGGAGCCAAAGGACATCATCCTGCGCGTCTTCCTATGGGTCGTCCCGGCCATCGTGCTGATTGCCCATTTTCACTTTCCCGCCCTGCCCTGGTGGAACTACGCTGCCGTGCTGCTCCATCTCCTCGGCGACCCCATCGACACAGTGTGGTCCATGCTGGTCCGCATCGAGACATACCGCTTCTTCTACCACCGCGCCCGCGACACGGAGCGCCTCAAGAGCTACCGCGCCATCGCTACCATCTGGAGTGCGTACGACGAGGTCGGCTTCCAAGACGCATCTGCCTACTTTGTCCGTGCCGTCGAGCGCATCCGAGTCAGTCCCGGACAAGGCGATGTCGCCTTCCTGGCTATTCGCAAGCAAGTGGCCATGCCGCAGGCAGGGGTACACAAAGCTCCTACCATCCCCCGAGAGGGCGCCCCAGATCCCAGGCCGGGCTGGAGGAGGAGACTTCGGAGGGTGTATTGCAGCATCACGCCGAGCGGCTGGAGAGAGGTCGACACCGAGCTCCTGCGACCCGAGTCCCCCAGAGAGGCGAAGGTGATCCTGCTCGTTGAGCGCGCGGCCCAGCAGCTGGTTTCGAACCGGTCCGAAAGCGCCTTCGCCACCATCGTCGCCATCCTTGGTCTCGTGACGGCCGTCGGCGGCGCCTACGTCCGAACGTGGTCGGAGCGCATGAACAACCAGACGGCCCACACCATCGCCACCGTCACCTTGTTGTTCATCGTCGTCCCCATGGTCAAGCTGAGCGGGAACATCGGGGCCTTTACCTCGTCCACGGCCGCCGTCGACATCATACAGAGTCTCCGGGCCGAGCTGGGCTCCGACTTTGACCTCTTCCCCGCCTTCACCTTTGCCGGGCCCGACGACGCGTGGGATGCCCCTTCACTCGGTCCCAGCGGGGCGAGAAGCGCCGCCGCCGCCGAGAAGGAACCCGGCTCGCTCGCCGAAGAAACCCGTCGCAAGCTCCAAGCCTGGCCGACCATCGCCGCGTACTCGGGCATGAACGCGTCGTTCCGCCCGCTCAAGTACAGCAGACCCGGCTCCCGAGGGCCGGTAGCCAAGTCTCGCAGCCTGGGCGTCCTCCTGCCCGTGTCGGCCTTCCTGGCCCTGGTCGGCTGCTTCCTGCCGGCCCTCCTCATCTCGTACTTCACCCCGCTGCAGGGCTTCGCCTGCCGCTCGCTCGCCTGGACCCTCGTGGCGGCCTTCTGGGTGCTCTCGCTCCTGGCCGACCGCGTCTTCCTGGCGCTGCGCGCCTGCCGGGCGGCGCGCGCCCTGTGGGCCTGGACCGTGGCCAAGGACGCGCTGGCGACGGCGGCCATCGCCACGCTCGTCATCTGCCAGCAGCTCGGCGTCTACAACTCGTGCTGGTGCCGGGCGCCATGTCCAACGCGTGGCGCGGCCTCGACTCGTACGTCAACCTCACGGCGCTGACGGACAAGGAGTGGGACTTTGCCTGGTGGAACCTGTGGCTGCCGCTACCCGGCATGGCCCTCGGCCTCAACCTCCTCTTCCTGATTGCCGTCGAGGGCCTCTACAGCGAGAGCCGGCGGCTGCTCAACCGCGGCAAGACGGACCGCGAGGACGGCGTGCGCTGGATCAACGACCTGGTGCTGGCGGCGGAGGGGAGGGCGCCCGCCCCCCCACGAGAGACGACAGTGCTGTCAGGACGAGGACTAGATAGGTAGCCTGTATGAAGTGGTGGTCTTTGGGCAGTTTTTTGGGAGTAGCCCAAGCGTTGCATATTGGCGTCGGGTTGGCAGGGCCACGGATCTAGGGGGGGTTATAGAGTTTTGGGGCGGGCTGCGGGATACCCAGGTACGACTTTGCCAACGGATGTTAGTTTTCGCAATCACCAAGTCGATTTTGAGCACATCCCATTTCCTGCTCGCCCGGCCGTGCCTGATACAGAAAAAAGAAGGTTCTTATTATAAATGGTTTATACGCAGTCCTGCAAGGACGGGCGCACGGGTATCACAAGCTTTTTGTCAAAGTCTAGACAGGGAAACAAAAACTTTCCTTCTGCCCCAGCGACCCCTCTCCGCCTCCTAGTCGTACCAGGGTATCTGGACGCCGGAATAGCCCTTCATACTCGCACAATCCAGGTAGTTGTTTTCAATAAAGGGCGTCGCGATCTGCAGGCCGAAGAGGTCAACGGCCGGCAGGCCGCACCCGGCGCCGTCGAAGGGCGGAATCGCGGCCGACACGCGCCCCTTGACAGGGACGGGGGCAAAGACGCCCTCGGACAGCGGCGAGTGGAACAGGCGGATCTGGTTGTCGCACACGGTCCCGTTGCCGAACGAGGGCTGGTTGGTGATGTTCTTGAACAGCTCCAGCGGGTAGGGCGACACCTCCCCGGCGCCGCCCACGGCCGACAGCGGGAAGAAGTCGAGCGAGAGGGACGCGGCCGGGTTGGCCGTCGGCCAGCCGCTGAAATGCAGCGAGCCCGAGTCGGTGCGGCGGTAGGCGTCGACGGGCGGGTCGAAGGCGGCCGGCTCGGCGATGCCGCCATAGGCGCGCGAGCCGTCGATGGCCGCCTGGTTCTCGGCCGCGATGAGCTGGTAGGCGTGCATGCGGAAGGACGAGTAGCCGTCGCCCAGGAGGTCCAGAAAGGGGAACTCAAAGCCGGCGCGCTAAGAGGGGGTGAGTCAGCTGGCGAGTCCCGTGCTGCCTTTCTCATACGGGGGTCAACCTACGCTGAAGTCGGGGATTTTCAGGTCCAAGGCGGCAAGTTGGATGTCATGGTCGTGCCCCGCCTGGAGGAACAGCGGGTACATGCCGGCGGGGAAGTCGGGCATCAGGGAACGGTACGACGCCTCGAGGATGCCCCATTGCGCCGGGATGAAGCGGCGCGCCTTGGAGAGGGGAATGGGCAGGATGACGAGGGTCGCGTTCAGGACGCCTGTTGCGTTGTTGGGGTACGTCGTCGCGATGGGGTTCGGCTGGTCCAGTGATGCGCCGGTTGTTTGCCGCGCGGACATGGAGCCGAAGGCGAGCGAGGCCAGCCCGACCAGGGCGACTATGCCGAAGTGGAAGAGGGGCCGGGACGAGGCCATCCTGGACCGCAGCACCTGTGTCTTTGGTGGCCGGTTGCGCGCGTCCGACTCTTCTTTGTGCAGCGAGGCAGGCAGCGGTCGAACGAGGCGGAAAGGCATCTTGACTCGCGCCTCCTGGCTCGTCTTTATGGATCCAATGGTGGTCAGCTTCCCTTTCGGTGCAGAGTCGCTTATCCCCGTCGGCCGCTCTCGGAACCTCAGGGTAGCATGGCAGGAAACATCGGGAATTGGCACGTCGAGAAGGCCCGAGGGCCCGGCCTCTTTGTAAGACGGCTTTCGGGGGGAACCCCCCTCGCCCTTGTTCCATCGGGGTCGGCCATCGGCCAACGGGGGGAGCGTTCTGTTGGAAGCGTGGGAAGCGGAAACGCAGCCGGCCGTGATCTGCAAATTCGTCTCGTCTCGGAAACTGGTGCGTCCCCTGTCGCGCGGCGAGCCCTCGCGCTCGCCTCACTGTGGTCCCGGCGCGGCTTGGGCGCGGGAAGCAGGGGACAGGGGCGGTCCATGCTACGCCGGTTGCGAAAGCCCCCGTACAGTAGCGCCAACGGCCTCTGTGGCTTCCGGGCGGCGGGCCCCCAGCTTTTTTCCCGGCTCCTGTCCCTCTGCAGTGGCTCTGTGGCTCGTCAGCCCGCAGACACCATCAGACCCGCAGCCCACCCCTCCCTCTCCCCCCGCCGCTGCATCGGACAATTTCCCCTCCACATCAGCAGGCCCGTCGAGGCGCGGAAGCTGGCGGTGCCGACTGCAGAACCCCTTCGCCGCCGGCCCACGCAGCCAAGCGGCAGACGGACCGGCCCCAAGGGCCTCTAGCCCCAAGCGCCGCCGCCTATCACCGTCCGCGCCGTCAACAGCCGAGGATAGCAGACGCGAGGAAAAAGCCCTGAGAGCCCGTAAATAGTACTGTGTACACAGTAGAGGCAGTTCTTCCCGATGCGTCGGACCTTGGGTTCCTGCAACAGCAGACGCCTCACCCTGGCCTAGGCCCCTTTCGGCATCGCGGCCGACGTTCGACACAATCCGGCGGCACTGGCCTTGCCCACTATCGGTCGCCGGACGACGGCTTCGCGGACATCCGATGCTAGTCGCGTGACGCTGGCGAAGCGCGCAGGTCACGCCGCCTCCATAGCGTACCTGCGAACCTTTCTTTCTGCCCGTGGCTGCTCGCTCTGGGGCACAAAAGGTGCTGAGGTGCTGTGGGCGGCGGCGATCGGCGGCTTGAAACACGGGAGCAAACATTTCCACGCTCAGCGCGCACGATGATCGCCCGCCAGCCCGCACCCGAAGGCCCCCCGTGGGCCCCAAACAACGGAACGGATCCCCCCCTCTCTCAAGGAACAAGTTCGATAAGCCGGTTGGCCGGCTAGGTGCTGTACATAGGTACTCGATAATATCGATCCTACAGGATTGGGGGAAGGGCTGTTGCCGAGGGGCGGGTGCTGCCGTCGCTCGGCCCTTGGTTGACGATGCCTCCCCCCTGCTCGGACCGCGCGGTTCAAAAGGATACGAGTATTCCCGTATGTTGGTCGGCTGGTCGATAGCCGACGTCCGGTGGTATTACATGTCTTGTAGGGTAGGATCGATTCCCTCGGGGGGGTATCAATTCCGCATTACTACTCCGTACAGTACGTACGGATACTCGTCGGTCAGAGTCGCACGCAGGACGGAGCACAGCGTGTAGACGGACTCGGCCCTTTCCAAAGATACCGAGTAGCTCGGCAGCCCCCGGGGGCTACAAGGCTCCGCCGACCAGTTGGACGATCCACATGGCAGCGCGGACCTGGAAGCTGACGCGCCTGTCGTTCTTGCCAAAGTCGTCTCTCGTTACCGGGTTGGCGTGGTGCTGCAGCGACTGCTGTTCCTCGTCGAGCCGTTTCTTCAGATCCTCGTTCCGTGTCACGATCAGAGCATTGGCCTCGAGGTCCATCGAGTAGCTGCGCTTCGTGTAGTTGGAGCTGCCCACGAGCGTGATCGACGGGCCGCCGCCGCCGGGCAACGTCACCCACAGGCCCTTTGCGTGGTACGTCCACCCGCCGGGCTCGCCGACGCTGCCGTTCCTCCACTCCTTGAGCGTGATGACCGAGTCCTTTCCGCTCCGGTGGACCGCCTTCAAGAAGTTGTGCGCCAGATAGGTATAGGCGCCGGGCAAGAGCCCCGAGACGCCTGGGGACTTGTAGAAGCCGTTGGCTTCCGGCGCGGCCGTGATGACTGTCCCCTTGCCCGAGCTTGTCGAGATGAGGAGGCTGGTCAACGATGGCGCAGGGTTGAAATAGCCGGCAGTAAAGGTCCATGACGAGCCGGCGAACCCGGGCAAGGCTAGCGTCTTGAGGAGGTGGGAGATGGCCTGCAGCTCGGTGGACGTGTCTTCTTGCAAGAGTTGGTTCCATTGGCCGACGACGTAGACCGAAGTGTCGGCTTTCCGGTCAAGCAACTGTTGACTCGCATGCTCTTCCCGTGGTATTATGACATTGTTGAGTCGAGGCGTAGCGCGAGCCACAAACGTCTGGTGATCCTGAAGGGGAGACGGCGACCCGTTCGACTCGGGCCAGACCAGCTCGAAGCCGTCCACGGCCTTCTGGGATGGCAGAACCTGAAAGCTCAGCGAAGACACGACGCTCTGGAGCTTCCAGAAGTACTCGGTTATCTCTTTCGAGGCGAAGAGGTGGTACCGGTCTTGCCGGTTGGTGAAGTAATCCTCGGATAGGTTGGCCCTGGACCGGGTAAGCCGTGAGTCTTCGTCGTCCCAGCACGACTTGGCTGGCGTACCCTGATAGAATGACCTCGTCATCAAACCCGTACAGCTTCATGTGCTGCAATCCCCAGCCCTCGTTGATCCTCTTGGGGATGTGCTTCTTTCGCAGGCCGGTGAGATTGGGGGTGTGGTACATGCGCAACTCCACCCGATCGGAGCCAAACTCGGTGATCAGGGGGGCCAGCAAGGTAGCGCACGACGGTTCTGGCGACTCCCGTGTTCCCCGGAGAGCGTCGGTCAGGATGTAAAGCTTCAGGTCCGGCCTTGCTCGCATCGCCTCCTGGAGGGTTGTGATCTTGCGCACGTCAGCGGCCGCGGCCTCCGCCAGATCCATGGTGGCCCATCATACAAGCTCCGTTTCCGTCTTCCCGACGTACAGAGTCGATAGGAAGATGCGACGCTCAGCTTGCTGGATTTTTTGCTGCCAAGAGTTGAGTTTCAGCGGCTTGGTAACGATGGGCCTATGGGTCGGACCTTGAGGGTGTCATAGAACTCCGAAGGCGTCCTCAGGACGCGAATCTGGGAGCCGTTGATCTGGAAAGAGGGAGCTATCCTGTCTAACTCGTTGGTGAAAGGGGCGAGCATGGCAGTCGGGCTGCTCGGCGCTGCCGGTGGCCCAGTGGACGGGGTGCTATAACGACGATGGCGCGGTCGGAAGGCGTGACCAGGGCGGCGGGTTGCTGACAGCCAAACGGTGGGGCGAGGTCTTGTGAAGCATCTTGAGAAGCCTCTGGGTATCATCTTGTCTAAAACTACACGAGGAGGCTCACGGCCAAAGGAATGACGCTGTTATGTACAACGACAGAGGCAAGCTCTCAGAAGGCAACGAGGCAGCTTGTGATGTACGGAGTACCGGTAGGAAGAGGCGTCTCCTATTGGCTGCGCATGGGCTGAAGCCCCACCTTTTCCCTCCACTGACGACGGACCAGCATTTGTCCCGCAACCTCACCCATCACCGCTGGCAACGTCGGCCGCGAAACCATCGACTGACGACCGCCAATTGACCAACTGCAGCCATGTCAACGATACCGAGGACACTCGGAAACATCCGCCGCGTCGGTCTGAAGGTGCGCGGGTCCCCAATCTCCCGCTAGGGCCACGACTAACCCTCAACGTGCAGGACTTCTGGCATCAACTCAACGTGCGTTTCCTTCCGCCCGACACGCTGCTTACGAAACTAGCTAACAACGGCCCGCCTACGACAGTATATCGGTATGAAGACGTTGGGGAGGCGAGGGCTGCAGGGGAGAGGGGCGCTGACAAGCGACAGGCGACACCAAGGCTGGTACCCTTGTCGGAACCGACAAGTTTGGAAACAAGTTCTTCGAGAACCAAGACGAGCTGCCTCGTTGGTGAACTCCCCCGTTTGCTTCGTCGAACCAATCGCTGATGGGTATCCTCCCTAGTGCGAACAAGATGGGTCGACTACAAGAAACACGACTATGACAGGTACGCGCTCTCCTCTCCCACCGGTTTCAAATGACGAGGCCACGGCATGGTTCGAATAGACGGCTGGAGAGCGAGAGCTGACCGTCGAACCAGTTCCCACGTCGAGCCCCTCTGGCATGCCTGGCTAGCCTACGCTGTCGACACGCCGCCGACGCAGGACACGCTGGTACACACGAACAGGACCTGGGCGTCGGCCAAACACATCCCATCCTATTCCTTTACTCGGGGCGCCTACAAGCCATACAGCACGTACGTCTGAGCCGGCATTGCATGAGTGGGTGCGGTAGTAGCCATTGCTGACTAGTCGACCGCAGGACGAAGGCCAAAGTGTCGTCGTGGGAACCCGTCGCGAAGCCCCGGTAGTTGACGTGGCGGGAACGGGGGCTGCGAGACGGGCTGTACATAGTGGCTACGACGGGGAATATAGAAGACGGGATTTCTGATTATCTTGGCCCATCTTGGCAGATTGGTGATATCGGCCCTCCATGTCACCAGGAATTGTCACCAGGAGTGAGACAGAGCAACTCCAAACCGCAACGGTAAACTACGAACAACGCTCTATCTACAAGAGCTCACCAACAAAACATCCCCCGTCCTCGTTTTTGTCTCCCCACTCATCGACGCTGGAAGTTTATATGTAAACAGCAACAGGGACAATATGCAGATGCAGCGATGACAAGTGGAAAGAATCTCGACCTTGATGCGAAACGAAACTTGGGGTCTACCGTTGTGCAATGACCAGTCTAGCGAATCGCTTCGCCCGTATGCAGAGCGAGCGCCGCAAGAGTCTCTAGTCTAGGCGCGGGTTTCGATGGCAGCTTTGATGGCTGTACTACAAGTCAGTAAACTGCAGTTTGTTGGGAAACCCCTAGGTTGCGGCCTGACGTACCGTCGCAAGTAACCTTGGCATCGCCGAACAACATCCTTGTTCCGGGCATGAAGAACATGGGGTTAGGGACATCCGCTACAAAGGAACGTCAGCATCGCGATCCTTCACCGCACCCGAAAAAGGGGTTTGCTGCTCACCGTAGCCGCTGGCCATGCCTCGCTTCATGACAATGACCTGCTTGCTCTTCCAGGCGTGGAGCACGGGCATGCCGGCGATGGGGCTGCCGGGCTCGAGGGCGATGGGGTTGACCGTGTCGTTGGCGCCAATCACCAAGGTCACGTCCGTCTCGCCAAAGTCGTCGTTGATCTCGTCCATTTCCAGCACGATGTCGTACGGCACCGAGGCCTCGGCGAGCAGCACGTTGCACTGGCCCGGCATGCGGCCGGCGACGGGGTGGATGGCGAAGCGGACCTTGATGTTCTTGGCTCGCAGCATGGCCGTGATCTCCGAAATGGCGTATTGCGCCTTGGCCACCGCCATACCGTAGCCCACCACGATGATGACATTTTCCGCGTTGGTCAAGGCCTCGGCCGTGTCTTCGACGTTGGTCTGCGTGACCGTGCCTTCAATCTTAAAGTCCCCTTGAGTTGGCGCCGCGATGCCGCCAAAGAGCACGTTGGTCAGCGACCGGTTCATGGCGACGCACATGATGTACGAGAGAATCGAGCCGGACACGCCGATGAGGGCCCCGACCGTCGTGAGGAGCGAGTTGTCCAGCATCAGACCCTCTGCCACGAGCGCGAAGCCACTGTAGGCGTTGAGCACCGTGATGACGACGGGCATGTCGGCGCCTCCGATGGCGGCCGTGGTGGTGTAGCCCTTAATGAAGGACAGAACCGTGTTGGCAGCCAGTGCTCCCGCCGCGATCAGAGGAGCACCGGGCGCCATGGTGACAAACATGCCCATGGTTGCGACGTTGGACCCCAGCAGACCTATGTTGAGAAGGTGTCGTCCGGGGAGCACGAGAGGACGCGAGCTCATCCTCCCGGCGAGCTTCATGAAAGCGACGATGGAGCCGGTGAACGTGATGCCGCCGATGAGGACGCCAAGGTAGGCCGTGACCATGTGCAACGTCGAGAGATGAGCCACGTCGGACATGACGCTGCCGATGCTGGTCAGGACCGCAGCCAGGCCGACGACCGAGTGGAGCGCAGCGACGGTCTGGGGCAGATCCGTGGGCGTGATTCGCTTCCCGATCAGGAAACCGGCGAGACCACCGATGGCGGCTAGGCCCCCGAACTGTGTCAGGACCTCGGGCGAGAAACCCACGGCAAGCAGGGAAGAGAGAACACCCGATGAAACACCCAAAATTCCAAGCACGTTGCCCATTCTCGCCGTCGACTGGGAAGCGAGGCTGGAGAGGGAGCTGATGCAGAGAACCGAGCTGACGAGGTAGCCGGCCTGTACCAAACCGGCGGCGCCGGTCGACGCCGCGGCCAGGAAACCGCCTCCAAAAACAACCGCCGGGATGCCGTACAGCCATGGATACTCGGGCGGATCGGTCGGCCTCTTGAACATGTCCAGCATTCGCTTGGTAATAACGAAGCCTCCCGAGACGTTGACGAAGGCGAGGAGCACTGAGAGCGCACCAAAGGCTTGAGGGATGGTATGGGGCAGGTATCCGCCGCCGAGGACGAAGAGACCCCCTATTCCAACCATGCCCGAGATGGCGTTCGTGACGCTCATGAGCGGCGAGTGCAGGGCCGGGGTGACGCCCCACACGACACGGTAGCCGATGAGCGATGCCAGTCCGAAGGTGAACAGATTCCCCATGAAGAGGGGGCCCGTCAGTTTGCCTAGAGCCAGTGCGGTGCCCATCCCTCCGGTGACCAGGGCCACTTCGCGCGAGGTCTTCTGGAAAGGCGTGATCGCGACGACCTCGGCCTCCTTCGCGGCCGTCGGGGTGGCTGCGGGGGCGGGCGGGGCCGCCGGTCGGGGAGCCGGGGGGACGATGTCGCCGTTCTGCGTCACGATGGCGCCGCGAACAACCTCGTCGGTGAGATCTACGCCGTACTCCTTATCCACCGGCGCCATGGACAGCAGGAACTTGGTGATGTTGTTGGAATAGAGCGTAGACGACTGGGTCGGCAACCTCGAGGGCAGGTCGGTGTAGCCAATGATCTTGACGTCCTTGTACGTCACCAGCTTTCCGGGCTCCGTCTTCTGACAGTTACCGCCGGCTTCGGCCGCAAGATCCACCACGATGGAGCCGGGCTTCATGACCTCCAACATGGCGGTGGTGATGAGCTTCGGAGCCGGCTTTCCCGGAATGAGGGCGGTTGTGACAATGATATCCACCTCGCGGGCTTGCTCGGTGAAGAGCTTCATCTCGGCCTCGATGAACTCCTTGGACATCTCCTTGGCGTAGCCGCCTGCGCCGTCGCCCTCCTCCTTGAGGTCCACCTCGATGAACTCGGCGCCGAGCGACTGGACTTGCTCGCGGGCCGCAGACCGCGTATCAAAGCCGCGGACGATGGCGCCCATGCGTCTCGCCGTAGCAATGGCGCTCAGGCCGGCCACGCCGGCGCCGATGACGAGAACCTTGCAAGGGGGGATCTTGCCGGCGGCGGTGACTTGCCCCGTCAGGAAGCGGCCGAAGTTGTTGGAAGCCTCGAGGACGGCCTTGTACCCGGCGATGTTGGCCATGGAGCTGAGGGCGTCGAAGACCTGGGCGCGAGAGATGCGCGGGATCTTGTCCATGGCAAAGGTGGTGGCTTTCCGGCCCGCCAGCCTCACCACCAGGTCCTGGTTCTGGGCGGGTTGGAGGAAGGAGATGAGAGTCTGGCCGGCCTTCATGACGTCGGCTTCAGCCGGGCTCGGCCCGCGCACCTTCAGCACGATGTCCGAGTCCTTCCACACGGCGGAGGCGTCGACCAAGGTCGCGCCGGCCGACTCGTAGGCCCCATCGAGGAAGTCGGCCTGGGCGCCGGCGCCGCGCTCGACGAGAACCTTCCCGAACCCCTTCTTGAGGAGGAGGGCAACATTCTGGGGCGTGAGGGCCACCCGGCGCTCGTCGGCAAAGGTTTCGCGAGGGACGCCTACGGTGAGCTGGCCGTAGGCCCTAGTAGGCGGCAGGACCTTAGTAGAGTACGTCGCCGTCGGCGGCTGCGGGGGCAGCGAGGACAGGACCGAGGCGTAGCGAACGAGCGGCAACGGCTGCTGCTTGCGAAGCACGACGGCCAGCTGCGACGAGGGTGTCGGCTTGGGACGGGCGACGGCACAATGCCATTGTCGCCGGCAGCGGACGGCGGCAGCCTTGTTGGCGGGGGCGGTGTCTGGAGGTTCGGGGTAAGCTTCTTCGCGCGCCATGCAGCAAGCCTGACGAGCTCCAGCAAGCTCCCACAAGCTTCGGGCGGGCTCGGGGACTACTGACCAAGGACGCCGGCCAAGGAGCGGCGCGAGAGCCTCTCAAGCGGCGTGGAGGAGGCGTGGCCGTGGGCCACAGCCGGCCGGAGCAGCGTCCAGGCCATAACGACTGCCTGCGAGCGGGGGAGCCGTCAGCCAGACAGTCCAAGGCGCCGTGTTCATTTGACCATCCGCGAGCCTGTCCAGCAGCGCCGTCTTCCTAATCAGCGGCGGCGGAATGCTTGTTGGCGTGTTGGCTGGAGGGTGACGAGTTGTAGGCTCAAGACAGAAGCTCGGGGTTCCGTCTCGGCGGACACGCACCACAACAAGGCGGGCGCTCTTCACCCGAGTGGTCGATCAGCCGCCGCAGGCTGTCGCAGGACGGTCGCATTGGGGCAGGCCACCACTCGACATTGATCCCCCGCGCCTGGGCACCAGCTGTTGTCGCAGAAAATATCCGGGCGCGAAACAAGGGATTGACAAACGGCATGTGCTAACGTTAAACCGAGGCCACAGCAGCCTTTCCAGCCGCTTCAGAGCGGGTGAGCGGGAGGGAAGGGACGGGATGGTGGACAAAGGTGGGGTGGGGTCTCGGGTCTCCAGGGGGGCAGACGCTGTGGGGTGAGTGCGGAGAAGTGCCCTTGCGGCCGTCAGCTCGTGCGGGGTTGGTGCCCGGCCGTGACCCCTCCGTTCACCCTTCACCCAACGCCCCGTCTCATAGGTCCGCCGTCAACTCAAGTACAGTACTTCTTTACTCCGTACCTGGACGTGCAAGTGTCCAACTTTGGCAAACAGTCTCGATCCTTTCATGATTGCCGTACGAAATACAGAGGACCCATCTTCTCAATTGAAAAGCTGGTTCCCCCGGTCGTCTCCCGGCATTGGATGCAGCGCAAGTGCCCTCTGCAAGCGATGCGACAGTCCAAACACCTCAACAGCACTTAAAACGGTACTTACAGTAGCCGTTCGCCCGAGGCGCAAGACTGCCCGCAAATCTTCTTTACCAGGCGAATACACCGGCAGTTCACAGGGCGTCTCTGCCTCGAACCAGGGAATCCTTCCCGTCATACCTTTCTTGCAGCCTACTTTCTCATGTGCGAGGTAAGTAAGTTACGCGCTGTCTTGCAATAGGCTATGGAAGAGAACCTTGTCTCCTGCCAGACAGGGCGTAACCCAGACCATGTGGCACTTCCACGTTGCTACTGTGTACAGAAAACAGTAACTTTGCGAGTATTAGCTGAGACAAATGTACGGAGTACAACGTCACATCTGCCACCTCCGCCGGTCATTCTCTGAGGGCCCCCGCGATTGTCTTGCTGTCAACGGTGTCTTACGGTCAACGGCGCTCACACGCCATGCCTGTGCTTCCAAGAGAAAGACGCTTGTTTTCTGGTATCTTCATTCCTCGCCGCTGGTAGGCCTTCACTCAGGACGCCTCCCCCCCCCCCGCCATGGAGCGTA
>Ga0247777_1000265_pt1 | contig 13939 bp, 9 predicted proteins | sample UWRJL154409C5_FD_179937 | JGI IMG/M metagenome (GOLD analysis project Ga0247777, IMG submission 179937) | Plant litter microbial communities from Arlington Agricultural Research Station in Wisconsin, United States - UWRJ-L154-409C-5 | ecosystem: Environmental > Terrestrial > Plant litter >...
TGCGAGGACGATCATTGACGGTGGATGAAGCGCATTCAATCGGAGGAGGAGGTGTGCAGGGGAGCACTGAGAGTCGCGGAGGACGTAGAGAGGGACGGCCGTTCCCCAGTCCTAGATGAAGTCGACTCGGCAGCGACGGGGTCGATGAGATAAAGTCGGGTGAGGAGGTTGGAAGAACCCAAGTTAAGCATGGCGACCACTCGCCGGGATGCGCTTGCCAGTAAAAGCGCCTCAGCCTCACAGCAGCTGGCTGCCTCCCCACCTTCCCGCCCCCAAGATAGGCGGTACCTGCCGGGACGGCTCGGCAGCGACCAATCCTGTGGGGTCACCGCGACGCGTGGTGCGAACGGGCAGTGGCGGCATCTGCAGCAAAGTAGCACGCTAACAAATCAACCCGAAGAGCAACGTTGTCGAGGTTCCGAGGTCATGCTCCCGTCCTCGCCGTCGCATCGTCTCGCTGTGCCCACCCCAAGCAGTTCGTCAGCGTCCCCTTCCGTGTCCTCCGCCTGTGCCAACCCGGGACAGCGTTCGTTCGGGGGGACTGGCGTCTGTCTGCCCGTGCGTCTCTCTGTGTGTCCGGGGCGTCGACGTCTCGTAGCCCGATCGTGCCTCTGACCCCAATGTCGGCATCATGCGCGTCCTTCATCCCAGGAGCCCGCCAATGGCACATTGCGGACGGTGAAGCGCATCCTTGCGACTTCGATTGCCCAGCCTCCCAATGTCCTGAAATGTCTGACTCGTGGTGTGCGAGGGACAGAGGAAGAGAGACCTAGAATGCTCAATGACGGTCCGTGTCGAGGCCGCAGTCAAGCCGCCCTCGCTCGCCGGGAGGGAGCTCGACTGTGCACAGCCACGATCAATCACGCCCGAGCCGGCACTGTTGTCGGCGCCGCCGAGCGTGCAACGGGCACCGACCGCCCTCCATCCGCGATTTTAAGCGTGAACAACCAAGACGACCTTATTGAGGGCATATTCTTTGCAGCTCCGCCGCCTTTCGTTGTTCAGTGTGCAGACCTCAGCGAAGCCCAGGGACGGCTCAGGTATGGCCGTCCTCACCGTGCTCCGCATGAGTATACGCCTCCCTGTACTCCGTACTCCGGATGTGAGGCGCGATGGGTAGGAAAACGCTTCCGGATTCAGCAGCGTGTGTGCAAGAACTTCACGTTCCAGTACAGGGCACGCCGCCCTCTTCAAGCATGGACCTTCCCACCAACGTCGGCACGGCTTCCACTCACTCAAGTCTTGCTGGACTACGGAGTATGGACAATGATATCGTCCCCAATTCGGGCTTGGCTTGGTTTGATGACGTGATTGCGCGATCCAGGGGATATAATATAGTATTGCCTTCTTACCAGTGTCGAACAAGGATCCGTAGCCTAGAGAGTCATGACTACGTTATATATAAAAATCAGCCAATATCGGTGTTTGGAGGGGCAGAGGGCAACGAAGATGCGTCTTGAGGACCCGAGTGGGGGCAACTGTGAGGCACTCGGGAATTCTGACCGTAGGAAACCGATCATGGACTTTGGAGTATAAATTCTCTGATCATCCATGTCAAGCGAGCGAGAAGCAATGAAAATGAAAGGAACCAAATAGAGGCAATCAATCGATTTGCTGGTAATGGTCTACGGACGAGTGAAGTCTGGAGTAATAGTTCTCGAGGAAGAGAGAACCCCCCAAAACTTACAAGTGGCGCGCGAAGCTTGGTTCCAACCCGATGTGCCCCGCCCGACTACATCTCCTTCCCGTGCGCCCCGACCAACAACCTCTCAGAAGTGTGGAGCCCACAGTCGTCCCCGAGGTGCCTCACTCAACCTCCCCCTTCCGCCCTCAACCCATCCGGCGACCTCTGGTAGGGGCAGTCAAGACCTGTTGACAGCATGCCGCCGTGCGCCTGTCGATGAGGGAGTCTGGACCGTCGAGACTCGTCGAGAGCAGCCGCTGTATGCCTGTCGATGAAGAGATCCGGACCGTCGCCTCCCGTCGCCGTTGACCCTCTCCGTGCCCACTCCGTTGACCTGAGAACCAGCTTCAGGAATCGGCGACATCCACCCCTTGTTCCATCCCGACTGTGTTGCTCGTCGTCGCACCGGATTGGGCCGCCCTCGCGAAACACTGCCTCTCTTCGCAGTCTCCGGCTGAGACTCGAAAGCAGCCCCCCGCCCCCTGGCTCTCCCTTGTTCGTCCGCGCCGTGCTCGTGGTGTTGTCGTGCGGAACGAGGTGGCAACAGCGGACTTGACCCAGCCGACAACGCTCGCCGCCAGTGGCCTCTGAAGCCATGGCGGTTGTCAGGATTGTGTATGGTTCGCTGGGGGAAGGGTCGGGGGTTTCCGCGCCACTAACCGGGCCATAACTTCCCCGGTCAGTCGAGTCATCGATGCTTGCTGATGAAATGGAACCGCCAACACGAACGCCAACGCCAACGTCAACCCCAACACCAACGCCGAAATCACCAATGTTCCGTACCGCCAAAGCCGAAAACGCCATGCCCCGTACCGCCGACCCCGAAATCGCCAATGTTCCGTACAGTACCGCCAACGCCGAAAACGCCATGTCCCTTATCGCCAACGCCGAAAATGCCATGTCCCGTACCGCCGACCCCGAAAACGCCATGCCCCGTACCGCCAACCCAGAGCCGGTGGTCGTGTTGTCCTTCGATCACCAGCTGTTTCTTTTCGTGTTTTTTTGGTTGTTTTTCTGGGGGCCCGCCGTCATCCCTCTCTCCTCCGAGTCTTGTTTGGAGGACCCACAGCCCAAACCGGTCTGCCGTTGTGTGATCCTGATGAGGTAGATCACGGGCGATCGAGGCGAGGCTGTGTCTCCGGGAGTATCGGGTCTCGAGATCCAACGAATCTTGGTCAGTCCACCCAAGATGTCGCTCTGGGTGTACTCCTCGCTGTCTCGTATGACAGGTTGTCGATACTGCGTGCAACGACGAAGGGTAGGTAGGTGATGAGCGGCGGAGTCGGTGTGGGATCCCGGAAGAGCAGAAAATGCAAACGCCCCTGACCCAGGCTCAGAAAACCGTCGAAATGGTGATCATCATCGCCAGGGCCATGACGACCAGGCTGTAGTGCCGGGCCCTGGTAGTTGCGGATGGTGGGATGAGGGTGAAGGAGGTTGGCGATTAGTCGGGGAAGTGAGGACATTTTATACCCCAAAGGACCCCTTCCGCACGAGGTGGACCTGATGTTCGTCTTCAAGGTTTGGGACATGTTCGCCACCTCGAGTCGAAGCTTATCTGATCTGAGAACCCCAATAGCCCCGAAGGTTTTGCCGCCGCGAAATGCAGCGTACCTGAACTCCTGATCTATGCACCCAAGTGGCCAAGGGGGTCTCAAAGTGTAGTGTGGGGATAACATGGACACTGGGAATACCTCGCAGGTTTATTGGTTCAGGAGTTAAGGGACAAGCCTCCTGACTCGGTGCGAGGCATGGAGACTCAACCCTCACACCCCTATTCTAGCTAATGTACAGCCCGTGCGGACGCCATCCCGGACCCAACCCCCGTATTGGAAGAGCGTCCGGTCATCAGCAGAGCCTCCCGGGGGACCGGCATGACGCGACGTCGAAGCAAACGCAAAGCGACTCAGGCGGTGTCCAACACGACCACCTCGGCGTCGGCAGTCCCGACGCTCTCCACCACGAGCTTGTCACCTGCCTGGACGGCATCCACAAAGGCCCCATCGCCCTCATTCAGCACCGCGTCCTCGCGGCCGTCGATGCGCACCTGCGCCCTGCCCCCCTTCGTCATGGGCAGGTGGACGTAGACCTTGCGGCGCGGGGCCGTGGTGGCCTGGGCGCCCACGGTCCACTCGAAGCGGGCGCCGGGCGCCAAGATGCCGGCGCCCATGGCGAAGTCGGCGTGGATGGGGATGGTGTCGTCGAGGGCGGGCACGGCGGCCTTTTCGTCCTGGGCGGTGGCGTCCTCGCCGGCCTTGAGCGGGCTCAGGATGGGCACGAAGCCGCGGCGCTTGTCGGCCTCGGCGAAGGTGCGGGTGTGGTAGTTGGGCGGCAGGCCGCGCTTCCAGGGCACGGCCCAGATCTGCAGGAAGTGGACCGGGTCGCGGGCGTGCTCGTTCATCTCGCTGTGGGCGATGCCGGTGCCGCCCGTGGTGAACTGCACGTCGCCGCGGTGCATGCGGAAGAACTTGTCGGCCGAGGCGGCGCCCTCGGCGCCCTTGGCGAGCATTGAGTCGCGGTGCGTCAGCTCGCCCGATAGTATGTAGCTGAAGATCTCGAAATCGCGGTGCGGGTGCGTAGGGAAGCCCGAGTTGGCCGCCACCCGGTCCTCGTTCAGCACCCGCAGCGAGCCGAAGTTGTTAAACTTGGGGTTGTACCAGTCGGCGAAAGAGAAGGAGTGATATGTGTTCAGCCAGCCGTGGTCCGAGTGTCCCCGAGCACCCGACCGGTGCGGTGTGATCTTGGCGTGGCGGAGAGACTTGGACATGGTGGTCTTGGCTGTGTTGAGCATCGGCTCCACGGTGTCTGTGGGTGCAGAGGGGTTGACGATCTTAGTCTTGATGGTGTTCAATATGGCTGTTATCGGAGCTGTGGTGCTCTCTAGCAGTGACTGCAGCTCTGGGGAATTGTATACGATGATGGAAATTGAAGCGATGAGAACAGACAAGACGAGCACGAGTCGCTTCATATATAGACGGGGGGATCCTCGCGAGAGGGCGCGAGAAGAGACTGGCAGACGACGCAGGGGATTCTAAGAAGTATCCGATTGGTGAGAATTTGTTAGGGAATCGTAATGTTATGTGAAGCTCACCTGGTGATGACAGTTTCTCTCGATGCTTGGTGTTGAGGGGAGGTTTAAGTATCGCTAGAGTGGCAATGGCCTGTGGCGGTACTTCGTGGAGCTTACTGTACTGTGTAGTGGCGATTACACATCGCTGATGCTCCAGGGGGGTGGGAGAGACAAGCAGCGCTGTCATTCGCCAATCCCTCCTCTCCGGCCGCTGATTCGGGCATGACAAACGCTCAGCCAAGAACGCGGACGAGGCCAGTCGTCGGCGTTTATGCTCTCAACGGACGCTTCGAGAAGGGGAGTTAACGCCGACAACAGATGCCCCTCGTGCCCCTGAGCAGGCCAGCAGCGAAAGATCAACCCTCTTCAGCAAGGCTTCAGCAACACGCGGAGTAACGCTTCTCGTAGCAAGGAAACAATGGTAGTTGTAAATTATAGCAGTGCTGGAATGTTCGCCTTCAGCGTCAACCAAATCCGATGACATACCTAAGCAATACCGAACGGCCAAGAGATGCGATCCAAATCCCCTGAATGCAATGCCCCCATGCCGTTATCCATACACAGACGGTAATAGAAGCCCCTGGTCTCTAGGTGCGCAGGCATAACTTTGCGATCATGGAAACTCCAAAGACACTCATACCGCGCCGTATCCACTATCGTCCTCGTCGAGAACGGGTTCAGGGTCCGGCGTTTTCGCGGTGTGCTTGGGGGCGTACAGCCGAAACTGGGCGAAGATAACGGCATCCTCAACGATGGTCCCCAAGGATCCCAGGAGCCAAGGCAACGCCTTGATGAGGTAGTTCGCCTCCTGAGAATAGGCAACCAGGCTGGCGCCGTACGTGAAATTTCCGGTCATGGAGAGTAGGAAGAAGAGTAGTGCCAGACCTGTCGTTACGCATCAGCAGGGTTTCCGCAAGGCAAAACGATGGCACTCACCCTGGCAAGACTTCTCCCTGTAGTTCTTCAAAATCTGGGGGATGCGTGCCAGAAGATAGCAGCCGGCGCTAATGTACCCCAAAGTTATGCCGATCAGCTCCGTCGTCTGCTGCGCTTCAGGCGTGCCAGGATCGGGGACGTTAGGCGCGTTGTCCCACGCCCCAATGCGGTACGAGACAAAGTAACCGGCGGCGCCGACGATCCAGACCGCTAGCAAGCTCAGCGTGTTGTGGAGCCACGGGTGGGCGTCCGGGGTGTCGTCCTCGCCGGTGATGATCCTCGCCAGCGCGTCCATGTTGGAGTCGGACGGGCGAATCGAGTGTCGGCGATGCGACCCGGGAAGACCCAGGCTCGTGCTCCGCCGCCGCGACAAGAGGGGCGCGTCCTCACTGTCCTCCGTCGCCGTGCTCCGGGTCCGTGTACGGCGCCGGGCGCGCCGGGCGTTTCTTGTGTTGTAGTAAGTGCACTGGCTGATGAGCACGAGGTCGGCGACGACGAAATAGCATCCTATGGCTATCGCGGTCGGCGCTAGACGCGTGAAGAGGGCTCCTGTCGACGACGCCATGTTAGCCCCTTCGGCAAAGCCGGGCACGTGCCTCACATGGCGGGCGCGAAAGGGTTGGGGCCGAACAAACGCCGGAACCACGGCGCCGGGGACGAATTGTCCCCTGGCGCGATATGGCCGTGACTCTTTCCGGTGTGACGAAGTGTGGTGGTGTGGTGCGACGTACCGGAGAGATTGGCCAAGTCTCCAAGGAGCCAGACGAAGAGGAATGCCATAGATAAACCGTCGGCACTCTGCGACTTGTAGTTGGTGATGAGCTGGGGCAGCTAGGGGCGCGTCAGAGGGCGAAGACACTCGGGAACGACGCGCGACAAACCAGAAGGCATATCCAAGCCGTGAGACTGATGCTGCCAAAGACGCCCGACAGCGACTCGTTCAAGCTGGGGACCTGCGTCACGGCGGCCCACGGCGCCGCCGATAAGAGTGAAGCCATGCTGTGAGGTCGTGTTCTTCAGAAATGCTGGAGGATGGAAGAAGAGGGAGCGATTGCCATGAGATATCGGTCGTGTCAGCCTCGCCTAGCCTGCTAGGAAGAGTCATGTGCGAGGGATCAAAGAGAGGTCAGCTGGAGGCGGGGACGAGGTTGGCGCTGCAATAGTGTTGTGAATGTGTCTTATCTTAGATAACAGCCCTCGGATTGTGGGGCAATGACGGCGCAGGGCCGCCCACGCCACAGCCGCGGTGCCTGCCGCGGAGAACCCCGCCGCGCCCCGCGCTGCATCGGCGTCTGCCCCTGTCTGGTCGACGTCAGTCTCTCGATGTACTTGGTCGCAAGTATACTCGGAGGGAGGCCCACGAGACCAGGAATCGGGAGTTCAAGGACATTTGTCGCAATCTTTCAAATTCACCGAAAACTATCGGGACTGCCAGACTTCCGAATTGTGTTCCCGTTAATCCAGGAGTACAGCCGTTGAATCTGGAGACACTTCCCTCAAGTCAGCCGGGGCCAGCTCGGGAGCCACGTGACTACCACGGACCTCAACATTCAGTCCCAGTCTGTATCCACCAGATATGCAGGGCGGCTCAGGTGGAAAAGGGGATGTTTGACGATCTGGAAGCACCAGGTGCAGCAACTGGTGCACATGAAAGATGTACGCCTCGCCGTCATTCAATGTACCTCACGGCCCGGAGGCATCCTCAGCCAGAACGACCCGAGACACCTAGGAACCGGAAGATGCGGCGATGCGCTGTCTGCCATCTTCTGCAGCACAGAGCCGCTGCCCCCATTCCTGGCATCCTCCGTATTCGCCCCTTTGCTTCCGTGTCGGCCATAACAGAGCTTCATAAGGTCCACGGGATGGCTCCGGCTGTTATTAGCCTGATGTGCCACAGGAGAAAAGGACAGCAAATGGGCTCCGACAGGCCATGATGGCATTTTGTATTTGACAGCCCACACTTCCCCGGATCGGAGAGCCGCCTCGCTCAACACGATGCGCCCGCCTCTCCCGGAGCAACTCTCCTCCACCTCCCTCGAGTGCTTCAACAACGCACCATGAAATCGACACCTCTCCCCATCGTCCTCCAGGCCTCGGCCGCGGCGGCGAGCTTCTTCCACTGGGGCCACCACGACGAGGGCATCGTCAAGCACTACAAGGCGCACGGGCCGTTCGACAACGGGCTCGAGGCGCCCATCGGGTGGGAGTCAGCCTGCGAGGCGCACGGCACCTTCAAGGCCCGTCAGTACGACCTGGCCGTGGAGGGCGACCGGACACGACCGCTGCCCTTCGGCCTGGGGCCGTGGGAGGGCGCCATCAAGAACTTTTTGCACGGGCGCGCCTACCCAGGTCACTTCCGCGGCGACAAGGGCGAGGAGGACGGCTCGGCCCACGGCTCGCGCAAGGTCTTCCTGACCATGGAGTGGACCGAGGTGCCGCGAGCGGTCCGCCGCTGGGTCGAGGACCACCAGCGCAAGGAGTGGGTCGACCAGCACGAGCACTGGATGTTCGCCGTGCTCGAGCACCCTCAGGGCGACGAGACCATCCCCTCGACGCTGCCGCCGCCGCCGGCGTCGACGGCCGTGGGCGAGGATGGGGCGGCGGCGGCGCCGTCGGGGCGGGTGGTCGAGGATAAGGACAAGGTCTTGTTCTTCGCGGCGGGGGCCATCTACGAGCTGCTCCCGCTCTGGGTGGCCGAGGGGAGCCAGTGCGAGAGTAAGTCGCGCGCTGCGTGCCGAGAGCGAGAGCGACGTTTCAAAACCCCCATGCTAACGTGTCGTGTGCGAACTCTCAGGCGACCTTTTGGATCTCAGCCGGTACCACCCGTGGCCGACAGACCGGGGCGCGCTGGCCTGGGTGACGGACCACTCGACGCCCGAGTCCAAGGTCGGGCTAAAGAACATCGAGTTCACCGTCAAGGCCATGACAGTGGCGCTGCCCGACGAGGCGCGCAGGCGCCAGGAGCAGTACGACAAGATGCTGCGGCAGGTGAAGCGGTCGCAGCGGCGCAACGATAGAGAAGCGCGGCGGGAGGGGGGTTACAAGGCGTACTATGAGGAGGTGCACGAGAAAGACGAGCTGTAGATGGTGGAGAGCACCGGGTCGGACACTAGCCCGGGAAACGAGGATTCGAGGTCGATATCCGGAATGGGAGCATTTCTGACCCGCTGTGTACCTCGAGATGAGGATCCATTCATGACAGCCAGGTGTGACATGAGGGTTGACAGCTGGGAGAGGTGTCTTGATGCGGCCCAAGTCTGCCGATGTTGGGCATCCGGACTGATAGAGTTGTAGTTCTTCGAACGAGCCACCCGGTCAGTAAAACCCGATCCTGAGAGAAAGGCTACTGTAGGTAGACTCGAATTCTGGGTAATATATTCTTCGCCAATGCTGAAATCGCCCACCTCTACGGAGTACTCCGTACCTACTCCGTAGGTTCAGTACCTATTGATGGAGTGAAGCGTGAAGGTACAGTAAATCCGTACCGAGTAGCGGGTGGAAGCGATGGGTGGGGTGCCACATGTTAGCGCCGCCGAGCCTGATTCGCTGGCGTGCGTCCCTGGGTCAACGCGGGCAAGGCCGCATTCAACCATCACGAGTCCCTGACCAACCGACGCAGCCGTCCTTGTACGTCGTCAGCCATGGCTGGACTGGACCGCCTATTTCGGTCGGCACGCCCGCCTACTTCTACGCGGCTCCTTGACCGTTGATCTTCCGTCTTCACACGTGCGCAGCAGCAGCAGCAGCAGCTCTTCGTCGCTGCTCTCGAAGTCGAACGAACAACCGCAACCATGAAACCCGCCGCCATCATCGCGGCCGGTGCCAGCCTGCCCGCGGCGCTGGCTTGGGGAGGTAAACTACAACATGAGCCTCTCCGCGGTACAACTCCCAGACTAACAGTGGCACCCCCAGGCTTCGGGCACGTCACGGTGGCCTACATCGCCACGAACCTCGTCGCGCCCGAGACGGCGGCCTTCCTCCAAACCACGCTGCAGAACAAGACGGACGACTACCTGGCGGGCGTGGCGACGTGGGCCGACTCGATCCGATACACGAAATGGGGCCGCTTCACGGCCAACTTCCACTTCATCGACGCCAAGGACCAGCCGCCGGCGCGGTGCGACGTCGACCTGGCGCGCGACTGCAAGGCCGACGGCTGCGTGGTGACATCCATCGCCAACTACACGGCGCAGCTGGTCGACGCGGCGCTGCCGGCGTGGCAGCGCGCGCAGGCGGCCAAGTTCGTCGTCCACTTTGTCGGCGACGTGCACCAGCCGCTGCACGCCGAGGACGTGCTGCGCGGCGGCAACGGCATCCACGTCCTCTTCGCCGGCCGCGAGCTCAACCTGCACCACGTCTGGGACTCGAGCATCGCCGAGCGCCTGTACAGCGTCCGCAGCCGCTACTACGAGGACGCGCGCCGCACCGCCCAAGATCTCACCGCGGAGATCACCACCGGCAAGTTCAAGGCCGCCGCGGCGGGCTGGGCCGCCGGGATCGACTTCGGCGACCCCACGGCCACGGCGCTGGACTGGGCACGAGAGAGTAATGCTTATGTCTGCTCGCACGGTGCGTATCTCTCTGCCTTCTGGGTATTTGATTGCTGACCAAGTGTGTGTGTTGGTGTAGTCTTGCCGGACGGCGTGGATGCCATTGTAGGGAAGGAGCTTGGAGGTGATTATTTCCTCAAAGCAGCACCGGTCATTGAGATTCAGCTGGCTCGGGCCGGGTATCGGCTGGCCAAGTGGCTCGACCTGATTGCCGGGGCGTCGACGGAATCGATGGGTGAGCTCTGATGCGGTACTCGTCTCGGAAATGGACGGAGCAAACGCGGGCTTGGTGGACCGTCGACGGATTTCCGCCATTGGCAGCTCATAGTCACGGCTCTGGATAGCCATATACAATGTGCAAGCTGACCGTCCGGGTCGCGATGAAGATGGGGACACTTCACCGGGTATCATAGCCTGGGCTTCCAACTCTCCACGTTGCAGAGTGCTACGACACGGAGGGTATCGCTTCTCCTATATGAAGAATCCACCGGCCTGAGACGGTGTCTTTCGTCCGATAATCAACACCACACGCCAAGAAGCTCGGCAGAAACGCGGCGGGTCAAGCAACGAAGAAGTCGTCATGATCGTCTTGATCTTCCGCGGGAGCTGATCAAGAGGTGGGGTGCCCTCTGGGCTTGGGACGACGACCACCCCTCACGAAAGGGATCCTGAGACATGTTTCCGACCAGTGGACGGACCACCGTGATTGGACTGTTGGGCGGGTCTGAACTCTCGAGTTGTCTCGTCTCGACTTGTTTGCGGTCTGTTTCACAGGCGCGGTCTGGGAAACCAGGTTGGGTCGTTTCACCTGGACTCTTTTTCTCTGTCCAGCGGAGAAGCAATGGGCGAGAGAGGCGCTCGATCTGAGGCATTTCAGTAGACCATGTCATCGGAAGAGCATTGCAAGGCCAAGGCCGGGCCACCACTTGCTCGCGCCGGTGCATTGGTGGGAAAAGCAAGCCGTGGCCTGACTGACAAGCGAGCAGCAATGCCGACGCGCCGGGGCCAACGTGGACATCGGGCCTGGAGGTCCAGGGTAGGGGGAGCTCGGCCTCCTCGAGGCTCAGCGAAAATCATATGCGGATCATGGCAACCACCGCACCGAGGAGACGGCATTGAACGCCGGGACCACAGTGCATCGCCAACCCAGCCCGTTGGATCCCGATCCTGTTGGTCTACGGAGTAAGGGGGGTTCCGGTGGCGCCATCGACATTCCGCGTTGGGCCGTAAAATTCGAGGCTGCCATGATGGCTGTCATGACTGTCATGGGCCGACCTAGCCGTCATACCGTGTACTAGTACTCGGCGTCGGATGTCAGCCGTTGCTAGCGAAGAGGGCATCGGCTTGTCGTCGCAACATGGCGTTGTCGTGCTATGCGGAATGTGTTTCCGAGCAGCCGAGCTTGCGCTGGGATCGAGAGTTTCTGTCTTGCGGCGCTGCTGGCTGTGAGGCTGAGGCAGTCGAGGTTGAGCGGTGCAGAGGGAGAGCCAGGGTCCGGTGTACGCTGCCAGGGGTTCGCCGATGCGGCCTGCAGCGCCAGGGGTTGCGGTTGTTAGTGCGTAAGCGGGTGACGGCCGCAGTTGTGCCCCATGTTGCAGAGTGTCTTAACAGAGTAGGTTAAAATTAGGGGGCCATGACAGGCGGCTGAGACGGCCAAGCGCCGCTGTGCAGAGGCCCGTGGGGTCGACTCTCCCCCTGCGGACCTCACCAGAGTCTCGAATCGTCAAGCCCCAGACAGGGACGGCCCAAACAAATGGAAGGGGGTTGCCCAGGGCCTGTTTTTGCAGCCCCAAGGCGCCTCCGCCGCCAGGAGTCCCTTTCAGGAGGGCATTCCGCCAGCGGCGACGGAAAAACGCGTCTTGGAACTGATGGAAATGTGGCCCCTGACACCGAGACGGCGAGGACCTCAGGGATGAGCGCCAGCATCGGCATCCTCCAGTGGCAGCGACCCGGGAAAGACACAGACCAGAGAGGGCGGAGCAAAGGCATTTCCGTCCCTTGTTGAGAACCTGGGAACCGATCTCGTATGCGAAGGAAATCCTCGGGAATCATGGCCCTCCATGCGGTAGAGGGCAAATCAGATCCGGGAGTGGATGCGCGGCTGCGGGTTGCGCGGAGCCGACTCCAGGTAGAGATACCCGCCGGCGAGCCAGACCTCGTCAGGGCCGCTCCTCGCCGTGGTCGCCGTCGAAGGGACAACCCGGAGCGAACAGACTGTGCCTGGGAAGGTCAGTCTGGAGATGCGTGATCGTCGCGTGGGCTCGAAACCCGCCTTGCTCCAGCCCCTTGGCGCGCGCCTCGCTGATTGGCTGCCCCCGGGGCCGACAGGGGTTCGACAGGGGAGCGACAGGGGGGCCTTCCCGAACCTGTGACGCTGAGAGCCGCATCGACGTCAAGCATCGACTTCAGACCAAGCACCGCACCGCCCGCACCGCCCGACCGCCCCCTTCGCCGCTGCAGGTACCGCCGCGCCCGCGGTGCCGCCAGCCCGGTACTTCGGGCCCTGCTGCCTCCCCCAAGCCTCTTCTCCGGGGCGAGTCCCTCTACCTGGGCTCGGCTACTGCGCCTTGCAGATCGACATAGCACGCTCATCCTTTAGCTTGTAACCGTTCCTGGGCTCGAGCTGGGTCCGCCCCGATCCCTGCGTCGCTCTTCTGGCCAATATCGGACCACTGGCCGGGGTCCTGGGAGACTCCCGAGTTTCGCGAGTCGGCCTTTCGCTTGCTGCCATGAGATCCCTCGCGGGCGCCTCCTCCTCATCTCCTTGCACCATGTTTGGGAATCCGGAGAACTCCTGTCGGGACCCTCGCCAGTGCAGGGTCCCCTGCCCGCCGAAAGCTTGGCCGCATCGGGGTCTCTTGCGAAACGACGCTGGCCACGCCTCCCACTCGCGATATAAAGACAAAAGGTCTTGGCTGCCGTCTTCTTCTACCCTCCAGTCCCCCTCTTCACGGCTCTTTCACCGATCCCTTTCTTGTTGGTCTCCCATTCTCGTTTGGGGTGCTGGATGTGTCTCATTCGTTCGTTCCTTTCTTGAGGCTGTTGTACATACCACGACTTGTTCGACCCAGCTGTCTGTGACCACTCCTTTTCGATCACCTTCCTCTTCGCGGTCTGGAACCAAACCTTTTTCGCTTCAGCCCTCATCTCTAGGCCTCATCGCCTTAACCTGTACGACATCTCGACCTGCTCCGATTCCTTAGCAACTACTTCGCCCACGATGCACGTCAAGACTGCCTTGGTGGCCCTCGTCGGCCTCGTCGCCGTAGAGGCGTCTTTGGTGCACCGGTCACCCGTCGAGAGGGCCCTCCTTCGGAGACAAAACAATGGCAACCGCCAGGGTGGTGGGAATGGCGGCAACGGTGGAAATGGCGGGAACAATGGCGGGAACAATGGCGGCAACGGCGGCGGGAATGCAGCCAATACTTGCCTCCAGGCGAACGCTGTCCAGACGGGCAGCGCCTCCACCGGCCAGAACGGCGCCGTCGCCGCCGACGGCCAAGTAAACTCGGCCACGTGAGTTTGGACTGGTTCCCCACGGATGCAGGTGACGCCAAGATACTAACATCGCCCAGGGACACGGCCAACTTCATCAACACTTGTGCGGGCAAGACCCTGACCAACGGTGTCCAAAACCGGGACGGTTCTTGCAACGGCATCCGTGAGTAGTCGATCCGTCCCATCGCCGAGAGGCAACAG
>Ga0247777_1000266_pt1 | contig 13936 bp, 18 predicted proteins | sample UWRJL154409C5_FD_179937 | JGI IMG/M metagenome (GOLD analysis project Ga0247777, IMG submission 179937) | Plant litter microbial communities from Arlington Agricultural Research Station in Wisconsin, United States - UWRJ-L154-409C-5 | ecosystem: Environmental > Terrestrial > Plant litter >...
GCCGCGTTGTACGTAGGCTGGTTCTGGAAACATACCGCCCCGGGAGGTGCAGGCATGAGTAGTCGGCCATCCGTCGTCTTGTTCAACTCGGCCCACGTCTCGGGAGTCGGCCAGGCGCTTGTGCCCGGCGCCGCCTTACAAGTAGGGGTGTCCCTCGGAATGATCCTCCCCCATACCCGTGTCACCGCCAGAGACAGAAAACACAGCGAAGCGACAGACAACATCATTGACCCTGATCCCTTGGTTCCTCGGCGGGTTGCGTGTTGAGGCGAGGTCTTGTCTTTTGCCCCTACCCGGGGATCGCCTCCAAGTTAAGAATTGTATCTACTGCTCCACTATTCCTTCATAAGGAGTAGATGGTGCGGAGAGCAGTAGAATCCGAGATGATCCCCATAGGACGCCTGCCTTCTCCGCAGACCCAATGCGGAGCCTCGCTCCCGGGAGCCATATTTGCCGCCCGTGTGCGGAGAGAAAGGCGGCAATCGTCTTATGGGAATTGAACCGGGAGGTCTGGGAATCGCGGCCGATAATTATAGCGAGGCTGTATGGGCGAACAGTGGCGTGAGGAGCCAGTCTTTAGGCGGAAGTTGGATCGAACTCCTATATGCCCCCCCCCCTGGGAAAAGGGGCAAGCGAACGTTGATTGGTGCGGCGGCGTCCAGGGGCTGCGATGTCCATCTCTCGCCCACCTCTAAGCGTTTCCCGACCCGCGAGATGAGTCTCATAGCTGGTCAAGGCCCTGAAAGCTGCTGTGTCGGCCTCCCGCCGCCCATGGACCTGCTCGGCCCATGATAACATTCGAGTTCACCCCAATGTTTCCCCCGAATGCCATATGAACGCATCACCTGAAGGTGACAAACCTCAAGGAGCCTGGCCACAGCGGTAAAGGTGAGATGCAAACACAGTAGTCGAATGGCCATAACGCGATCCATTTCTCCGTGGTCACTGCGGAATGATGGGACTGAATCTCTTCCATGCTTCGCACCTGCTCCCGCGGCCCCCTTCCCAGGTGTACGCGTTCGCGAGGGTTATATTGTTCCTCGCCATCGCAAACTGAGTTACCGGGATTCCATTGGGTGCGGTAATCTTGTACGGTGTCCCTCCGCTTGTGTTCAGATTAAGGTGCATGGGAGTGGACTCGGTCCACATCGGCCAGCTGCTGGCCGGGCTGGGAGCGTTGGCCGCTGGCGACGACGCTCCATTGGCAATTTTGTCGGATATGGATGGGTTGTTGTAAATAACAAAGTTGCCAATGATTTCTGCCATAAGAGGTTAGTGTATGTATGCCCAAAGGGGCTGCGGACGAGCGTACTGCGAAAGGCCAAGACGAAATCCGGACTCTGGTTCGGCGTGGGGGGACCCCAGTACGCTGAGATGTCGGATCCGTGAATCGCGAAAGGGACCGAGTACTGGTATGCCCACGATGGCCGTCCTGCTCTAGAGAAGGCAGTGTTGAGCCAGTACTTATGACAACCTCCCGCGCCTTCGGAGTACAGATTCTAAGTGACCGTCGTGTAAGTCCAAGTCAAGTCTCGTCGGAGGCGAAAATCATACGTAGGCTCTTTGCTGTTGACCGGTTCCGACCTGGCTAACGTTGACGGCCGTGGCCGGGCCGTACCCATCAGTTTCGAATTTGGGGTCCGAGGCGTTAACAGGGCCGCTGCTGCTGGCATATGTGTCGAGAAGGGAGCTGATATTCTGGGGGGAGAGATTGAAGTAGTATTCCCGCATCCAAGATATCAGATCATCTTGGGTTACGATGCCCGAAGGAACGATCAGAGAGCCCTCATTAGCGTTATTCTACCCCGGGGTCAAGAATCAGCATTTTTCGACTGCCTGTAGGAAGGGGAGGAAATAAAGGAGCATACCCCGAGAAGAACTCTCAGCCCATTCACCTTGAGGTTCGGGTCGTTGAACGCAACACTGGGCGGAGCCCTCACATAGGTGCCATCCGTGACTGGAAGAAATGCCCTAAGGGACCCTTCTGTTACCGCCTGGTCTCACCATGCGAGAAGAAGACGCACCAGTTACCGTGAACGGTCGGGGGACTCTGCGACACCAAGTTGCTGGCGTACTGCAGCGAGAGAGTGTCTTTTCCCACGAGACAGTCAAAGACATCTCCTGCTTGTGGACAGCCGGCAGCCTTGGCGAAGTTGTAGTAGTTCCTGATGGAAATGGGATCGTCGTAGTACGGCTGGGTAGGCACCCAAGGGGACATGCCGATGACCTAGCAGGATGGATCAGCCTTGAGCACCAACAAGAGCCACCGAGTGAAATTTACGTTTTGGAAAAGCGAGGTTCCCAGAGCTCCGCCTTCCGCCACGGCATGCAAAGCAACTGATCCGCCGCCAGCCGACTCCCCTGATATGGTGACACGCCTCGGGTCTCCGCCGAATTGGGCGATATGGTCCTGTATCCACTCCAACGCGAACTTCTGATCGAGAAGGCCGGCGTTGAGGACGCCACGCTTCTTGAGCTCGGGCGACGCCGCGAAGCCGAACGCACCGAGCCGATACTGAATTACCACGGCAATCATGCCGTTGTCGTTGGCAGAAAGGAAATCGGACATGTCCTGGTATCCATTTCCCCCACCATACCCTCCACCGTGAATCCAGACCAGGACGGGAAGCTTGGCCTGTCGAATCTCACTCGAGGGCGGCCCAGGGGCGAAGACGCTAAGAAATAAGCAATCCTCGTATCCAGGGACGAAGACCACCTGTTTCTGGGCAGAAAAGGACTGCGGACAGTATGGCGGATACGTGTTGGCGATGACAGGCGTCCTGTTTTCTGGTGGAGGTCGAGGAGCTTGCCATCGCAAAGCCCCAACTGGTGCGGCGGCGTATCGGATGCTGTCTCCCTCGGGAAGTAAGCACTTGGCCGATGTAGCGGTTGGTGTGGCCTCAGCCGGCCATCAAGAGCAGCCTACCCTCGCCATACCGCCAACCTCAAGCTGGTATTGTACACGCCCGTGTAAACCCCGTACCCCAAGTCCACGGTCAGCCATGCCTGTGCTGTTCGGTCTCCCGTGATCTGCGCCTGGGAGGGCGACTGGAGGGCTAGCGCAGTGACCAGTCCGATTTGAAGCCGCTTCATGGTGTCGACGTAGCAGTGACCGCCTGCTCGGGTGGCCGTGGTCTTCGCGACGCAAGACGATGTCGGACTGTCCCGACGTCGCTGATGTCGACGTCGCTGCCGCCTCGACGGGTGTCATATATTGTTGCCCGCCTGCAGTAACTTTAGTACTTCATATTCCGGCGGGGATATTGACGACTGCGGGCGGGGGGCTTGGGGGGCGCCGGATGAAGTCACGGATGCATCGATATAAGGGTAACACCGGCACAGGTGCCGTGCCGGCCCTCAAAAGCAGCATGTTTAGGTTATGAAGAGACCGGGCGTGCTGTCAAGCTGGCGATCACTGATGTCCGCACCGCGAACCCTTTGTCTAAGTGGAAGGGCACTGCCAGTCGCTGTGGGGAAGGATGGCGGCGGTTGGGTCTGGGACCAGGTCAGCGCAGACTTCACAAGACAAAAATGATAGTCCTGATACGGATTCTCGCTTCGTCCGTATATAAAATTGGATACCTAAGTCTACGGTATATCGCAAGTGCTTCAGAAGAGAGCCTGGTATCGTCCGTGGCCCGAAGACGTAGGGTGCGGGTGTGAGCTATTCGCGACCCTTTGTCCCACGAGGCCGTTTCCGGTGCTGGAGGATAGGCCTCCCTGGCGAGCAGAACTTGAAGACAGTGGGAGTGAGGGGTGGACGGAGGTCCCGCCATTTTGGTCAGGGTCCAAGATCCACTGCATCCTGGAGCTGCGGTAGCCAGGGTGCTCCGGTAGGTGCCCGAGGGGGCCGCCTCGCATTCTGCTCGTGCCTATTCGGCCCAGTTCAGCTGGCATTCCGAGCTCGCTTGTTGCGCGGTCAGTGCTTGACGCTGCGTGGGGGGCAGGGAGGCGAACGGGGCTATAAAAAATGCAGGGCGAGGCTCAAAACGGACAGGGCAGAAGTGGAAGGCGAGGGGAGGAGGGCTGAGCTTTTCGTGGATCGCGGCGCAGCGGGTAGAAGCTGCAAGCTGAGCTCCGTCCTGAGGACGGAGGAGTGGTCCGATGTCCGTGGGTCTTGGATGTTATGATGGGGACGCTGGATCCGATTTCACAGAGGGTGAGTCAGGGGTTGCAGCAGTAAAATATTTCCCGTCCCAGGGACTCAACTATGTACTGTACTGTGCAGTACCCGCTCGAGCCGCTGAGCCGCTGTACTCCGTACAGTACCGACGGTCCTCCGGAGCGACAGCCCCAAACCCCAGCCCCACCAGCTGACGACACCGACACAGTTCGAGCTACACTCCCCCGTCTCTGTACTGTAACTTACCTATATTTCGTGAAAGCTCCCACCACCGAAAGCCAGATGCGGTGTATGTTCGGCGGACACGTCGCCATCTCGCCGCCCCCGGCCCTGCGCTGGACATCCGCGCTGCAGGGCTGAACATCCGTGACGACGCATCCTCTTGCCAACAACGCGGCCAGGCATCGATCGGGCCTGGTGTTCGTCGAGGAGGCAGACCCAAGAGCCGCGCTCTCCCATATTTCTTCGTTGCCACGGGCCCTGAGAAATACCAATCTACTGTAGGTAGTGGTCGGTGCCTTGGTACCTGTACCAACCGACTATTTACCTACTGTACTTCCGGTCCACGGCTCCGAATCGGCCTTCCCGCGAGTCGTTTGGCCCTGTACAAATGGCTACACAGGTGGAGGCGAGATCGCTCTCGGCCATCAACTTCCTCGCAGCCAACCCCCCACAATACCCCGTCAACCCCACTGAGGAAAGGCACGAGGCTCTGACGCTCTACATATCGAGAGTCCCGGGCTCCCGAGGTACGGCGCAAGGTGCCCCCTAGATGCCGACGTTCTAGTGCTCACCGCCGTCCAGATGTGATTCTTTCTACCTTCAAGCCCCAGAGGAAGAACGTGACTCTGGAGGATGTCGCCAACTCGCTCTATTATGTTCACCTCGATGCTCCCTCGGACGAGCATCTCCGGGCTCCTGCTGCCATCCAAGACCCCTCATCCCCGAGCTCGAGAGCGAGCCTGGAGTCCAACCGGGGCAGCAGGCCGCCGATTCAACGCAAACCGCTGCCACCCAACGCCCAAGTAGCAAAGCGGGACGGCCAGGTCTCGGTGCCGGCGAGGGAGTGGACGACGCCATCAAGGCAGCAGCCTTCTCGGGAGGCATTCGCGCCCACTGTCTTTGCTGCTGAGGACGATCCAGCCTCAGATGCGGTGGCGGACCGGCCCAGGCTTCCGCCGCGCCGACCTGATGAAGATTCGCCGCAGGCGTCCGCCTACATTCAGAGGAAGCCACTGGGCCCCAGACCTATGGACGTACGAAGCACCCCGGAGACGCAACCTGCAAGCTACCGCACCGATGCCTCGCGGATGGGGCCCACCCGACCGCTGACCCCGCCTCGCCCACATGGCGTCTCTCGCGGATCGGCACCCCTGGCCGGATTGCGAACAGACCAAGAAGGTCACCGGTCTCCGTCTTCTCATGAGCCTGTTCCCTTTGCCCTTTCTCTGATCCGTCGGGATCCGACTTCGGGAAACCAGTGGAATATCGGGAGGGTCTCGTCGTTCCAAGCTAACGAGGGCGCTGCCGCGGGGAAATCCCATCCTGATCACGCACACAACGTCACACCCAGCTCACGAGAACAGCCAGCCATCGATATCTGTCTCGAGACGTCCGGGTATGCCAAATTTCGCGGCTTTCCCGCTCGTCAAAGCGTGGACCCTAACCGACCGCCTTCCATGACTCCTCTGCCGCATTCGGGCACGCGCCCGAGTAGCGAAGAAAATCTGGCGCGGAACGTAGCCGAGGGCTTTTCTCGGCGGGTGGTCATGTCGTATACAAAGAGCTGGACGGCCAATATTAAAGACGCCTTCCGCCGGTCAGATCGATCGCATCAAGACAACTCCGAGCCGGGCGACGCCCCTTTTGATCTCGAGCCGCCCACAAGGCCTGGGATGCGTGCGCGTCAGGATAGCGCCCATTCCTTCGCCTCGCAAGACTCTGGGGCCTCGATAGAGGGCCGAGAGGCTCGAGAATCGCCGCCGACTATCACAGCCCCCGGCCCCGGTGTCAGGGCCAAGGGTTATTTCTTCACGAGCCCCTGGGACGGCCGCTGCGAGTTTCGAACGGGCAATGGGGGGAGGAGTCTGAAATGCCGCCACGTCCTGGCTTCCAACAGCGCCGGCTTCAACCCCCTCGTGTTGGCCCAGGGTTTCCGGGACGGCCAACCTCTGCGACAGGGGGGCAAGCGAGGGTCCATGTCATCCATCGTCACCGGCGCTATGCCGGTTAGCGAGTTGCGCTTCAATCTACCTAGTACAGACTTGTTTGGGAAGAAGCAGGACTCGAAGGATTCGCACTCGAGATTCGACAAGTTGATGGGGCTGGACCGGCGAGGTTCGACGAGCGAGGACGAGGACGACCCGCCTTTCGATATCAGCCTCGGTAGGGAGCACGCGGGAGGAGGGAACCGAGGAAAGAGAGCCAAGTTGGGGAAGCTCATCATCCACGAGAACGGTCTGAAGATGTTAGATCTGGTCGTTGCCGCAAATATTGGAATTTGGTGGGGAGCCTGGGAGCGAAGATTTTAGAACTTGGTCTTCAGAAAAAGACTAGAAATACACCCCCAATAATGATTTTCAATGTACTCCGTAGTGATAATACTACCTCCTTGCTGTGCTGTAGGTCAACGCCCGTTCAATACTCCCTACAACCGTTGCCCGACGGATCCTGTATGGAGCACCTCTGATGACTGGACGGCTTGGACGGTCAGAGGACGATCACCTGATCCCGCACGGGAGCGCGGCCAGTCAGCCAATCAGCTCGGGCGAAAAGTAATCCGGCCGAAACCACACATCTCGACGTCAAGCTCGAACTTCAGCACGTCAAGCTCCTAGGAGCGCCATTGAGCCTCACCTCTACTCTCCCTGGTCTCCCGTTGGCCTAGTTTTGGGGACCCGATTCCTTTCCCGCTGCGACACACGGGTCCGAAGTGGCTCTGCCGCACTCGTCGCAAATGCCTCAACCGCTCAGAACCACCATGCTCGTCCGACGACGGTTGCTCCCCGGAGCACCCACGGTTGGTTTACGGGGAACACCTCGAGGCTTCCCGGCCGCTGTTCTCCTACTCGCCCAGGCAAGATGTTACGCGACGCCCATGGGCCCGCCACCGAAGGGCTTCCGGCAGAAGGCGCCGACGCGCTGGGACGAGGAGAAAGAGGGGACCTTCGACAAGGTCGGGAAGTACTTCCTGCTGACCGAGATGGCGCGGGGGATGTACCTTTTGATGGAGCAGTTCTTCCGCCCCCCGTGAGTTTCCCATTCGGTTGTTCGCGTTGCCGCGGTGTATCTGCGACAGTACTACCAGGCGGGAGCGTCCATCCAGGCCTGACCAGACACTAACACCGCCCTCCGCTAGATACACGATCTACTACCCCTTCGAAAAGGGTCCGATCTCACCGCGATTCCGAGGCGAGCATGCTCTACGGCGATACCCTTCGGGCGAGGAACGCTGCATCGCGTGCAAGCTGTGCGAGGCAGTACGTTGCCACTGGTGCCGACGAGGGGAGGTCCACATGCTGATGAAACCCGCGCTAGATCTGCCCTGCGCAAGCCATAACCATCGAGGCCGAAGAACGTGCTGACGGTTCTCGCCGGACGACACGGTACGACATCGACATGACCAAGTGCATCTATTGTGGCTTTTGCCAGGAGTCGTGCCCCGTCGACGCTATTGTCGAATCCCCGAATGCGGAATACGCAACCGAGACGAGAGAGGAACTTCTGTACAACAAGGGTAAGTGGTGGGCACGGCCGCGGTCGCGGGGCTCCCCCAGAAGAGGACGGCTCTGGACGTCCTCACCTCTGCCGCATCATAGCTAACTGACGGCTCACAGAGAAACTGCTGGCCAACGGAGACAAGTGGGAGCCCGAACTGGCCGCGGCCATCCGGGCCGATGCTCCCTACCGCTAGGTCCCTGGGCGTTTGCAGGCTCGGCGCCTTTGCAGTTCGCGGGAGAGCGGTACTCGCTTCAGGCATCGAGTGACCACAGCATCGTAGATAAAGTAAATGCACATATCAGATTCGTCTTCTGCCGTGAAATGAACCGTGCCCCTGCCATCCCGGGGTTTGTCGACCCTAGCGATCTACTGTGTACTCCGTATTGCGGGTCGAAGTGTGCAGGTCCGGTGACCATGATCACGTGACTCGTCACACCCCATCTGGTGAGCTCGGGGAGCTCAGAGCCTCAACTGCAAGCTCAGCCGAGAAATTTATCACCACCGCAACAGCAAGGAACATTCGAACCGCGATCCGCCCCGGCCTTTCCCTCTGGTATCCCACGATAACCCTACCAGCTATCGACTGTGCCGACTCAATTGACCGCCCCGGAACCGTCACAATGCTGCGCGCAGCCCTGTTCCGAACGAGCGGCGCCATAGCCCCCCGGTCCGCGCGCCTCCTCTCGAGCCACGCCGCCGTCGCCACCCGTAGATTAACAGCCGCCGCCGCGTCCTCGAGGGTGGGCCCGTCCTTTTCCGTACGCGCCGTTGGTCTCGTGCCCGTACGACGCTACGGCAGCGGCCCGACCCTGAACCAGAACGAGGTCGAGGGACGGATCCTGTCATTGTTGAAGGGGTTTGACAAGGTTCGTTGTGTCTCGCAGCGCCCGCGTCCGGAGTGTCCAGCGTGGGGCGCCGTGGAAGAGGGTATGACATATTTTGCTGATGCCTGTTGCCTCGCAGGTCAATGATCCGGCAAACGTACGTCCGAGTACCCTGCTGGACACCACCGTCGCCTGGCATATTGACAGTCGATTGCACAGATCAAGGGCACGGCACACTTCTCGAACGACCTAGGCCTCGATAGTCTTGATACCGTCGAAGTGGTGATGGCTATCGAGGAGGTGAGGAATGCCGTCGTCTCTAGGACCATCCATAACCAAGGCTGATGCGTGTTGTGTCGTCAGGAATTCAGCATCGAGATCCCCGACAAGGATGCCGATACCATCCATAGCGGTGCGGCCTCTCCCTTGCTCCCTTTCCCCATCGAAGAAGCTATCTCACGCTAATCCCATCACAGTCGACAAGGCAGTCGAGTACATCCTCAATCAGCCGGATGCCTACTAGTGGCGTGCGTGTCTAGGTGTTTCCCCACTGTACCATAGCCACCCGGCAGCAACATTCAGTGCCAGCGGGTTTGTTTTCACGTCTTCGGCCCGCTCCATCCACCGGCAGCTGCTTCACCACTCCCACTTCGTTCTAGAGGATATCGAGGCGCACGGAGACGCAGGTTCACATCAGCGGCAAGGGCAACCGGGGAAGAGTTGGCGACATACTCGGGGGCTAGAACCGCATGTTCTCCGTAGATACAGAATCCAACTGGTAGCCAACTCTGATCATTTGCTGGCTCGGAAACGGTCGATCCAGCTGTGATTAGCCCGACACGAGCAAGCCCCTGCCTGGGCGTGTGCCCAAGCCGAACGGGCGACAGTATCGACGCCAAGAATGCGATGCACTTCTACGAGCCGCATGTGGGCGTGGCTTATGTTCGGAGTGCGGCATCATTGGTACCCTGTAAGGCCACCCAACACTTTTCCTCGGAGGTGATGCCTCTCTCCACACGAGTTTGCCAACCAGAATCAATATTGGTCTTGAGCACTTGGCCGTCCGCGCCGATGCGAGAGAGTACCGTAGACGATTGAGTGAGTGGGTACCTTGCTAGGGCACATATCCAAGCCTCGAGTGTCGCAGGATTCAAGAACGCCTTCAAGCCTTCGTCTGTCCCCGTCCGAGCAGTCCCAGCCTCGGCGGCGTAGCCTGCCCTTTTTGCCCAGCAGGCCACCCCGGCGCGCCAGGTCCCGCCCATTCCCCTCCAACGCAAATCCATCCATCCGCCTTGCCCGCCGACCATAGTGCCGACCGATGTGACGCATGACGCAAATGACCGGATCCAAGCCAAACCAAACGGGCCAAAAGCCCTCCAAGCCCTCCGCAAATTTTAGGTGCCACACCGCCAACCAGATGACGACTGTCCCAGCAGCGGATATGGCAGGGAATTAGAAGCAAACGGTTGTGAACCAGACTGAAAACTCCGTTGTGTAATGCGAGCGCGATGGGGACAAAGGGGGTAAGGAAACAACATGCTAAAACAACACCAATCCTTTCCGGCTGTGGAAAATTCACGCCCCCCAGATTGGTCGTCTTTCTTTCCACTCTATCCTCTTTGGGTCTGGTTGTTTTTGGATGCCATTGTGCATAACCCAAACGCCGCTCCCTCTCGTTGGGCGGCAAGCAAGCGCAAATATGTTTACGCGGTGCCCAATGTTAACAAATATCCGAACAGCGGCGAGAAAACAGGTCGGTAGTAATGATGGAGCCGATAGGATGGCGGGACGTGGGAGGGGCAGGCATCATCAGGTCGGATCGGGTTACCGGCTACCGACGCTTTCGGCGATGCCCGGGGCGCTTTTAGGTGCGCTGGAACCCTTGCCGGCACCGATGCCGGAGTAGCCGAGGTTGGACATGGGACCGCCGGATCTCCGCTTCGCCGCGCGGTGGGTCTGGTCGTCAACCTCCTCCATGCTGAATACGAAGGCGGAGTCTTCCTCATCTATGGGCGTCGTGAACCGCCCGGCGGTGGAACCGATGGAACCACTGCTGACATGGCGCTCGAGGCCCCGGTCGCGATCTCGCTCTCTGCCGAGAGCGGCGAGCGTGGAGCCAGAACCGCTCGCCACCCTTGCCGAATTGGGGTGCAAATGCGGGCCTCCGTCTGCCAGCCGGGTCTGTTGGAGTTGTTGGGTAAGAGCCGACAAGGAGCCGCTGCCCGATCGGCCTCCCACGCTCGGGCGGCCGTTGCTGGCCAAATCTCGTAGATCGTCGTCCATGGGGAGACTCGAATTGCGAAGCGGGCTGCCGACGTGGCCAAACGCGGAACCGTGCTTCATGGCCTTGCTGAGGCTGCCCGGTTCCGATTCCTCTTGCTGCCGCTGCTGCCAGAGCGATCCCCAGCGGCTGGGGCTCGTGGCCATGCCGGGGCTGCGACTGGGACTGGCAGCCATCCCGGGACTACCAAACTTGCTCAGGGGAGCAGCACGACCATCCGACGACGCGTCAGCGTCGGCTGTCCGTAGGGAACCCCTCCTGGTCGTCTCGTCGGGGTTCAACACGTCACTTCGGATGACGCCCGGGACGTAGTCTTCCTCGAACAGGAACTCGGCGTCCCAGCCCCGTTCGGCCTTGGGAGCGCTGCTGCTCATGACACGGGGTTTCGACAGCCGGTACGAGCTCGAATGCATGGCCCGCTTCCCGAAATATTCGTCGCTGATGTTGTGGCTCGGCGGGCTGCTGCCCAGCGCGAGCTCGGACGAGGGCAGGTTGGACGGGGAGAGGTGCTCGCTGCTCCCAAAGGCCGAGGTATGCAGTAATTTCAACGTCTCCGACGTGCGGCCGTCTCGAGAGTTGGCCAACGAGGAGGAGGGAGACTCGAGGCCGAACTTGGACGGCACGGAGGCGGGCCACGGGCCGTAACGGGCGGCGTGCGAGATGCCGTTGGGGTCGAAGGAAGCCGGCAGCGGGGCGTCCATGACACCAAGGACCTGGCTGTGGCCGACCGGGGACAAGCCGAGGCTGAACCTCGACTCGTCGTCGCGCGGGGATCCGTACGCGGATGCGGGGTTCGACGAGTACGTTGTATCCGGCGGGAGTCCGTTCTCCAGGCTGGGTTGACGTCCGAGTTGGTGCCCGTGGGCGTACCGGTCGCCGTTGGCAATATAGGAGGCCCCCGTCATGGGGAAAGGAGCAGCATCACCGGCCGTCATGAATGAGCTGGTCAGGGCGCTGTTGGACGGGTGGACATAAGCCGTGGGCTTGACGCGGCTCCCGAGGTTGATGGAGGGGGCGGCGGCGGCGACCGTGACACCGCCCTTGCTGTAGTTGACGCGCCGGCCGTCGGGCAGCACATGGACGTTGGCGCACTTGGGACCGAACTTGCAGTTGCCCTATCAAGGGTAGCACCGCTGCGTTAGTGGCAACATCCAAGTCGTTGTGTTACGGTGCAACGATGGCAGCGGGAGGGAACGCGGCGTACCTTGGCGAAGTACTTGCACACGTTCTCCTGGGCAGCATCATGGCTGAAGGGGCAGGCTTTCCCGGCCTGGCAGGTGCCCTGGCGGTGGAACTTGCAGGGGACGTGGGAGGTGTCTGGGGGGCGACGACGTCAGCAGAGGCCCGACGGTCGACTCGCGAGAGACTCTGCGCCGGGCGTCGCCCGGGCCGCAGGGAGGCAGCGCCGGCCGGACTCGGCTCTCACAAAACTCATCCCCCCGGTGGTGCGCGACGGCTCAGGACCGGACCGCAGAAACGGCCGAGGGCGAAATGGGGCGGCGCGCCGCGCGACGAGGCCGTCCAGAGCACACAGCGCAGCTGCGACGCGAGAAGGCGGGTGGACTCACTGGGAGGGCTCCTGGGGCCTTCGAATCGCTGGCCGCCCGCCATTGGGTTTATATTGCCATTTGGGTTGCCGTTCTGTGAGGCGATGTTGAGGCTGCCCGACCGGTGATGGCGATATTCGGGCATGGTGTCGGGTGCTGAGGTTGTGTGCGCGAAGTCGCAGCAGCAGCTGCGTCGGCGGGGGAGGAGAAATAGCTCAGGTCGCGCGGTGATAGGCCTGTCGGGTTGTCCTGTACCACAGCACACAGCTGTCGTCAGGCGTCCGTTCCGCGGGCCAGCGCACTCCAACGGTCAAGGTAAAAAGCGGAGCTTCGCGGATCTGCTGCGGGGGACTCGAGAGCGAGGGATGCTGTGAGGCTGTGTAGGAGGGACCGCGGCCCGTTCACCGGGAAAGCGGGAGAATGGGACTCCTTGTGAAAGGCGCCAAACGCGCTCGCAGGCGCGAATCGTGCCCGTCTTCCGGAGTCGATGTTTTGCGTGATCGGGCTCCCGTTAGGTGCGGTGGTCGAGTGCAGTGGCTCGACTGGATGGAGAGCAGTTGGCACAGAGAGACCAGGGGCACAGGGGGTACTTGAGTCAGATGTTACAGCGCGAGGCACCGAACTAGTAACTTACCTATTGACGCGGGGGAGGGGGGGGGGCAAGTGCACTCTGACGTGCAGCGACAGCGACACGACGCTCGCGAGGCAAAAGGAGGCAGGAGTTGATAAGGAAGCACTTATCGTGGCAGCACGGGTGCGTTCATCGGGGACGAGATATGCCAGTGCAAACGGCGCCACTAGCGACAGGAGTCAGTATCCCCCTCAACCGTTTGGGTATCCAATCCTTCTGAACGCCGCCCGAATGACACGGTCAGACAGAAGGTCGTGTCGGCGATCCGATCTCGAAAGTCGAGGTTCGGGGGGCCGACGGTTAAGCGCACGAGCCACTGTGCGGGGAAATTTTTCCTCAAGCTGGCCACTCGAAGGTTCGACCTCGACTGTTGGAAGCGGCCGGGCGTAACACGCTCCGCTCCGCTCTCCCGCTGGAAAGCGGCGGCAGGGTCTTGCGTAGTGCAGAGGATGATGCTCCCGCTCCAGCTCCACAGACGGTGCTCCGTCCCGGCAACGTCCACAGCTGAAGCTCAATAAACCGCTTGAGCCGGGGCACTCCCACGGGATGCTCGAGTGGGTTAGCCTCCTTTTTTGTGGGGCCAGGGGTGATCGGTGGGCAGATTAGAGGAGCCATCTCGGAGAAGAGAGCGAGGCGGTTGCGCTGTACTCGTACTCTGTGGATGGATGGGTACACAGTATTCTTGCTTTGAAATTCTCACCTTGATCGCTGCCTTCCAGAAAAATTCGAAGAGACCCAGGGATGGGACTTTGGAGCTGGCTGCTGGTGGTGTCTAACTGCACTGCGGGCCTTAAGATACCTAAGTACAGG
>Ga0247777_1000267_pt1 | contig 13932 bp, 8 predicted proteins | sample UWRJL154409C5_FD_179937 | JGI IMG/M metagenome (GOLD analysis project Ga0247777, IMG submission 179937) | Plant litter microbial communities from Arlington Agricultural Research Station in Wisconsin, United States - UWRJ-L154-409C-5 | ecosystem: Environmental > Terrestrial > Plant litter >...
AGCGGCGCGCTCCACGACGTCCGCGCCCGCGAGTCCGTGTCGCCGCCGCCGCCGTACCCGGTCACGGGGGAGGGCCCGAGAAGGGCGGCGCCGGCGCGCACGATGCGCCCGGCTTCGTCCGCGCTGACGAGGTTGTGGATGTAGATGAGGAGCGGGTCCAGCGAGACGAGCTGCGTGGTGTAGCGGCCGGGCGAGCATGTCCAGGCCGCGGCTGGCGTGGAAGTGGGGAGGAGGCGCTGGATGCTGGGGCCGAGGTGCGCCGTCAGGAGCGGGGCGAGGCTGGCGAGGCTGGCGCCCAGGGCAATCGAGACAGCGTGTGAGAACATCCTCGCTCACCCCCCTTCCGGCTGGTAGACCTGCGGGGTCTGGATTCGTCGATAGTAGTGAGCTGGCTAACGTGCCTGTATTGGGGCGGCGCTTCTCACATTTAGGTGTTGCAGCCCTAGGGCGTCACGCCCTGAACTGGGTGTGTAAGTCACTGCAGCCAACTCTTTGTCGGAGACAGAGGGCGGGCTGGCAAGAGTGATACGCTGAGCTCGGTGAGGAGAAGGCAAAGACTGTCCGTCCGCACGATCGCGGGACAGCGAGCCAAATACATGGAGGCAATTAATTGCTCTACTTGACACATGCCCATTTTGTGCCGAGCCGGGTTGGGCCCGGGGCTTGACCAGCCGCGAGAGTTCGGCCCGGGAGGCACCCACGATATCAGTCGGCCCGCCCGGGTTTGAATTACCGACGGATGCTCATCTCATATATCGTCTCGGGCCATCTGCCGCGAACTAGGTCGAAAGATGCTGGCGTGTGAGACAATGTTCATGGAGAACAAGGTACTTAGATACGGAGGAGGTAAACCTGCCTCCCGTACGCACAATAGAGGTAGGTGGTTACCGACGACTGGAGGGATAACAGGTCCGGTGAGCCCTCAACGTTGGAACGTCCTCAACCCGATTAGTACAGTCGATCCAAACACCCGATCAGTGACCGTCAGAAAGCTTCGGTGGTTCGGGAGATGCTGCGAAGCAGAGGGTAGCTGAAATGGGGGGCAGTCAAGATACTCAGAAATTGCATCAAAAGCCGCTAGGTTGATGTTGGCCGCGGGTAACTATATTTGGACGACGGATTCACTCGACCGGTCACCGTTCCAAGACAAGCACCAAGCGGGACAGGAGTGCAGGCGCCCAGGGCATGGGCATGTTGGGCAACGAGGACCAGGGCGGATTGGCGGCCGTCGGGACCGCCGTCGAACAAAAGATCGAAACGCAGTGAGTAGGTAGGTGGGCGAGGTGGGTAATGACGCTGGGAGGGCCTTTCATCCTTCGAAGTTGAGACCTGGCGCCGTTACTGTCCCGCCAAGTACGTACGGGAGTGGACGCGGCGCGTGAACCCGGCGTCGATCCTTGTGTCAAGTTGATTCCCTCACCGACTCCCCTGTTTCCAAGGTGAGGGACGGCCTCGCCAGTGGTCGGACCTCGGGCGTCGCTTCGAGGTGGCTACATCGGCCCACAGACGAAAGGATCGAAAATAGCCAGTTCGGACGGTATGGGTGTGTATGTTCTTGTGGTAGTGGCGGCCCGGTTTCACGCTTGGCGCGGATTTGCTGTGACCGATCCCTCGGTGGACGGCACTCGCCGCCGCTGCGAGGCCGCGGTGTGCAGCCGTCTCGTCCTCAATGCATGCGCGTACCCCAGATTCGCATGCCGGCTAAGGGGGGCCGTCATATGATCGCTTCTGGTCCCCTGGCGAGGGAAGGCGGACGCGTGCCGTTCTAGAAAGCGCCCGGGTACGACGTTTGGGCGGGTCGCTTGGGTGGCTGATGTGGGAGGCGAAACAGTCGCTCAACTCGTCTGCGGAACCCGAGACAGCGCTGAGACCGAGCGGCACCGGCGATTTGGTAATGCATTCTCCACACGCACCACGAGCACCGGGTTTCGTCTAATGGTCCGACGTCGATCAGATCCCATCGGATCCAGTCGACAACACCGGCGATGCCGCATTACCCGAATGGGACGACAGGCTCACCAAAGGCTTCCTGAGGGATGGTCGGTCTAAGCGAGGCCTCTCTCCCCTGCAGAAAGCACTACAGTACCAGCAGCCCTTCCCTGGCCCTCTGCTGACCGGTGACGTCCAGTCTGCGGTACTCACCGTACGCCTCGCGTATAAGAGGAGCCCGGTGGTCTCTCGACGATGGCGTGCTTCCCCGTGCTCCTCACGCCTATACCCTCACTTCCAGACCCAGGTGGTTTATCGCATTCCTTTCGTACCGCCGGGCGGCCAACTTATACCAGTCCCATCTCTCCTTTCGCCTCGATACTTCACACCCCACCCTCTCCGACACCATGCAGCTCTCCCTGGTCAGCATCGTCGTCGGCCTTGCCGCCTTCGCCACGGCCCAGAACGGCAACCGTCCAGCCCCCAACGGTGCCTGCTGCGTCGCCGAGACCAACTTGAAGCAGGATGTCTGCACGGCGACAAACGGCCAGCAGGGCCGCTGTGTCCCTGGCGGAAACAACTGTGAGTCTACCCCGGTGTAACTCGTCTGGTCTTGTGTCGCCCCACTAACCTCCTGCCAGGTGGGAGTGCCCTCAGCTGCGTGGCCCAGAGCGGCCTGACGTGTGACAACAATGTCAACGAGCGCAGCGGCAAGCTGTGCCGTGCCAATGCCCCCGGTGGTGGCTTCTTCGACGGCGCCAACATCATCCAGTCGCTATCTCAGGCCAAGGTCAACTAGTGGAATCATGATCCTGCGAGGGAGGAGGCCGTGGAGGTGGGACTTGAGGATGAGGCTTGGGGATGGGCCTTGGGGATACTCCTGACGGCTGTTGCTGGAAAGCCCCGGCTGTTTGAGTACCTGTGCAGATAGATATCTATCATGCCAATGACCTGATAATACAGAGGCCTCTGGGCGAGGTGTTGACGACGGAATGTCAAGGACAAACGGCGCATTTGCGACTATGAGGACTTCTTTTGGCCGCCTGTAATCTCAAGAGCGACCGGGATCTAGTATAGCCTTTAGCTCGACAGTGATGGCATCCACATTCAACATGGTCACGTCAAGCTTGGCCGAGTCGAAGTGCCGCTGGTGACTCCGAGTCTCCGCCACGAGAAGAGGCACACGTCCGTTGTCGAGACCCGTCACAGGTCGGACTGTTTCCGTGGGCGCCAAGCTGATGGCCTCACGGGCTCAAGACGAAAAGAGAACCCGAAGAAATGGATACTGTAGGTACATTCCAGTTTGGCTGCGTTTTGTTCACTTGAAACATGGGGTGGCCCCACACAGGGACAAACGTCACGTGGTCAAGGACAGAGGGCCGATTAACTCCGAGACTTCCCTGCGCGGAGGAAGGCGAGGACAGCCAGCCACAAGTCGCCATCATTGGTGGCAGTCCATGCAACCCCCCCTAAGGACAAACGGGTATCCTCAGGCTTGAGATATCGGTGGGAGCCAATAGGAGGAGCACATCGGACGGGAAAGCCTAGGATCAACTCAGCCTAGCCCGCCGCGGTACAGTACAGCACGGCCGTAGACCGGGTACCCTGTCTTGCTGGGCTGAGCCATGCGACGGGCGAACTTGACTACCTGCGCACACCGCAAGGAGGGCTGTGGGGCTGTCGGTGATTCCAAGATTCCGACCTGGTGCCTATCACTCCCAACATCTCCCTGTCGCAGCAAGAACATCTCGGCTCTCCAAAAGATCATGCAATGGATGGCCTACGCGAATTTGACAAGTCATCGCGGTATCCGATGACCTTCTCGCCTCCCCGCGATGATAAGTACCCCGCCATCAGCCTCACCACAGAGCCCAAAGGCCGCCGCCAATTCACAGAAACAACCCTAGGCCAGTCGACCTTGCGGCCTTTCTTCCAAGCGACAGCCAAAATCCCTGCATTGCGGCTCGTTTGCATACCAGCGGATGCCTCGAGGGTGGTGCATTGCGATGGCGCCGTGTTCCAGGAAGTAATGCGCGAGATGGGCGTCGACCCATGGGTTACGGATCTCATCCGTCCGCGTGCATACGGCTTTTACCACTCCGGTCGGCCTAGCGACGATGGTCCCTCGACCTACTTTCTGGGAACCTCCTTTGCCCGCGTCGTATGGACGACGAGCTGGCACAAGGAGTCAGACATCGCTGTCGCCAACTGTCTCGTCCTAGCGCCACTTGACAGGTTCGATGACCGGCCCTCCACTGCTGGAGATATTCCCTCGCTCGAACTCGCCCAGATTTCCGGTCTCTTCAGGACCATTTCAGCCTTCCAGGCGGATTCCTGCTCTGCGCTCTTCTTGCCCCTCGTGCTGGCCGCACACACGTTTAGATGGGCGGATGACGACCTGGCCTACTGTCTCGATGCCATCCGACATATCGAATCGAGGACTGGCCATGGCTCCTATGGGACCCATTTTGAAGAGAACAGAGACACGATTCCAGCCATCACGTCGAAGCTGGGATTCACGCACAACATCCTAATCAACATCTCCAAACACGCCAGCATCATCAAGTCCGTACTCGACTTCATGCTCGAAGAGCACGATGAGCTAGAAAAGAAAGAGCCGCAACACACCGAGGTGCACGCGAGCGATCTAAACATACTCTCCGCGGCGCGAATTATCCGCTTTCGAGCTTCGAGCGCAGAGAAGCAGTGCCAGTATCTCAAAGGCCGAGTTCAGAATCAGACATCCGTGGTATCTCACCGCTCAATCTTAACCCGACGTCAAATGTCCCAACTGCTGATTGATATGCTTCTTAGCTCTTTTCATTCCTGACCCATCAGGACGCCGAGATCAACATCGAGGTTGCTCACGCGGGCAGAGACCTCGCCGAGGCAGCGCGACGAGACGGCTCATCGATGAAGACGATCGCCGTCCTCACCATGTTGTTCCTCCCGGCCACGTTCTTAGCCGCCGTCTTCTCCATGCCTTGTCTGGGGTGGGACCAACCCGAAAAGGTCTCTCTGTACTGGGCCTGTGTCGTGCCAATCACCGTCGTTACGTTTGCTGCCTGGGCCGGAATTACCCAGAGGGGACAAATATCGGGCATCATCTTGCAGTTTCGGAATAGGAGTAAGGCGAGTGTGAATGGCCTTGAGGCCCTCCGGCGTGCGAGGGGAATAGACGATACGGACTACTAAGATAGGGTTACAAGTCAAATAGGTAGGCAGCCTGGACGAGGGAACTTGAACACCGCCGCCCATCCCACATCATTGAAGAGGTCCACCCCGCGTCATCGCGTCTCATTTAGGCCGCAGGCCGGGCATCTCAATACCCCCATCGCTTGAGATACCAGTCCAGGTTGGACTGGGTTGACTGGCGGATGCGCGCCTTCATGGCCGGAGTGGCCTTGGCCCTCCAGCGTTCGAGGAAGAAGATGCCGGGGCTGAGGTCCTGGATGAACCAGTGCAGCGTCGCCAGCTCATCCATGCCGGCGATGTCCTGCGGCCTGTCGGCGCCGACCCGGCGCAGCTCCTCGTCCATCATGACGGCCAGCTCCCAGTCGACCGTCTCGCCCTTCTGCGCGGCGTCGCCCGCTTCGAAGCCGTGGAGCAACCGCTGCCGCACCTTGGCCAGCCCGGGCTCGTCGATGTTGGGCGGCGTCACGATGTAGCTCAGGTGCGGGAACGAGTATAGGTACTCGCTCGCCGGCGCACCCACGTGCCCGAAGTCGTAGTCCAGCAGCGCCGTCAGCCGGTTGGTTTCCGGGTCGAAGAGCAAGTTGTGCACGTCTGCGACGTACGATCTGTTAGTGCTGACGGGCAGACCACCGTTATCTCGGTGGGAGGGGATTTATCTTACCGAAATCGGCGTGGACGAGCGTCGGGCGAGCCCCGTCCAGCGGCAGCGACTCTAATAGGGGCTGCAACGCTTGCGCCGCGAACTCGTCCAGTCGGGCGCGGAGATCGGTGTCCGTCCAACCCTGAACGATGTCACATCCGTCGGCAAAGTCCAGCTGCGTCTGAAAGTACTCGAAGTAGAGTTGCCGGAGCGTGTCACACGGCCCGCCGCCGGCAATGGGGGTCGCTCCGATGACGATGTGGCCGTCGGCGTCAAAGCGCAGGCCCCCGAAGCCCCTAGCGGTGACAGGGAGCTCGTAGTCCTGGATGGCCTTGACAATCTGGGCCATGTCCCCGACGAGCTTACGCTGGCCGTCGGGAGGGAGCTCGGAGATAGTTCCGACGGGCGACACGCCCGGCATGAACTCGGTCAAAATCCAGCCCCTGTTCTTGTCGTCGTCGTTCCAGGCATAGACGGCGGGCACGAGCTGCGTATCCAGGGAGGACAGCGCGTCGCGCATAAGCGCCATCAGCGCCACCTCGCTCTGTACGCGGACTTCCAAGTCGAGCATCGAGCCCGGGTTGCCCAGGCGGAAGACCAGCGGCACCGCATGAGCCGGCAGCGGCGAGGTACCCGGCTGCACCGTGCCTGGAGTGGCGAGGTCGGTATCCTTCGCAGCTTCGACTTCTAGCTTGTACGTGAACGTGTTCGATCCGCCCGTCAGCGTGCTGATGTCGGTTACCTATGATAAGTATGTGTATCAGTACCTGCTAGGACGTTAACCCGAGGTCGAGTCTTACCTCACGACCGAAGTGAGTTTTCACAGCATCTCGGATGAACTGCTCCTTGTCGAACGTTGACATTGTGGGTACCTACGTAGTTACCTAGTAGGTAGGAGCCAGATGTGAATAGTGGTGTGGGGTAGATGTCGACTGTGTCGACTGTGGTTGATGAAATGAGGTTCTTTGAAGGAAGAGCGACAACAGGGACCGGTACACATTTAAGTGCTGGATGGAGAAAGACAACATGCAAAGATGATACATCATAGTCACGAATCGCCAAGAAAGGAGGCCCCATGCGGGGGGCGTATTTGTGCCTCCTACCGGCATGAGCTCTTGCGTTTGGCGCGGTGAGACGCGACGAGGGGATGATTAGCCGACGGCGACCTACTGGCTCGACCCACCGAGGATGTCTCACAGGGTGCACCACACCCGGGTGCTGCCTGGATCTCCCTGCGGCGCAGTTAATCTCGAGCCGGGCACGGATACGTCAGAGCCTCGCCGCCGCCGCCGCCGCCCATCACGCAAGAAGGCCACGGCGGCAAATACTGGCAACTAAACAGTAGAACCTTATCTGCGGCGGCAGCAGGTGATGGTGATGACCGTGGGACAGCGCAACGCGGTCAAGGCCATTTCGGCAACTTCGTAGGCCTCGGTACCATACATTTGAGCACCGGCCTGCTTTCCCGATGTCCCACCGTTCAGAGGGTCTTTCTAGGCTCGCTGGAGAGTATGTGTGTTCATCCTCGGCGTCCATTTCTGCCCTTTCGCTAACGTGAGTAGGGTAGTACCATAATGGGGCCTCTCACCTTCGAGATATGATCAGAGAGTATAAATACCGACGGTAAGAAAGATCCCGTCATTTTGTTGTTGGCTGCTAACACTCTAGCCAGCCCCCCGCCAGTCTCAAGACTTCCAAGAGAAGTATTTCTGCTTCTTCATAAAGTCCATGCCCGCAGCAAAGTGGAAGAGCTTTGCCGCCACCACCATCCGCTCCTGCTTAGAGTACTCGACCAGCCGTTCGTACAGCTCCTCCAGGGGCACCACTACGCGCTGGATGTGCTCGCCGTCCTCCAGGCGCTGCTCCGGTTGCCCGTCGGCACCGGTGCCCTCCTGGCCCTCTAGATCCACCTCGACCATGACCATCTGCATGTTCGCCGAGCTCATGCCCGGGTCCGCGGCCTGGGCGGGGCTGACGCTTAGCACGCGGCAGTCGTAGCCCGTCTCCTCCTTGAACTCGCGCACGGCCGCCTGCTCGGCCGTCTCGCCCACGTCCACCAGCCCGGCCGGCCACTCGACCGTGTAGGCGTCGAGAGGCGGGCGGTACTGGATCACCAGCAGAGTCGACGGCACACGGTCTGGGTGCAGCAAGACGTTGCCCACTGGCGCATCGGAAGTTAGCCGTGGCTCGGGAAAGATAGGTAGATTTCAGCATCGTACTGGCGACGGCGTCAACGCCCGATGCGCCGCGGGTCTTGCGAGTTGCAACCTCCCAGGTCCGAGACTTGCCGACTTGATCGACATACTCGATTTTCTTGAGTGCGACCCATCTCGACTCGGTTGTCGAGAGGTCGGTGATGCTGGTGATCACGGGTTCTTGTGTTTTGTGCGCCATGATTGGGTCAGGATAACGATCAGGCGATCGGTGGGAAGGATACTATGCCGACTCTGCAGTATGTCCCGTGGTTGTTATCAACCCTTAATGGCTTATTTGGCTGGACGCGAGTGTGTGGATAAGGGCAGTGCACACTATCGATGACGCTCTAGGAGTTGAGGGATGGCAGACCTGCCGGCATCGGAACTTCTCAGGCAGCCGTGGTATCACGTGTTAAAGCCGTTGTATGGCTGTCTGGTGATAGGTGCTACAGCTCCACAGGTACCACCCATCCGATACGAAGGTCGCCTGAATTTCATGATTCCCGCCGCACCAGCTTCATCCCCGGGTACCAAGTACAGTAGGCACCTACAGTACTTACCTAAGTATGAATAAGAACATACGAAACCCCTGCTTTGCGTCGTTACTAGAGGCGACCATCATGAATCCCAACGATGATTTTTACAACTGGGGCCCGGCCGCAAGCCACTGATCGCCGATGCAGTACTTGAGTTTCGACCGCTGTCGCTACTATTCTACCACCGGTCGGTCCCACGAACGCTCTTCTCGGTTGTTACAAGCCGGCAGTTGTGCGAATCCAGCGTGGGATGGATTGCTCCGCCACCAGCTTACCAATTCAAGGCGAAACAACAAAGTTGCCTGGAGCACGCTATGCGGCAACTAGCTTCTCCGAACCTCGAGGTCCTGAATGTCTCAGTGACGAGGATGAACGTCTGAGCGTGGTTGTGATGGATAAGAGGAAGTGATGGCTGCTGCTGGCGTGGTCGAGTCGAACAAGCTCACGGGGTGGGGTGTGAAGGACCGAGGCCACCGACTCGAAGGTGCGACTGTGTGGCAAGGGGACCTACGGCGCTACATCACGGCTAAAAGGAGCTGACGTATAGACTCGGCTAGAAACGCGCTTCGCGCTGACATGCATCGAAGCTGAGCTGTTGGTTACACACGTAATTACGACGAGGTAGCTGCACCATATCTGCGGCATGGCACGAACGGTTGCTTTCCCTCCCAGACCGTCGCTGGCGAAAGCTGGGCGTGAAGGGTGCCCAACATGCGCGTTTGGTTGCAGTCGGTTCACTTTGCCTGAACTATGGGGACTCTGGGAGAAATTGCTTTGCCAAACGCGTCTGACACCCTCTGAGCCTCTTCCAACCTGGGTACAAGTATCGAGGCTATCTGGCTCCGTCGTGCCAGTGATCCTGCGCAGCTCGGCATCAAACCCGCCAGTGCCTACGATTCCCTCGGAACTCCCTACTCGCGCCTGTCCCAAGCACCTAATCACGAAAGTGCCCATCATGGCAGGCGTCGCAAAGGTCATCTCAACGGCCCTCGATGTGCTCGTGACGCTTCTCCCGCTAGTCGTGTCCTCGTGGGAACAGCAGGTGCAGACGCAGGAGAGCTTCAACAAGGGCTTCCTCAAAGTGCGATTCGTTGCCCCGGGCCGTTTTCCGAGTCACTGTCGTTCCTCCTTAGACACCCGCGTCGTCCGCTGACCCCAAGCGTTTGTAGATCGCCCAGGAGTACTACCCCGGTCTTAATGCCGCCATAGTTTGCACGCCACACGAGCAGACGTTCGAGGGCCTTGCCCCGGGTTTTCCGCAGACCCGCACTCTGGCCTTCGGCCCAACGCAAAGGCCCCTCCGCATCGTGAGCTGCCAATGCTACGTGTTCAACTCGGGAAACCTTGCCAAGCACGGCGACGGCGGTTTTGCCAACTGGGCAATCATGGGGAATTACGAGCGATGGAGCGACGGCAATACGCAGTTTGTGCGCTTTAATCCCATTGGGCGTGAGTCAAGTTCCTCGCACTCCCCGAGTACACGGGCCTCAGAACGGCCTTCGCCGTGAGCGGCGCAGGAGAACAGGGTGGGTGGCCATAGGCGGTACTAACGAGCCGCTGGTGCGCAGGCCAGGACGAGGGCGTCAAAGTCATTGGCTCGGGTGAGATTCCCGCCTCGCCTGTTCGATCCCAGCCGGATGGTGTCTACTTTGTAGATTGCAAGAGAGGCCACGACCCTCAGACAGAGTACGCAAGCGGCATTGCGTACTACGCGAACGTCAGAGACGGTGGAAACGACGGCCAGAGGCCTGACGACTACGTTGACGTCCTCAAGGGGCAGAACTATCCCTGGGAGAAATCATCGAGTGGTGAGTGGCTGTAGCTGCTTTGGGGGGCCGAACGAAGTTGGAGTCTATGAGGACCTAATGGGTCTGCTAACCGGTTGAAGTAACGTTCAGCAACACCGGAACTCGTTTCTAGTGGACCATGTACGACGGCGCTCGCGACGCGGCTTTGTTCTCATATGTTGGCAACGCCGACAACACGTACCACCGCTATCGCATCTTCAAGGACCGAAAGCGGCTGTTATATACCACGAGCAACGGATGGGAGTGCTATACAATGTACTGGGCCTTCTAAACACAGCAGGGCTGATCAGACGGGAGAACGCTGGTTGAGTGACAAGGGGGGGTGGGGGGCTTGCAGTGCCGTCTTGGTAGGTAAGGGCACTATCTGGAACATCCTAGGGGATGTTTACAAGTACAGCAGTTTTCCCCCTTACCCAGATACATAGGCAGGTACTCAATCAGACAATTCCTATCTAGTATGCGGTGCCGACATTAGTATCCTTGAGCGGGTGTTGGGGGTAGACGAGGCTTCTGTCGGGGAGAGACAAACAGCACCAATCACACGCGTAGTAGAGGAGGCTATTCAGAAGTAGGTACCTAGGCATGAACACCGAACCAAGCTCCGTACAAAGACGGGTCGGACGTCCACAGAGAAGAGTCAGCCACTCAGGTCAGAGCCTTTTGTAGACCTCGAACCTTTTGAGGATAAGTAACTGGCTTGTGCAGTGCACTATACGTTTGACGACTCGCCGGCACTGGGCGTACGTTCACAAGAGACGAACCAGCTGCCTTCGACTGAACGAACCGAAAGATCTAGCAATATACGTATTACAGGGCCGCGATACTCTAGATCTTTCTAGCGAGGTGTCTCCTCCCAGGGCGGTGTCGTCCAGGGTAGAGCCAAGTCCAAACAAAGGAAAAACGCCGCTGTGGCGGTCGGGGAACTACCGAGAGGTACCTACACACATCTACCTACCTACCTACCTTGTCCCTACTCAGACATAAGACATAACGATGGATAGTTTCCCATCCCTAGGCGGCCTTCCCCAGCAGCAGCATCTCGCGCGCCGTCTCCCAGCCGGTCGAGCTCACAATCTCGGACAGCGTCCGGCCCGACTCGTCCTTGGCGTCGAGGTCGACGCCGCCGCCCTTCTCGACCAGCAGGCGCAGCACGCGGGCGTCGCCGTTCTCGACGGCCTGCATGATGGCGTTCCAGCCGCGGTACGTCTTGTTGACGTCGGCGCCGCGGTCGAGCAGCATCTCGATCATGGTCAAGTCGTCGCCGCGGCAGCGGCGCACGGCCTTGATGATGGGCAGGTGCTCGCCGGGCGCGTTGGGGTCGGCGCCGGCCTCGTACAGCAGGAAGCGCACCATTTCGGTGCGGTCCTCGCGCAGCGCCGTCGTCAGCGGCGAGAAGACGCCGCCGTTCTTGTCCTCGACGCTGACGCCGGCGGCCAGCAGCAGCCGCACGCTCTCCATCTGGTTGGCCATGACGGCCATCTCCAGCACGCCCTTGTGCGCGCGCACGTCCTGCACCGCCGGCAGCAGCTTGGCCAGCAGCGCCGGCGCCTTGACCGCCATGCACACGGGCCAGTCCTGGCCGCGCCGGTTGGGGTCCGCCCCGCGCGCCAGCAGCAGGTCGACCATGTCGGCCCGGTGCTCGCGGATGGCCGTCGTCAGCGGCGTGTAGCCCTGCTCGCTGCGCGCGTTGGGGTCGACGCCGGCGTCCAGCAGCCACGCCAGCGCCTCGCCGTTGCCCGTCTGCACCGCCATCTCGAGGATGCCGGGCGGCTGGTGCAGGTCGGCGCCGGCGGCCACCAGCGCCGGCAGGAAGCCCACGCGCCGGTGCGTCACGCACTTCCACGCCGGGTACTCGGAGGCCATGACGTTGGGGTCCGCGCCCGACGCCAGCAGCAGGTCGAAGATGTCGGGCCGGTTGTCGCGGATGGCGGTGCACAGCGGCGTGTAGGTGCCGTCCTTGCGCGCGTTGGGGTCCACGCCTGCCTTGAGCATGATGCGCACGCTCTCGAGGTTGTTGATGGACGCGGCCAGCTCCATGACGCCGCTCGTCTTCTTCCAGTCGGCCCCGCGCGCCAGGAGCACCTGCAGGCACGCCGGGTGGTACGACGACGGCCAGAGCATGTGCTTGGGGCCCGGTAGGTTCGGGTTGGCGCCCGCGTCCAGGAGCGCCGTGACGATGTCCACGCGCGACGCGTGGATCGCCTTGAACATGGGCGTCTCGCCCTCGTTGGACTTGGCGTCGGGGTCGGCCCCGTACGCCAGCAGCAGGTCGATCAGCTGCTTGGGCACGATCTTGGTGACGGCCGCCCCGAGCAGCGTGTTGCCGTCGCCGAGCGTCTGGCCCGGGTCGCCGCCGTAGCTGAGCAGGAGCTGCACCAGGGTCACCTTGCCGCTCAGCGTGGCCGACGCCAGGGGGGACATGCGGTCGGGGCCGGCGCTCTGGTTGGCATCGGCGCCGTACTTGAGCAGCATGACGGCCGCCGCCGAGAAGGACTCGTCGATGGCGACGAGGAGGGGGGTCATGCCGTGCTTGTCGGCCAGGTTGGGGTCGGCCCCGAAGAGGAGCAGCAGGCGTATGCTCTCCACGTCCTGGTGGAGCACGGCGTCGTTGAGGACGTGCGTGTCCGGGCCCGTGTCGGGCGCCACGCCCCGGTCCAGCAGCTGTTCTATCAGCGTGTGGTTGCTGGACCGTACGGCAGTGATGAGCGCCGTCTTCATGTTCGTCGCGTTGGCCGCCGCCGTGTTGCGCGGCGTCCACCGGGGCATGGTGAAGGGGTCGGCCTTGAAGCGGACCACCTTGGGCTTGAGGTCGAGGGGATCCACCGAGAGCTGGCCGAGGTCCACCACGAGCGTGTCGTCGGTCGAGGAGCCGCTGTGGATGCGGGGAAACTGCGGTCCGGCGAGCTCCTCGAGGGCAAACGACGTGATGCGCTCCCGGGGGATGGCGCTGTGCGACGAAACGCTGTGCGTGGACATGGACGCGTGCCGGTGCAGGTCCGGCGGCCGCTGCAGCGCGGGCTTGACGTGGAGTTCCCGTGGCGAGCCCTTCTCCGGCGTCATCGTCGACCGGATCGGCGGGAGGACCGGCGGCAGGGCGTGCAGACCGGTGGGCATCTGCTCCTCCTCGATGTCTCGCAAGTCGGACGTGGGTGGCGGCATGCCGATGACGGCGGGCGGCTCCGGCTTGTGCGGCGCCTGCGGCTGCTGCCCCCCCCGGCTCGAGCCCCGGGTCATGCGCTCGAGGGCGGCCTCGAGGCCGGTGTAGCCGAAGCCGACCGAGTCGTCGATGGTCGAGTCGCCGAGCGACCACTTGAAGACGAGGGCGCTCATCTCGAAGGCCTCCCGCGTCTTGGCCAGGCCGCCGCGCATCTTCTCGATCTCGTGGCCAGGGAACATCTTGCGCAGGCCCTTCTGTATCCGGCCCATGGTGCCTTTGTTCTCGTACTCGAGCAGGTTCGCGATCATCTTGTCCAGGTGCTGAAAGTCGGCGTAGGCGCCCCGGAACTTGCGGTCGAGCTCCTGCATCAGCTTGGGCGGGAACTTGCGGTTGGACCGCGACGCGTCATTGAGGCCGGCCTCGATGGCGAAGAGGACCCGGCAGATGTCCAGGAAGTCCTGGGCGAGGTTGT
>Ga0247777_1000268_pt1 | contig 13919 bp, 11 predicted proteins | sample UWRJL154409C5_FD_179937 | JGI IMG/M metagenome (GOLD analysis project Ga0247777, IMG submission 179937) | Plant litter microbial communities from Arlington Agricultural Research Station in Wisconsin, United States - UWRJ-L154-409C-5 | ecosystem: Environmental > Terrestrial > Plant litter >...
GGGCGCCTATGCCATCGTTTCGCAGCAGGCCTACGTCTGCACCGCGACCCACGATTTCGACGATCCGGCCTTCCCGATGATCGTTGCACCTATTACGCTCGGCGCGCGCGCCTGGGTTTGCGCGCGCGCCAGTGTGCTCCCGGGCGTTTCGCTCGGCGACGGCGCGGTGCTCGGCCTGGGCGCCGTGGCGACGAAAGATCTCGAGGCCTGGCAGATCCATGCGGGCAATCCAGCGCGCAGACTCAAACCACGGCGGCGCCTGCCGCCCGAATAACCGCCGATACGCGGAAGAAGACGACAATCAGATGAACGACACGATCATGGTCACCGGCGGCGCCGGTTTTCTCGGTTCACACCTGTGCGACCGTCTCATCGAGCGCGGCAACGACGTGCTGTGCGTGGACAACCTGTATACGGGCAGCAAGGGCAACATCCGCCACCTGCTCGCTTCCGACCGCTTCGAGTTCATGCGACACGACGTCACCTTCCCGCTCTACATCGAGGTGAAGCAGATCTACAACCTCGCGTGCCCGGCGTCTCCCGTGCACTACCAGCACGATCCGGTGCAGACCACGAAGACGAGCGTGCACGGTGCCATCAACATGCTCGGGCTCGCGAAGCGGCTGAGAGCCCGCATCCTGCAGGCGTCGACGAGCGAGGTGTACGGCGACCCGTCGGTGCACCCGCAGCCCGAAGAGTACTGGGGCAACGTGAACCCGATCGGCATCCGCTCGTGTTACGACGAAGGCAAACGCTGCGCGGAGACGTTGTTCTTCGACTATCACCGCCAGCACAAGCTCGATATCAAGGTCATGCGCATCTTCAACACGTATGGCCCGCGCATGCATCCGAACGACGGGCGCGTGGTGTCGAATTTCATCGTGCAGGCCCTGCGCGGCGAGGACCTCACGATTTTCGGCGACGGCCGCCAGACACGCAGCTTCTGTTACGTCGACGATCTCATCCGCGGGATGATGCAGCTCATGGATAGCGGGCCGGGCCTTACCGGGCCGATCAACTTCGGCAATCCGGACGAGTTCACCATGCTCGAGCTCGCCGAAAAGGTGATCCGCAAGGTCGGTGGCCACTCGAAGATCAGCTTCCGCCCCCTGCCGGGCGACGACCCGAAGCAGCGCAAGCCCGATATCAGCAAGGCGAGCTCGCTGTTCGACTGGCGTCCGACCGTGAGCCTGGAGGACGGGCTGGAGCCGACGGTCGCTTACTTCCGCAAGCTCCTCTCCGAGTAACCGTACCCATGGACAGCAATGCCGGCAACCTGCTGATCGTCGTCCTGACGTTCAACTCCAGCACCGTCATCGAAGGCACGATCCGCGCCGCGCAGAAAGTGTCGCCGAACATCCTGGTCGTCGATTCTTTCTCCACCGACAACACCCGCGAGCGGGCGGAAGGGATGGGCTGCAAGGTCGTGACGCGCGCGTTCAAGCACTACGCCGATCAACGCAACTGGGCGATCCAGGAGCACGGCAACGCGTATCCCTGGCAGCTCCACCTCGACGCGGACGAAGCCCTCGATACGAGCGCCATCGCTTCGGTGCGCGCGGCGCTCGCGAACCCCGGCAGTGAATCCGGCTTCCTGCTGAAGCGCCTCACCTATTTCATGGGCAAGCCATTGCGTTTTGCCGGCGAGAACTCCTGGCACATGCGCCTGTTCCGCTCCGGGCACGGAGCCTGCGAAGACCGGCTCTACGATCAGCACTTCACTTGCAGTGGCCCGGTGCGCCGGCTGGAAGGACTGCTGCACGATCGAAACGTCGGCACGATTTCCGAATGGACGGCGCGCCACAACCGCTGGAGCGATCTCGAGAGTCAGGAGCTGCTGCGGCCGCAGGAAACGGCGGGAAAGCTCGAGGCTGAGCTGTCGTCAGATCCGCGCAAACGCCGGCGGCTCTATAAGGGCATGTACTACCGGCTGCCGCCGGGGCTGCGTGCCTGTGCGTACTTCTTTTTCCGTTACGTCGTGATGCTTGGGTTTCTGGATGGACGCGTGGGCTTCTACTACAACGTCCTGCAATCGCTGTGGTTTCGAGTGCTCGTCGACGCGAAGCTGGCGGAGGCGAATGCCGCGGCGGAGTCACCGCCGGTCGGTGACGGACACGCGGCAGGGACGCCGGGGACGTTTTGAAAATAGCGATCGATCAATGGAGCCTGCTGGCGTGCGCCCGCTTTGTGCTGGCGTTGATCGTTGCGGCGGGTCACCTGGCCGGGTATGCGCCTCTCGGCTGGCTATCGTGGGTGCCGCTGCTCGGATCCTTCGAAGCCGTCATGGGCTTCCTGCTCATCAGCGGATACTCGATCGGCACCTCGTATGCGCGGCAGCCGGAAGGCTTCCTGTACCGGCGCGCGTGGCGCATCTATCCGGTGTATCTCGGCGCAATCATCCTCACCTGCCTCGCGTTCCCGCCGACGCCCGACGTCCGCTTTGGCGCCACGCTGCTCCAGAACGTGCTGTTCACGAACCAGATCACGACTGGCACGTCCTTCGTCGGTCCTGCGTGGACACTCTCCCTCGAAATCTGGCTCTACTGCCTCACCCCGTGGCTGTGGAAGCTGAAGACCCAGCATCTGCGGCTCGCGATGTATCTCTCATTCGCGGCGTTTTGTTGCTACGAGGTGTGTCGAAGCGCGTTCGACCTGCCGCATTACGCGGGCCTGGCGTACGGAGTGAACCTGCCGCTGTTGTCGTTCACCTGGCTCGCCGGCTTTCTGCTCGCGCGCGAGCCGGCGCTCGCCGTGCGAACCTTGCGCGACTGCTCGCTGATTTTCCTGGGACACATCCTCGTCGCCGTGGCGATCCAGTCCGGGTATCGCTGGAAGCACGGCGAGCTCCACGAAATCTGGTCGGATCTGTCCGACCTCAGCTGGCGTGCCTCAACGCTCTGGATGGTGATCGAGCTGTTCAAGGCCATCGTCCGCGGACAGACGGGATCCGTGAAGAGCGCAACGATGCGCCTGTTCGGGGACGTCTCTTATCCGCTCTACGTGGTGCACGTTGCCGTGTTCGCCCTCGTGGCGGGCATCGGTATATCCAGCGCAGCGCTGATGCTCGCTGCCGCAATGCTGACATCAGTGCTCTTCTACTATTGCATCGATTTTTACGGACGCGCACTAGAACGGTCGGCGAGCAGGAAATCCCTCTCCGCCGCGGCATGAAATGAACCACGGCGGCACCCTCCGATGAGAGGACCGCCAGAACTCGCAAAGATAAAAGAGATCCAGATGAACGACACGATCATGGTCACCGGCGGCGCCGGCTTCCTCGGCTCGCACCTGTGCGACCGCCTCGTCGAGCGCGGCAACGATGTGCTGTGTGTCGACAACTTGTTCACCGGCAGCAAGCAGAACATCCGTCACCTGCTCAGCTCCGACCGCTTCGAGTTCCTGCGTCACGATGTCACGTTCCCGCTCTACATCGAAGTGAAGCAGATCTACAACCTCGCCTGCCCTGCGTCTCCCGTGCACTACCAGCACGATCCGGTGCAGACGACCAAGACCAGCGTGCACGGCGCGATCAATATGCTCGGGCTCGCCAAGCGCCTGAGGGCGCGCATCCTGCAGGCGTCGACCAGCGAGGTGTACGGCGACCCGTCAGTCCACCCACAGCCGGAAGAGTACTGGGGCAACGTCAATCCCATCGGCATTCGCTCCTGCTACGACGAGGGCAAGCGCTGCGCGGAGACCTTGTTCTTCGACTATCACCGCCAGCACAAGCTCGATATCAAGGTCATGCGAATCTTCAACACGTACGGGCCGCGAATGCACCCGAACGACGGGCGCGTGGTGTCGAACTTCATCGTGCAGGCGCTGCGCGGTGAGGACCTCACTGTGTTCGGCGACGGAAAGCAGACGCGCAGCTTCTGCTACGTCGACGATCTCGTCCGCGGAATGATGCTGCTCATGGACAGCGAAACCGGCATCACCGGACCGATCAACTTCGGCAATCCCGACGAGTTCACCATGCTGGAGCTCGCCGAAAAGGTCATCCGCAAGGTTGGCGGCCGTTCCAGGCTCGCGTTCCGGCCGTTGCCGGGGGACGATCCGAAACAGCGCCAGCCGAACATCACCAGGGCGCGGTCGACTTTTGGCTGGCAGCCCGCCGTCACTCTCGAGGACGGCCTCGAGCCCACCATCGCCTACTTCCGCAAGCTGCTGGCGCAGTGAACGCTTCCCCGACAACGCTGCGAACGACGTGCGGGTCGTGGATGGCCGCGTCGGGATCAAAGGCCATGGCATCGTAGCGAAAGTCACTTCGGAGAGCGTATGAACTATCTGGGCCAACTCGTCCCGCAGTGGGCGCGACATCGCTATCGGCGCTTGCGGCGCCTCGCGGAACACACGGTCAACCGGCAGCGCACGCCGGAGCAGGTGTTCAGCCGTATCTATGAGGACGGCCTGTGGGGCAAAGCCGAAGGGGGCTTTCACTCAGGCAGCGGATCGGTCGAAGCACACGCCGTGGCGTACGTGCAGGCGCTCTCGCGGTACATCAGCCATCATTCCATCGGTCGCGTAGTGGACCTGGGTTGCGGCGACTTCACGGTGGGCAAGAAGATCGCCGCCCTCGGCGTTGACTACACCGGCGTTGACGTGGTGCCGGCACTTGTTCGGCATCACTCCACGCAGCATGGCTCCGAACGAGTGCGCTTCGCGCATCTGGATATCGTCAACGACGAGCTGCCCGATGGCGATCTGTGCCTGATACGTCAGGTATTGCAGCATCTCTCGAACGAGCAGATCGCGAAGATTCTTCCCAAGCTCGCGCACTATCCGCACGTGCTGATCACGGAGCACTACCCCGGCGCAGGGGCGCAAGTGGTGCCGAACCGCGACAAGACGCACGGTCACGACACGCGCATCGAGGATGACTCAGCCGTATTCCTGGACGAGCCGCCTTTCAATGCTCGCGTCGGCGAAGTGCTCCTCGAGCACGAGACATCGGCGCTGAAACGTCCGGGTGAGAAGTTGAGAACGTTCCGCCTGGCGACGTGACTCCGCCCCTGCGGCCGAACGCCTGAGTTTCAGCCGTCGAGCGAACGTCGCTGAGCGCCTGATAGACCTCGCGGGCCAGCAGCGGAAAGATCGCTTCGGCCGCGTCGCGAACCTCAGGCGCCTCGACGAGGCGCTGGAAATGCGGGTGCAACAGCGCCCGCTTCCAGCGGCCCGAAACATCCATCTGCGAGGCTTTGCCCCGGTACGCACGCCCGGAGAAAGAGCTGCCGCCGCCATTCGACGGGATGTCGTCGTAAGGCGCACCATCGGTGTCGAACCCGAGCCGGCGCGCGATACTGATGCGATAGTGCGCGTGCTGGAACCACTCGTTGTAGTTCACACCGATGAGGCCAGTCTCCCCGCCACGAAGGAACGCTTCAGCGTGGCGCGCATAGATCCCCGGAAACTCGTCGAGCCGCCGGCTGAAACAACCGGCTTTCAGCAGGCTTGCGAACAAGTTGAACGGATCGCGCAGCAGGACGATGGATCTGCGCGATTCACCTGACGCGGCGCTCCCGAGCGCCCCATCGCTGTCTGCGATCAGCTTGTCTTCATAGCTGAACACCCGGCAGCGCAAGCCGCGAATCCCGGCGAGCCCCTCGTAATCCACCGTGGAGTCCGATCCCGCGAACATCACCTTGTTTCGGGAAGTGAAATAGTGACGAATCTTTCGCAACAATCCGCGCTTGTACCGCCACGCCGGAACACCCATGACACTGACACCGCCGGGCGTGAAGGGGTTGAGCGGATCCTGGATATCGTTGAAGTGAACGAACGGAGCACCTGTGTGCTGCAACATCCAACCGATGATCGCGTGGTTGCCTGACCGGCGAATCCCCCACACCTGGTAGGTCTGCATTCTCCACCTTCATCACGAGTCGTCGTCCTTCCGCCTACCTTACGGGCGGTACGCAACGATGCGATGACACGGCGATTACCAAGGTCGTCGATAGAATCTCGCGATCGCGCTTGCGCCAGCCAGAGCCAGGCGGTTCGTCCGCACACGCAGCGCACTCATCGGCCTCAGGGGCGCATCGATATAAGTCCAGTACGCCTTGTCGGCGGTGATGGGACGCAGTGCTTGCAACGCTTCACGCAGAAATTTTCTGCGCCAGGGTTTCCGAGGACCCAGCGCATGCGGCAGCACCGCCGCACCCGGCGCGAAAGCCATGGCCGCTTTGGGCAGCACGGCATACCGGACATCGCTGGTCATCTCGACCGTTGCGTTGAGCGCGTCCTGATCCGAGCTGTCGAAGCAGGACGCGAAGCCCACCTGCCGGAAGCCTGCACCGCCTTCGATCTTCGCCGTGCCCAGGCCGCCGATGAGCTCGCTCATCAGCTGGCTCAGCTGCCGCCAGTTCTCGAGAAAACGCAGATCGTCCCGAGACACACCACAGCAGCCGCCGTTCACGTACGCATCACTGCGATATTCGAGCGCGACGCCACGCTCGCCGAAGTAGCGGCGCCAACCGATGCGACGCGGATGGTTGCGACCCATCGGGGAGTTCACGTCTTCGCACAACGCCACGCCACAGGTCAGCCAATCCATGACGAATTGCCATGGAGAGACCAGGCATATGTCCGGGTCGAGATAGATGAGCCGGTCGATATTCAGATCCTGGCGCGCAAACAGCTCGAGCATGAAGTCCGGCTTGAGGTTGGTGAAGTGCGCCTGGGTCAGCATCGGCAGAAACACGATCGCCGTACCGGAGGAGATCTCCAGGCGGCGCGCGTTCGGCCAGTCGCTCACCGCGGCGGACTGCGCGTTGCTTGCCCACACCGGCACGGGACCGCGGAAGCCCGCATAGACGGTTCCGGTGAAGCCGTTGCGGATGAGTGAGTTGACCAGACCGGCCACACCGTAGTGGTAGTCCTTCTCGAACAGGGTACAGACAGCAATACTCATCGGATGTTGTAGTTGTGGGCTGCTCGAAGGGCAGCGGCCAATTATACGGTGCGGAGCCGGCCGCGCGTCCTACATCGGCAACATTGCACGCACAAGACAACTCGAGCGGTCACCCGGGCACTTGGTAAAACTCCATATAATCCTCCCATGAAGATCTTTCTGACCTCGGCCTATCCTTATAGCGAGTCGCACAACTTCGGGCCGCAGTGGCTCATCCAGAACGCCGATGCCGAGGGTCGCGCGCTCGTGACCGACGATCCGGCGCGTGCGGATTGCATCCTGTTCGTCGAAGGTCACCCGGATCAGGATCCGTACTTTTTTCAGGTTCTGCGTTCACCGCTCTATCGGCGCTTCAAGCGCCAGTGCGTGCTGTATCACGATGCGGACCTGGCCGTCACCGCGTTACCCACGCTGTCCCCCTCGGTCGAGCGCTGGCAATTCCGCCATGATTCGAAGCGCTCAGTTCACTATGTCGCGCGCAAGTGTGAAAACATCGCGGTCAATTCCGCGGCACTCCAGTGGGCGAGCGAGCGACGCTATCTTTGCAGTTTCGTCGGCAGCAGCCAGACTCACGCGGTGCGCAAGCGCCTGATCGCGTCCCCGATCGCCGACGCGTACTTCTCCGACACGGCCGGACGCAACGCCTGGCAACTCTCCGCCGAGCAGAAGGCACGCTACGAGGCGGACTATCTCAGCGCGATGCTCGATAGCTATTTCATTCTCTGCCCGCGTGGCATTGGTCCGTGCACGTACCGGCTCTTCGAATCCATGCAGCTCGGACGCGCGCCGGTGATCATCTCCGATGAATGGGTGGAGATCGACGGCATCGACTGGAGCTCATTCTCCGTCCGCGTCGCAGAGCGCGATCTCGGCAGGCTCGCGCAGATCCTTGCGTCGAGGAAGAGCGACGCACTGGAGATGGGCCGAACCGCGCGGCGTGTCTGGGAAGATCACCTCTCGCCGGCCGCGTCCCTGCGCACCCTCGCGCGCGCCGCCTTCGCGGTGCTGGAAAAACCCTATTCGGCGGCGGACTGGCTGGCCGACAAGAGCCAGTTCGTCGATCGCTTCCACTTCCGCAATCTATTGCGGCACTACAAGAACCGCTACCGCGGACAACTGCTGGGATGAGCCCGACATGGGACAGCTCTTTGATCTGGTCAAGAAACGGATCGAGCGCGCGACAGGCGCGCGGATCTATCGTCATTCGCTGCCCCACGGAAGCGATCTGTTCTGGGATCTGCGCCGCCTCCCGCGCTGGGCTCCCGAGGCGCGTGTGATCTTCGACGTGGGCGCGCACGTCGGCGGAACGGTGGCGCGCTTCCGGGAAGCATTTCCCGCCGCGACGATTTACGCGTTCGAGCCTGCTCCGCAGAATCGCAAGATATTGACCGACTCATTTGGTACGGATCCGCGCGTCAGGATCCAGCCATTTGCCGTGAGCGCCGCCGAGGGCGTCGCCACGCTCCATCTGAGCGGCCACTCGACGAAACATTCGCTGGTGCATCGGGATGCGGCTCTCGCCACGGAGCAGGTGAGAACGGTGACGCTGGACTCTTTCTGCACCGAGCAGCGCATCCCTCACATTCACTTCTGCAAGATCGACACGGAAGGGCACGACCTGGACGTGCTTCGAGGCGCGTCCGGCTTGCTGGAGAACCAGCGAATCGACCTCGTGCAGGTAGAGACTTCGTTCCGCCGCGACACAAAATACTTCTCGCCCGCGTGGGAAATCGACCGCTTCATGGCTGAGAAGCGCTACGAGGTGTTCGGCTTCTACGAGCAGCAGCCGTGCTGGACGGGGCGCAACAGCCTGCTGTTCATCAACGCGGTCTACATTCGCACCAGCCTGGTGGAGGACGTGCCGCCGGAGTGACCGGGCGGCGCGCCTTCAGGACGCGAGCCGTGCCTCGATTTTGATCATCGCCCGCTGCGGCCAGGTCCAGCGATTCGATACGAACGTGCGCAGCGAGCGCCACCGGCGAACCTCATTGTCGATCGACCGAGGATTCGCGGCGTGCGACTGGCGAATGCATGAGGCCATGTGCTCGCCGTAGTACTGCGAAACGGCGCGGGGGTGGAAATACCGACGATAGCACTCGGCCGCAACCTGCCCCATGCGCGCGCTGCGCGATTCGTTGGCGCGCAGAATCTGCTCGAGCTCGCCGAGGCGGCGCTCCGGCACGAGCAGCGCGAGCTCATTCCAGTCGGGCCCCGCCGGCGGCACGAAGTCATCTGCCAGGATGACCGGGGCAACGCCGAGCGCCATGCTCTCGTAGATCCGGAAGGTCGAGTCGGCCCACCCCGCCGGACAGAGCGAAAATTTACCGGCGAGGATCAGGTCGACGAACTGCTGTTTCTCGTTGGCGCCGTGATTGAGCCAGCTGTCGGTGGTCGACAGACACAAGCTCTTCGAGTTGCCATAACGCCGATAGAGTCGGCGCCGGATCTTGTTGGAGATCAGATTGCCGCGCCAGGTCGCGAGAAACTCGGGTGCTCGCCGATCGGTGCGCTCGGCATACACCAGCTCATTCGGTGTGGAATGAAACGCGACGGCACGATGCACGTCAGCTCGCATGCGCGGCCGGGGCAGTGATGTGTACAGGCCGCGCAGCAGGCCAGTGCCGCAATCGTCGTTGTTGAGCGTGAAAACCTTGTAGGCAAACCTGCGGATCAGAGGCTCCGCGAGCAGCGCGTCGATATAGCGCCATTCCTTGAACGAGTTTCGCTCCTGGATGATGATCGCGTCGGCCTTCTCCGGATCGTCGGTCGCCGAACAGTCGCCGCGGCTCAGAAGCGCTGCCTTGACGCTCTGAAGGGTGAGATGGTCCGGAATCGCGAGCGAGCACTCGGCCGCCGCCGGGAAATAGAGTTGCAGAGTCGGAAGTTTTTCGCCGTGGGGTTCGGGATTCATTGATCTCGTCCGCGCGGAAGACTGCCGGGCGGAGTTTAGCGAGGCATCATGAAGTTTTGCGGTCAAACGACCGCCGCATCATGAAACCGTAGCATTGGGTTCACCAGAATACCGGGCCGATGAACTACTCGACTTCGGACCTGTTGGATACCACGCGCTGGCTCGCGGCGTTTGCCGTGGCGTTCAGTCACGCGCGCAACTTCCTCCTGCTGGATTGGGGCGAGGTCAGTCATCCTGCCGCAGGGTACGCCGCATTCTATTTCGCGTCAGGGTTCGGCCACATCTCCGTCGTCATCTTTTTTGTCCTCAGCGGCTACCTCGTCGGTGGCAAGGCGTTCGAGGCGCTGCGTGCGCAGCGGTTCTCTCCGCGTCGCTATCTCGTCGACCGGCTGTCGCGGCTCTATCCGCCGCTGCTGCTTGCCATCGCGCTAACGGCAGTGTGCGATTGTGTGGGCCTTGCGTTCTTCAATGCCCTGGGTTTCTACGACTTTCCCAACAGCTTTCACGTCACTGGCATTTTCGCTGCGATCTCCGCGTCATTGAGTGGGAGCGTGGCACTGGCCAACCTGAGCTTCCTGCAGACGATCGCGAGCCCGACGTTCGGCAGCAACAGCCCCCTGTGGAGCCTGTCCAACGAGTTCTGGTACTACCTGATTTTCCCCGGCGCGGTGTGGCTCCTGTCCATTCGCGCTCCGGCGCTGCTGCGATACATCGCTGCATTGTCGCTTCTCGTTCTGGCCACCGCGCTGCTGCCGCTGGGGATGATGGCTTTGGGAATTCCCTGGTTGCTCGGTGCACTCGCTTACCTGCATGCGCGTGAAGCCCGGGGCTGGCAGCGCATGCTCGCTCTTGTCGCGTTTCTCCTGACGATCTGCGCCATGCGCCAGCCAACGATCCTGGCGAATCAGGAGCTGCTGAAAGACCTGATCGTGGCGGCAGTATTTGCGGGCGTCTTGTGGATGCACGGAAGGCCGTTCACACACAGCAGCCGGCTTCCGGCGACCCTGGCCGGGTTCTCGTATTCTCTTTATCTCCTGCACGTGCCTGTCCTCTTCCTGCTGTGCGCGGGCACGCTTCAAGTGCTTCAGATGAGTAACAAGCTGCAGCCCAGCCTGGCGAGCTGCGGCCTCAGCGTTCTGTTTGTTGTCGTGGTGGCTGTCCTGGCTTTTCTTGCTTCGCGGCTCACGGAAGCCAGGACGCCCGCTATCCGGCAGTGGATAAACGGCCTGTTCGAACGAGTCGTGGAAGGAAGGCCGTCACGTTAGCGATGAGATGAACGCTGCTCAACCCGATGTTCAGCCAGAACATCGACGCCACTGAGTCGAGAGGCAGAAAGAACACGAGTGCGCCCTGCACTGCCAGGCTCGCGGGAATGGAGATCCACGGCGATACGACAGTGCCGCGCACCGCAGCCATGCTCGAAGCAGCGCCGCCCATCACCGCTACCGCGCCTGAAGCGACCGCGATCACGACCTCGCTGGTCAGCGATTCGTATTTCGCTCCGAGAATGAACAACACTGCTCGCGGCGCAAGCCACGCACCGACAACGGCCACGACGCATGCCGTAGCGAGAGCGCCCATCAGGAGCAGGTACACGCGCAGCAGTTTTTTCGTTTCCGTTTCCGGAATGCGCGCGTACCGCGGCGTCGCGATCAGGTGAAAGACCAGGATCAGGAAACTCACGACCATGGCGATGCGTCCGAGCGCACCGACCTGCGCGACGCCTTCGGTCGTGCCGAAGAATGAGATCAGCAGGACCGTGAGCTGACTCGCGAACACGAAGTAGATCGTCCCCGGCAACGACCGCAGCACCTGCGCGGTAATGAGCTTGCGTGCCGCCTCATCGCGGACCGCATTGAAATGCGCGAGGGGAGAGGATCGTTGGCGCAGCTGGCGGTTGAACAACCACAGTGCCGGCACCGAGCTCACGATGGCGAGCCAGGCCACCGGATAAAGCGCGGACATGAGCGCGATACAGACGAGTCGACCTACGGCGGCGGTCAGCTGCATGACCTGCAGCTCCCTGAGGCGCTGATGCAGGCGTAGCGGCACCTCCAGGAGCGCGCCATTGGTCGTGAGAAGAAATCCTGGAGCGACGGCCACGCAGAGCAAGAACGCCTGCGAAACGGAAGTTCCCTGACTCTGCGCGAGCCAGAACAGGATCGGCATCAGCAATGCCAGGCACGCGAACGACACGTTCCGGCGCAGCAGCAGCCCGGTTGCGAGCACGGAACCCAGACGATCGGGTTGCTGCCACACTCGCCCGCATTGCCCGACGACCGCGACCGTCATTCCGCTGTCGGCCAGCGCGCCCGCAATGCCCAGCGCGGCGTTGGCCAGCGTGTAGTACGCGTACTGTTCGATCGAGAGATAGCGGACGACGATGACGCCTGACGCGAACACCATCAACTGGGTTCCAGCCTGCACAGCGACCGTACCGACGAGCGTCGTGAGATGACTCAGGAGGAACGTCGAGCGAGCTTGTGCAGCCGGAACACTCAAAATAATTCTTCTGCGATGAGCTGGGTTAGCTTCCTTGTTACGCGTGTCAGCCTGATGACAGACAAGTGCAGTCGCACGGTTGTCACGCGCCTTGCTTACGATCTCGTGCCCGGATGTAGTGGTGTGTGTTCGTGGATCGAAGAGAGTTCTTGACGCTGACAGGGGTCTCAACCGGTTCGTTGATGCTCAGTGGCTGCGGCGGGGGTGGATCGGGCGAGTCCAGCGCCGCGGGCGTAGCACCCACGCCCACACCGGTGCCGACACCGACTCCAGCGCCGACGCCGACACCCACGCCGACTCCCGCGCCAGCGCCGACCCCTGCACCGACGCCAACTCCGACGCCTACACCCGGGCCGACCCCTGCGCCGACGCCAACTCCGACGCCCACACCTGGACCGACACCGAACCCGACGCCCACTCCCACGTCGACGCCGGAAATGCAGGCTCTGAAGGCCTATCTGCAGGCGAATGCGTCATCCACATTCGCATTGCCGCCGCTGCGGCCCGCACGCCCGACCATTCGCTGGAGCGGCCCGGTGGTGAATGCCAACAACTCGGTGCCGGATACGACTCTGCCCAACGGCCAGATCATCCCGGTGACGCATCCTTCGATCGGCGGTCCGATCCGAAATCGCCTCTCCCCGCTGCTGGGCAATCCCACGCTGAATGGCTGCCCTGCCCTAAGCATCTCGCGACCGTACACCTGCAGGGGAATGTCGCGGAGCGTGAGCTCCCGTACGCCGCTGCGGATCAAGACCGATGCACAGATCCTCGAGATCACCGGCGTGTCGACCGACGTTGGCGCCGCGCTGCCCGTGCTGATCGTCGACGGAGAACTGGTGCCGCCCGTTGCACTCTCCGCGTCGCGTGGTGACCCTGGGGGTGGATGGACCGCCGGCACGATCGTCGTGGACTTCGGCACGAGCCAGATGCGTGACATCTGGGTGGAGACGACCTTGTGGCTCGCGCACATCCGCATCGGTGCCGACGACACCTTGCTCGACGCAAACGACCGGGACGAACCGCAGTTCACCTTCGTGGGCGACTCGTACCTGCAAACGCATTCGACAGTGTTTCCGTTCGATTCGGCGATCGCGATGGAAGTCGGCGCGCGGCTCGGCGTGCGCAGGATCGCCTCCGATGCGATCGGCGGGACCGGCTACTACAACACCAGCAGCAATCTCGGCAACCTGAACGATCGGCTGCCCGCGCACTCCGCCGACAATTCGATCGTGTATGTCGTGATGGCAGGCATCAATGACTACGCGGACAGCAACGGCTGGCCGACGCGCGCCGCGTACGAAAGCTCGGTATACGACTATCTGAAGAATCTGCGCGCGGCACAGCCCAAGGCGCTCATCGTGGTGACCGCGCCGTTCTGCCCGGTGCCGCCGTGGTCCGATACGCCGGACTGGGTCGCGAATGCCGCCACGAACACGACCGGGCTCGGTGACTACACCTACAAGGCGCGACTCCACAAGGATGCGATTCAGCAGATCGCCGGGCCGTGGGTCTATATCGATGTGCTGATGGGGGGTGGCTGGCTGAACTCGTCCGGCGCCGCGGGAGATATCACCGGACTGCAGTGGCTCACCG
>Ga0247777_1000269_pt1 | contig 13913 bp, 8 predicted proteins | sample UWRJL154409C5_FD_179937 | JGI IMG/M metagenome (GOLD analysis project Ga0247777, IMG submission 179937) | Plant litter microbial communities from Arlington Agricultural Research Station in Wisconsin, United States - UWRJ-L154-409C-5 | ecosystem: Environmental > Terrestrial > Plant litter >...
TGGCCGGCGTTTCGCAACCGGTGTCGGGATCGCGCATCGGCTTCGAAGTCTGGCTGCCGAAGCAGAACTGGAACGGCCGACTGAAGATGTTCGGCAACGGCGGCTACTCCTCCGCCCTGCCTTACGCGGAGATGGCCGCGCATCTGAAAGACGGCTACGCCGTCGTCGCCACCGACACGGGTCACACCGGCGATCTGCCGAACTTCGCGCAGTACAGCCCCGAAGCAGTCGTCGATTGGGGCTATCGCGCAGTCCACACCAGCATCGTCAATGCGAAACGCATCGTCACGGAGTTCTACGGCCGTAACGCGCGCTTCTCGTATTTCCAGGGCTGCTCCACCGGCGGACACCAGGCGTTGATGGAAGCGCAGCGATTCCCGGAAGACTTCGATGGCATCGTCGCGGGCGCTCCGGGGAACAACCGCACCCACCTGAACGCGGGTTTTCTGTGGCAGTTCGTGCAGAACCAGGTGCGCGGCGGGCAGCCGCGCCAGATCGTTCCCGCGAGCAAGCTTGCGATGCTGAGCAAAGCGGCTCACGCAGCCTGCAAGAAACAGAACGGCGCGGATGCGGGCGGCCTCGCAAGTGACCCGTTCCTGAACGATCCGCTGAGCTGCAACGCCGACCCGTCCGCGCTCCTGTGCGCAGGCGCGGAGACGGATCAATGCCTCACTCCCGCGCAAGTCGCAGTCGTGAAGCGCATGTACGACGGTGCCATGAACCCGCGCACCGGCGAGCGCATCTTCTTCGGCTGGCCCGCGGGCAGTGAGGCCGGCTGGAGCCAGTATTGGGCGGATCCGCAAAACCCCGCCGAGCCGGCCCGCGCCGACTTCTGGCGCTACTGGGCGTTCAAGGACCCGCAGTGGAACTGGCAGCGCTTCGATTTCGACACCGACATGAAGCGCGCCGACGACCAGCTCGCCGGCACCATCAACGCGATGAATGCGAACCTGGAGAAATTCCGCAAGAAAGGCGGCAAGCTCATCCAGTATCACGGCATGGCGGATCCGGTCACGCCGTACGCGGACTCCATCACTTATCAGCAACGGGTCGTGATGGAGCAGCTTCAGTCCCGCGGCCTCTCCTATCTGGGGGAAGCCACGCGCGCGACCGGCGAGTTCTACCGGCTCTTCCTCGCGCCAGGCATGGGCCATTGCGACGGCGGCCCCGGCGCTGCGCCCAGGGATCTCGAACCGGCGATCGAGAAATGGGTGGAGCGCAATGAAGCCCCCGCATTTCTGCTCGGCGTGCGGAACGCCGGCGGCGTTGCGGGCAAAGGCTTCACGCGGCCACTGTGCCCCTACCCGCAAATCGCGCTACACAACGGCAGCGGCGCGCCCGACGACGCCGCGAGTTTCAGCTGCGTCGATCCGGGGCGCGCCACGAGCCTGCAGCGGCCCGCGCCTAACTACCTGCGCTGAGAAATTTCTCGAGCTGCTCCGAACCGCCGACCAGCTTGCCGTCGATGAAGACCTGCGGAACCTTGGCCGCACCGGATGCCGCCTTCACGCCCTGCATCGAGAGCTCGTCGCCGAGATACACCGCGTCGAACGCAATGCCCCGGTTCGACAGCATCTCTTTCGCCTTCGCGCAGAAGGGGCAGCCATGCCGCGCGAGCATCAGCACCGGGCCGATCTCCTTGCGCCCCGGCCGCAGGTGTTTGAGCATCGTGTCGGCATCGGACACTTCGAACGGATCGCCCGGCACGTCGGGCTCGATGAACATCTTCTCGATCACACCATCGTTCACGAGCATCGAGTAGCGCCACGAGCGTATGCCGAGCCCCGCGTCCCGATGATCGATGGACATGCCCATCTGCTGCGTGAACTCGCCGAACGAATCGGCAACGAAGTGCACCCCTTCCGCCTTCTCGGAGCGCTGCCACGCCTCCATCACGAACGGATCGTTCACCGACAGGCACACGATATCGTCGATGCCTGCCTCGCGGAACGCCTTGAGATGTGCCACATAGCCCGGCACGTGCGCGGTGCTGCAGGTCGGCGTGAATGCGCCCGGCAACGCAAACAGGATCACCTTGCGGCCGCCGAAGAGATCGCGGCTGCCGTACTTCTTCACCTTGCCGTCCGCCAGCTCCGTGAGATCCACATCGGGAACCCGGGAACCTTCACGGGACACTCGCTTCGTCATTTGCCGAACTCCTTCGTCACCCAGTCGATGAAAACGCGCACGCGCGGCGAGAGTTGCCGGTTGTGCGGATAAAGCAGCGATACCGGCGTCGCTGAGGGCCTGTAGTCCGCCAGTACTTCAATCAATGCGTCGCCGCGGCTTTCCACGTGATACCGCGGCAGCTGAATCAGCCCCAGCCCGGCCTGCGCCGCCGCCACCATGGACTCCCCCGACGCCACCGACAATGCCAGCGGCGGCGTGAAGAGCTCCAGCTTGCCGTCAATCGTCAGCTCGAGCGGCATCACGTTACCCGTGGCGGATGAAACAAAACCGATCATGCGGTGATTTGCCAGGTCTTCCGGCCGGCGCGGCGTGCCGAATTTCTCGAGGTATCCGGCGCTCGCGAACGTGCCCTCCTGCAGCAGGGCGATGCGCTTGCCCACCATCGCACTGTCGCGCGGCTCGCCGACGCGCAGCACGCAGTCGACGCCCTCGCGGATCAGGTCCACCAACTTGTCCCCTTCTCCCAGGTGCAGCTGGATACCGGGGTATTCCGCGAGAAATCGCGGCAGGCCAGGCACCAGGAAATGGCGGGCGAGCGTGCCGTGCACATCGACCTTCAAGGGACCGGACGGCTTGGCGCCCGTGAAGGCGGACTCGGCTTCCTCCACGTCGGACAAGATGGCGAGGCAGCGGCGGTAGTACGCCTCGCCGTCGAGGGTCGGGGCGACCTGCCGGGTTGTCCGCTGAAGCAGGCGGACGCCGAGCCGCTTCTCGAGGTGCTTCAACACTTCCGTCGCCGTGGAGCGTGGCAGTCCCAGATCCTGCGCGGCGCCGGTGAAGCTTCGGCGCTCCACGACCCGGGCGAAGAGCCGCATGGCGTCGAATCGGTCCATTGTTCGTCAATTCCCGAACTCAGTAACCAATTCTAGGCTGATTATCTCCAGCCATTGAACAGATATCGTTTCTCCTGCGCCTCACCCGACCCCAGGAGAACACCATGACGACCCCCCGAATCGCCCTCGTAACCGGAGCCTCCCGCGGCATCGGCGCCGCCGTCGCCCGTCGCCTCGCCCATGACGGCCTGAGCGTCGTGATCAACTACTCCGGCGACGCGGCGCCCGCCGAAGCCCTGGTCCGCGAGATCACTCAGGCTGGCGGCAAGGCGCTCGCCACGCGGGCCGACGTCAGCAATCCGGCCGCGGTCCGCACGATGTTCGATCACATCGAGTCGGTCTTCGGCGGCATCGATGTCCTGATCAACAACGCGGGGATCATGGCGCTCGCCCCGGTGGGCGAGACCGAAGACGCGTCGTTCGACCGGCAGATCGCCGTGAACCTCAAGGGCACGTTCAACACGCTGCGCGAAGCCGCCCGGCGCATGCGGAACGGCGGGCGCATCGTCAACTTCTCCTCGAGCGTCGTAGGCCTCCTGCAGCCCACCTACGCGGCGTACGCGGCGACGAAAGCGGGAGTCGAGACGATGACTCACATCCTCTCCAGGGAGCTGCGCGGCCGGAATATCACCGTGAATGCCGTGGCCCCCGGCCCGACGGCGACCGACCTCTTCCTCGACGGCAAGCCGCAGGAGGTCGTCGACCGGATCGCCAAGGCCACCCCGCTCGAGCGGCTGGGCCAGCCGGAGGACATCGCGAACGTGGTCGCTTTCCTCGTCGGCGCCGACGGCGGCTGGGTGAACGGCCAGGTCCTGCGGGCCAATGGCGGCATCATCTGACCGCACAGACGGGCGGTCCTGCGCCTGCGGTCACCGCCCGTCATTCATGAAAATCATGATTCACCCCGGGGATCCCGTCCCTAGGATCGCCGCGGCGATCCAGAACAATGAACGGGACCCTATTCCAGATGCGACTCCAGCGAGCTTCCCTCTTCTGCCTGACGGCCTCCGCGCTGCCTTTCATGGCGCACGCGGACGAGGCGCCGATTTCCCAGGTCGTCATCACCGCGACACGCATCGAGACATCGATGTTCAACGTGCCGGCGGCGATCAGCCGCCTGTCCGCCGAGGACCTGCGGCAGGCCGCGCTCGGCGTGAATCTCGCCGACGATGTCGCGTCGATCCCGGGCCTGCTCGCGCGCAACCGGAACAACTACGCGCAGGATCAGCAGATCTCGATCCGCGGCATCGGGGCCAACTCGGCGTTCGGCATTCGCGGCGTGCACGTCTACCAGGACGGAATCCCGGCGACAGGGCCCGACGGTCAGGGTCAGGTCTCGCAGTTCAACCTCGATTCGGCGGAACGCGTGGAAGTGCTGCGCGGGCCGTTCTCGGCGCTGTATGGCAACTCCTCCGGCGGCGTGATCCAGCTTTTCACGTCGGACGGCAAGGAGCCCGCTGAGCTGCGCAGCTCGGTCGCCTACGGCAGTTTCGACACGATGCGCGCCGGCGTGAGTGCCAGCGGCACCGCCGGCCAACTGGGCTACAACGCCGCGTTCACGCACTTCAAGGTCGACGGTTATCGCGAACACAGTGCCGCGCGTAACGAGTCGTTCAACGGCAAGGTCGACTACACGTTCTCGGATGGCGACAAGCTTTCGTTCATCGCGAACATCGTCTCGCGCCCGGATGCGCAGGACACGCTGGGCCTCACGCCGGCGCAGTTCGATCAGGACCCGCACCAGACCGCCTCCGTCGCCGACCAGTTCAACACGCGTAAAAGCCTCGAACAGCAGCAGGGCGGGCTGATTTACGACATGAAGCTCAGCGACTCGCAGTCGGTGAGGCTGCTCGGCTACTACGGGCACCGCGACGTTCTGCAGTACCTCTCGATTCCGCAGGCCACGCAAGCGCCGGCGACGAGCGCGGGCGGCGTGGTGGATCTGAATCGCAAGTTTGGCGGCGCCGACGCGCGTTGGGCATGGCAGGGGGAGCTTGCGGGCCGGCCGCTCACCTGGGTAGTGGGCGCGAGCTACGACCGGCAGAACGAGCTTCGCCAGGGCTACAACAACTTCGTCGGCACTACGCTTGGCGTGAAGGGCGCGCTCCGCCGCGACGAGAACAACATCACCTACGACCTCGACGCCTACACGCAGGGCACCTGGGACTTCGCGGATGCCTGGTCCGCGACGCTGGGCGTGCGCCGGAGCGAAGTGCACTTCGATTCGGAAGACCACTTCATCGTCGGCATCAACGGCGATGACAGCGGCGGCGTCACATACGACGCCACGTCACCGGTCGCGGGCCTCGTGTTCAAGGCGGCGCCGTGGATCCACCTCTACGCCTCGTACGGCCAGGGCTTCCAGACGCCGCTCGGGTCGGAGCTCGCGTATCGCGCGGATGGCACCAGCGGCCTGAATCTCGACCTGAAACCGGCCCGCAGCAACAACACCGAAGCCGGCGCGAAGCTGCAACTCGGTGCCGGTCTCACGGGCGAGGCCACCGTGTTCCGCGCGCTCACCGACGAGGAAATCGTCGTGAGCACGAATGCCGGCGGTCGGTCGACCTACCAGAACGCCGGGCGCACCCGCCGAAGCGGTGCGGAACTGGCCCTCACCTATCGGTTCGCCGAAAGCTGGCGGGCACAACTTGCATACACGTATGTCGAGGCCCTGTATTCCGACGGCTACCTCACTTGTACTGCCGCCCCGTGCCGCCTGCCGACGAGCCCACAGCAACAGCAGGCCATCCTCGTGGGTCAGCAGGCCCTGCCGGCCAACACCGCGATCGTCGGCGCCGGCAACCGGCTGCCGGGTGTACCAAAGAGCAACCTCTTCGCCTCCATTCGATGGGGAAGCGAAGTGGGCTGGCAGGCGACGGCAACGGGGCAGTACATCAGCAGCGTCCCGGTAAACGACGTGAACACGGTGCTGGCACCGTCTTACGCGCTCTTCGGGCTGTCTGGCGGGTATGGGGTGGAGTTGTCCTCCTATCACCTGAACACGTTCGTGCGGGTCAATAACCTGTTCGATCGCGACTACGTCGGCTCGGTGATCGTGAACGACGGCAACGGCCGCTTCTTCGAGCCGGGCCCCGGCACCAACTGGCTCGCCGGATTCAGCGTCACCTTCAAGTAGGACCCCGGCCGCTTCGCAGGCCCGGTGCGCCGCGCCGCTCTTCCCCGTACCATGCGCGGGTCACGCATGAACGGACGGAAGCGGGAGGGGCGCATTGGTCCAGGGACTGCAGCGGGCCTTCGCGAAGTGGCAGGGGCTGGACGACCCGCAGCAGCGCGCGCGGGACGTGTTCGCGCCCATCGTCATCGCCACGCTCGTCGTCGGCGTGGTGGGGCTGCTCTTCATCACACCGTTCGTTGCCATCAATAAACCCGGAGCCGGCGCACTGAGCGTCGCCGTGTTCCTCGCGGCCGGCGCCTCCTGGCTGTGCATGCGAAGCGGTCACGCCCGGGCTGGCGCGATCCTCATCGTGACGATGTTCTGGTGCGTGCAGACGATCCTGATCGCGTTCAGCAACGGCGGGTTCATCGGCAGCGCGTATGTGTTCACCACGCTGCTCGCGGGCCTCGCGCTCGGGACGCGCGCCGCATGGATCGTCGGCGGGCTCGGCATCCTCGCACTCGTCGTGACGATGGTGCTGAGCATCCTGCACATCCAGCTGCCGCTGCTGTTTCCGGCTCCCTACGCGGCTCGCGCGAGCTTCGGTATCGCGATACTGCTGGGCGCGCTCTGGGCGCTATATGTGTTCATCCGTCGCATGGAGACGGCGTTCGGCATGGCCGCTCACGAGATCGCCGAGCGCAAGCGCACTGAGCAGGAAGTGCAGCGTCGCGCGGAAGACTTCGAGGAAGCACAGCGCCTCGCTCAATCCGGAAGCTGGGAATACGACGTTGCGAGCGGCGTGCACCGCTGGTCGCGGCAGCACTTCCGCATCCACGGCCTCGACCCGGATACGACCAAGCCCAGTTTCCGGGCGTTCATCGTCAATGTCCCTCCCGAAGAGCAGAACATCGTCGCCGCCGCATTCGGTAGTGCCTATGCGCCGCCCTACTACATCAGCGGCGAATATCGCGTGTATCGCGCGCCCGGTGACCTGAGGACGATCGACGGCCGCATCGAGGGCGTGCTGGAGAACGGCAAGGTCGTCAAGCTCCGGGGCACGTCGGTTGACATCACCGAGCGACGCCGCGCCGAAGAATTGCGCGAGCTCGAGGTGTCGGTGGCCCGCTGTCTTGCCGGTCTGGAAGAAATGGAGCCGGCCATCAGCGCCGCGCTCGCCGCCATCTGCGAGCACGAGCGATGGGAGATCGGCGGCTACTGGCGCGCCGACGAGAAGGCTGGCGAGCTGGTGCTCGAGCATTGGTGGGTGCGGCCGCGGTTTGCGGAAACGGCGAAGCCGCTCATCGAAGACGGCAAGCGCAACAGCTACACCAGCGGCGTCGGGCTCGTCGGCCACGCGTGGCGAACCGGCTCTCCACTCTGGATTCCAGACGTCGCAAAAGAGGAGCGCGTCTCGCGCGGCGCGCTGCTCGGTGCCGCCGGGTTGCGCAGTGCCGCCATCATGCCGGTGACGGATGGCAGCCGCGTCGTCGGCGTGCTGGTTTTTGCCGGGCTGGACGTGCGGGAGGCGGACCAGCCGTTCCTCCAGGCCTTCCCCGTTCTCGGCAGTCTCATTGGCCAGTTCGTGCAGCGACGGCAGACCGAGCAGCAGCGGCGCGCGCTGCAGGCGCAGCTGTATCAGTCGCAGAAACTCCAGGCGCTCGGCACGCTCGCGGGTGGCATCGCGCACGAGTTCAACAACATGATCGCTGCGATCATCGGCAATGCCTCGCTCGCCATTCAGGACATCGGTTCGAATCCGGCGGCACGCGAGAGTCTCGATCAGATCACCGCCGCGGCCGAGCGGGCGCGTGCGCTCACGCGTCGCATTCTTCTCTTTGGACGCGCGCAGCCCGATACGCGCAAGAGCACGGCGCTCGCGCCGGTCGTCGAAGATGTCATGCGACTGCTTCGCGCAACGCTGCCGGCGCGCGTCACGCTGTCGCTGGCGCAAAGCGCCGATCTTCCCACCGTCCGCGCAGACCCGGCGCAGTTGCACCAGCTCATCGTGAATCTCTGCACGAACGCTGCGCACGCGATCGGCAACGAGGCGGGAAGCATCGAGATTTCGTTATCGGTCGCGCCGTCCGGACCTGCGTCGTTCCCCGAAACAGCCGCGGCGCGTTCCGGTGAATACGTGTGTATCAGCGTGTCGGATACGGGTTCTGGAATCGATCCGGCCGTGCGCGATCGCATCTTCGAGCCGTTCTTCACCACGAAGCGCGTGGGCGAAGGCGCCGGGCTTGGCTTGTCCGTCGTTCACAGCATCGTGCAGGGGCACGAAGGCGCGATCGAAGTCGAGAGCACGCCAGGGCGCGGTTCCACTTTCCGTGTGTATCTGCCTGCGGAAACGACGGCCGTGGTGCCTGTCGCACGCATCGAGGCCGCGCCGACGAGCCATCGTGCCGGCTGCCATGTGGTGTACCTGGACGACGATCCCACGATCGTTTCCGCCATGGAGCGCCTGCTCACACGAAGGGGCTACCGCGTGGAAGGATTCACGAGCCCGCGCAAGGCACTCGATCGACTTCGCGCGTCGCCCGAGGCGCCGAGCCTGCTCGTCAGCGACTACAACATGGCGGAGATGTCGGGCCTCGACGTGGCAAAGCACGCCGCCGAGATACACCCGAACATGCCGGTCGTGATCGTGTCCGGCTATATCGATGAACGGGTCGAACGCACGGGCCGCGCGCTCGGCGTGCGGGAATTCGTGCACAAGCCGGATCTGCAGGAAATGTGCGCGGCGATCGACCGCCTGTGCGGGCAGGCGACAGAAAGAAGCCCTCAATCGCCGGGCGGCTGAGAGGGAAGCCAGGAGCGCTCAATCGCCGGGCGGCGAAGAGGAAGCCAGGAGCGCTCAATCACCGCGCGGCTCGGGAGGCGTTCTCTGGACCCCTCCAAGCCGCGCCGCGACTGAGCGCTCTTGGCCGCCCGGCGATTGAGGGGCCTCCCGATCCGCAAGCTTCCACACGGAAGCATTCCTTGAGCACGCCGGAAGTGCCGCCGCGCACCCGCTACCTCTCGGTTCGATAACCGCCCAATAGCCGCGGGGCGCGCAAACTTGGGTATGCTTCGCGCCCGGTTCCTGGAGGCCCGCGCCTGGAGGATCCGCCCCCGTTTTCCCGATCAGGATTCGTGCGTGCCACCGCTGTTACTCGATTTCGTTGCCCATTTCGCCCGGACGACTCCGCGCAAGCTCGCGGTTCACGACCTTACCGCCGATTCTCGCCACAGCTACGCGCAGCTCGACGATGCCATCGACCGCGCCGCGAGCGTATTGCACACCCTGCTCGGCGAACCGCGCGGCAAGCGGGTGGCGGTGCTGTCGCGCAATTCCGCGCAGATGCTGGTGCTTCATTTTGCGTGCGTGCGCACCGGCGCGATTTTCGTGCCGCTCAACTGGCGGCTCGCGCCAGCCGAGATCACCTTCATGCTCGCGGATTGCGAGCCCACGCTCATCGCGCTCGAACCCACGTTCGAGGATCGCCTCGAACACGGCACCGTGCCGCGCCTCCTGCTCGACGACAGCAAGGACGGCTTTGCTGCGCGCGTGGCGGCAGCGCCGAAGCCGGCCGCGCCCGGCCGCGGCGTGCCCACGGAGGCGGATGCGCCGATCACACTGTTGTATAGCTCCGGGACCACCGGCAAACCGAAGGGCGTGATCGTCACGCAGCTCAATGCGTTCTCCGGCGCGCTGAATCTCGCGCTCGGCACGGCCTGCTCGCCGCAGGCGACCTTCCTCTGCGACATGCCGATGTTCCACACAGCCGGGCTGTTCGCCGCCGCGCGTGTACCGCTGCTCTCGGGCGGAACCGTGCTCATCAGCCAGAAATTCGACGCGCCGGTGACCTACGCGCGCCTTGCGGATCGCAAGCTCGGCATCACGCATTACTTCTGCGTCACGCAGATGGCGATGATGATGCGGCAGCTGCCGGGTTTCGAAGGCCGCCGCCTCTCGCATCTCACCGCGCTGATCACGGGCGGCGCGCCGAATCCGGAAGCGCACATCCTGCGCTGGATCGACGACGGCGTTGCCATGATCAACGGCTGGGGCATGAGCGAGATCTGCTCGGCCCTCGCGCAACCGGTCGGCGACCTCGATCGCATTCGCGCGCATCCGAGCGCCGTGGGCATGCCCCATCTCACCGTCGAAATGAAGCTGGTCGACAGTGAAGGGCGCGAAGTGGCCGTCGGCGAGCCCGGCGAGATCTGGACGCGCGGCTCGAACGTGACGCCGGGCTACTGGCGGCGGCCGGAGCTGAACGCCACCGCCTTCCAGGACGGCTGGTTCAAGACCGGTGACGTCGCCGTGCAGGACACCGACGGCTTCTACTCCATCGTCGATCGCATCAAGGACATGTTCATCTCGGGCGGCGAGAACGTGTACCCGGCCGAAGTCGAGGCGACCATCGTCGAGCTCGACGCGGTCGGCGACGTCGCGGTTATTGGCATCCCGGACGAGCAATGGGGCGAAGTCGGTTGTGCCTTCGTGGTCGTGGCGCCGGGCAAGTCGCTCGACGCGGCGACGCTCGAAGCGCACTGCCGGCAGCGGCTCGCAAAATTCAAAGTGCCCAAGCGCTACCAGATTATCGAGAACCTGCCGCGCACGCCGTCGGGCAAGGTGCAGAAGCACCTGCTGCGGGATTCACAGCGAAGCCAGTAACTGCGCGATGGCCTCGGCATCGGCCACGTAACTGTCGCGGCAGCCCTGCAGCGCCGCCTCGGGCATTATCGGCACTTCCGCGGTCTCGGGCCGCTGGACCACCGTTGCTCCGCCCGCTTCAGCGATCGCCCGGAGCCCTGCAGCCCCGTCCGCATTCGCACCGCTGAGAATGATGCCGAGCACACGCTCGCCATAGGCTTCGGCCGCCGTCTCGAACAGCACGTCGATCGACGGGCGCGAGAAATGCACCGGTTCGTCGAGCGACAGCGCGAACGTGCCGTTGCCTTCCACCAGCAGGTGATAACCCGGCGTTGCAAAGTAGATGCGGCCCGACGCGATGGGCTCCTTGTCCTCGGCGACCTTCATCGACGGACGCGACGGCCCCGACAACAGCTCGTGGAAAACGCCGCGAGAGCCCGGTGGCATGTGCAGGACGATGACCATCGCGGGGGAAAACGACGTCGTGAGCGCCGAAGTCAGGTGCTGCAGGACCTGGACGGCGCCCGCGGAACCGCCCACGACGACGAGCTCGGGGCGCCGCCTGGCAATCTGTTCAGCAGTGAGTGCGACCATCCGCTGCATGTTAGCAGCGCAACGCGACGCTTCAGAACCGCTTGGTGACCTTCACGAGAAACGTCCGCGGCACCTGGGTGATCGTGCCCGCATCCTGGCTGCTGATCTCGCCATGCCGCGGGTCCAGCAGGTTTTGCCCCCATAGCCCAAGCTCTAGCGTCGCTGTCGGACGGTAGATCACGCCCGTATCGAAGCGGACATAAGACGAGATGTGGATGGTGTCGAGTGTGGAGTTCAGCGAATCGATGCTGCCTGCGTAGTACAGCGCCGAATTGATCTCCACGCTCGGCGATAGCGTGAACCGCGAGCTCACGTTCGCCTGATGCGCGGGGCTTCCCACGCCCAGCGTATCCACCGGCGTCACGTGCAGATCGAGCCACGTGTACGAAGCAGACAGGTTCCAGTTGTCGAGGGCGCGCCAGCTTACCGCGGCTTCGACGCCATATGACTTCGCGGTGAGATTGTTGCTCCAGTACAGAGGCAGCACGAGATGCGGCGTCGGCTGCGGCTCAAAGAACGGCGTGCCAGCCGTCTGGCCGTAGATGCCGTGATAGTCGTTGTGGAACGTGGCTATGTCGACGGACATCCGCGTCGTCAGCTCTGCGCGATAACCAACTTCGTAGACGTTCACCTTGACCGACGGCAGGTCCGTATTCGGCATGAGTGCCGCCACGACGGGCAGGCTCGCCGGCGGCTGGAACGCACCCACGTTGAAACGCGTGTCGTTGTAGAACCGTGAGGGCGTGCTCACCGCGCGCGAGGCCGAAGCCCACACCGAGGTGCGGCTGCTTGGCGCGAACAGCAAGCGCAGGTTCGGCTGCACTTCGAGGCCGGTGAAGTCGTTGTGCTCGAGTTTCGTGCCGAGAGTGATGCGCACCCGGTCCGAAGCGAGCGAGATCTCGTCCTGCATGAACGCAGTGTAGAGACTGAGGCGGCGCTGCTCCGGGTTGGAGGTCAGGTCGGTGCCCAGGTGCAGGTGGTCCGTCGAATCGCGATAGCCGACGCCCCACACGATGTCGTGCCCGGCAGCGGGTGCGAAGCGATGCTCGAGCTGGATGTCCGCCGTGCGCCGACTTTCGAGCGCCATGTCGTATGCGTCGAAGTACGCCTGCACAGACACATTCGACGTCTCGGAAAAGTGACGCGTCCAGCGACCGAGCAGGTTGCCGCCGTCCGACTCGCGATGCTGCCATTCCCGGACCGCGAACGGAGGCGTCAACGCGACCTCGTTGCTCACGTGCTCCTCGTTCATCTTGTAGTAGTCGCCCTGCACCGTGAGCTGGTCGGAGGCGAAGTCCCAGTCAGAGCGGAATCCGCTGCGGATCGCCTGCCAGTCATCGAAGGCGCCCGAGCCGTCCTCGTTGAGGAGGCCATCGCGATTGAAGTACTTCGCGTACACGCGGAAGTGACCGTTCGAGCCTACCGTGCCGCCATAGCGCGCATCCACCTGCGGGCGATCCTCGCTACCGGCCGAGCCGGAGAGCAGCAGCCCCTGCGTGTCCCGTGCGCTCTTCGAAATGATGTTCACGACGCCATTCACTGCGTTCGCGCCCCACAGCGTCGCGCCGGGACCGCGGATGACTTCGATGCGATCGATATCGTCGAGCGTCAGGTCCTGCGCGTCCCAGTACACACCGCCGAACGAGGGCGTGTATACGCTGCGCCCATCGACGAGCACGAGCAGCGTGTTCGCATACTGCAGATTGAAACCGCGCGCGCTGATGGCCCAGTGGCTCGCATCGATCCGAGCGACGTCGAATCCCGGCACCATGCGCAGCGCTTCGGGAACGGTCGTGAAGCCGTTGCGACGCATGTCGTCCGCGGTCAGCACCGTGATCGCGGTCGGCGCGTCGCCCAGCCGCGTGGTCTTCTTGGAGACCGTGGTCACGGGCTCATTCATGAGCTCCGCGAGCGAGAGGTCCGTGAAGTTCGGCTCGGCAGCGCCCGCCGGCACGGCAATGCATACCAGTGCCGCAACCGCAGGCACAACACCACGCAGGCACGTCCCCCACCGCCTCAAATCGTCCACCCACTGACTCAAAAACGAGTACCAGATTCTGCCGGGGGCTGCCGGCCAGGAAGGTGCGTGCGTCCCACATTCAAGCCGGGTATGTACAAGTGCCTACGTTCAGCCGCACGCTGCGTATGCGTCACGGTGCGTGCGGAGGCTGCCTCCGCACGGCACTCAATCAGGGGCGGTTGTGCCTACGCGACTGCGCAGGCCTGATTACTCATCCCACGGCGAAGGCATGTTGTACGGCACGGCGATGAACAGCGCCTCGATCTGCCGCAGCTTGCCGTCGACGATCTTGAAAAGCTCCATGAGATGGAACGAGTGCGGGCGGCGGATCGGCGACTCGAGCGCGGTGCCGTCCGTGAGCTTGTACGAGCCGAGCCTGCCTGAGTGATCGATGAAGCCCATCGCGAGCACGAGGCCACGCTCTTCGTCGACGAGCGGAAAGCGACGGGCGCGGAGGCGGTCGTCGTAACGATAGATGCCGAGCTTGAACTGCTCGGCGCATCCCAGCGCCGAGTAGTA
>Ga0247777_1000270_pt1 | contig 13869 bp, 9 predicted proteins | sample UWRJL154409C5_FD_179937 | JGI IMG/M metagenome (GOLD analysis project Ga0247777, IMG submission 179937) | Plant litter microbial communities from Arlington Agricultural Research Station in Wisconsin, United States - UWRJ-L154-409C-5 | ecosystem: Environmental > Terrestrial > Plant litter >...
GGTCGGCGCGCTCACCACCTCGACCTTGCCGCCGGCCGGCATCTGTGCGGCCACCGCCTGCTCGTTGGCACCGGAGCCGGACGTCACCGCAGCGGCGACGACGCGGCCCTTCTTGTCCTTGGCCTGCACGACCGCCGGGGTGGCCGTCTGTGCGAACGCTTGCTCCTTCGTCTCGGGGATGCCGAGGAAGGCCGCGATCTCCGCGTCCGTGAGCGGGTTCGGCCCCATGACGGCTTTCGCCTTCTCGGGGTTCGTCGTCAGCAGGAGTCCCTGCTTGGGCTTCACCACCTTGATGACGCCCTTCGGGGTCTTCGGCGGCTTGGTGCCCTTCGCCACGAACACCGAGTCCTTCGGGTTGTTCGGGTCGAGCATCGCCTCGACCTGCGCGGCGATGTCGGACGCCGGCTCCGGGGTCGTGGCCGGGGCAGGCAGGGGCAGGCTCATCTGTTGAGCCACCCCCTGCGACCGCAGCTTCTGTGCGTGGGCCGCGTCGAACTCGGCCTGCGCCGCCGCTTCTTCCGCCGCGACGCGCGCCGCCTCGGCCGGTGCCGCTTCCTCTGTGCGCTTCGCCGCCACCTTCCCGACGCGATCCAGCGCGGCTTGGGACTTGGCGATGGTGTCCGCGATGGACGAGCGCCCACCGGCTCCCGCCGCAGCCTGACGGACGAGGTTGGCCGGCGGCGTCATGTCCGCGATCCCGCGCTCCCGCTCCGCTGCCGAGATGGGCTTGCCGAGGGGCGGGGGCGGAGCTACGGCAGGCGCTGCGACCGGCGGGGGAGCCAGAGCAGCCGCCTCGTTCTGCGCGTTCCCCACGATCCCGTAGATGGCAGGGCGGGTCGGCGTGATGCCCTCCAGCGCCCGCTGGGCGTTGCCGACAAGCTCCTTCGACCCTTCCTCGGCGGTGGGTCCGGTTTCTTGGCTCGCCTCGGCCTCGATCTGGTCGAGGTACGCATTGGCGTGCGCCGCGAACTCCGTCTGTCCGGCCTCGACCGTGTTCAGGATGCCGGGGCGGCGCGGCTTCATGTCTTGCAGCGCCTGTGCAGCGTTCGCCTCAAGCTCCGCGCCGCCGGCCACCGGGTCCGCGTTCGGGTCCACCAGCGTGCCACGGGCCGGCACAGCGGCCGGCGGCGGGGGTGGCGGAAGCTCTTCTTCCGATAGGTCGTTCGGGTCTGTCTGGATGCCGGGGGCCGACCGCTGGCCGCGCAGTCCGGCAGCACCACCGCCCAGCCCACCACCGTGCGCGCCGAGCGCGGCCGAGTTGATGTAGTCGCGTAGCGCGTCCGGTCCCGTCAGGTCTTTCCCCGCGCCCCAGCGTTCCGCCCCCGTCTGTGCGGTTTCGGTCACGCCTTCGCGGAAGCCGCCGTACAGCCCGCCCTTGATAACGCGAGCAGGCATAGACCCGACGTTGATGCCGCTCAGGAAATTCTTGAGCATCTTGACGTCCATCACCGTGTCAAGCACGGTCGCGCCCGCCGCCGCCACACCGACGCGCGCCTTGTTCACGTCGTCAATCGTCTTGCCCTGCGCCTTCGCTTCCTCCACCGCATCGCCGTAGATGCCGCCCAACTCCTGCGTTGCGTTGAGCGCGCCCATGCCGATGGTGTTGCCGACGTTTTTGCCGACCTCCTTGGCAACGGTCGCCGCCGCCACTTCCTTGGCGACACCTTTCGTCGCCATTTCCGCAGCGATCTTTTCAGCGATCAGCCGCTCCAAGCCTTTCCTGAGCGCAAGCTGCGCCCCCTTCTTTACCAGCCATCCCGCGCCGAGTCCCTGCATGGCTTGCGATGCGATGTAGCCGCTGGCGTACTGCTGCCAATCCACCAGATCGCCCACGTCTTCGATGTTCGTGAACGAGTCGGTGCGTGCCTCGTTCTTGGCAAGATGCTCGCCAATATCTTGGTACTTCTGAAGACCCCAATCGCGCACGCCCTTCGCGCCCACGACGTCGGCACCGTACGCGAGCGCGCCAGCCGCCATCTGTGGAAGCTGTGCCATGCCGGTGTACACGCCACGACCGGCGTCGCCGCCGGTGGACTCGCGCGGTTGCCCGGTCTGTGCGGGCTGCGTTGTCTTTGACGACGCGGGGTCGTACAGCACCTCACCGAAGTCGTCGTCGTAGGCGCGACGCTTTACTTCCTGCGTTTTCTTCTCGACGTCCTGACGAGCAACACCGTACGTCTTCGTGTACGGCTGTTGCTCGCCGCCGGGGCTATACAGCACCTCACCGAAGTCGTCGTCGTACTTGCCCACGTCAAGGACCCCACCCTTGCTTCTCAGGAGGGGCATTGTCTTTCGGCTTCGCGGCTCCCTGCACGGAGAACGCGTTGGTAGGAATCTTGTACTGCTGCCCACCGACGATGGCGTACGACATCGTCGGGTCGGACTTGCTCACGATGACCTTCGCTTTCCCGGCGGCGATGACCTTGATGAGTGCGGCGGCTTTTTGGCCCGCCGAACGTCCCTTGCCGAAATCGTTCAACTCGCCAAACGCTGCCGTGTCGGCGGCGAGCGCGTGCGCTTCGTTCTGCTTGTCCTCCGGCAACTCGCTGAACAGTTTCGGGGGGCCGTAGATCGCGGGAGCCGCGCCCTGCGCGAACTCGTCACGCTCGCGCGCCTTGATGGCGTCCGCGCGTTCCGTGCGCCGCACGCCGCGCTCTTCCTCCGTGGCAGCTTGCGCCGCCTTGTGGTACGCGATGTTCGCGTCGGCCACCCTCCCTTGGCGCGCATTGTCTTCGGCCGCGTTCGCCTCCTGTACGCCGTAGTGACGCGCCTGTTCCTTGGCGTTGTCTGCCGCTTGCAGCGCGGTGACGACTTGCGGCGCACTCAGCGAGCGCATCGTCATCGCGCGGATGCGCGCCGGCTCCATCAACTCCGGTTGGCGCGTGTTCTGCGGATCGCGCGGGTCGAAGGTGTGGAACTTGATCGTGCCGTTCCCCATCACCTGATACGACTCCGGGTCCATCACGCGCCCACCCGGCATGTTCGCCACGAAGCGTGCAGCAGCTTCCCTGCCCTCGGGAGAGTTGGGGCTGTCGAGCATGAGCTTGGAGATGACGAGTTCTTCCCCGAGCTTCATCTGCATCTTCTCGTCACCGAGCTTCGCCGCGTACTCCGCTGCGCGCTTGGGATCGGCGCGCATCATAATCCGCGTGTAGATCGGCACCGTATTCTTCATGTACTTCCTGACCGCGTCCGTCGCGGCCAACATGCCCTGCCCTTGTTGGGCGGGAGCGGCGGGAGCCGGACCCGTCGGCGCAGCAGCGGGCGTGCCGTCCGGCTGTGGCGGGCCAACCGCCGGACCCGTCGGCTGCATCTGTACGCCGGGTTGCTGCGGCACGGCGGCAGGCGCGCCGTCCGGGGACGGCGGACCCACCGGCTGCGGCGAGACACCGGGTTGCGGCGTCTGTTGCTGGTCCCCGCCGAACCCGAGCAGTTCGCTCTGGTGCTTGATGAGTTCTTCGCCGTCCGCGCGATTCGCGGTTGTGTCGTCGGTGTCGCGCTTGTACTTGTCCGCGTCGCGCGCTTCACGCGCGTCCTCGCGTTCCGTCTTCGCACGCGTCGCCTTGACGCCCTCCATCATGCCGAAGCCCTGCATGAAGCCTTGGCCGAACGCACCGATCCCGTATTGGCCCATTACTCGACTCCCATCTGCCGCTGCACGTCGGCGGGGACGTGGTACTTCGCCACGATCTTGTCGAAGTGCTGCGTGCCGAGCTTCTGTACGACGTCGGCAGGAATGACGTACTCGCCGTCGGAGAGCTTCGCGTCGATCTCGTCGGAGATGCCGGTGCCCGGACCGGCCACCGGACCGGCCTTCGGGCCGCTGTACATCGTGTGCTTGCCGCCGATGCTCGCGCGCTTGACGCGCTCCGCGTTCTTGTCCACCTCGCCGCCGCCCGCGAACTTCATGGCGCTCGCGCCGGCTCCCGCCACCGCGCCCACCGCGCCCATCATGGCTCCGTAGCCCTGCATCGCGGTGCCGTAGCCTTGCAGCTTCAGCCCGTACTCGTTCCCGTACGCTTGGTTCGCCTGTCCGAGTCCCTGCTGTGCTTGGCCGTAGGCTCCGATGCCGCCCATGCGGGTGCTGTTCGCCATCCCCGTCTGTGCGAGTTGCCCGCCTTGGGCACCTTGGTTGGCGTTGAGCGCGATCCCGTACGCGGTGGAGGCGTTGCCGGCGAGGTTGCGGCCAAGCTGGGACGCGTCCATCTTCATCGCGTGGCCCATCGCCGTGGCCTGCTGGCGCGCGTTCGTCTGTGCCTGAGCCTTGGACAGCGCGCCCTGCGTGTTCATCTTGGCGAACGCATCCGTGAAGTTGCCCGACGCCGCGTTCCCTCCGGCGCGAGCAATGTCCCGCGCCGTGGACGCCTTGGCGATCCCAAGCTGGGACTCGACGTCCGCCGCCGCCTCTCGGCCCAGCCGCTCGCGCGTGCCCTCGGTGTCGAAGGCTTGCGCGTCCTCCACGATCCCCATTTCGAGGGGACGGAAGGTCTGCTTCTCGTAGTTGGCGTAGTCGGCGGCGCGGGCCTCGTTGGAGTCCGCGATGCGCGTCTGTTGTTCAAGGAAGGGCCGGATGAACTCGCGGTCCTCGCCGGCTTGTTCCTTGGCCCACGCGAACTGCTCGCGGGCAAGGCCGATCTGCTCCTGCGCGACGCGTTCGCTGGCTTGCGCGGACGCCAACAGACCCGGATTCGGGTCCGGTTGCTTCGGCTGGCTACAGCATCCCATCGGAACCTCCCAACGACTTCAGGTAGGCATCGAACCCTTCAGCATGGGTAATGGCTCTGATCTCCAGCCCACACCGTTCCGCCCACTCCGGTCCGCCCAAGATGAGCGCCGTCTGCTGGAGGACACAGACGTAACTGGAGCGGATGATAAAGGAAATCCGGCGGTCGTACAGATCGCCCACGGGCTTGGCTTCAAGCTCGTTCGCTACCCGCCAGTCGAGGATGGCGCTCGCCATGATCGGGTTGAACTCATGGAACCACCGTCTGTAGAAGGGGTCACGCGGGAGGTCGATCAGCGACATCCACATCCCTTCGTAGACCCCCTTCTTGTCGGGGGCCGGGTCTTTGTCGATGACGTCATCCCAAAAATGACAGATGCGCGTCCAGAGGACGAGGAAGGCCACCGCCTCTTCGTTGTTCATGCACAGGTCGCGTACGACCTTAAGGTAATGAGGTTCGGGAGTCATCGCATTGAAGACATGAGAACGAGAGAGAGATTGTCCATGCGGATCAGCGTCGATCCGGTTGCACCGTTGGCCTGCACCCACATGCGGACCTCGACCTGATTGTCGCCGCCCGTAGACTTGACGGCAAAGCGTCCCGTCACAGATACGTTGACGTCGCCGTTAGTATTGGCACTACCGCCGGACGACGCGAATGGAACCCATGTGTCGTTGCCGTAGTTGTAATACTCGATGCCGACGACGATGTTGCCGTTGTCGCTGAACGCCCGCCCCATTGCGGACGCCGTGGCGATGATGCACATCGGCTCGACGGCAAGGTCGGCGGCAGAAGCGCCCGGACTCGGAACGGTCGTGACGACAAGCACGCCGTCCTGACCGAAAAACTTGTTGGGGAACTTCGGGTAATACTTCGCGCCCATCGGCACGATGATTCCCGCTTCCGTTCCCCCGGCGAGCCTCCCGCCTTGAACGAGTGACGGGCGACCCGCGCCGTTGTTCGTCGCGCTCTCCACGCCGCCGACGAAGTTGGTGATCTCCTTGACCGGAAGGTTTTCCTTCCCGACGATCTCCCCGTTCATCTTGAAGTCGCCGGTTCCTTCGTCGTACTCAATACTCTTGCCACCATCGGCAGACGATCCGATGAACAGATACGACGTGCCGGACCCGCTGCCACGCTTGCCCAGCACGAAACCGCGACCGCTCGCCTTTTCGGTAGCACCACCGTTCCACGTCATGCCCGTAGACTTCAGCCAACCCGGCGACGTACCGTCAGGCGTCAAGGTGAGCGTGTTGAACGTGCCATCGACGGCGCTCAACGTGCCGCCGAAGACACCGTTCAGCGCGTTGATCGTGCCCGAGAAGCTGCCCGACGTCGCTTCGATGTGACCCTTCACGGTGACCTGCATGAACGTCGCCAGCCCGTTCTTGTCGATCATCCATCCGTGGCTACCATCCCAATTCGTTGATTGGATGGTCTGTTCGATCTTCGCAATCGTGATCTGGCCGTCGCCAATCTTTGCGGTCGTGACGGCAAGGTCGGCAATCTTGCCGACCTCCACCGCCAAGTCCTTGATCTTCGCAGTCGTGATCGCGGCATCCACGATGAACGCCGACTGGATGTACGTCCCGGCCTTGATGAGAACGCCACCGATGACTTGGTCCGACGTCTGTACGACGAACGGCACCTTCGCCGTGTTCAGTCCGCTGTTGGGGCCGACGATGGCGAACTGATCGGCGTTGACGTAGAACTTGCTCGACGTCGGCCCGCCGTAGATGCCGAAGCCGGAGACGCGCCCGCCGATGTCCAGACGCACCGCGTACTCGGCCGACAGACCGTTGATGCTGGAGATGTTCTGCTGGATCGCCGCCGTGTGACCGGAGACGGTAGTGGAGAGCGTGGTGACCTGCGACGCCAGCGCCGAGTCCGCGCTTGCCCGCGCCGTCTGTTCCGTGTTTACCCGTGCGTCGAGACGCCCTACCTCGGAGACGAACGACGCTTGCAGCGTGGTGATCGCTGCGGCAAGCGATTGGTCCGTGGTCGCCAGCGCGGAGAGTTGCGCGTTGATCGTGGCGAGGTTGCCCTCGTACTGCCCGCGCAGGTTCGTGATCTGTACAGCAAGGGCTTGGTCGGCGGTGATGCGCGCCGTCGATTCCTCGTAGACGCTCGCCACGGATGCGCCGGGACCGAAGCGGCCAATCGTGATGTAGTCGAGCGCGAACTCGTCGCCGGGATCATCGCCAAGCTGTAGCTCAATCGCCAGAATGTTGCTGGACAGCCAGTCGTCCGCGACCAGCGACGGCGCGGTCAGCGTGGACATGTCCCAATACAGCGTCTGTGCGTTCTCTCGGTTCAGGTCGCCAGCAACAGCGGGTGGCGCAATCGACGGATCGAGGATGTCAACGAAGTAGTCGTCGCTGAAGTCGTGCGCCGCCGTCTTGTAGCGAACGCGTCCCTTCCATCCGGTGCCCGCGAGACGCGTGACACGGATGACGACGACCATGTACTGCGCGCCGTTGATCTCTGGAGCGAAGTCCGCCGGCAGCGTGAGCGCGTCTGTTCCGGTGACGCCCGCCCAGCCCGACACCCACGGCGCAGCCACGCCACCCGCGAGCCACCCGTCCGCGTCGCCGTCGAAGTACCAGCTTTGGTACGGGTCGAGCGAGCCGGACACACCTGTCGTCAGCAGCGAGATTTCCTGCGACAGACGATCCGTCTCGTTCTGGAACATCGTCTCCGTGTGCGTGATTCGCTGATCCACGCTCCCCGGCATCGCGGCATTGCCATCAACAAGGTCGATGCGCTTGTTGAGGTCGATGTACAACTGCTCTTCCGTGATCTGTCCGGCCAGCAGGTCGAGGATGTACTGATTGTCGGGCAGCGTCTCCGCGAGCGTGCCGCTCACCGAGTTGAACGGACCGATGCCGCCGCACTCGTTGACGTGACGCGTCCAGTAGAACCATTGCCCGCCGCCGGGACCGACGACGTCGGAGTAGACGGTCGATTGCGTAGTGCCGACGACAGAGGCGACGCCGACGTTGTCCTGCTGCGCCCTCCATACCTCGGTGAACGCGTGACGTGCGCTGTACGGGTACGGCGGCGCGTCCCACGTCAGCATGACCATCGTGAAGATGCCTTCCGCCTCAACTCCGGTCGGCGGTGGCGGCGGCATACACGGGATCACCTCTCCGCCGGCTGCGGATGACGGCGGAGCGACTGCGGTTTTCGGCACGGTGATCGTGCCGTTGTTGTCTACGTTGATGAGTCCCTTTTCCTCAAGGTCCGCCATCGTGATCCAGCGTTCCTTGCCGTGCCCGCGCGTCTGTAGCGTCTCGCGCACGGCCGCAACGACGCCTCGCAGCGTCGGGTCGGCAATCTCCGTCCCCGGAACCTGCGGAATCTTGACGCGCGGGAGCTTACCCACCAGCGAACTCGTTCATGCCGTGCGCGACCATGATCGTGTAGATCGTCGCCGTGCCGGTGACGCCGAACTTCCAGAAGCGCGCCCGGAAACCGGACGGCAGACGGAATGGCTGGTCGTTCAGTACCTCCACCGTGTACTTCGCAGGACCGTCTTCATCGGACAGTACGTCGTCATGCCAGACGCGGAACGTAACGGGGTACGAATCCGCGAGGATGTGGGCCGCGCCGAAATTGGTCGGCAGAGGAATGTCGAAGACTTTGCTTCGCCACTCATAAGCCACCAGCCCGTCGCCTTCGTGCATCCGCCAGAGTTGACGGACATCGTCAACAACGTACAGACCGTCACGCCCGACGTCATTGTGAGTCGCAAGGTAATGCCCCTCCATCGTCCACAGCGCCGCGCCTGCCCCCGACAGGTCGAGGACGATGGTGCCCTTCGTTCCGTCTGTGCGCGTGAAGAAGCCGTAGTACCTGAAATCGTGCGCCGCCGAAACGAGCGACGACGGGTTGAACGCCTGCCATTGATCGCGGCTCATCAGTTGCTCTGTAAGCACCTTGATGCCGCTGCCGTCCGCGATGCACAGGCCATCCGGCGACGGGTACATCACGCCGCCGGCAACCTCCATGACGCCGCGCTTGGACAAACACGACTGCTCGACCGGCAGCTTGATCGGCGTCATCGCCGCCGGGTCCGCACCCGAGAGAATGACCGGCGTGCCCTTGGTGGCCGCAAGCAGGCTGTTGCCGAACGCGCCGATGCCGACGACGTTGTCCCCGAGCGCGACCATGTTGCGCGACGGCCACGCGTGCGGCATGTTGGGTTCGCTGAACCAGACCTCGTTGTTCTTGAACGCAGCCAGACCTCCGTTTCCCAACAGACACAGACCGATGAGGTCTTCGTGCGGCGGGTTCCAATCCTCGCTTGGCAACGCCTCGGCCAACTCGTCTGCATCGAGGCTGTCCGTGTAGTCCGTCTGTGCGATGGGAAGCTCCGCCACGAAGAGATACACCGCGCTGACCCCGGACGTGGCGCTGCGATACAGACGCTTGGTGGCAGAGCTTGGCAGGTTCCATCCTTCTCCCGAAGGAGGAAGCGGGATGCTGGTGAGGGTGACCTCCTGACCCGCGATGACCTCCACGATTTCGGACGACACCGACGGCGGGCCTTCCTCCCCGAGCGGCGTGACGAACGTCACCACGTAGTTGCGCGCTTCCTTCTCGCGCTTGTCCTCCGGCGTTGCCTTGCCGGACAGGTAGACCTGATCGACCCCGGTGACGTCGCCCCCGGTCGGCAACTCGTTACTGACCGTGCCCTTGATCGTGACGGCGGACAGCGTCGCCGTGCCGTCGGGGATCGTGACGAGGCCCGGACCGACGAGCGTGACGGTGATCGGCGGACCGCTGTCCGGTCCTTCGATGGGAACGTCTTCGATCTCGACGTCCGTCGGGTAGTGGATTTCCGTGGCGCTGATCCACGTTCCGTCGGCCGTGCAATTCAAGGCCGACGGCGTCTTGACGTTCTGCACGGTGACACGCACCGTCGATCCGATGTCGAACTGCGTCGCCAGATGCAGAAGGATTTGCCCCTTGAACGCGCTGATGCGGCCGAGGTCGCAAGTCAACGGAGCGGTGAAGTCGGCGTTGATGCTCGCGCGCACCGGGCGGTACTGGAATACACGCTTCGGCGTCACCCACTCCTTGACGTCGTAGGTGCCGTTGTACTGATTGATGTTGCAGCCAGAGATGGTCGCCTTCGACGGCTTGTCGGAAAGGAAGTCGCAGTCCTCGACCAGAGCGATCTGAGCGATGTGATCGTCAATTTTCGAGATCGTCTGTACGGCAAGCGACTTCGTGACCACGGATGTGGACGGCTTCTCCGGCGTGGTGACGGTGTAGGTGAGATGCGTGTCATCGAGCCACGTCGCGTCGTACAGACCGTTGAACTGTGCCGGCGTCGCCCCCGAGACGGCGATCTTGGTGGGTTCATCGCGGTCGAAGTCGGTCGGCTCCGTGAGCGTAACCTTGGCGGTGGTCGAGCCTTGCGCTTCGATGGACACGATGTCCACCGGCCGCGCCGTCTCCACCGTGTCCTGCGGGGGCACCGCCCCTGCCGCTACGTGCGGTGCAGGCGCGGGCGCGGGCACGCCAAGACGGAACGATCCGGCCGGGTAGTTGGTCCCGCCCGTGATAGCGAGCGGCGCGTAGGTGTACTTGGGCCACGGCGGGTCGCCGGTCCAGTAGGTGCGTTCCGTGTTCTCGTCCGGCACCGGCCCGCGCACGACGTCCACATCGGTCAGCCAATGGAACCAATACGAGTCCTCGCTCTCGATGTTCTGGCCCCATCTGTAGACGGAGAGAATGTCGCCGGTCTTCGGCAACGTCATGACGAACTTCGGCGGACGCCATGAACGCAGCGTTCCGTTGACGAGGCGCGTGTCCCTCGCGGTGGTCGCCTTGTTCTCGGGGATCATGCGTTGATCCGCCGCCGGTTGCAGCCCGTCGAACGCGATGATCTTGAGCAGCATTACTTCGCCTCCTTCGGCGGCAGCTTCAGCGCACCTTCAAGCCGACCGATGCGCGATTCGTGGTCCGTCATCGCCTCACGGATTTGCTTGATCCGATCAGCGTTCTCCGAGGCGATGTAGAGCGCGAGCGAGAACACGGCGGTGCCGAGCAACGTGCCAATGGCGATGAACGCGATCCACGCGCCTCGCGCCTTGTTGAGTGCTGCCTGCATCTGTGCGAGTGTTTCGCCCATGTCAGAAGTTGTTGTCGCTGTACTCCCATCCCACGCCCATGACATCGCCCGCAACGGTGCCGGACGGGTTGAACCACGACAGCACGAACCAGTCCAGCGACGACAGCATCTGTGCGCCCGTGCCGCTGCCGTTCGTGTTGCGCGTGATGTTTCTCGCTTGGTTGCTCGCCGCTGCCGGATTGAACGTCGTCAGCGTGTAGCTGGACAACGTGCGCTTCGGTGAGAGGAAATTGACCGGGTAGTAACCGGGACCGACGACGCCGCCGACAAAGCACGGCAACGGGTAGAAGTAGCTGCCGTTCTGCGACGGCGTCGTGCCGTACGGGAACGACGTCTCGTAGTACCGTTTGCAGCGCAGTAGTTCGATGACGAACGGCTCATGAGCGAACGGCAACAGCACGCGCAGCGTCGGCTCATCGAACACCGAGCGCGAAATCCATGTGTCTTGAATGTAGATGGAATCATCTGAGCTTGCGGTGCCGGTCGGCGTGTACTGGATGACGATCCCGAACTCCGTCATCGTTGACGAGACGGCGAACTGATTTGAGTACGTCGTGTAGTCCGTCGTCGGCGTGATGTTCCAGTCGAGCAACGTCGATTCGCCCGTGTAGGTATCCAGCACATTCTGATCGGTGCCGGTGCCGCACTTCACCAACACGCGCACCGCGCCGCCCGAGTAGTTCGCGCCCTTTTTGAGTCGGACACAGATGGACAACATCATCGAGTTCTGCGAATACGCCTCGGCGACAAGCGACTCAACCGACTGGCCGATTTGTAGCGAACCAAGTCCGGTGTTGCCGTTGGGGCGCTGCAACTTCAGCGCCCACTTGCCGCCGCCGTACTCATCGAACCCCGCGCCGACCACAGACACGCGCGACACCGCCCACGAACCCGTGCCGGTCAACACACGCGCCCACCAAGCATCCGCCGTGCGAACACGCGTCGTGCCCGATCCCGTGAACGACGTGCCCTTCTGCCAGATCAAAAAGCCCGCGTTGATGAGCGGATTCGATGTGCGCCAGAGGGAAGCGACGTCCGTGTAGGCTTTCGGTACCGCATTGAACAAACCGGCGGTCGTCGGCTCCAACACCGTGAGGACGCCGAGCATGTCGTCGCCGTTTACGTTGACCGGCGTGTACCCGATGTTGGGTTGCTTCTCGGCATCCAACTCCTGCAACGCAGCTTGCACGTTCGTGGCTGCAATACCGCCAGCGGGCGTGACCGTGACACCCGAGGCCGCGAGTGCGGGAACCGACGCATCGACGTACGCCTTCGTGGCCGCGTGCAGCGGCACCGTGGGAGCGCCCGCGAGCGTGAGCGCACCAGTCAACGTGCCCCCGGCGAGCGCCAGCTTCTCGGTGTCCAACTCCGCGAGCGCGGCCTGCACGTTCGTCGCAGCGATGGCTCCGGTCGGCGCAACAGACACGGAGGTGGCGACGTGCGACGTGCCGGCGGCGTTGTGCGCCGTGATCGCTGCGGCGGCTGCGGCCTCCGAGGACTGCTTCGTGGCCGGGTGCAGCGCCAGCGTGGGATCGCTGTGCAGCACGATGAAGCCCGTCATCGTCCCGCCCGACTTGGCGAGCTTGCGTTCCTCCAGCGACAGGAAGTTCTCGTCCACCTGCTGGTTGGACAGGTTCGTGCCAATCACGGACGAGCCATCCAGCCCGACCGGCGGGATAGCCGTGACGCGCAGCTTCAGGATCGACATCGCTACTCCGTCTTGTGCTTGGCCTCCAGAGCGATGAGCTTGTCCGTCAGTACACCGACCTGACGGTTGGCCGTGTCTCTCTGGACGGTGAGTTCAGCGACGACGTTGAGCGCCGTCTCGCGTTGGCCTGTCACGACTTGGATGCAGTTTTCCAAGAACGCGATGCGCGCCTTCAGGACTTGCGGATCGTCGCTGTTCATCCGACTGTCACCGTCCACGTCACCGTCATGCTGTCGGACGCGCCCTTGTTGACCACCGAGAAGACCGTGCGGCAGAGCAAGACACCCGCGCTCGCCGCGTTGAAGATGCCAGCTTCCGTCAGCGCGCCCGTGCCGGTGCCGGCGGGGAACGTCGCGGAGTAGGAAGCGATGTTGCCGGTCGTGCTGGACGAGGTGAGCGCGACACGCGCGGCTTCCGCGCCGAGCGTGGTGTCCGCGACGTCCGCCGCCGTGGCGCTGGTGCCGACGCCCATGTGCGACATGGCCGTGGGCGTGGCCGTCATGCGGGCAGCGATGAAGTTCTTGCCGACCGTGACGACCAGATTCTTGAGCAGCCGGTTTGCCCGGATGCGGCCATTCTTGTCGCGGACCACGATCCGCAGCTTTCCCGTCACCGGAACCATCTCGTTCGGTTGCATGACCTGCTCCTTATGTGAACGTCGCCAAGGTGCCGGAGACGTAGTCCTGCGCGAAGTAGTTGTTCGCATACCCCTGACCGACGATGGTCCCCGCCGAGGCAAGCGCAACCGTGTCGGCGGCTCGCTTCCCGAACGACAAAGCACGTCCGTCTGTAAGCGTAACCGATTCGATGTGCGGCTTGGTGAGCGTCTTCATCCGGGCGTCGCTCATCGTCACCGAGTCGGAAAGCTGGATGAGATCGTTCGTGATCGTGCTGAAGATGTCCGTGGCGAAGACCACGTCCGAGAACGTCCGCCGGAAGGCCACGGAGACAGACGAGGCGTCGGTGACCGTCGGCCCGTCCGCCAGCCCCTTGCCCAAGACGCGGTGCTGTACGTCGGCGGTGAACAGGTTGTCGGCCAGCGCCTTGCCCCAGCCTCCGAGCTTCTGGTCGGCCACAGACACGGGCGTCGTCAGGAGCTTGGTCGTGGCGATTGCCATCTGCTCCACCATGACCGCGACGTCGCTGAAGGTGCGCCGGTAGGCGACCACCCTCGACATGGCATCTGTGGCGCTCGCCGTCTCGCTGGGCCGGGGAATGAGGGCGGCGGACGTGTGATCGGCTATCGGGACCGGGTCGCCTCTCTGGATCGCCACGGCGCGGGCCATGAGTTCTGC
>Ga0247777_1000272_pt1 | contig 13796 bp, 14 predicted proteins | sample UWRJL154409C5_FD_179937 | JGI IMG/M metagenome (GOLD analysis project Ga0247777, IMG submission 179937) | Plant litter microbial communities from Arlington Agricultural Research Station in Wisconsin, United States - UWRJ-L154-409C-5 | ecosystem: Environmental > Terrestrial > Plant litter >...
CAGGGAGCACACGGCGAAGCCCGCAAGTCCCTTGATCGATCTCCGCAGAGTCGCACGTCTTTATGCCTCAACCTGCTGGGTTCGACGCTCTCCAACTGCGGCAACTCGAGCCGCAACATCCCCCCCCCCGCCCCCAGGCCCCCTTGGACAGCTTGGCCACTGGCCAATGGGAGGCACTACTGCCCATGTCTTGGCACATGTAACTGCTCTGGTTCCAGCGAGGAGAAGCTTCGGAGCTTGGAGCCGCTCTGAGGCCCTGCCCACCCCGGCCGAAACCACGGTCGAGGCCTATTAGGGCAAGACGGTAGCGAGCACGTCCCGGGCACCAATGGCACGGCTACCGTGACACCTAGGTGACAGTTGGCTCGTCGACGCCGACCATGTCGTCCTCCCTACAGAGTACGAGACCGCATCCCAAGACGAGGTGTCCGGGAGAGCGGCACCGTTGCGCCCCACAAGCCCTCCCCGCTTCACATCGTGAGACGGTTCTCTCGCAAGACGCGCCGCGTCGATCAAGTCTGGGACTTCATCCCATCCTCGCCAACAGGAGCAAGTGGTCCTGGAGCCGTGGTGGGCCTCGAGGGGATCTCCATGTCGTCTCAACTTGCCAAGCCGCTGCTGGTGGCCCACCTCGCGGTCGATATATAGATGGCGAAACCTTCTCACGCCCGTCTTGAGTCCATTCGAGCAGATTTGTAGCTTCTCCTTGTCTCACGATCCTTCTCCCTGTCTCATTTGCCAACCCTTCTCTTCTTCTTTCAGGGCAGCTGCCGGACAGCGAAGTACATATTCACCATGCATACCCCGTCTCTCGTTCGAATCATCGTCTCTGGCCTGGTCGCCACCTCGGCTGTAGCTAGCTTCGAGGTCGCCGGCACCGGAGCCGTCGCCCGCCGCGTCGGCACCTTCATCGCACTCGCCGGCCCCGTCCTTGCCGCCCCGACCGTCAAAGAGGTCACCGTCGAGGCTCGCGAACCCCATCAGTACGTTCTCGGCTATGGCCCCTGTATCCCGTGCTGCTTCCTTCTGATGCCAGACAGTCAAGGCAAAGGGGGCAAGGGGAAAAAGGGCAAGGGGAAGAAGAAGAACAAGCGGGATGAGGAGTCTGCCCTCGTGACCAGGGAGCCCGAACCCGCGCCCGAGCCTGCACCTCACCAGTACGGGCGAACACTGTCCTCTTGATCAAGTGCCACATTGCTAACCTTCATCTAGCCAAGGCAAGGGGAAGGGGAAGGGGAAGGGGAAGGGGAAGAAGAAAAACAAGCGAGACATGGAGGATGGAGAGCTTGAGGAGGAGGCCATTGTAGCCCGGAACCCTCACCAGTACGTTTGACTCATCACCTTGGTATTACCCGCGTGGCTAACTCTCGTATAGCCAGGGTAAGGGTAAGGGCAAGGGCAAAGGCGGCAAGCGTAACAAGCGCGAGTCCGACCACGTTGAAGAGGATGACGAAATTATCGTCGCTCGGGATCCCCACCAGTATGAAATATTCTTTCTGGCCTCTGGAAGAATCAGGTACTGACGCAAACCTAGCCAAGGCAAGGGAAAGAAAGGCAAGGGCAAGAAGGGCAACTAAGGGGCTAATCTAAGCTTCCAACGTCGACTAGCTGATTCAGGGCGACTCCAACTGCGTTATTGATCAGCACAACTCGGGCGATGTCGCATCGCAGCGTCCATGACGAAGAGACTAACCTGCCTCCCCGCTTTTTGCGATCCGCCTACTATTTTTCTTTTTTCCCGCCGTTGCCAGATGACGGAGTGACAGCGAGACGTCGCTTTGTATATAGCCTTTGACCCTGACAGTCCCCGTGTCTACCTACGTACCTACCTCCGAGGTTCGCTCTATCTTAAAACTATGAAAGGAAGATAAGATTCACGCTAGGTACGGAGTACTGTCAGATATTTGACGACTGACCGCGCAATATGACGAGGGCAAGGCTGAGGCTGGTATTCGAGATGTCTGGGTTGCTACTGGTAACTTGAAGTCGGGGGCAGGTAGGACGACCTCTCTCTGTACCTGTGGTAGCAGGCGTACCGTGGATCGAGATCCACGAGGCGGGTTGCGGCACATAACTGTGCCTTTCCCGTCTGGATTGGCGAAAGCCTTCACTCGGTTTACACAATAATTCCAACCGGCGGGGAAACGGGCATGCTCTACTCGGACTGTACCGTCTGTTCCGGCCCACTTCGTCTGGGCCGATACGGTAGTTTGTGCTGGGCCACGGGCCCGAATCCCGGCTGGTTCGGCATCGGGATTAACGAGAGACGACGCCAGCCACATCGGGCCGGATCTGTCGAGCGGGATGGCCCAGCCAGGAACCCTATTTGCCGCCGACCGCGCTGGGCGCCCAGAGCCCCGTCCGCCCCCAACGCGATTCATTTTACCCAGAACCTGCAGTACTAGTATTCCGCTGCCCAGAGCCGCCGTTGGTCGCTGGTCGGTTTTCGGTTGTCACTTATCACCGCAGGCACCTGCATCCCCGACCTCCTAGTACAGTACCTAAGTTACCAGGCAGCCAGGGTACTTCAGCCTGGCAACTTGACTCACCGACTTCCTGACAGCCCGGTTTGCCGCGTGGGGTCCACCTCGATATATGGATGGAAGCCAAGCCGGGCTGTACAAAGTACCTTACAGTACTTGCAGCGTGGGGAGAACTGTACTAAGGGAAATCACGGAGTACGAAGTACTCTATCCTTCTAGGTTCTACGAGTGCTCGTGGTATTCGCCCATGCGTGCGTCCATTTCTGGGCGGAGCGGAGCGAGCGGAGCAGGCGAGGCACGTTAGGGGGGGGTCTCGGGGTAGGTTAGCTTCGTGGGTTGGTGCCTCCCGCTTGTGCCCCCCCGCTCCCCCCCCCCCACCGCTCCAGACCCCTGTCCGGCGCTCGTGCGTCGACGGCCTGGGACCCCTGTCAGGCCGCTCGGCTGTCTGGGCGACCCACTCTGGGAGGCGTGGTCGTGGTCCGTGTGCCGCAGTCAGCGTCGTCTGTCCTCTCCCTCCGGTCCCCCCATAAACAACTTGGAACTGGACTGCCACCCCGACGAGCGCACCATCGCGACAACCGCGCCAAGCTCTTCATCGACCCGCCGCCGACCGCGCATCGCCGTCGCCGCCCCCCTCGTCGCTTCATCCGTCTTCGGGCTCGCCCCGACTCTTGTTCCCGTTGCCGCTCCACGGTCTTGTCGTGCCTCGTCTCGGAAGAGGAGGGACGTCGTAGCTCGTGCGGGCTGTGATCCGAATCGTGGGTGCGTTTGGAAATTTCAGCTCCGGCCGCCCGCACCCGACAAAACTCTTCAACACCACCCTTCCCATCGCCAACTTGTCGGTTTCCGGTCGAAAATCTTTGTCGCTGTCAATATGTCCATGTATCCCGCCCACCGTGGCATGGGCGCCGTGCCTCCGGGCAATGGTGGCAATCGCCTCAACGACCTCCTGGACCAGATCCGCGCCGAGTTCGAAACGCAGTTGCGCGCCACCGAAAACTACGAGCACCAAAGTAAGCTGCCGCGACGCAATGCAACCCTTATCCCCCCGTCTTGCGCGACAGTCTCTGCCGCAATGGGCAATCGCTAACACGCAACCAGTTCAGCAGCAGGTCAACGAGATGCAGCTGGTCCGCGAGAAGGTTTACTCGATGGAGCAGCAGCACATGGCTCTGAAGCAGAAGTGCGCGCAACTCTTCCTCGTCACCCCTCTGCGTCGCTAACGTACGCCCTGCCCTGCAGATACGAAGACGAGATCGCTCACCTCCGCCGTCAGCTCGAGGGACGCGGGGGAGCTCCTCCCCAGGGCCCCATAGGCGGTCCGCCGCAGCATCCCGGCCCTCCGCAGCCTCCCTCCATCGGTGTAACGAGCAACGTGTTCAGCGCCATCATGAGCGGACAGGCCGGGCAGGGCGGTGGTCTGGCTCCTCCGCCTCCGCCCCCCCCTCAAGAACAGCAGCCGCCCCAGCACCCCATGGCCCAACCGCCCCCGGGGCTGCAGGGGCCGCCGCCGCCTCCCCCGCCGCCGTCGCAGCAACCCCCCTTCCAGCAGTATCCCCCGGGCCCCGTGGGCGGTCTCCCCCCGCAGCCTCCGCAGACCACGGCGTCGCCCGGTCCTCGCCGAGGCGGGCTCGGCAGGCCGCCTGCGGGCGGTCCGGCCACCCCTCAGATCAACACGCCGATGCCGTATCCCGGCCCGGGCCAGTCACCGCAAGTGCCGCCGCACCCCACTCCAGACCATGCTCGCATGCAGATGGCGCCCGTGGGCCATCCCAGCAACGCCCTCGGCGACTTGGACGTGGAACGACTGCCTCCCAACTCGAAGAAGACGCGGGACGACTGGTTTGTTATTTTCAACCAGTCGGTTCCGCGCGCTCTTGACGTCGACCTTGTTCACACGCTCCCTCACGAGAGCGTCGTGTGCTGCGTTCGTTTCAGCCAGGACGGCAAGTACGTTGCCACGGGTTGCAACCGGTCCGCCCAAATCTACGATGTCCGAACCGGCGACAAGCTCTGCGTTCTGCAGGACGAAACTGTCGACGTCGCTGGCGACCTGTACATCCGGAGCGTCTGCTTCAGCCCGGATGGCAAGTACCTCGCCACCGGCGCCGAGGACAAGCTCATTCGGGTGGGTTTCCTTCCTCCCATCCCCGCGTCGTAGATGCCGCTAACTGTATGGTAGGTCTGGGATATCGCGTCACGGACGATTCGGAACACCTTCTCGGGCCACGAGCAGGACATCTACTCGCTCGACTTCGCTCGGGACGGACGCACCATCGCGTCGGGCAGTGGAGACCGTACCGTCCGTCTCTGGGATATCGAAAGCGGCCAGAACCTGTTGACCCTCACCATCGAAGATGGCGTCACCACGGTTGCTATCTCTCCTGATACCAAGTACGTCGCGGCCGGCTCTCTGGACAAGAGCGTGCGCGTCTGGGAGATTGCGCACGGCTACCTCGCCGAGCGTCTGGAAGGGCCCGACGGCCACAAGGACAGCGTGTACAGTGTTGCATTCTCCCCCAGCGGCAAGGAGCTTGTCAGCGGCAGTTTGGATCGGACGATCAAGATGTGGGAGTTGTCGGCTGCCCGCGGTATTCCCAACCAGGGCCCCAAGGGTGGAAGATGCATCAAGACGTTCGAGGGCCATAGAGTAAGTCGGCCGCCCATCAAGACCGGCCTCTGGTTTCTTTGGTTGTTTTTTTTGCTGACAATATGGCGTTGCAGGATTTCGTCCTCTCCGTCGCCCTCACCCCCGATGCGGAATGGGTTATGTCGGGCTCCAAGGACCGGGGTGTGCAGTTCTGGGATCCCCGGACTGGCCACACGCAGTTGATGCTTCAGGGTCACAAGAACTCGGTCATCTCGGTGGCGCCCAGCCCGATCGGTGGCTACTTCGCGACGGGTTCGGGCGACATGCGCGCTCGCATCTGGTCCTACCAGCGCCTCCACTCGTGAGAAGACTGGTCTTCACAAGCCTGGTAGACCGTCGAGGATCTTGCGGGGTTTTCCGAGGAACCACTGCCCGGCTCGCAAGGCGGAAAAGTTGGTGGTCTCCCAGCAAAGGGCTGTGCTTGTTTTACGAGAATGACGGGGTTGGGTTCTGGCTTTCTTATCCTCAGCTCGTACTCGGTGAGGGGCAGGGACAGACCGGCGTTTGGAAGAACGCAGAGTGGCGGCTTCTGGATGATACGTGGTTGGTCAGACCTATCACGTATGAGCTGTATTGTTATTGTTGCTCTTTAATGAACATGCGTTGCTTAGCAGGATGGCTCCGTCTCGTTGTCCGGTGCCGTTGCTTCGCAGGATGCCTTCCGTCTCGTTGTCCGATTCGTGGGCATGTGCTGCGCGGGAAGTGTCGTGACCGGGCATCATATGAGGGAGCTAAACAGGTCATCGAACTCGTCCCCCTGTTTCTTCCGTTTTTTCTTTGCCTTCTCTCTGGAGCGAAGGACCGGGGCCGTGTCCCGTGCCTGGTTACTACTTCCCCGTGTCTCCGAGTCGACGCCCTCGACATGCCCGGCCAGGCCAATGCTTTCCCTCGACACAGCAACCCCGAGGTCCTCGGCCGCAGCCATACCCGCGGCCGCCTCCTGGCCTTTGTCCGCCACCTCTGGTATGCGCAAGGCAGGTGACGCGGCGGCCCCGTCCTCCTCCCCGAGAAGGAGCCTCACCACGACGTGCACATCGGCGAGCACCCCCAGCAGCAGCAAGCCCAGCGGCGCGAACTGGTTGTCCGCAGCCAGCTGCGAGAAGGCCCTGCGAGTCCCGTCAGCAACCCCCCTTGCCCGCAACGCAGGGAAGGCGGTTGTCACCACCCGAGTCGAACGAACAGGTACGCCCGCGGCATGCACTCGGCGCGCATCCAGGTCGCGCGCGCCTCGACACCCGCCGGCGCCGCGAGGTTCCCGGATCTTGGCCGCCGCCGCCCCGGCCGCGGCCCGTCGGCGTCGGGCGCCGCCGTCTTCGCACGGTTCCTGGCCAGTGGCGGCTTGGGGGTCGGCTGCCCGGCGAGGAGCGCCGCGTCGGCCAGCTTGGCTGTGTTGCGCCGCAGTATGTCGAACGGGGCCCACCACTTGCTCACCCGGTGCTGGTTCTTGTGCCGGTGGGCCACGCCCTGGAGGATTTGCAACGCGGCGCGGAGCTTGACAACGGCCGTTTGGAGGTCCTCGGGCGAGGGGCCGGCCTGGGGGGGGCCATGATGGTGTTGGTCCCCTGCGTCTAGGTCTGGATGGTTCCTTTGTGACGGGTCCGTAAACTCCCAGCCGAATTCTATAAGGGCCGGCTCCCCTAGACTGGGCACCGAACGGCCCGGCTGCAAGCAAGTCGAAAGTCGAATGGAAAAGGGGGGGAGGTGTGGGTATCAGATTGGTTAGTCAAGCTTGCATGCGATCGCGGAGGTGGGGTTAAAAATGAAATTTCCTGGCCGCGGCGAAAAGTCACAAGGAATAATTAGGGAGTACGGCCCACGGGAACCACAAAATGAAAGAGAAGATACTCATCTCTCTAGCATTCCCTTGTTGGTAACGCCTTCCACGCCCCCCAAGATGGCCTTCCACACGCAGGCGAATCTTACCATTCTCCTCGTTGGCAACGGCGGGCGAGAACATGCCTTGGCTTGGAAGCTCAGCCAGTCCCCGCGTGTCGAGAGAATCATTGTCGTCCCCGGAAATGCAGGCACGGCCTCTTGTCCGAAGGTGACGAACAACGCGGTCGTCTCTGCCGACGACTTCCCGGGGCTCGTGGCGCTTGCTCGAGACGAAAAGGTCAATCTGGTGGTCCCAGGCCCCGAAGCACCCCTCGTCGACGGCATCGAAGGTTTCTTTCGCAATGTGGGCATCCCCTGCTTTGGCCCTTCCCGGGAGGCCGCCACGCTCGAGGGCAGTAAGACCTTCTCCAAGGATTTCATGAGGCGCCACAACATCCCCACGGCTGCCTACGAAAACTTCCACAACTACGAGGCCGCCTCACGCTATGTCGACGGCGTTGGGCATGACGTCGTCATCAAGGCCACGGGGCTCGCGGCGGGCAAGGGCGTCATCATCCCGCAGTCCAAGGACGAGGCGCAGCAGGCCCTGCGCGAGATGATGCTGGACAAGCAGTTCGGGTCCGCCGGGGACGAGGTCGTCATCGAGGAGTTTCTGCAGGGCGACGAGCTGAGCATCCTGTCCTTCTGCGACGGCTACTCGATTCGCTCCCTGCCACCCGCCCAGGACCACAAGCGCATCTTCGATGGTGACCAGGGACCCAACACGGGCGGCATGGGCTGCTACGCGCCGACCAAGGTGGCCACGCCCGAGCTGATCGCGCGCATCGAGAAGGAGATCCTGGAGCCGACGATGGCGGGCATGCGCGAGGACTGGGCCCCGTTCCGGGGCCTGCTTTTCACGGGCTTGATGATCACCAGCGACGGGCCAAAGGTGCTTGAGTACAACGTCCGCTTTGGAGACCCCGAGACACAAACATTGCTGCCACTGCTGTCCGCCGATACGGATTTGGCCGAAATTATGCTCTCTTGCGCGACGGGCCGCCTCGACAAGGTGAAGATCAAGGTGGAGCCCAAGTTCAGCGCGACGGTGGTGGTCGCAGCAGGTGGGTATCCCGGCTCCTATGCCAAGGGAACGCCGATGAAAGTCGGCTCCCCGCCAGAAGGGTCCGATATCACCATCTTCCATGCCGGCACAAAGGGGCCCGGAGATTCACTTCAAACCTCAGGGGGGCGTGTCATCGCGGCGAACGCTATCGCAGACACCTTGGAGGCAGCAGTGGAAAAGGCGTACCAGCAGGGCGTGCCACTCATCGAGTTCGAGGGCATGTTTTACCGCAAGGATATCGCGCACCGGGCCTTCCGGGATGAAGCCGCCGCGGAGACTGCGCCGGAGTCATTATCCTACGCAGAAGCCGGCGTCAGTATCGAGGCGGGCAACGAGCTAGTCCAGCGAATCAAGAAGGCAGTGGCCTCGACGGCCATCCGGGGCGCAAGCGCCGAGATTGGGGGGTTCGGCGGCGAGGTGGATCTCTCTAAAGCCGGTTACCACGGCGGACCCATCATCGTGGGTGCCATCGACGGCGTCGGCACCAAACTCAAGATCGCGCTGGCGCTAAATAAGCACGACACGGTGGGCATCGACCTGGTGGCAATGAACGTCAACGACCTGATCGTGCAGGGCGCCGAGCCCAAAATGTTCCTCGACTACTTTGGCTGCAGCCAGCTCGATCAGAACGTGGCGGCGGCCTTCGTCGAGGGCGTGGCCGCCGGGTGTCGAGAAGCCGGGTGCGCCCTCGTCGGCGGCGAGACGGCCGAGATGCCGGGCATGTACCAGGGGCCCGAGTACGACGCGGCGGGCGCGGCCGTGGGTGTCATGCTCGCGGACCAGCGGCTGCCGCGCATCGACGAGATGGCCGAGGGCGACGTGCTGCTTGGCCTGGCGTCGAGTGGCGTCCACTCCAACGGCTTCTCGCTGGTGCGGCGCATCGTCGAGCGCGCCGGCCTCGCATACTCGGACCCCACGCCCTGGGCCGCGGACGGCGGCGGCGGCGGCGGCGGGCCGTCACTTGGCGAGAGCCTCCTGACGCCGACACGCATCTACGTGCGCTCGCTGCTGGGCGTGCTCGCCGATGTCAAGGGCCTCGCGCACATAACGGGCGGCGGGCTGACGGAGAACGTGCCGCGCATGTTGCCGGCCCGGCTGGCGGCCGAGGTGGACGCGGCGGCGTGGGTGGTGCCGCCCGTGTTCGCGTGGCTGCGCCGGACGGGCAACGTGGCGCCGGCCGAGATGGCGCGGACCTTCAACAACGGCATCGGCATGGTGGTCGCCGTTGGCGGCGGCGAGGACAACGTGCAGAGGGTTGCGGCGGCGCTGGAGGCGGCGGGCGAGCGCGTCTACCGCATCGGCCGGCTGGTGGCGCGGCCTGAGGGTGGCGAGGGCTGTGTTTTGAGGAACCTGGAGAGCTGGGCATGAGGAATGATCATGTATAGCGTGGTGGCTTGGATTTTGGTGGTATTGAACATAGTCACGGACTTGCTGAGGTGAGCCTTGCCATGGGTTCCGAAGTACATACAGTACAGTATGTCCGGAGTACCGTGCCCCTATTCGAAGATCAACTCGTCGTTGGTCTCTGTCGCTCTATGGCCCCAATGACGAGTATTTACTTGCCCAGTCGGAGCACATCCGGGGATAGACCAATCAGGGACGGAATTACAGGAAAAGAAACGGCTGGACCGCGGGAGGCGATTGCAGCTGTTTTCTGCAGACGCAAGCGGAGTGCATAAGCCCCAAGATAGCCTGCAGCGAAGGTGCTCACATGGCACGACCAAGATCCATCGTCCCTGCTCTATCGACTCGGCAAGGTGAGACCTCGGCGCTTGGAGAATGGGCTCGGCGTGGGCCACGGGGTCTGAAGAAAATCAACTTGCCATGGGCCCTGGGGTTTACTCCGTATTGCAGTACGGAGTGTGGAGAAGAGGAAGTTCTTCTCTTGCGAGGCAGGCTCGGCTTACTCCATCCGGAGTGGAGAGTTCCTTCTTGTTGTTCAGGGGGTGTGCTGTGTATGGCGGACGAAGTAGGGAAGTTGCGCCCGCCCCACCACACCAACCTCAACCAATTGCCCAATGACGACAGGGGCGGCGATAAGCCCTTAGCAAGTGTCGTGCGTCAGAGGGCGTCCCAAGATACGGAGCCAATGGACAATGGATGTCAAGGGCCTCTTGAGCTTCCAAGGCTGGACGGAACTCGAACATGCCAACGCCGTAGGAAGGCTGTGGCTGCTGGAGATCAACCCAGCTGTAGCTGTGGCTTCCCCTCCAGCGCCTGTAACCCGACCGTTGTTGCCATACCTTATCTACTGTGTACCCATTTACTGTACTTCCCTTTGCACCACCAGAAGCCATTGACCAAGGAGATCCTCCCGTGCCTCGGTACCTACCAACTTACCTGTCTACCTTGGTACCCTTGCTCCCCTAATCCTGTTGGTCTACGAAGGATCTCCCTACCGCGGTGAGGAGCCGTCTTCGGGGCGCTCCCCCTTGATGTCACACCGACGAGAGATCAGCTTGCGAGATCGTCATACTCCCTGGGCCTCTGGAGCGCCTTCGGCGAACCTTCGGTAGGATCCGATGGCTTCGAGAAACACCAACACAGCTTGGGATGACTACGGCCGCGGCCTCTCGCCCCATCGCGTCGGCAGCGTCTCGTCGGCCGCCGGGGCGAGTGTCACCTTCATCGAGGACGAATCCCGGGAGTCCCTTCTCGAGAGGGGCAATCACGACCACGATCACGATGAGGAATGGCCGCGCTTGCGACGTAGGAGGCAAGACCAAGCAAACCCCCCGACTTCCGCTCGGAGGTCTAGTACACGCACCGGCTCTGACATCGCGCCGCAGGTCGTCCATCACGAACCGGCTGACGGCCCTGACCGACATGGGCGGCGTCAACAGCCTACGGTCCTTCACTCGAAGCTTCCAGCGGGCCGCCGGCTTCGTCGAGGTCATCCCCCAGCGCCCCGCCCTCGTCTTCGCCGCCGACCAAGCGCCCATCGGCGCTCCGCCCGAGGCCATCCAGTATGGCCGCAGCGACATCCCCGCCGCGCCTCCCGGCCCCCGAACCTCCCTGCTCCGGCAGCACCTCGAGGCCTCGCCGCCGTCATGGGGCGGTGACGAGCCCGGCAGTCCAGCTCGACAGGAGGCCGGTAGCAGGGCCGCGTCGCCGCACGGTCGGCCGCCCGGCGGCGGCGGCGGGGAGCTCAAGAGCCCCGACGAGGAGCTGGCACGGGCGTTAGGCATCGCTGTAGGCAGCGTGGCGACGCGGTCATCGTCCATCTTCGCGGTCCCGCCGTACCTGGCCACGCCGCCGCTGTTCGGGAGTTACGGCTCATTCCGCACGGGCTACGGCACCGTGGCCAGCGGCGGTGGGGCGCCCGACGGGACGGTCAGCCCGCCAACGGCGGCCGGTGCCGAGGCGCTGTGGCGGCGGCAGCAGGAGTCGGGCGGCAACGTGCCCGACGACGAGCTGGAGCCCATCCTCGTCAAGGAGATCGAGGAGGACGGCAAGTTCATATTGACGGTCGAGGGCCAGTCGACGCTGCCGCAGACCATCTTCAACTCGATCAAGTAAGTTCCGTGCTTCGGTGTACCCTAGCGTTCAACGCAAGCAGGTGGTAGGGAAGACGCTAGAACTGACCGACTCGTGCTTCCCCAGCGTCCTGATAGGGGTGGGACTGTTGAGTCTGCCTATGGGCATCAAGTACGCCGGCTGGCTCTGCGGCATGACTGTGCTCTTTCTCTCGGCGGCGGTCACGGCTTACACGGCGAGGCTGCTGGCTCGCTGCATGGACCTGGATCCCATGGTCATCACCTTCTCCGATTTGGCCTACATCTCGTTCGGCCCCAGGGCTCGCTTCGCTACTAGTATTCTTTTCACCCTCGAGCTCATGGCGGCCTGTGTCGCTCTGATTGTGCTCTTCGCCGACTCGCTCGGCCTGCTCTTCCCAGGTCTCTTGACGGTCCTCGAATGGAAGATCTTGTGCACCGTCCTCTTGATCCCCCTCAACTTCCTACCACTGCGCTTCCTAAGCTTCACGAGTGTTATCGGCATCTTGTCGTGTTTTTCGAGTAGGTCAGACCCGTGTGGGTTCCTGCCGTCTCTCGCCGTCCTGCTGACGACGAATTGGGCAGTTGTCAGCATCGTCGTCCTCGACGGACTCATCAAGACGACGACTCCGGGGTCCCTGATCCAGCCGGCAGCAACGTACCTCTTCCCCGCGAACTGGCTGACGTTGCCGCTGTCTTTTGGCCTCTTGATGTCGCCCTGGGGCGGGCATAGTGTCTTTCCCAATGTAGGTCTCGACCTGTGACTTGTGGCTGGGAAGCCTCTGACGCAGACATAGATCTATCGAGACATGCGCCACCCCTACAAATATCCGCAGGCCGTCAAGGTCACCTTCTCCTTTGCCGTGAGACACCACTCCCCTGGATGTCAGGTGTGCAGCACACGAGTGGCTTACTGACACCCGTCGCCCAACAGTATCTCCTCGACGCCGCCACGGCCGTGGCTGGACTGCTCATGTTTGGCGACGACGTCATGGAGGAGATCACGTCCAACCTCCTGACGACATCGGGCTATCCGCGGGTGCTGACCTTTCTTCTGTGCACCTTCATCGCCATCACGCCCTTAACCAAGATCCCGCTAAATGCCCGGCCCATCATCACCACGGTCGAGGTCCTTACTGGGCTACACCAACACTCGCTCGCGGACAACTCGGCCCTGGTGGGACGGTCCATGTACTTCCGGGGCACTATGAAGATTGTGATTCGCGTCGTCACCGTCGTCTGCTTCCTCGTCATCTCCATTATCTTCCCGGCTTTCGATAGCATCATGGCTTTCATGGGCAGCGCGCTGTGCTTCACCATCTGTGTTACGTGAGTGGCTCTTCTGCCTCCTGTACCCCTGACTCGCCCCATGAGGCCCTGGGGTCCACCGTTTCTGTGTCTGGCGCTGACGATGCCCCGCCCCCCCAGTTTGCCGCTCGCCTTCTACCTCAAGCTGTTCAGTAAGGAGATTGGCCGGCGCGAACGCATCCTCGCATACACCATCATGACCGTCTCCATCCTTCTCTCGGCCGTCGGTACAGTCTGGGCCTTTTTGCCCAAGAGCCTGATCGGAGCCGAGTGACCCAGATACAGATCGGCCGCGCCTACCAACGGCCCATGATATCTCCCTTCTCCTCGCACCACACATAGCTTTAGCTCTCCGCCACCGTCCGGGTCACACATTGTATACGGCCCTCGCGGTCGTCTACACGTCGGCATGTCTTGCATAAACAACGCACTCGCGTAAGGGGATCTCTTGCGTCCGGCACAACGGCGCGGGGAAAGGGCGCCTCTTTCCGTCACTTGCATTTTCTCCACGGGGGTCCACATAACATGGCGACAGGGGCGGCGGCGCGTTTTCGTTTTCTGTCTTCCGGTTCTCATGTACCACGGCGCCCTTTGGAGACCGTGTCTCGGCCTGGGGCATCTTGACAGGTCTCGCGCTGTACCAAACACACCAGATTGCATTGAGAACAGCAACAGGCGTACCGGCGACAAGCCCCTTTGCGTGACCGTGGCATGACCATCTCGTTCCGGGCCTACTCGGGGTCCCTGTCATGGGACGGCTCCCCGCGCGCCACCCCGCCTCCTTCCCGCACCACGGCCGCCTCGTGCAACGTGATGATATCGTGCCACAGCCGTGTCTAGCCTCCCGCCGCTGACGCGACGCGACGAGGCGGGGCAGGGGTAGGAGGCCAGCCTCGGGGAGCCGCCGGGGCCAAAGTGTG
>Ga0247777_1000273_pt1 | contig 13796 bp, 7 predicted proteins | sample UWRJL154409C5_FD_179937 | JGI IMG/M metagenome (GOLD analysis project Ga0247777, IMG submission 179937) | Plant litter microbial communities from Arlington Agricultural Research Station in Wisconsin, United States - UWRJ-L154-409C-5 | ecosystem: Environmental > Terrestrial > Plant litter >...
CCCCTTCGGCTCCTCATCCGTCGGCGCCTCGCCCGTCCCCTTCTCGGCGTCTTCGTCGGCCTCCCCGTTCACCGCTCCATCTTCGTCGACATGTCCATTCACAGCCGCGTCCTCGGTTGCTTTGTCATCCTCGGAATGCGCAGCGAGGGCCTCGAGCCAAATCTCCTTCAGTCTCCGACGGACGTGCCCTTTCAGGACAGCAACCGCGGCCGGGCTCCAGAGATCCAGCCCCGCGTCGCCCATCGCGACGGAGAGGTTGCGGAGGAACCGAAAGGCGGCCGGCGACGGCGACGTCGGCAGAGCCGGCTCCCCTTCCCACAAGCTCCTCCCGGGCACCAGTTTACGCCTCAAACCCGTAGTCGCCAGCTCCTCGAGCGGCGAGGCCACGACGGCGGCCACGATGGACTCGTGCAGCGACGGGACGAGGGACAGGCCGAACCCACCCACCGTCTTCAGCGGGGGCAGGCGGCTGCGCGTGTCCCTGAGCACGCGCACCAGGTACATGGCCACGGCGCCGCTGTGGGCCGTCTCGGCCCGCGCGGCCCACTCCTTGGCCAGGTGGGCGTCCAGGTCCTGAAAGGCCCTCTCGAGCAGGGTGTCGAGCCGGTCGTGCAGCGCCTGGGGGTCGTCCCGGCCCAGGAGCCGCTGCCGCTTCTCGATGGTCTCTTCGTCCTCGATCTCGTCGACGTCGTTGTCCCAGCGCTGGCGGCGGAGCTGCTCCACCACGTCGGCGACGTCGCCGACGACGTGGTGCCACGACTGGTAGCAGGCGACGGCCTTGGAGACGGCGTCGTTCCTCCCGTACAGCCGGGCGACGACGTCCTGCGTGAAGTGCGCGGCCCCTTCCGAGAGGTCCGGGTCGACGCCCTCGTCGTCCCACAGGCTCGGGGTGGCGTCGGTGACGCCCTCGTGCCAGGTGCCGAGCGCCGCCGTGACCTCGGAGCCGACGAGGCGGAGCTTGCCGACTTTCATGCTGAGGACCTGGAGCAGGTGGCGGTTGATGGCCGCCCGCAGCTTGTCGAGCATGACGGACGGGTCGAAGCCTTTGGCCTTGCCGCCTTCCCTGATCCAGAGCCGCAGGACGCTGGTCCTCATCTCGACGATCGATTTGAACTCGAAGAGCCGCTCCAGCGTCTTGGCCAGGCCCTGCATCAGGACCTCGCCGCCCTTGTTGGCCCACTCGCCGAGCATGGTCCGGGCCTGCGTCCCGTCCACGTCGTCGTGCCGGATGTACGGCTTGAAGTACTGGATGTCGTCGCCGCACCAGCGCTCGTAGACGTCCAGCCGGAGCCCCTCCAGCCGCCGCAGCGCCTCGTCGTCCAGCAGCGCGTTCTTGCCGAGCCCCACCAACGCCTCCGTCAGCCTGTTGGGGACGAGGGCCTGGAAGTCGGTCAGGGTCTTGGTGTACAGCTCCAGGCAGCCGAGGACGCCCCTCGCGTCGCGGCCGCCCCCTTCCGCGTCGAAGGCCAGGACCATGGCCTTCCCCCGGACGTCCAGGAAGTGCCGCAGGACGTCGCGGGCCCCGGAGCTGGTGGCCAGGCTGTGCGCGCAGAGGGCTTGGAGCACGTCTTCGCGGCCGGAGCCCTCGTCACCCACCAGCTCGAGCACCTTCTCGATGCTCCGCAGTAGCCGCCTTCGCAGGCTGCCCAGGCTCTTCTTGGACGCCTCGACCGACGCCGAAACGCCGGGTTCGTCGTCCGCCCCGCCCTCCGCAGGGCTCTTGACCAGCAGCCGGCTCAGCACCAGCACCTTGGCCGCCACGACGAGCCGCTTCCCCGTCTTCCCCTGCGCCCCCCCGCCACCACCGCGGAGTACGCGCGCGACGGCGAGCGCGCACGCCTCGAGCAGTCGGGCGCGGGCGACGGGGCCCAGGCCGGCGCCGCGGGCGGCGTCCGCGGGCGCGGGCCCGGCGTCGCGGGCGGCGAAGCGAGCCAGGCCGCCGACCTTGGCGCCGACGACGGCGCGGCCGCAGCGGCCGCCGACGCGGGCCAGGGACGCCTGCACGGCGTCCATGCCGTCGCGCATGCCGACGATGGCGTCGGCGGTGCCCAGCAGCTCGCGGTAGGAGCCGCCGACCTGGGTGCGCAGCCGGGCCGCCTTGTCGTCGACCTGGGCGTGCAGCGCCTTGTGCAGCGCGCGGATCTGCGGCAGCGTGTGGTTCGACGAGAAGATGTGCTCAGACGACGTGAAGAGACCCGTGTCGGCGGCGAGGCCGGCCGGCGTCGTCGGCGTCGCGGCCATATTGAACGCGGCGTCTAGGCGGTGTGAAGTCGGCTGGCTAGGAGGAGGCTACAGTGGACATGGGGTGTTCAGGGCGGGGCTTCTTGAAGCACCATATGGTGGTCGTGTCCCTTGAGATAGAAGTCGTCGACGGTGACACAACAGGTTTGTGTGATTGGGGTTAGACTTCGGGGTTCACATATGCGGGGTGCTGCGCGGCAGGATTGCGCCTGTGGCCCGCGAAACGCTCATGCCGACGCAGCAGCCCCCCGGGGTTCGCCAGGGGGCTGAGGGACTGGGCTATTTACAGCGCGATGTTCGTTTTGACGTTCATTTACTCCCAAAGAGAGCGATACTATGGGTTGCCAAACAAATATCCAAGATTTAGACGCAGTACCATAACCTAGTAGAAGCGGCGGTGTCGGACAGCTTGGCCGCGATGATCGTGTCGTCGGCCTCATATTCATCCCACCGCGGAGCGGCGAGGCGGCGTCCATCGCTGTCCCCCTTTCATACTGGGGGAGATGAGATCGGAATGAGGTTATATGTAAGACAAGGCCCCGTGGCTCAACGATGCCACGTTCTGCGCCGACCTGGATCGATTCGTCCTGTCGCATCCGCGCTACAGCTTTATACTCTTGATCAAACCAGCCTTGATACCCGTTAGCTCGCCTTGGTATCCACCCTTGCCCTCTCCGCCCTTCCAGATCGGCTTCAGCCCGGCCAACTTCTTCTTCTTCTCGTCCCACTTCTTGCGCTTCTTCACCCTCGGATTCCGCACGTCCTTTTTCCTGTGGGGCGTCAGGCCCTTGTTCGTACGGATCTCGTACGTGATCCGCCGCTTGCCATCCGGCCCGACCTCCTCCTTCTCCACGACGCGGTCCGCCTTGCCCGCCGCCGCGAGAGCGTCGTACAGGGCCTCCTTGTCCGCCCTCTTCTTCTTTGACGCCGCATTGACCATGTCGTAGTACTCCTCGTCCCCCTTGTCCCGCATGCCGTTCGTGACCTCCTCTTCGCCGTCGCTGCCCCCCAGGTCGGCTCCCATCTTCTTGCCGCGCTTCTCCGCGGCTGCCTGGAGACGTGCCTGGCGGTCCCGGAGCCGTTCTCGGTAGGGGATATCCATGTCGCCGCCGGCGTCGCGGCTCGCACCCGCCCGGCGATTTGACTTCTGGACAATTTGCGAAGTGTAAAAGCGCAACGTCTTCTTCTTCGAGGCCTTGTCGGCGGCCGAGTGGGCATCCAAGACGTCGTCCTCGCCAAAATCGGAGTGGTCGTCCTCTGTTTGAGCAACGGCCGCCCTCTCCGCATTCGACTTGGAGGGCTTCTTGGTCTTCGTGAGCAGACCCGACAGGTCGGCAAGCGATTCCTCAATCGCCTTGGCCCTGGCGACCTTCTCCTTGTCCACATCCTTCCTCTTCCGGCGGACAGGGCTATCCTCGTCGGCAACCATTTCCTTCGCTGTCCTCGTAGCAACGTCAGGGGCATCTTCCGGAGATTCTTCGGACAAGACCTCGCCATCCGCGTCGCCGGCCGCTTGCGGAGGCTTGAGACCCTTCACCTTCTGCCAAGCTTGCCGACAGCTGACGAGGGTGGACATGATCTCGTGATCGCGGAGCTCCGAGGCGTCCAGGAGCTTGTGCGTACCATTGCCGTCCCGCGCCGGAGAGGTTAAAATGGCAAAGTAGCTCGCGAGAGTGGCCACATAGCTGCCCAGGATCCAGTGCTTTGCAACCTCCAAGCTCCTGCTCGGCTTGCCTTCTGCCTCCTTTTGGCATACGAGCAGCAGGGGCTGCAACTCTTGGAACTCGTCGACGAGATGATCAAACTCGGGGTATCGTGCCTGAAGCAGCCGGTACCGCTCTTCCGGGCCGATCTCGTCGGTGATCTCGACGTCCTTCAGCGTCTCCGTGACGGGCTCTTCTCCCGTCTTGCTCTCGTCGATTTGGCCGGCCCACTCGTCCTCGTCGAAGATGAAGTCGGCTTCGGACATCTTGGACAGCTTTTTCTGCTGCAGCCGGCGGGCTTCAGCCTCCTCCTCGAGGGCATCGGCCTCGGTTTCGATGTTGTCGGCGTTGTAATATTCCTGTCTCGACGAGCCCCACCAGCCCTGATCGCCTTCTTTCTCCTGCTCGGCATCCTCTTCGTCGGAGTAGACGTCGTCCGCACCCGAAGTCGGAGCCCCCCCAGCCCCGTCGTCGACCACATCCTCGTCGGCAGAGTCATCCTCGCCTAGGATTTCTTCGTCGGACGCCTCGAGGAACTCGTCTTCGGCTTCCGACCTCCGGAGACGCTTCGACCGTGGTTCATCTTCAAGAAGGATCTTGTCCTGGTCGAGAAAATACTGCTCCTGTTCGTCGGCAATGTCTGCGAAGGTGGTGACGCCTTTGAGACGAGCGTCGGCTGGGTCGAGGTCTTTTGGACCAGCCGGCCCGGCAGGACGGGCTACTTTTCTCTTCTTGGCCATTCTGGCTGTTTTCCAGGCAGCTCTGATACCAGAACTAACCTTGGGAGACGAGAAACACTGCTCGGTATGTCGTTGTCGGAGATCAACGAGGCCTAACGGATTGGACGTTTACTGGAGAGTTTTTTTTTCCAGCGAGGGATTGAGGAGAGTTATCGATAAGGAATGCCCCACCTGCAAGTGGGCTTGACGGCCAAGCCAAGCAATTCGGTCCTCCCCCTTGTCAGCGTAGGTTTGGAGGAATACCACGTTCTAGGGGTTAGTTACATGGGAAATCCTCGAATGAAGTACCGGATTGGTCCATCAGATTTCAAGCCAGGATGGCTCGCAGCCTTCCATGTTAACTTGTACTGTGTAAGATTGCGGATCCTTCAAGATTCGCTCTCCTACATACGAGTACATCTCCTTCTCTGCTACGCGTCAAAAGCCACCGCGTGAAGAGGTAATGCCAACCCTCAGCGCTTCCTCCCTCGCCGTAGCATCCGCAGGAGTCCTCGGCGCTGCAGCCCTTGGCACCATGGGCCTCTTCGGGGGTAACCAGCTGCCCGTCGAGGGCAAGGTACGACCGCCCCTAACCGAGGGCTGCCGCCGTCCGCCAAGCTGACAACCCACACCCCCAAAAGACGGTCCTCATAACAGGCGCCTCAGAGGGTCTGGGCCGCTCCGCGGCGCGCCAGCTGGCAGAACAGGGTGCCAACGTCATCGTCGTCGCCCGCAACACCGCGAAGCTTCAGGAAGTGGTGGGCGAGCTCAAGGTTCGCTGCCCCGTTGCTCCTCTTGCCCATGCCCCTGACACCCTCCTCTAACGCACTATGCCCCTCCCCCCCCCAGGCCGCCGCCAAAACCCCGTCATCGCAGCGCTTCCACCACATCGCAGCCGACGTCTCGGAGCCGGGCTACGGCGCAGCGCTGCTGGCGGCCGCGACGGCGTGGAACGGCGGACGCACCCCCGACGTCGTCTGGCAGGTGGCCGGCATGTCGACGCCGCTGTTGTGGACCGACGAGGCCGCGCTGGCCGCGTGCCGGCGCAACATGGACGTCAACTTCTGGGGCGCGGCGGAGCTGGCGCACGCCGTGTTCCGCGCCTGGACGTCGTCGTCGTCGTCTCCGGCGCCGCCGCCGCGGTCGCCGCCGCGCCAGCTCATCTTCACGGCCTCGTCGGCCGCCTTCTTCGCCGTGGCCGGGTATGGGCCCTACAGCCCGTCCAAGTGGGCGATGCGCGCGCTGGCCGACACGCTGGCGCAGGAGGCGCTGCTGTTCCCCAACCACCCCGTGCGCGTGCGCGTCGTCTACCCCGGCACCACGCTGAGCCCCGGCTTCGAGCGCGAGAACACCACCAAGCCGGCCATCACGACCCAGCTGGAGAAGGACGACCCGAGGCAGACGCCTGACGAGGCGGCGGCGTCCATCCTCAAGGGCCTGCGCGCCGGCCACCACTACGTGACCGTCTCGTACCTGGGCGAACTGATGCGCCTGGGCGTGCTCGGCGGCTCGATTCGCAACAACTGGGTCTACGACATCATCGGTGCCTGGATTGCTGCCTTGGCCTGGATCTTTGTGCAGCCGTTTATCCACGGCGAGATCAGAGGGTTTGCCAAGAAGCACGGTCACCCGGATACCTATGCGAAAAAGACTTAGACGTGGGTGACCTGGTCGGTGTAAGCTGTGCAGTACGTTTTGGAGCTCGTGATGCCCTGGTTGGGAGGTTGTTCAACCTGTAAGGTATGCCTTTATTAGACGGATCTGGATCGCACGTCGGGTGAACTAGCCACGGCTCTGGGGCGGCAGGGATGCGAGCCGCAATACAGTGCAGTCAAAGTCCGTCTATACGCCCTTCCACTTCCCAAAACGTTGCCACCTCTTGTACACCTCTCGGAAGATGGCTCGTCCGCTCGAGTCCATGGCATCGTTCATGATGGCCCGCCCCTCGTCCGTCGTGATGCTTAGTATCGAGAAAATGCCGGGCTCTAGAGCCTCCCTCACCGCCACCGGGATGCTGTGTTCCAGCTGCAGCTTGATGTACGCCACAAGGACAAGATACATATGCTGGCCCGCTGAACGCTTGGCCGCCTCCGTTGCTGAATTGAGCATGTTTCGCTGCGTCCTCGTAACTGAGGCCACAGATGGCTCGCAGACGAGCTCAAGAAGCCGCGAAAAGCGCTTAGCGTGCACCTTCCTGTCGATGGTCAAGACGGACGGTGCGTCCTTCGTCTTGTCTGTGGGCTGGGCAGTGCTCCGCTGCGTGACCAGACGACGGAGAAGAGCCTGAAGAGTCATGATGAGAAGGTGGAAGTGACCCTCCAGTCGAACTCTGTGGCGCTTGATGATGATCTCCACCAGGCGGCATAAGAGAAGATAGTTGCGTGGCGAGGAGGTTACGCTCGGGTCCAGGTTTGTGCCTAGGCAGACCGCCGACACACCAGATAGGGTGCTTTCGATGTTCCACTGGCTCATGAAGCCGGCCTTCTTGTCCAACAGCATCACCAACGTCTGGGTAATGATCTCGAATTGGGTGGGGGACGACGATCGAGGGAGGTGCAGGGCAAGAATGCTATGAGCAGTCGCGAGGTCAAAGCCCCCCCCCACTTTGATCTTGCCTGTAGACGCTGTCAGTTCCATGAGATCGAGGGTTTCCAAGGGGCCGGGATGACTTACCGCTGATCTGCTTCGCCACGTAGTACATAGCAAGCAGCTGGCCAGGTGACCACATCCCTTCCCCTTTGACCAACTCTTCGAGATAAGACAACAAGTCCTCCTCTGTCCGGTTGGACGCAACCACCCGGAGGTAGTCCTCGAAGAGGACATCCCCGTAGGCGTAGATTTCCGAGTGACCTGTGGTTGGCCCGACTTGGCCATCAAGTTCCGGGAGAATGCCCTTGAACTGCAGCTCTCTCTCCACTGCCAGGTCGCTTTCGAAGTGCTGAGCAAGGAAGACTTTCAGTTTCCACTCGATATTCGTGCCCGGAGCGCCAGCGGCGCAAGCGGCCCCCTCCAAGGCTAGCAGATGAGGTGTCATTTGTTCACGCAGAGGACCCCGAAGGTTGTCCATCTTTGCTGCGTCCAGTGCAACGCAGGTTGAGAACAGGGCCGAATCACCCGCATCCGGCGCTCCAGTTCCGGGCAGTCCAATCAATGTACGTTTGAGTACAGACGAGATCCCAGCAGCCAGGCGGTTCGGCATGCTAGCCAAAAATTCGGCATGGTCGTCCAACCCTCGGGGGCCCGATATCCTCTTGGACACGGTGAGGAATGCGTCGAGGAACACGCTGAGCAACACCAAGTGAGAGTTCGCGACAGTCTCAGGCCAAGCTGACATGACCTCGGCGGCACCCATGAGGTACAGCTCTTCCCGTTCGTCATCGGTCGAGGTCATTTGCCTTGCTTGTCAGTATCCTGCCGTCCGAGCATACACCTGCAGGGAGCGTACCTCATGACCAGTGCCACCAGGTGCCGGAACAGATCCATCAACCCCAGCGCATCTGAAACGGATCCGTGTTGGATGCTGGAGTCGAGAAAGGTCCCTAAATCTACTAAGTCCTGGAAGGCCATGTCCTAATGAAGGTGTGAGCATGGAAGTGAGAAACGGCCTCATTCTGGGGATTGGTACCTCGTAGTAGGTTGGTTCCGTCATCAGCCTCGTCGCCAAACTCAAGACGAGGGCGTAGTCTGATAGAAGATCAGAGTTGTCACCACAACATCCCAGTTCACCGATGATAGAGAGGACGCATTTCATGAATTTCTCTCGCCACGGCCGGGTCAAGATTTCTTTGGGCGCAGAGAGCAAAGCCCTCGCCGCCTTTCGGCTTTGCTGTTGCCATGGTCTCAGCATCACGACGTCAAAAAACAGACTCAAGACGGTGTCGATCGACGCTGCTGGGGCCCGTTTAGCATGGTTCCGTCGCAGCAAACTAGGGTCTCTCACCAGCTCCTCTTGCATGAACCGTCACCATGCCCAAGAATAGACTTTCTAGAAAGCCGCCGTCGTCACCGGGGCTATCACGGCTGAGGATCGTGGGCACCACGGCCGTAATAAAGTCGGGGAGCTCATCGCCGGCTTCAAGTAACCACCTATGCCGGTTAGCAAGATCGCGAAGCAGCCAACACAATACTTACCTGATCAATCGTGGCGATCCGCCGAGTATTTCCTCAACCCCTGAGGCGCCCAGTCGAGAGAGAAAACGCACAGCGACTGCCCGGGCATCGATGCCATCTTGGTCGTACTTGAGCGCCATTGACGCCGTGTAGGCACATTTAAATACCTCCAAAGCGTACCCTGTGGGCGCCTCTGGCTGGGCCAAGATTTCGACGACAGGGCTCTTGATATCGCTCCAGATTTGCTTGGCTTGCTCGAAGGTCGCCCAACCTAGGGCTCTAGAAACAAGCTGCCAGGACATCGCCTGAACTTCAGACGGCAACGAGCCCTCGTCGGCCCTCACCGGGACGAGCAATCCCGTGCCCACAGCATCGGCATACTCCTCGGCGCTGATTCCCCCGGAAAGAGCGGCAAAGATGACCCTTCGGGCAAGATCCGTATTCGGGCCATCCTGAGACTTCAACCAGCTCAACAACGACACCAGCTGCTGGGTGCTGAGGGACGGCTGCAAGAGTGCGCCTACGGCGCTAGAGAGCCCTGCGCCGAAGCAAGCAGAGGCAGCGGTGTTGGTTGTGATATCACCAGGCTCCCAGCCGGCCAAGTGTTCGAACCACTTCTTCACGAAGCCGGAGAGATCGCGTGCGCTTGCGAATCCCCTGGCGAGGGAGATGAGGAATTCCGAAACACTCTCGATATCCGCTTGATCCACAACACTGGGAACCGACAGTCGTTGGAATAGGAGTTCGAGAAGTGCCGGACCCTCCGGAGACACGATGAAAGCGTCGGCGTCACACCGAGCGACCGAAGAGATCAGCTGCCAGTCGGTGTTCCCCGCTTGAAGCGCGTAGTTCGTGCAGATTGCGCGTAGGCTCGCCAGAGAAGGCGAGAGGTGTTGCTGGGCGGCCATGTTGAGCAGATCTGAGATGGCTTCATTCCTTTCCGTTCCCGGGAGTAGTTGCAGGGGTTTTTCGACCAGGTCGAAGACCTTCTGGATCCATTTCTCGTTCTCAAATTTCGCCTTTGCTTTTCCGAGGATTGGTGGTGCTTTCAACACGAGGTAGAATAGAACAGCCGATTTGAGGGCCGCATCGCTGCTTGCACTTGCTGTGTCCCCGATGGCGGCGTCGAGGATACCTGTCTGCTCCCTATTCAGAAACGCCGACCGGGCGGGCAGAATGACGGTATTCATCAGAAAATGTCGCAGGTCCTTGCTCCAGACTTGAGTAACCAGAGCAGGCGCAGGGGATTTCCAGGACTTCGGTACTCCAAGAAGCCTTCCCAGGATCACGCAGCCCCGTGGAGCAAGACTCGCGGCGGCCATGGATGCGTCGCTCGGGCTCTGGAGATGCAACTTCCATATGCTGTCGAAGGTGCCGACCCATGCTTCCTGCTCCTCCAACGGCTCATCCTCTTCTGCTGCGAGCGCCTGGTAGCATAATCTCAAGAGAGGGGCGAGAATCGTGAGCGCCTCGTCAACGGGGGAACAGAAGAGGGATTTTAAATGCTCCGAGCCGGTCTTGTCACCCGAATATTGGTCCGTTGATCGAGACGAGGAGAGACGTCCGAGTAGGATTTTCAGGCTGCTAAAAAGAGCTTCGGCGGATCGAAGAGCGTGAGATGAATGCCTGAGGGTGTCCAGGTTGTAGGGGGTTTCCTCGGTCCTCTTCCGCTTCAGTGAACTGGTGCCGTTTCCCATCTCGACGTCTTCAGTTTTCTCGTGAGGCCGAGCAAGGTCGCTGGCGGTTTGCTGTAGGATGGCGATGAATCGCCGATCCGCAAGAGACTTTGCTAGTGAAAACAAGGGAATCCTGCCAAAGCAGCAGCCCAATATGCTCCAGGCCAACGGCAAGCGCCGGAGCCTTTCCGCGTCGTCTGTGTTCCCACCCATGTGCTTGAGTAGCCATCGCAGGATGACCGCTTCGGCGGCGTAGAAGTCACCTGCTGCGGTGCTGCACAAGGCTGTCCATACCTGATCGAGCTTCTCGGGAACGGTCTCAGGACCTCCTTGGTCGAGACCCCGGGCCGTTTTAACCAGACTGCTGGTCGCCATGTCGAAGCCCCGTTCGACGCGAAAGAATTGGCCGCCCGCTGCCGTCTAAACTCTCTTGAAGTTCGACGGTAGAGTCAGGAGCGAGTTACAGGCTTGCCTGATAGAGGCTAAGACGTGAAGAACCCCTCGATGTGGTCCTCAGGTTGGGGGTGTAGATCGTGGAAAGCCATCTGCCCCACTTTTAATGGCTTGGAGCTCTCAAATTTTTGGAATTCTGCCGGCTTCTTGAATAACGCTAATCCAAAGTGGGAATTTCCGCTCACCGCCCTTGGACGGTCGGCATCTTGCCGAGCTCTCTTGACAAACATGCATGGATCATTTAAATCTCGCGATATCCCGACCTAGCTCCGCCTTGCCGTTGATCTTCGCACCTCGGTAGTTTCCTTCGTTAGAGGTCTGTACGATCCTTTGTAAAACATTGCCATTGGCACTGACAAGCATTCACCGCAGTGTCAGTCATGCCCGAGACAACCACCTCAGCGCTCCCGTCGAGCCCGGTCTCGCGGCCTGTCAGCGAGGCGCTTCTGAACGAGAAGGTAGCCACTGGTGCTGGTCCCCCCAGCTACGGAGTACGGCTAACCTTCTGTGTAGTGGGACCGCTGCCTATCCAACCTCGCCGTCAAGTCGACCCTCGGGCTCGGTTTTGGGGTCGTCTTCTCGGTTCTCCTGTTCAGGCGAAGAGCATGGCCTGCGTGGGTGGGAGTGGGCTTCGGCGCCGGCCGCGCGTACGAGGAGTGCAACTGGAATCTTCGGCAGGCATCGCGGAACATCAGGACGCAGGCATGAGGGAGTCGCGGGCAACCTAGGGCCTAGAACAGCTCACTTCGAAGCCTTTATCGCGGTCATAAGAATCTCCCCAGTGTACAAAACGACATAGAGAGTTCCAACGCGGACCTCGACCACCAGAGCGGGAAAGAGGCCCGAGTGAGCCGTGGGTTGTGGACAGGATCGGTTGGTTTAAGACTGGCCTGAGAGAGAAACGAATAGAGCTACCCTGTACAACAAACCATAGGTCGACCACCTGCTCCCCTTTCTCCACCGACGATCTCGCATCTGCTCAGTCCCAGCGCTCATCTCTTCCGATACCGCTTCGCTCCTCCTCACACATCAAGCATGCTGTAGGTCTTCCGTGTCTTGTCTTTGCGGTTTTGGGGGCCGGCCATTGTCTGCGCGGTGGGATCTAGGACCATTTTGGATTCCGAGGACGAGTCAACCATACAACGATCTTGTACCCGACCCTCAGAACCAGCCTCCGGCAAGACGACTGGTGCATCCACGGTGAGACTTGGCTCGTGAGCTTCGTTTGACTGTGGCGTCTGGTCCGTGGTCGTGTGGGGGTCGTTGATCTCGCTCTCGCGCAGATCAGCCGGCGGCTCGCCCGCGTCGGTCATGCCCCTTGCGTCGACATCTTCTGTGGGTGCAGCTGTGTCGAGAAGCAGCTGGGTGAGGGTTACTCTTCGCCCATCAACCGCCACCTCTTTCAGATTGGTATCGGAGTCCAGTGACATGCGTCGGCCGCGAGACGCGTCTGCTTCCGTCCCGGGGCCCTGCTCGTTGTTCGAAGCCGATATGGGTGGCTGGGGATTACTCGTGGGCTCACCAGCCGGGTGAGACTCGTCTTTTTCTTTCGAGTTGACCGTTGTGTCCGGCTGGGCGTCCTCCGGCGGGACGTCGTTGGGCCTATCCGCAACCCCGTTCTCTTCCTCCTCCTCCCCGCTCTCTGTGACAGGCTGCGTCTGCGGCTGCGTCTGCGGTTCGCGTCTTGGAAGCCCGACTTTTTGCACTGTGTACCAGATGAAGAAGGTAAGGAGGATCGTAAGTCCGAGAGTACCAAGTGCCAGGTACACGATCTCGGTGCGAACCCTTCTATCGACTTCCGCGGCAGGGCGGATGGACGGTCTTAGCATGGCAGTCGAGTCTTCGCGAATAATATAGTCGGTTTCCCCAAGGCCAGATATTAGGGACTAGGTGTTTGGAGATGTTCTCTCTTCTAGGGGCGTTCTGTTGAAGGAAAGTCCCTAAGCTCGGGACTCGGGCTGTTTCTCGAAGTGTGGCGGGAGTGGATGGCAACCCAGACGCTATTAGGGGAATCGTAAACCTTAAGTCAGGAGTCACGTACTGGGCGTAAGGTTTCGACGAGGGGCTTAGGTTGACTGTCTGTCGGCTGTAGGTTTCTACCCGCAGGTTTTGCTTCCAGACGTCCACAACGGGCCAAGGTGACTTCCCCCTGACAGTCGCACTCTTAAGTCGGATGATGCAAGGCGCTCTTGCTCCGGCCCTCTTTCGACCAAAGCGGTTGCACGAGCTGAGATCCGCACCGCACAACGGGCAATCGCTATTTCAGACTGCCGAATCTCATATCAGAGCTCAGCCGCCCGTGTCATCTCGATGAATCCTGAAGCTCCCGAATACACCAACCTCATGGCGTCATATCACATCAAGGCTCCTGAGCCCCTCACATCACAATACAGCATCCCTCCAATTTCCTAAACAGCTTCGGCAACAGTCTGCCCACGGCCTGCGCAACCTCATCCTGCTGCTGCGGCTGCTGCTGCTGGTGGTGTTGTTGTCCACCGTGCGACTGCTGCCCGCCGCCGCCGCCGTGGTGCGGCTTCCCGTAGCCGCCCACATAGCCGCCCGGCTGCGGCGGCAGAGGCGGCGGTGTGTTGACCTGACCGCCCTGGAGGTTGACGTAGATGCGGCCCTCGTTCTCCTCGGTGGCGTACTGCAGCCCCATCTCGCGGCACACCTGCTCGACGCGCGGCTTAATCTTCTGGACGTGGCCGACGCTGTGGTTGCCCCGGCCCACGATGACGTGCAGGTGCGTCTGGCCGCGGGCCCGGGCGTCCCGGATGCGCGCCTCGAGGATGTCCTCGGCGTCCTCGACGAACTGGCCGTGCAGGTCGATGGTGTCGTCGGCGACGCGGCCCGCGGCGTTGTTCTCGCGGAAGATGTACTCGCTCGCCTGCTTG
>Ga0247777_1000274_pt1 | contig 13782 bp, 16 predicted proteins | sample UWRJL154409C5_FD_179937 | JGI IMG/M metagenome (GOLD analysis project Ga0247777, IMG submission 179937) | Plant litter microbial communities from Arlington Agricultural Research Station in Wisconsin, United States - UWRJ-L154-409C-5 | ecosystem: Environmental > Terrestrial > Plant litter >...
CATTGCAGCACAGGTTGATGACGCTGATCGGGCCGCTTCCGCCGTTCTTCGTGTCCTGGCTGGTCAGGTTTATAACCTGCACCCCGTCCACATAGACCGTCACCCTGCCGGCGGCGTCACTGATGACGACCTCGGCTTCGATATAGTGCCAGGTGTTGGTGAGGATGACGCCGGCAGAGGACGAGCCCAGCAGCGTCCCCGCGATGCTGGACGAGGCCCGGTAGGCGTTGATCTTGCCGTCCGACGAAACGGTGAGATGAACGTGATACGTCGTGCTTTCGACGAACTGCAGGATGATCGGGATGTTGGTCGCTGTGGTGACGAGGGTAAGATTGTTGCACCGATAGGCAACGCCGATTGCAAGCGAGCTGTAACCCGATGGAAGGGTTCGAGCATAAGCGGCGAGGCCGGTGCTGGTGGTGCCGAGCTGGAGGCGAACCGCCTGCCCTCCGAACCGCCCAGTGACCATTGACCCGGAAACCGTGCCGTTGATGCCGTTCACCGGCCACTTGGCCTGCACGCCGGTATTGGTGACGACTCCCGTGTAAACGTCGAAGCCGTCGATCGCGACAACCGTCATTAGAATGATCCCCGCAAGGTGATTGCAACATTGGCAATGGTCGCGTCCGCTGTTGGCCCGACGACCTTGATAACGTCGCCGACTGCGATGCTCTTCGACGTGCCGCTGACCGTTGTGAGCGTAGCAGCTCCGTTGGTTGCGATGCTTATCGTGGCGATCGTCGAGCCGTTCTTCTGCACGTCCAGCGCAAAGGTTGACGTGGGATTTGTGCCGACGCTGACCTTGCTGTTGGGTGTGGCGAGGTTGGCCGGGAGGGTGAAGGCGTCCGTCGCGACATGGAGCAGCAGGACTTCGCTCGAGGTCGGCGTGGTCGTGAAGAAGAAGCCAATCCGGTAATAGTCCACCGCCAGGTTGGCCCGTGCGGTTGCCGCGGTCACGTCGGAGAGATTATTGGACGCCCGAAGCATCCCGGTGAGATACCCGGCCGAGGCGTCCAGAATGACGCGCTTCGTGCCGGCCGAGAAGTTGACCGCTGCGCCCGCGTTCGACGATGCCGCAGGGGTGGTGCGGGTGAGCGTGTTGGCGCTGGAATACGTCCCGAGCCCGACTTCCCAATCCCCGCTCGGGTTGCCGTTCGCGTCCACCGCTTCGATGGCGTAATAGCAGGTGTCGGCGACTGAGCAGACGGCAGAGAAGGCGCGATAGCCCGTATAGGCCCCGGCAAGCGTGAACGCGCCTGTGCCGGTCGTGGTGGCCGTTTCCATCACTCGATCGAAGACCGCTAGTGCCATTATGGCCTCCGAAGGATCTGGGAGAAGACGTGTGCCTGCCGTTCGGGCGGCTCCCCGTCCTCGGTGCCGGGAACGAGCAGGAGATAGGCCACGACCTTGCTGACGTGGATATTGTCAGCGATGCCGAGAGCGACTGTTGCGGTGGACTTGCTGACCTCGATCCTGTCTGCCATCAGGTAATGGCCTTCACGCCGAACTGGATCGCCGACGCGCCGACAGAGGTCCAATCAAGCGTCGTGTCGGGGTCGGTCTCCCAAACGACCTGGTTGGCCGTGTAGCCGACGTCCAGAGGAATGTCGGACCCGTTCGGATAATTGGTGCTGCCCGACCGGATGACCAGGCGAAGGTTCTGAGGCCCGCCTGCCCCGCACTTAGCTCGAGCCGAGACGCCAACGGAGCGGATCGTGTAGCCGGTGAGCGCGCCGACCAGCGTCCCCGCGAAGACCGACACGTCCCCGTTCGTGTCGCTGAAGATGTAATCCGAGTCCGAATAGGCGATCTCGTCCACCGCAGTATAACTGCCGGTGAATTGCGACGTTGCGCCGGCCCCCGACGGATACATGGTGAAGAGCCGCATACCGATCGTGGGTTCGTCGGCGACTATGACCTGCGACCAGTGGCGCTCGAAGGTCCCGGCATGGAGGCGGATCTTGGCCACGCCATCCAGGTGGCTCAAATCCGCCGAGCCAGAATTGCGGAGCGTGCCGGAAACGTAATGCTTCATCCCGCCCGCGGCGTCGCAGAAGATGTAAATGTCGTGCGGGGCGCGGGTTTTCGGCATGATGAAGGGCGTACCGATAGCCGTCATCACGCCGCCGCCGTTCCGATACTCCATCGACAGCGTCCAGCTCGTATAAGGAGAGGATGCCGTCGCGGTCATGGTGGCTATGACGACATTGGAGGCGTCAAGGAAACTGACCATCGTCGAGGAGCTGCCGAGCGGGCCGGTGACCTCGAAATGCGTGTAGGTCTCCGCAGTCTCAGTGAACTCCGCGCTCTCGGCATAACAAGCGGAGCCGCCGCCGGTCGTGCCGATGAAGCAACGCGCGAAAGCCGGATCGAATGAGCCGTATGAGGCGAGAGTGGATTCGTTGACTGAGCCGTCCGAGGGGACAAAGGCCCCCAACTCCCCCCCTTGGAACAATATCGTCATTGGATGGCCCCCACGATGGTCGCAAGGAAGTCGGCGCCGGTCCCAACCGAGGCTGGCCCGTAGAACTTGAACCTGTCGCCGGCATCGCAGGTCACTGTCGCGCCGCCGGTCGTGTCGAAGGTGGCAGTGCCCGCTACATCGAAGGTGAGCGTGCCGACCTCGACGCCATTCTTCTGCACCGAAATGACGAAATCAGAGCCGGGGTTCGTGCCGATAGACCCGTAAGCGCCCGCGAAATCGACTGGAAAAAGCACCTCGCGATCGAAGATCAGCCCGCCCATGAAGCCTTGAGCCCCAGGCGTTCCTTCGAACACCAGATGCACAAGGAAATCCTCGTCACTGGCGGAAGATGACTCGCCCGAGACGATCTGATCCACCGTATCGAGCGTGACGCCGGCGGATGTTTTCAGGATGAACTTGTACGCCTCGCCCGAATTGAGCCAGATCCCACCGATGGCCCTGCCCGCGGAATCGAGCTCGATCGGGTTGTCGCGCGCCGTGAGGCCGCCCTGGTCGGTGTAGGTGGCCTTGGGCGTGGAGGAATTGGCCGCGTAGGTATAGATGAAGCCGCCGCCGAGAACGTCCCCGTAATTGTCGAGGAATTGCGAAAGCCATCCAGGCACAAGGGATTTTGTCATCGGGCCTCCGGTATGTTATCGAGTCTGGATGGATTGGCATTCACGCGCCCTGTTGATGGGCGCAGGGACGACGCTATTGGCCACCTGGTGGCACAGCGCCGACAAACGGGCTTATGAGCGCCATACCGCCAGCGGCGCCTATTTGAGACGCCGGCAACGCGCGGAGCAAATCGGATATCGTTTGGGCCGCTGGTGGTCGAGGCGCAAGCGCCGCCCGTGAGATGAACTGCTGCACCTCGGGCGAATAGAGGTGCGACTGTGCGAGTCCGAGCCAATAGCGGGCATCCATCGGGTTGTCCTGCTGCCGTCCCGCGGTGCCGCTGTCGGGATATTGGGAAGGCAGCACATCAACGGCGGCCTCCGCGAGATCCTGCATCGGCGCTTCGCCCCGGGCCATGCCACGGTGACGCGTGGAGTCATCGCCCCTGCGAACCGCGGCGCGGAACTGAGCCGGTGAAAACAGTCCCTCTCTCGTCCCCGCTCCCGATGCCGCGCCTTCGACCCTGACGAGATTGGACCAGCTCTGGTTGAGCGCGCCCAACTCGGCGGCGTGCGCAGGATTGGAGCGCTGCAGGGCAGACTGAAACGCCTGCTGCATTTCCTCGAACGCGCCGGCCATCGCCTGATGGTCAGGATCGGTCGAACGCGAAAACCGCCTGATCTGGGCGCTCAGATTGCGCTCGATCCCGCGATAGGCTTCCCCGCTCAAGGGCTGTGCACCGTTGAGGCGCGGCATGACCTGATTGCGAACGATCGCCTCGAACTGGTCCTGCGCCGCCGGGGACAGGTTGCCATTTGTCAGCGTGGTCTGGAGCGCCTGAATGTCCGCGCCGAGCTGCTGGTCAGGGTGAAGGGTGAGGCGCGGTACAAGACGCTCGTATCGGTCGCTGAGCTGATCGCCGACAGACCGGATCATCTCATGGCCGGGGTCGCCCGCCGGAACGCGCACCGCATTATGAGGGACTGCGGCATTGTAGGGCGCCACGACCTCATTGACCGCGGCGCGGTTGAACTCGCGATAGCTGTTCTGGCGGCCCTCAACGATCCTGTCACCGACGAACGGGCGGGACGTTTGGCGCTCCTCCCAACGGCGCAGCGAGGGAATGACCTGGCCCGGCGTCATGGGGATGCCGCGCGCGTGAAGCGCCTGCGCTGCCCGGCTGACTTGCGGGGCGATCATGTTGGAAACCCCACCGACAAGCCGATTGGTGACAGACCCGCCAATACCGCCCGCGAGCATGTCGCCTGCGATGCCGAGAGGGGTGTCCGAATTGGAAGTAAGCCCGCCTTGCATCGCACCGCCGAGGAACGGCGCGCGGCCTCGCGTGAGAAGCGCAGAAACACCCATTTCGCCGAGTGTGGTTCCCAGCGCATTGCCCGGCGGGAGTTGATCTGTGTAGCCTTGGAATCCCCCGCGCGGGGAGCCGTCCGCGGGGTGATTGGCGGTGTGGGCGGCGGTGAACTCATGGCCGATCAAACGCCCAAGCGTATTGTTGAGCCCGCTTTCCATAAGGTCCGCGGCGTTGTCCATGACACGCGCACCGCCTCGCGCCGCGCCGGCCAATGTGTCGGTGGCGGGGCGCAAGAGATGCATTGCCAGATCTGTTGATGTGGCTTGGCGAAAGGGCAGGTTTTCAGGCTGCGGTTGACCCGGCTGTGCCGCAGGAGCCCCGGTCTGCTGCTGGCTCTGGTGATATTGCCGGATTTCCTCAACGGCCTGCTGCTGCTGGTCGGGAGGGAGGCTGAAAAACTCGGGGCTGACCTGCACGCGGCCGACGCCATCGACCTCGATCTCTCGAGTTGCGCGGGCCTGATCGGCGGGCGATTGTGCGGGATTGATGACTGGGTTCAACGGACTACCCTCCAGCGGACGCCTTGTGAGGTTTGACCTGCGCGTTGGTTGCCAGCGGCGCGGCGGGAGTCCGCAGTGCGAGGGGCGTTGGCCATCGGAAACATGCGCCCGACCTGTGCTGGTGGGACGCCCATTTCGATGGCCTGATCGCGGAAGCTCTGGACCTGCTCGTTGTAGGTGCGGGACCGGTCGGTGTAGAGCCTTCCGGCCGTCGCGATCATCTCGTTGCGCTGCTGCGGGTTCAGGCGCGTCCCGTTCATCATCTGGTTGTAATAGTTGCGGACGCGATCGGGGATGCCCGTCGAGTTTTGCGCCGTAGCGAACTCGCCTTCACGGACGGTCGATGACGGGTCCAGCACCTTCATGAACTGGAAGATCATCGCCAAGTCGTCGGTCGGCGATGCAGAGCGCCCCAAGGACCGAAGCTGAAGCGCCGACGTGCGCGCCTGCCGCCATGCTCGAACGTCGGGATCTGTGCGGAACTGGTTGAGCACCTGGCCGACGTTCTGCTGATCCTGCCGGCGCTCCCCTCGCTCGGCGCGATAGTCCGTAACGGCATCGCGTTGCCGGTCATAGGTGTGATCGCCGGGGCCGCCGGGGATGGCCTCCAGATTGCCCTCGGGGGTCTGGCGATAGCCGGGAGGCGTCCGCTGCCTGCCGCGGATGACGCCCGTCGCCGCCTGATCCATCACGCTCGGCGAGGTGCCGGGGCGCGGGACAGGTCCAGCCTGAGCCGTCTGATTGGGGTTGGGCTGCCCGCCAAGGCCCGCTGTGGCCTGATAATAGCCGCCCATGCGCGCAAGGTGCTGTTGAGCGTTGATACGGCGCCCAGCGCGATCCCAGCCGAAGTAATTGTTGGAAAGGATGGGCTCGATCTGCTGATAATTGGCGTTCGGATCGCGCACCGCCGCGGCCGATTCAGGATAGCGCTGCTGCATCTCCCGATCTGCGAACTCGGCTTGAGCGCGCAACGCCTCATCACCGGGCACGATGCGACCATCGCGGACCAAGCCACGCTGAGACATGAACTGCATCAGCGCCGCGCGTCGCCCACGGTTCCAGGATACAATCCCGGCGTTCTGGCCCGCCGCCGGGTTGGCGTCCCGATGGCCGCCGAACATATATTCGGGGTTGAACGCATTCTCCCGGCCGATCTGGGCAACCATCGTGCGGGCACCCTCATCCGTCCAGCCACGATTGCGGAACTCGCGGTAGAGTGTCGCGGCTGCGGGCGGCAGGGCGCCTCCTGCGGTGGGAACGGGGTCAAACGCCCTTGGCTGACCAGAAGGAGCTGCAGGGGCCTGTGGAGCCGCTGGAGCGGGCTGACCGGCCATTCCGGGGGCAACGGGCCGCCCCATGCTGTCCGTGGCGAAGGATTCACCGTCTGCCGGCGTCGTATGCCATTCCACGCGATCGGCGGCCTGCGCCTGTTCGAGCGTCTGCCCGGCGGCGATCAAGCCCTGCAGGTTTTCGTCGGTTGGCTGGAAGGCGGCAAGCTCTTCGTCCGTCCATCCGATCTGACGAAGGGTCGGCGCGATCGACGCGATGAACGAGCCACGTTGCTCCATCGGAAGGCGAGACGCGCGATATGCAAGCGGGGCCGTCCTCGCCACCCGTTCGGCCTGGCGGCGCTGCTGGCGCTGCTCAAGGGCCATGAACGCATTCGGATCTGCCGATGCGACGCCCGAAAGAGCCTTTGCGTCACCGTTCAGCGCAGCCGGAAGCAATTCGCCGAGCTGCTGCTGGCGCTGCATGGCCTGCTGCTGCATCTCGAACTGCTGCTGCTGGGCACGCCGCTGCTGTCCCTCGGCCATCAACTGGCCAAGGTTGAACGGGGCGAAGTCCTGCGGCGTCGTCATTTGCCGAACGCTCCAGAGCTGTAGAGGCTGAACAGGTTGCCGAGCGTGCCTTGAACGGCGGCGTTCTGCCCCGCGTAACCGGAGGCCCGAGCCTGCCCGATGCCGCCAAGGATGCCGCCCGCGTTGTTGGCTGACGCCTGCCCGAGCTGCCCAAGCGTCGAGCCGACCTGCTGGCCGCCGGCTGCCACTGATGCGACGCGGTTGAACTGATCGTTGAAGTCGTTCGCTGCATAGTTCTGGTTGAAGCGATCGATGCCCCGAAGCGTGCCGGTGGACTGAAGGATGCCTTTCGCCGCGGCGCTATTCTCGACACCCCTCATCCCCTCGCTCAGCCGGAACTGGTAGCCGGGGGACGCGGTGTAATCGTAGCCGGGCTGGAGCATGTCGCCGAGCTGGTGGATGGCCTGCCCACCCTCCTGCATCCACGGCGCGAGATCGGCGCGGGTTTGCTGGTCGTGCTGCTGCTGATAGGCCAACGCCTCGCGGCCGAGCTGCGTCTGCGCCTTGGCCGCCTTGCTGGCGCTATTCTTGCCCAACAATCCGCCGATGATCGACGCCCCGGCGGGGATCAATGCCGCTGCTGCCATTATTGCTTCCTCATCTCGAAAAGTTCGACCACGCCCTGGTTCTCGTATTCGTCGAAGCCGATGGGGGTCATTCCAATGCGGCGCATGAACAGCCGCGCCGGGCGGTTTCTCATCGGTATCCCGCCCACGATGCGATCGGCCCACTTGGGAATCATGTAGGCCAGCATTTCCTTGGCCGTTTCGACCGCTTCCCGGCCCCGGTGGCTGATGTCGAACAGGATGTGCCCCTGCCACTCGCGGGGCGCGAATTCCTCGAATATGCTTATCGCGTCCTTGCCGTTCGACAGGACGCAGCACCCTCGGATGGCGGGCCACCAGTCCACTTCACGGTCGTGGTAGCAAACGAAGGGGCGAACGTGCGGGGATGCAAAAACCTTGTCGATCAGTTCGGTGTCATGCTCGCGCCGGATCATGGGATGGTGATTGTCGTCACCCCGGCAACCGTGGCCGCCGTAACGCCCGCCCCTACGAAATTCAGCGTCTTGGCCGGCGCAGTTCCGATCCCCTCGTCCTGAACGTCGATCGGGAGCAGCAATTCGGCTTCGGCCGCGTCAAGTCTGGTGTCCAAGGTGGTCAGCGTGCCGTTGATGGTCACGATGTCGGCCTCGATGTCGTCGGCCCGTCCCTCCAGGTCATCAACGCGGGCTTCGGTTGCGAGCAGCAGGACGGATGCCGTTGTCAGATCCTCGTCCAGTTCGTCGGTGCGGTTCACTAGATTGACGAAGGCGGTAAGCGTCCGAAAGGTGTTGATGTTGACCTCGGAAAACCCAATGCGCCGAAGTTCGCCCTCATCGAGATACAAGGCGCCCATTATCGCCTCCCGACCCGCACCCGCGCCTTTGCCCCCAAAAGCACCCGCTGAACCGGGTCCGTAATGGTGATCTCAAACACCCAATCGCGGCCCATGCCGAGACTGTGCCACCGAACCCGCGACCGGGTTTCGCCGATGGCCCCCATGTCCCGGCTCAGCTCGTTGGAATAATTCTGCCCGCCGTCCGTTGAATAGCGAAGCATCGCGACCGGGTTCGCGCCCTGCCCCGTTACCGTCCCGACCCCCGTCGCGCAGTCCAGATATAGCTCGTCGATCGTGACGGCCCGCCCATCCGCGTCGGTGTGGGCGGTGTACCTGCGCGCCACCAGCGGAACGCCGTCGTCATCGTAATAGTCCAGCGATTGCTCGTAGATCTTCGCCGTCTCGTAATCCGAGACCAGATGCTTGCCATAGGCGAAGGCGTGGAGCTCGGCCCTTGCCCGCTCCAGCGTGCCGGTGGCCTGGTTCAGGAACGCCCGTTCGTGCCACTCCTGGTCCTTGAGATCGTAGGCCCACGTCCCTTCATCGGCGTTCAGGACGTAGAATGTCTTTCCGTCGCGCTCCTGGTAGCTGTAGGCGCTCAGATTGCTCGCGCTGGACGTAAACCGCTCGACCGCGGCAGTGGACACCCGAACAGGCGTGAAGCCCTGAGAGCGCCTTACGATCCCCGAGCCTTCCTTGCTCTTCTCCACCCACCAGATCGAGTTGTCGATATATTGCAGCGTGTCCTCGGACAGGAGGCCTGAAGCATAGACACCGCCGGGGATGCGCTGGAACGGGTTGTCGGCGTCGCCGGCATCGTACCAGACCTCGCCCCCATCCTCCCCAGGTATCCAGATTTGGTCCTCGGTCGCCATGAGGGCCAAGGCGTCGTCGGGCTTGTTCTCGGCGGTGAAGAAGTCCCCTACATCCGTCGCGTCGTTCAACGCCGAATAATAGACCCGCCCCGAATCCTTCTCGAGATAGAGCATCCGCTGATCGAACGCGATGCACCAGCGCCCGATCGGTGCATCGGGGATTGCCGACACCAGCCCGGTCGTCAGGTTGAAAGCGTAGAAGCCCGACCCGTCCCCGATGACCAGATCATCCAGCAATTCCGCCATCGAGACCCGCCCGCGAACCGAGCCGATCGTGCCCCATTTGCGGTATGAGCCCGTGTCGTAGACCTCGTAAAGCCATGCGCCGGCCACGAAGAACGCCCGGCCCCTGAACACATAGCGCCCGCGGATCGGTGAATCGTCCAGCGTCGCGAACAGGCTGAGGCCCGGCGAGCCGACCAGATGCCAGCGCGCTTTCTCCCCCTCGCGCTCCACCTTGACCGGATAGAGATTGATCGTTCGTTGACTGTCCGCCTTGACGTGCGCCCCCAGGTTGGAAGGTCCGACAAGGGGGATCGTGATGTCGGTCACTTCAGTCGCCGGTCACATGGTTGAAGGTTCGCGTCTGCCCAGTGAGAGCGCAGTCCGCCCGAAGCGTGTCGATGTCCACCAAGGCGTTGCGGACCTTGTCTTTCTCTTCCGTGGCGATGATTGCTATGCTGGCAGGCACGTCGAAGCCCTTTTCCGCCAGGATCTCGACCGCTAGGGCGTAGCGAATGGCCTTCACGAAGGCGTCATCGACATAGAGCGTGTCCGCCGCGGCCGACAGAACATGGCCGACGTCCATCCCCTCGTTTGGCCACGAAAACAGCATTTCATTGAGCGTATCGACGCCGTTTTGCATGTCCTCAGCAGACGGCGCGCTACCGTCGCCACAGATGCCGGCGAGCTTCAGGGCGCGAGTGACGAGCTCGGCGACCGTCGTCACTTGCCAGCCTTCCGGCGCGGCTTAGCCTTGGGAAGCGAACCGCCCTTCTTCCCGTCGCCGTCATGGTCGAGGGGATCGGTCCTTGCCGCGGCCAGCGCGGGCGATTCCCTGCCGGGGCATTCGAGCGCCCATTCGAACGCCTTCACGACCCAACCCAGCCGTTCGCGGACCCTGCCGTCCGTCGCTTCGTCCAGGGCTGACCTGGCGCGCTCAAGCTCTGCGTGGTTAAGCTGCATCTTCCTGCCTCTCTTGTGTTCGGCTTTTCAGCCACTCCCCCACGGTGCCCATGAATGTCTTGTAGCCGCAGTGGCCCATCGCGATTTCGGGATCGACCCAGACCTTGCCGCCAATGTCCCGCCACCGCCGGCAGAACGAATAATCCTCGCCGAACTTCACCCGGCCAATCCGATAGGGGCCGAACAGGTCGTGCGCCGTCTTGTCGGGCGCCGTCTCGCAATGGAATTGCAGGTCAGGATAATGGGCGACCATGCTTTCGAGCATCGCGCGCGAACAGCGCATGAAGCCGGCCGGGACGCCGTAGACCTCAATTAAGCCATGCTCCGAAAGCTCGATCTCGGGCTTGGATGAATCCCACTGGCAACAGAAATCCAGCGGATCGCGGCGCTGCGGATAGAGCCCAGCCACGAAATCAACCGGGTGATCGACCAGCCTGACGAGCGAGCCAGCCTCCCATGCGACATCGGAATCGACGAACACCAGGTCAGTGGCTTCGGATGCCAGGAACTGAGCGACGATGAGCCCGCGGCAGTCTCCGATCATGGCGTTGCCGCTCTCGTCGAAGATAGACACCCTGTCGCCGCGATCGGCCAGTTTCAGCATGTCGGCGATGACGGAGCGCATCGTGCCGAGGTGGATCGTGCCGGTGTAGGCCGGTATCGCGATGAAGACGTGCTTACCCAATGGCCACCCGTGACGGTTTGACGGCGCGCAGGGCGAACTCGAAATGATGCCCGGCCGAATGAGAATGGATGAGATCGAAATCCGCGCGGTAGACGTGGCGGAAGTCCGACATCGGCGTGACGCCGACCTGCGCGTAAGCAGGCTGGCATAAGAATATCATGCACTCAGGCCCGATAATGCGGGTGTGCGACGGGTCGCCCCACGCCCAGGGGGATGAAGCTAACGGACAGGTTCCGATGAACACGCCGCCGGGCTTCAACAGCCTCCAGAAATCGGACCATTGATCGAAGAAGAAGCGCCAGTCGCCTTGGCGCCCGACATGCTCCAACACCTCGTAAGCGTGGATCTCGTCAAAGCTCTCGTCCTCGAACGGGAGCGGGAGCATTTCGAGGTTGTGGACCACATCCGGCTTGTGATCGGCGTTGTGGTCGAGGGTGGTGAGGGCGGCCCATTCCGACCGCCCTCCATATTCTAGCCGTTTGGCGCGGTTTGACCCGCAACCAATCAGCAATTCACGATGCGGCGCCACGAATACCGTTGAGCGTCACCAGATCGGAACGGATCTGATTGCCGAGGGTCGTGAGGGCCGCAACGCGCGAAATGAGCGAGTTGACGGCCACCGCGATGTCGGTCGCGGTCGGCGTGGTGGCGAGGGTGGTGATCGCCGTGGTAGCAACGGCCGACTGCGCCGTGGCTGCCGGTTCGTCATTGTAGGGGGTGAGAGCGAAAGCCATTGGGAATCTCCCGAAACGGGGTTGGAAAAAGTGGGGCGGAGCCGAAGCCCCGCCCCAGGCTGGGAGGTCTAGGAGGTGCCGGACAGACGAGTGGCGAGCCTCGGATCGATCGCCTTGACGCCGTAGAGAATATCCAGGCGGAAGTTCGAACGATCGTTGGTGCCGTCGTAGGTCGGGATCAGGCGAACGCTGGTGCCCTTGTACGACTCCCGCGCCACATCCACCGCGCCCGGCGGCTTGACCATCGGGACCATCGCCAGGGCGAACGCGTTCTTGTGAAAGATCATGTTCTGACGATAGCCGGTGTTGGCCGTGCCCACGGCGGTGATCGCCGCCGTGTTCAGGTCGGTCGTGCCCGAGGCGACGGCCACGTTCTGGAACGCCCCTGTCCAGATCATCGCCGGGTAGAAGACCAGCGTGTTGGACGAGTAGGAGATGCAGGTGAACTGCTTCGCCACGCCGAGGTCCGCCTTGGTCACGGGGTTAACGCCGTTGACGTTGGCGATGGTGAACACGTCGCCGGGGTTGAGGTTGAGGCTGGCGACCGTGATCGTCTGCTGCATCGTGGTCTTCACATCGGCGTAGGCGATGGTCGAGGTCGTCACCGACTGGTTGACCGTGCCCGACGCATCCGAGCCCACGGTGTGGGTCGGCACGTTCTGCGACATGTAGGTGTCCACGCCGCCGATCATGCCGAGCGAGCCCTGCCGATAGGCGCCCTTCGCCGCGTCCTGGATGTAGAGCGACGTCTGGGAACCAAGCAGGCCCCAGTGATCGACCGGCGACAGAGCCGCCGAACGATCCGCAGTCGGAACCGCATATTGATCGAGGATCTGCGGCCCGAGGGCGAAGTCGGTGAACGAGTTGATGGTCTGGCCGGCGGTGCCAACCCAGTTCGGGACGTATTTGTAGAGGCCCATGAGGTCGGAATCGACCTGATTGGCGAGTTGCACCATTGCGGGCTTGATGACCCGCTCGGAAAGCTCGTCGATCGACAGGGTCAGCTCAAGCGAAGTGAAGCCGAAATCGACGCCCTTCTGCTTGTCCACGGTGATCGAGGTGCTGCCCTCGACAACGTCCTGGTTGCTGGCGGTGGCGCCGTCGCGAACGGTGAAGTCGGTTGGGCGCTTGATCGTGATGGTGGCGCCGGGCGAATAGCCGTTCAGGCGGTTATCGTATTCGGCCTCATAGCCGCGGTAAACCTGCTTGGCCATGATGAGCTCGTTGTCCAAGATCCGAAGGGCTTCCTTCGCGATCAGGGAGTTGGTCAGGACTGCATTCGACATGATGAAAGTTCCATCTATGGGAAGGCCGGCGCCTCACGACGCGGGTCTCGTTGCTAGGATTTGCCCTCGTTCCTTGCCGCGATGAACTCGGCCATCGACATCTCTCCGAGGCTCTTGCTGAGCCCCGCCGAGACGGCTCCGACCGTTGCGGGTGGTGCGGGAGGGATCGGCTTCGGGGAACCTGGAGCCGGGCTTTCCAGCCTTGCCGCAATCTTCCCCAATTCCACGGCCTGCTGATACGGGGGGAGCGAAAAGATACGCGCCTTCTCCGCTGCGTCCCTGCCGACCTGGTAGAGGATCGTCGCCGCGTTCGGATCGCCCACCAGAAGCTCGCGAACGGCCTCGGTGATGGGGATGTCGTGAACTGCCGCCTCGAAGTCGGAATGCTTTGCAGCACCCTCCTTCAGCCGGTTCGTTGCGGTCTCGAGCTGGGTCTGCTGCTGCTGCTCGCTGGTGCGCTTCTGAAACGCGCGGTCGGCGGCCTTTTCGGCCTGTTCCGCGACGTATCGGTCTAGCGCCTCACGATAGGCGGCTTGGTCCCAGTTATATTCCTCTTCGGTCGGCGGACCAGTCGGAGCGGGCTGCCTGGCCGGTGCCTGCAGGGCGGCAAGCTGCCCCGCGAGATAGTCGGCCCTGCGCTGCTCCTCGTATTTCTGCCGCGTCACTTCGTCGATGCGCTTCTGGAACCACGGGACTTGCTTGGGCTTGTCCTGTTCCGCGCCTGCATCAGGCTCTGCCGGCGTCTCAGTGCCGGTGGACTGATCGGTGGTCGCTTCCGATGGCGTTTCGACCGAAGCCGGGGCTTCCGCACTTGCAGCAGCGTC
>Ga0247777_1000275_pt1 | contig 13780 bp, 11 predicted proteins | sample UWRJL154409C5_FD_179937 | JGI IMG/M metagenome (GOLD analysis project Ga0247777, IMG submission 179937) | Plant litter microbial communities from Arlington Agricultural Research Station in Wisconsin, United States - UWRJ-L154-409C-5 | ecosystem: Environmental > Terrestrial > Plant litter >...
CAGGCGCCGGTGCGGGCGGTGCTGGTGCTGGCAGCGTCGGTGGCGCCGCGGGCCCCGGTGGACCGGGTGCACCTCGCGCCGGTGGTGCTGGAGGACCGGCTGCTCCCGCCGCAGGTGCGAGCCCTGTCGCAGCGCCTGCTGCCGGCGCACCACCTCGTCCGGCCGGCGGCTTCGGCGCAGCGCCTGCGCAGCCGCCCGTCGTTCTCAGCCGCAATGGCCGGGACTACACCATCGTCAACGGCGGATCCAACGTACGCGCCGGTACAGAGATCAAGTTGGCAACTGAAAGGCCGACCTTGACCCTCAGGCTGACGGAGCTCGACAAAGGCTCCTGGGTGATCTTCCAGCTGCCGGGCTTCAACACGGCAGACTCGGGTACGCAGCAGACCAGCCTGAAAGCGCTTCGCAAGGCCAGCGAGACGTCCTACTTCAAGGACAAGAATGCACTCTGGGTGAAGGTGGTCTCCGCTGACGACGGTGAGCTCGGCCTCGGTGGTGTAGCCACCCTCCAGGTCAGCCGGTAAGCCGAACCCGCTGCTTGAACAAGAGTCCCCGGCTTACGGCCGGGGACATGCTCGGGGAAACGACGTCACCTGAAAGGCATGGGATCGCGCCGCGCGGCGTACCGGCTGAATCCGCCGCCCTACTCTTTCTTTAGCGTCGCAAGATAGGCGATGACATCCGCACGCGTCGGGGCCTCGAAGACGACTTGGCCGCCGTTCCACCCTGTGGCGCCGGTCCTCCCGGTCCAGCTCCGGTGCTCCCGCTCGTGCCTGCCCGAGAGGTGGCGGCCATGGAAGACGCTTGGGGAATACAGACTCATAAAAGAACCTCCGCACAGGAGAGTGCGTAGAATCCCATGCGCGGATAGTACGGCGAGCTCATCGCTCGCCCCCTGCCCAAGCCAGACCGGCGAGGCAGGGCACAAGAGCGGCAGCGACCGCACACAAGATTCCGACCAGGGGGCGCCATGAAGTACGTGATCTGGGCCGTGCGATTCTGGTACGCAGGCTGGATGATTCCGGCCGGTGTCGAGCACTTCTATCACATCTATCCGCAGCCGGGCGCCAACAGCACCCACCCGCTTGCCGCCGAGATGCTGAGTGCTCTGCTCCACACGCACTTGTTCGACCTCGTCAAAGCCGTCGAGCTGATCACCGGCCTCGCCGTCCTGTTCGGCTTCTTCACACCGCTGGCGCTGCTGGCCTGCATGCCTGTCGCGTTCTGCGTGTTCTGGTGGGACTCGCCCCTTTCCGAATGGAACACCTCGAGCGTGATAGCAGGGTCGCGGGTGCTCGCCTGCAATGTCCTGCTATGCGTGGCCTACATCGCCAGCCTCCGGCCAATGTTTGCCGTGCGCGCAAGCGTGGCCAACACTGTGCAGGCACCGACCCTGAAGCAGCTGGCAGTAGCCGCTCGTGTGATCTTCGGCGCGTGGCTGCTCGCGAACGGAGCCAACCATTTCTTCTTCTCGCTCTGGGCGACACCCACCGGTCAGGAGCCGCTCTCCATGGAGCTCATGAGCGCGCTGGTCAACTCGCATCTTCTGGATGTCTGCATGCTGATCGAGCTCGTCGCGGGAGCGCTTATCCTGCTCGGCTACTTCGTGCCGGCGGCGCTTTGTACGGCAATGGCGGTTTCGACCTGCGCCCTGTTCTGGGCGATCCTGGACCATCAGCCTCTGACCTTGACTCTAGGCGTCGTCGCTTTTGCCCTGAACGGGCTCCTGATGCTGGCCTACCTTCCCTACTACAACGGGGTTCTCCAGCGCGCGCCGCTGACGCTGGGCGAATCGGATCGCCTCACTTCCTGGAACACTCTGTTCGTGAATCCCAACGGCCGCACCTCGCGCGGCCATTTCCTGGGCGCGTTGCTCCCGCTCGCGTTGGCCGTCCTGTGGTACGTGTACAAGGGCCCCGCCATCGACTATGCGTCGTGGGGCGTATTGGTTCTGTTGTATCCCGCAGTGGTACTGCACGTGCGCCGCCTGCACGACATGGGTCGCTCCGGATGGTTGGTGCTCGTTCCCGCAGCACTGACCGTGGTCGCCATGGGCATCTGGGCGGGGCGCATCAGCCTGGGCGCTCAGCTCGACGTCATCGTGCCTCTGGCTGCACTCGTTGTATTTCTCGGCTTCGCCCTCTGGGGTTGCCTCGCAAGAGGGCAAGCCGAGACCAACACCTTTGGGCCGCCGGTGGCGGCGTAGCTCGTCGATGGTGAACGCTGAAAGGTCGGCACTACGAGACCGGCAAAAACCGATCAACTCGTTCACTCCCAACCGAGATGATCATCCGCGGCTCCCAGGTGGGCTCGTCCGACGGCGCTTCGTTCGACAGGAACTCGCAAGAGCAACCACCGCTTACTGACAGATGTAGTGCGGGTTCACCATCCAGCGTTCTGCTCTTCACGACCAGAGACACGAGTTGACCCAGCCGCTTTGCGCTGATGCGAGCGGCGGCGTCCTTGTCGATTCGAACGAGAATTTCAAGGCACATAGGGGTCAACCGTCGTCAATCGCCTTACCCATCATCCGTGCGCCGCCGCTTTTTCAACCCTTGCGGTCCTTGGATGACTGCTCCATCGCCGCCCGCAAGAGACTATTGATGCGCGTCTGATAACCAGGCCCCTGCGACTTCAACCACGCGAGCACATCCGCGTCGATTCGCACGGTAGTGGACTGCTTGATAGCCCGGAAATACGGATTGCGCACGGCGCGACGGAAGAACTCATCCGTCAACGGCGGAATATCCGACGTGTCGATTTCCGAGTCGGGGGGATTTCCCTTCCGCGACGCCTTCCTGGCGATCCGGCTCGTCGCGGCTCGCTTCGCCTTAGTGTGTTTGGGTTTCATATCGATATCTCTCATGCTTCAAGGCATATCGCGCTGAAATAATTCGGACGACCTCTTCGTCCTCGCGCGACCGAACAACGTGCGCGACAACTAACACAGAATGCTCACCGGCTCGACCAATGGCCTGCCTCATTCGAAGATGAGCATGTATGTTACATCAAAAATGTTACTACAGATTGGTTATTACAGACACTGCCGCCCATGCCCCTGATCGGCGGGGAAATTCCCGACCGTCGACCGACTCGCGTTGCTCCGTCGCAAGTTCGTGAAGCGTCGCAGGTGGCTCGATCTTCGCCGCCGGGCAGGCGTCTCTCGTGTAACGCGACGCCTATATGCAAACCGTCGGGCGCCGCCTTTCGACGCGAGGTCGATCGCGGGTGATGATGCGCTCCGAACGGAGAAAGCTGGATGGGGGTTCGTGGTGCAAACACGCAGAAATGCAAAGCGCCATGCTATCCGCGCGCCGTCGTCACACCGCGAGCCACTCCAGGGCTCTATCGAGCTCCTGTCATTCACTTTACCCCTTCAAGCTTTGAAGGTTCCCCGGCGTTGCAACGGCTGAACGATGAGATCGAAAGAGCGTGGCTCATGCGTGATGGGCAGGGTGTGGTGAAAGCGGTGGCAGCGCACGTCACCGCGCGAATAGAAGCGTTCTCGCCTCCGCAGGACAGATATCTGCTGAGGGTGCTAGACGCCAGCGATGTGAGACTGATGGATACGCCAGCGGACATTGGCAGTCCGTCCGGCCTCCCGGAAGTCAGGTCCCCATAGCTCTGACGGAAACAGACTCGCTCCTACGCAGTCATCCTGACAGTTGTGCGCCGCCGCTAACGCCCGCCCCCGCCCCGCCGCGTTCTCCGCCGCGTCCGCATGCGCGGCCTGCCGCGAGCGCGCCACGGCACACGTCCCATCGCCACGTACAACTCGCCGTCCCCTCCTTCGGCCGGATCACCCTGCACGGAGTAAACGACGCCTCGCAGGATCCGGAAGGACCGGACGTCCGCGGCATTTCGCTTCAGGATGGCGAGGCGCAGCCGGCCTTGCAGATCCTCGATCTCCGCCCGAGCGTCGAGGCTCGGCTGGATGGCCTGCTTGAACCGTTCGAGCGTGTGGCCAAAGAAAGAGCGGGCCGGGCGCAGCATTTCCCACGCGCGGGTCACCAGGAGCAGATCCTCGAGTTTCTCTGCCGGCGATTTGCGAGCCACGGTACTTCCTTTCCTGGCTAATGAATCTGGCGCGTTACGCGCCAGCAACGAAGCAAATCCTGAAATAAACGAGGGGAACGGTGATTCCCCGACTTATTTTCGGCCGGAGCCTACATTTTTCGCGTCGCGGGGCGCAAGGATCGCCTACAACGCCCCTGGCGGGTCGATATCGGGACGAGGCCGCGAAAAAGAGGCGTCAGCCCGGAATTTCCTGCATCCCGCGTCCAGCAGCCTCGATGGCCGGAAAAAAAACGAGGGGAATCCCGATTCCCCTACTTTTTGTACGGCTCCGCGTCGATCCTGTCCGGTGTCTGCAACTCTTCGGTAATGCGCAGCCGGCGAACCACGAGCTCGTCGATTTCGAGGCGGCGAATCTGTGCGCGCTTGATGACCAGCCGCCCGATCGCCAGTGCACCGATGGCCAACGCGCCAATCGCCAGTGCGCCCACCGCCAACGTGCCTATGACCTGGGTGCCGGTCGCCCGGGCGCCTACGGCTTCAGCGCCGAGGCTTCTGGACTGCAGCTTGCGGTGCCCGCGTTGGGCGAGTGCGCTGGAGTCGGAAAGGCTCCCCTCCCGATCCGCAATCAGCTGGCGTGTGCGGTAGGACATTTGGATCTCCCGAATACATCTTTGGGCCGGACTGCGGGTGATGCGATCTCGCACGCAGCATCGTACCTTGCTTCGGATCGCGGCGCACCGGCCCGTCCTTCCCGCAGAAGCAATCCCGCATGCGATCACGCTTCCGGGTGCCCTGAGCTCCTCGAAACAGCACCTCGCGGAGGGATCTTCTTGTGACCGGTAACGTTGCGCGCTAAGGTCGCGCACGTCACAAACACCATACAACTATATTCAGAGGACATTCCCGGTGTTCGCACGCATCTCGACCGCCCGCGCGCTCTTCATCGCGGTCACGATATTTTCCTCCATGGCGACACTCGGCGCGCCGGGTGAATGGGACCAGACCTACGGCAGCAACGGACGCGTCGAGCTCGTCCCGGGCACCGGCACCTTCAACAGCATTACGCAGTTCGTCCCCCAGAGCGACGGCAAGATCGTCTTCGCGGGGTGGATCTTCGACGGCGGCTTTCCCGGCGGCTCGCGTAGTCTCTTCATCGCTCGCATCACGGCCGATGGCGTATTCGACAACACGTTCGGTACGGGCGGCCTTCGCCGTCTCGATGTGGGCCCGGGCGAGGAAGACCCCACCGTCAGCATCGTGCAGCAGGCGGACGGAAAACTGCTCATGGCCCTGACAATGCCGGCCGCGAGCCCAATCAACAATCACGCAGCCGTCCTCCGGCTCAACGCCGATGGCTCGACCGACACCACGTACGGCACGAACGGGCTCGCCGACGTCCACCCCACCGGCGACACGAGGCCGTCCTACCAGCCGAAGATCGTGCTCAACCCGGACGGGACGAGCGTCGTCATCTTTTCGATCGGCAGCAGCGATATGGATTTGATGCTGCGTCGTCTGACGGCGGCGGGGACGATCGACACGACGTTCGGCACCGCCGGTGTGACGACGATCGATCAGGGGACGGACCAGCTGTTGGCCAACTCGATGGTGCGTCAACCGAACGGAAGCTTCGCGATCGGCGGGTTCTTTTTTCCTCAAGGCAGCGCGCCCCCGCAGCCCTGCGTGATTCGCGTTACGCCGAACGGCGCGCGCGATACTACTTTCGATGCCGATGGTGTGCTGCCCATCACGGCAGCGCAAGGCGCATGGCGCATCACCGCCGTTCGAGCCGATGCGGACAACCGGATCGTGATGCTCGGCCTTCGCGACAATACAGGCGATTCGTTCATTGCACGTCTCACCGCGAGCGGCGCGCTGGATCCGACCTTCGGAAGTCAGGGACGCATTCTTCCCGGCTCTCGTACCTCTGCATCGGCGATCGCGCTCGAGCCGGACGGGCGCATCGTCGCCGGCGGCGCACGAACGGATCTGGGTGTCGCGCTCAGCTGGATTGCCCGTTACAAAACGGACGGCGCGCCCGATCCTTCGTTCGGGGTGCAGGGTTGGATCGCGACGGACCTGGCGATGCCCGGCGAGTCGATCAACGGCTCGATCGGCATCAGCTCGCGAATCCGACAACTCGTGCGACAGAGCGACGGTGCCTATCTCTCGCTCTCCGCGGCAGCCGCGCTGCCAGACGAGCGGTTGGTGCTCGTGAAATACCGGGCGAGCGGCGCGAGCCCGGGCGCGCTCGGACTCAACACGCTGAGTCCGGTCGGCATTGCTCCGCCGCTGCTCCAGGAAAATACGGGTGTGCCCCTGCGGCTGATCGCCTATCGCAGCGGCGGTGTGTCTGGCCAGGTGAGCGTGAGTTATCGCGTCGTGAGCGGCACGGCCATCGTGGGGCAGGACGTGGAGGCAGCCACTGGCACCCTCACGTGGAACGACGGCGAATACTCGGTCAAGCCTTTCGAAGTCAAACTGATCGACGATACGGTGGCGGACTCCGGCGAGCGCTTCAAAGTCGAGCTGTTCAACGCCACCGGCGGCGCGACGATCTCGAATGATCACGTCGAGGCCCAGATCGCCGAGATGATCGGTGAAGACCTCGGATCGAGTATCTCGGTTAGCCCCGAGAACGAGGTGCTGGAAGGGCGCTCGGCGCAGATCACCCTGGCGCGCAGGGGCAACTTGAGTGGCACGGCCAGGGTCGATTACACGACCACGGGCGGCTTCGCCACCGCAACGGAAGGCGCGGACTTTCCTGCGGCGTCCGGCTCCGTCACCTGGGCCCCGAACGAAGGCGGAATGAAGTCGATCACGGTGGCCACGAGCCAGGATGCGATCGGCGAAACCCAGGAGAGCTTCGAGGTTCGTTTCACGACGACTTCGCCGGGCGTCAGTATCGCGGACGGCAAGACCACTGTCCGGATCATCGACGACGAGAACGTCGTGATACCGGGTGCACACCCGGACGCGTGGATCATGGCCGTGCCAGAGTCGGCTACGTCGGTGACGATTCCGATGAATCGGATCGGCGACCCGACGCAACCGCTGTCCGTCACCTACACGACGAGCATCAATCCGCCGACCGCCACCCCCGGCACCGAATTCGATCCCGTGAGCGGATCCCTCGACTGGGCGGCCAACGAGACCGGGCCGAAGACGATCCAGATCGCGCTGACGCCGGATACGATCCCGGAGCCCGATGAGCGTTTCGTCGTGAACTTCTCGGGTAATGGTGGCGGCATCGTCATCGTGTACATCATCGATGACGACATTCCTGTCGCGCCGGCCACCGTCTCGTTCGCGTCCCCGACGTTGACGGTCGCGGAAAACGCCGGGAGTGTACCGATCCAGGTGTCGCTCTCGAGCCCGGTGCGCGAGGCGGTTGGTGTAACCGCAAGATTCATCGCGGGGACCGCGAACGGTGCTGACGCAGAGGCATTCGACAAGCCGGTCACCTGGCAACCGGGCGAGAGCGGCACGAAGACCCTCAACGTCCCCATCACGAATGATGCGGTCGATGAGCTGGATGAATCGTTCACGCTCTCTCTGCAGTTACCGGACAACATTGCTGCGGGAGCCAACAAGTCCGTGCGCGTAACGATCACCGATGACGACGCGACACCTGCTGGCGGACCGACCCCCGTCGTTCCGCAGATCAGCATGGCGCAGACGGCCGTGAGCATCGGCGAGAACGAGCGCACGGTCACCCTGCAGGTGCAACGACTGGGCGATCCGACCGCAAACGCGCTGGTTTCCTGGGCGACTTCCGGCGGCACGGCGAACAGCCCCGCGGATTTCCTGGCGCAGTCGGGAGTCCTCCAGTGGAATACAGGGGAGAGCGCAGCCAAGACCATCGAGATCGCGCTCAATGGCGATACCGACCATGAGCCGAACGAGACCTTCGACGTCGTGCTCAACCCATTCGTCGAAGGTCCCGGCGTCGGGACTGCGAGAACGACCGTCACGCTCCTCGATGACGACGATGTCAGCGCGCCCCCGGCACGGCTCGGCTTCATGCAAGGCGCTGTGACCGTTGGTGAAGCGCAAACCAGCGTGTCCGTGCAAGTGGCACGCACGGGCAATGCGAACAACGCGGTCACTGTGAACTACAGGACGATCGAGGGATCGGCGGGCACTTCGGATTTCACGACCGCATCGGGCACTTTGATGTGGGCCGCGAACGATACGACTGCGAAGACCCTCACCCTCACGCTCTCGCCGGATACGACCGACGAGCCCGATGAGACGTTCTCGGTCGTGCTGAGCGCACCGTCCGCTGGAGCTGAGCTCGACACGACGAGCACAGCTGTGGTGACTATCACAGACGACGACGCGCCGACGCCGCCGCCCAGCACGGGGAACGGTGGTGGTGGCGGCGGCGGCGGTGGTTTGGTCGATCCTTTGTCGCTGTTGGCCCTGGGTTTGCTGCTGCTCATCTCGTGCATCATTACTGACCGCCGATGGAAAACGCACACCTGACCAAAGAATAATCGCGCGCTCGCTGGGCCGAAGTTCGCGCCCTGTGGTGCGAGTGGGACCCCATCGGAGTGATGCCGTCGGCTGAGTCGGATTGGCCACTCGATGAATACGACGCTTACCTTGGCCAGACTTTGCGCCTGCTTGCGTGCCGCCCGTCCGCGTGTTAAATACTGAACCACATGGTTCAATATTCCCAGACCCGCTTCGATGCCTCATTCGCCGCGCTCTCCGACGCCACCCGACGGGGCGTTCTGGAGCAGCTCGGGCGTGCAGACGCTTCGATCACGGACCTTGCCGATAAATTCCGCATGACCCTCACGGGCATGAAGAAACATGTCGGCGTCCTGGAGCAGGCGGGGCTGGTCACCACGGAGAAGGTCGGGCGCGTGCGCACCTGCAAGCTCGGCCCGCACCGACTGGAAGAGGAAGCGGCATGGATCGAGAGATTCCGCCAGCTCTGGGACGCACGCTTCGACGCGCTGGACAATATCGTCGAGGAATTGAAACGGAAGCACAAAGTCGATGGACGCAAGAAAAGAGAGTGAGGTTGCCCCCATGAAGAACCGTACGACAGTGGAGCGGAAGTCCGATCGTGAGCTCGTCGTCACCCGAACTTTCAACGGTCCGGCGCGCTTCGTATTCGAGGCGTGGACCCAGGCCGAGCTGTTCAGGCAGTGGTGGGTGCCGAAGTCGATGGGAATGACCCTGCTTTCCTGCGAAATGGATGTTCGTGTCGGGGGCAAGTACCGTTTGGTGTTCGCACACGGCGACTCACAGATGGCGTTCTTCGGCACCTACAAGGAAGTGACACCGCACTCGCGCCTCGTCTGGACCAACGAGGAAAGTGACGAGGGTTCCGTCACGACGGTGACCTTCGCGGAAAAAGGCGGCAAGACGCTGCTGGTCGTGCACGAGCTGTATCCCTCGAAGGAAGCTCTCGACGCCGCCGGCACCGGCGCGGCGGATGCGATGGGAGAGACGTTCGAGCAACTGGACGAGCTGCTCGTCACCCTGGGCGCGAGCGAGGGACGGTCGTGAAGTGGGTACGGCATGCCTGCCGCACTCGCCCGATCTATCTGAGACAGCTGTCTCACTTCCGTAATCCTGATTCATCAGGAGCCCTCCGCAGGGCCACCGTTTGCTCCCCTCTTCGCGAGCCGACGGGCCTGCGAGACGAAAACACGAATCTCAGGTTCCGGCGGACGTGCAAACAACGGAGACCGCCGCTATGGAACTGCACTTACTGCCACATCATCGTTTCTCTGCCATTCTCGCCATGTCTGCAGCACTGCCATGCGCAACGGCGAATGTCGCGAGCGCGGCGACGGAGATGCTGCCCGCCGAGGTCATCTCGGCGCCAGCCGATCCTGATCCGCGGCCGACGAGTCTCGAGCCCGTTTACTTCGGAAGAGTTCTCGCGCTCGACGGGAATCGAGCGTTGTTCGCAAGCGTCACCAGCTCTGTCGCGTATATCTACACACGAGGCCAGGACGGCTGGGAGTCTCGCGCTCGCCTGGTAATGCCCCCAGGTTACCGCGCCGGCGCGACCGCAGAGCTGAGCGGTGATACTGCCGTTCTCGGCGTCCAGGACTCCTCTTTCACGCCGAGTCTCCTCGTCTTCCAACGAACACAAACTGGCTGGGCGATCGTGCAGACGTTGCCTGCGGGATCGGTCGCCAGAGACGGTGGCAACTTTGCCATTTCAGATGCGACGGGTATCGGGCTCTACGAACGCAGCGCGCATGGCCTGCGGCGGCAGGCTCACATCGACAAGCCTTCCGATACCGTGGACTTCGGGTCATCGTTTGCGCTGGATGGCGATACGCTCTTCGTCGGCGCCCCCTTCAGCGGCAGCAATTCTCAGGGCAACGTGTACGTCTATGAACGCCACGGACAACACTGGACGCTGGCACAGCAACTCGACGCCAGCGACCCGCAAACATCCTTCGGCTCCGCCGTGGATCTGAAGGGCCGTGTGGCTGTCGTCGGTGCGTTTGCGGCGGATCGGGATCCGGATTCGCAAGTGCTCATGGGCGCCGCATATGTCTTTCGCAAAGTCGGCGGTACCTGGCACGAGGAGCAGAAGATCCTCAATTCCACGAATGGCTCGTTTGCGGCGTTCGTTGCAGGAACGGACGAGACACATCTGTATCTGAGCAGTCACTACATCGACAACAATCACGCGATGGTGTTCGCCTACCGCCGGCTCCACGGCGACTGGAGCATCGAGCGGGAGCTCGTGCCGCCTACGGCCTCGAATAACTTTGCCCTGCACTACTCGATTGGTCGCTGCACGTTCCTGACCGGGGAGGCGTACGTGCCCACGCCGGATCCGGTGTTCGACGGGGAGGCGTACCTTTACCGACTGGATGGGTGCCATCACCATTAGATCTAGCCGCTGACAGAACCCGGCGACTGCGGACTCCAGGTTCGATAACTGCCCCACGCCAGGTCCCGCAGCAACCGAAACGGCCACCGCTCATCCCGGTGATACGTCTTCCGAACCACGTTCAATCCGCTGGTGGCGGTGACATGCACGGACGACTCAGCCTGCTCGGCGGCCAGCTCGGCATCCGCGCCGATCCACCCTTCCCGATGTGCGTTTTCGGCAATGAGTTTGAATTGGCTCAGCTCGTCAGGAGTCAGCGTGTTCATGGTTGTGCATTCTTCTGCACACGCCACGCCCGAGGAATCGTGAAAGACCAGCCCCGCGCAAGGGCTTCTACGTAACGAGGGCGAGACCGCAGTCACAAATCGCCCTAAGTAGCTTCACTCAGCCCCTAAGGAGGGCTGCGAATGGCCGCCGATTCAGGCCTACCGCAGCATGCACACACTCTATTTTGGGCGCGAGGTATCGGGCCGTGGACTGTGCTGAAAGCGAGCTATCACTGCATGTCTGGCGCACTCGATATCGGGATGCGGACGTTGCGCGCGCTCGTGCCAGAGGGCCGGTTCGCGTTCACAGGAACGCGAAATGAGATTGGCGTTCACAGTGTTCCCGATCGCAATAATCGCTTTCGGCGCAGTGACTGCAGGCGAAGTGCGGGCCGTCTCGAGCGATGCAGCGCCAGCGGCCATTTCCGATGGCTCCTCGAGCGGCTCCATTCGGTACGACACCGAATACCCGACCATCGGATACGCCGACACCCCCACGCACAACGCGATTGCGCGCCTGCAAGGGCAACTGAATCGCGGCGAAGTCCATCTGAAGTTCCAGCCATCAACGGGGTATCTCGCCTCGGTACTGAGCGCGCTCGGAATCGACGCCGGCTCGCAGACGCTCGTGTACTCGAAAACCAGCCTGCAGTTCACCCTAATCAAGAGCGCCACACCGCGCGCAATCTACTTCAACGACGATACGTACGTGGCGTGGATCCCCGGAACCGCTTTTCTGGAGATCGCCACGATGGACGGCGTGGTCGGGCCGGTCTTCTACACGCTATCCAACGTCTCTCCCACGGAAATTCGCATTAGCCGGGAGTCCTCGCGCTGTCTCACTTGCCACGACACCTGGGGCATGACTGGCGGCGGTGTTCCCAGATTCCTGTTTCTCTCGACTTTCGTGGACCGCAACGGGGAATCGCTCACCGGCGAGCCGGGAACGGACACGACCGACCGCACGCCGATTCAGGATCGATGGGCCGGGTGGTACGTCACTGGGAAACCCACCGGGCAGGCGCATCTCGGAAACATCCTGGTGGACTCCGACGTAGACAGCACCCGTGCCCGGAACCTGGGCCCGGGGACTGTAGACAACGTAGCGACATTCTTTGATTCGAGTGCGTACCTCACCGACAAGAGTGATGTCGTCGCCCTGCTGGTTTTCGAGCATCAGGCGAACATCGGAAACCTGATCACCCGCGCCAACTACAAGTCGCGCACGCTGCTCACGCGCAACGGGTTCGATGCCAGCCGGGCATCATTGTGGTCGGCAGTGCCGGAGCCGCTTCGCAAGCAGATGAAAGCGATGCTCGAGCCTGTCGTTCAGGCCATGTTGTTCGCAGGTGCTGCACCTGTCGGCAGTGACATTCGCAGCGGCTCGGGGTTCGATCGCTGGTTCGAATCGCAGGGGCCGCGGGATGCTTCCGGCCGGTCGCTCCGCGAGCTCGACCTGCATACGCGCGTCTTCAAGCATCCGCTAAGCTATCTCGTCTATTCAGAAAGCTTCGACGGGCTACCGGGGTGCGCCAGGGACTACATCTACGGCCGCTTTGCCGAGATTCTGACCGGAAAGGACGACGGCCCGGCCTACGCACACATCTCCGCCGACGAGCGCCATGCGCTGCGGGACATTCTCCTCGCGACGAAACCCGACTTCGCCCTCGTCTATCAGCGCCGGGACCACTGACCGCATCTGCATGGCAGCACAAAGATTCTGCGCCTCGAAAAACAGACCCCCTTCCCACCGCTCCGAAACGTGAACTGAATTGGGTTCGCCCCGGTAATTCTACTTAGCATACGTAGAGGTCCCCTCACGAGCCGTCCATCGCGCCGTCGACAATGTAGCCATGCATACGATCTTCGACGACGTCTCGGTGAGTGCACCACCCCTGCGGCGTGCGTCCCTCGTGGCTGTCTGTATCACGCTACTGCTGCTGCTCTCGACGGCGGTGTGGTTCGTAGCGCATCAGTTCGTCGGCGAATTCGAGCGGATCGAAATAGACTCGGAGAGCCGGAAGGCACACCAGATATACCGGGCGTTCGAAGGCGACCTGCAGCAGCTCGAGATCAGCAACCGCGACTACGCCGAATGGGACGACGCGGAGCACTTTGTCCGCGCACCCGCGCCAGCGTTTCTCCAGGGGAACTTTTCCGCCACGACATTGCAGGGAATGTTCGTGAACGTGGTCTGGATCGTCGATGCCTCAGGCAAGGAGCTTTACTCCGCTCTGCTCGATCCCGATACGGCGGCTCTTACCAGCCCCGCGCCGCCACCGATACTGGCTCAGTTCCGACAATTCATGACAACCGACCCTGGGCTGCGGGATCTCTCGCCGGCGCGGCGCGTGGTGCGGACGTCGGAGGGCCTTGCGGCCGTTTCTGCAATCGAGATCGCCCGCTCCGATCTCAGTCGCGCCACGGGCGCGGTGATGCTGTTCGCGCGCTTCATTCGGCGTGACGTGGTTGAGCGGATCCAGAAGACCAGCGAGTTGCCGGCCACATTGCTGCCGCTGTCCGGCGGCGGGTCAGGGGCGCCGACGCTGCCCGCGCCGGTCGCCAGCTGGCTGCGCTCGGGTCCGGCAGACGGCGCCACGTCGGTATTCGTGCCGGACGA
>Ga0247777_1000276_pt1 | contig 13762 bp, 10 predicted proteins | sample UWRJL154409C5_FD_179937 | JGI IMG/M metagenome (GOLD analysis project Ga0247777, IMG submission 179937) | Plant litter microbial communities from Arlington Agricultural Research Station in Wisconsin, United States - UWRJ-L154-409C-5 | ecosystem: Environmental > Terrestrial > Plant litter >...
GGGGGGGGTTCGCTGGCAGCCGATGGGCCAGTCGTCATCTCATCTCATCTCTCATCTTCCACTTGCACAGGTTTGCGAAAGCGTGCTGTGGAGAAAGCCTACCCAGGCCACACAAAAGCAGCCGTGCAAAGCAAGACCCCGGAAATAGAGAGTCAACCCCGCTTCGGCCATGGCACCTCAACAATTACACACCCCGGGGCGCGCATCTGGGCAAGTTCTCCGCACCCCTGTCGCCCCCGCTGCACAACCCCGGCGAGAGCTCGCTTGGATTGCCTGAGAGAGGTTGCCCCACGGCTGCCGGCTCGTTCGCCCTCGGGGATCCTCCCGCGGCTCTTCTTATACCCACCAGACCACCGCTGGATGGTGTCCCGTGCCCTGGCCGTCTTCTTCCCCCATCCCCTCCACCACGGTCCGTAGCCCGTGCGTGCTCCCTTTCGACTCCGCCGTCGTCCCCGTCCCGATGATGTGAGGCCTTGCGGTTCGAGCTTGGAGAGAGACGTTCGACGCGACTACACGCGTGTCTCTGCCCTGGGCCGCAACCTCGCCCCCCCCTCTCGGCCGTCTCCCTCCCTCCCGGCCTCTGCCGACCCGAGCTCGCGTACCCTCCCGACGCCGACCAAGCCGGCCACCCGCTGTGAGCCCCGGCCCCCCCGGCCGTAACATCATGTCGTCGACGGGCGACTCCCCGCAGTCGGCCGTAGGTGCCCCGACCCCGGCCCTCTCGAGAGCCTACCCCCTCCCGACCCGAGACACCTTTGGCATCGACATCCCCTCCCCCCAGCTGACGATGGGCAACGGCGTCGGCGCCCTCAAGTCCCCGACCATCATCAAGACGCAGCATAATCCGGGCTTTACCCGCGAGGGCATCCTCGGCGCCGCCCAGAAGGCACGGAACATGTCGCAGTCGTCGTCCGAGACACGCCCGTCCGAGGCCAACGGCCTCCAGAAGGTTTCCAGCGACGAGGGCATGAATCCCCTCAAGAGGAGGAACACGGACGCGGGTGTCGACTACCCCAGGAGGCGGGCAACCATCGCGGTGAGTTCCGACGAGGCGTCGCCTCCCCGGCCGAGATGCTGACAGGGGCGTGCAGTGCGAAGTGTGTCGCTCGCGGAAGTCGCGGTGCGATGGCACCAAGCCCAAATGCAAGCTCTGCACGGAGCTGGGAGCCGAATGCATCTACCGCGAACCAGGCATCAAGCTGGACGCCGGGGACAAGCTCATTCTCGAGCACCTCACCCGCATCGAGAGCCTTCTTCAGATGAACATGGCGCTGCCGCCCAACGGCCTGACCCTCGCGCACGACTCGCCCAACATGAGCAACGGCACCGGTCTCAGCGCTAGCCTCCTCGGGCCCAACGCCTCGGACTGGGTGTCCATCATCCCCTCGGGCGGCATCGGCACTTGGACGCCGGCGACGACCAACATCTCCACCATGCCCAAGGTGCATACCAACGCCGCTCTTCACCTCCTGCAGTGGCCCATGATCCGAGACCTCGTGTCGCGGCCGTATGACCCGCAAATCATGCTGCAGCTGGAGATGGCCCGGAACCCGCTGCATTCCCTGACCAAGACGCCCTGCGTGGACCTGTCTAACACGGCGGCCTACATCGAAGCCTACTTCGAGCGGGTGAACGTCTGGTACGCATGCGTCAACCCTTACACCTGGCGGAGCCACTACCGTATTGCGCTTTCCAACGGCTTCCGCGAGGGGCCCGAGAGCTGCATCGTCTTGCTCGTGCTGGCCCTCGGCCAGGCCAGCCTCCGGGGCAGCATCTCGCGTATCGTGCCGCACGAGGACCCGCCCGGACTGCAGTACTTCACCGCGGCCTGGTCTCTCCTCCCCGGAATGATGACGTCCAACAGCGTCCTGGCGGCCCAGTGCCACCTTCTCGCCGCGGCGTACCTGTTCTATCTCGTGCGGCCCCTGGAGGCGTGGAACCTGCTCTGTACCACGAGCACGAAGCTGCAGCTGCTCCTGATGTCTCCCAACCGGGTTCCCCCGGAACAGAGGGAGCTGACGGAGCGCATCTACTGGAACTCGCTGCTCTTCGAGAGCGACCTGCTGGCCGAACTCGACCTTCCCCACTCGGGCGTGGTCCAGTTTGAGGAGAACGTCGGTCTCCCGGGCGGCTTCGAAGGCGACGAGAACGAAGCCGTCGGTCGGGACGATCTCTGGTACTTCCTGGCCGAGATCGCGCTCCGGAGGCTCCTCAACCGGGTGAGCCAGCTCATCTACTCCAAGGATTCCATGGCCTCGACCACCAGCCTGGAGCCCGTGGTTGCCGAGCTCGACTTCCAGCTCAACCAGTGGTACGAGAGTCTGCCGCTCCCGCTGCAGTTCCCGTTTACACGGACCATGTTGCCGGACCCGGTGCAAACCGTGCTGCGGCTGCGCTTCTTCGCTTGCCGGACCATTATCTACCGGCCCTATATTCTCGCGGTGCTGGATAACGAACAGGCCTTGTTGGATCCCGCCGTGCGCGACAGCTGCCACAAGTGCCTGGAGGCGTCCATCCGGCAATTGGAGCACATTCTGGCGCAGTGAGTAACGCGCCTCGCACCGCGCCGCATATATCGGGAAGCGCTAACGCGGTGGTCACAGTCATGCCGGCCACATGCCCTACTTGTGGCAGGGCGCCCTCTCCATCGTTTCCCAGACTCTGCTGGTCATGGGTGCCACCATGTCGCCGTCGCTGTCCAGCATCCTCAGTACGCTGGTCCCGCGACGAGACTCGGTCGATCAGATTATCAACGACGTAATCGTCGAAATCGAACGTTACGCGGTGCTCGCCCCGAGCCTGAGCCTGGCCGCGGAGATCATCAAGGAAGCCGAGGTCAGGAGGCGGGCCTTCCTCAGCGGCTGAAGCGGCCCCCAAAGGCCCATCCATACGTTATTGAAACCCCATCACCCCGCCACCCGCCGAGGACGTCGGGGACGGCGGCGGCTCCCCTTGATGGTTCTCCTCCTCGGACACGATGTCGGCACACCCTCGGCGCACTCTCTTTCACAACCGGCTTCGGCCGAACAGCCAGAATGGAGGGACGTCGAGGACGGGCAGCGAAGAGCGAAGGAGCTGCACCCTCGGTCGTCGGTGCATACGCGACCTGCGACTCGGCAAGCCAGAATGCAAGAGTTCGGCCGACCGAGGCGCAACGTCGGTTCTACCCAAACGACGACCAATATGTGCCGTGTCAGCCGGGAGTTGGACGGACGCCATCCGGGAGTTGGAAGCACTCCCCAGCCCAAACCAGGCATGACGAAGCCTCCCAGAATGAATTTGGAACCTCCCTGGAACTCCCGCCAAGGGACGCCGCGACAGCGCTAACGCGACGCACTACGAAAACCGCCCAGGCGTTATCGCGGGGCCACTGTATTTTCCTGGGATGGAGCAAGGCGGGGGAGTGGCGCCTGTGGTTGGGTGGCTTTTGGCCGCAGCGCCGGCTTTGCGGGCCGCGGATCCGCAGGCCCGCCACCTTCGCCCACACCCTCGCCCTGCCTCCTCCCGGAACATCGTCTCCCTCGGACTCGGACGCCGCCCAAGCCTTCGACGGTGTACTGCGCCGACGGAGAATACGGAGTAATCCGTAGGAGGCACGGCTTGGGCTTGACACCATCTTCTCATGTGGCAGAGCTGTTCGGGGGTTGAGTACGAAAACATCGGGGAACACGTTTCCGCAGCGGCATCTCACACGCAACTAACGATTTTAATCGGACCGGACTGGGGGACACGGGGCCGGGACGGGTAACGGGGACCCTGTACGGAGTAGGAATCCACGGTCAGCCGCGAGCATTGACGGTCCACGGTCTTTTTCTCTCTGGGCCGGCAGGCATGTCCGATGTTCAAGATAATCGGCATTAGCATTAGCAAGGCGTTTTGGGGAAAACAAATGTCGCTTCGGGCAGCACAAGCCTCGTACCACTTCCCATCCACTTCATGCTAGCAGGCATCTTGCGCGCGCCTTGAAGCCGTGCGGTCTCACGCAAACACAAAACCGCCCTAAGTTGACAGCGCTGATGTTCCATATTGAATTCCCGATGCAGTTTTGGGGGGGTGTACGGATAAGTGCTTAAGGAAGCGACCGATTGGAGGTAGCGAGGATTAACACTTGGAAGGGGTTCTCCTCCGACTCGCGCCTCCTCCTCCTGGCGAGCCTGGCTCCTGGCTTCCGGGTCTTCAAGTTGAGGGATATCTTTCCTTTGAGCAAATAATAAACCTTTCTTCCCAGAATGAATCGCATGCTAGAGTACGTCAGCGTCGCGGTTCCCCTGCTTGCCCCTCTTGTACATCTTGCTGCGAGGGTGTCGCCGAGGTCTATTCAGAGCGCCGCCAGCGTTGCTGGATATTAATTTGCAGGTCTAGCTCAAGTTTACCATCTCGAGGACGAACCAAAGCCTCGTCCAATCAATCGTGGCTTCTGAGGGGTGCGGTTTTTTGGAGTCCTCCCGAATGGGCCAGCAGCACGCCGTCCTTTTTTCCAGGTATGGATGGCTCTCTCTCCGCCCAGTCGAGGCAAGCGTTCGGACGCATGGGAGTTGACCGGCGTCACGAGCTCGCTATTAGAGAAGTAAGGATTCATGGACATGTCCTGAGCGAGTATTGCCCACCAGAGCAACTCCCCCTGACGCACTCCGTATCTTCAAGACTTCGGGGGTGCCGATGTGGGTTCCCCGACTCCACCCCCGACTTCCGGTCCTCGATATTATCCGAAAGCGTCAAGAAGGCCGCCCGCCCTCGCATTTCATTACACAGTATTCGAGTCGTCGCGGCCCCGCAGGGATCAAGGATCCAGGAATGGGGCAACGCGCTCGGTAAGTCTAGCGTCCCACAGCCCTGGGAAATATCCATCGTTGTCATGCCACGAATGTCCCGGGCATCGGGCGACTCTCCGACCCCCCGGAGGGATGCCGACCTTTGAAGGAAGGGAACTCGCCAGCGAGATTACCCTACCGAGGACTCGTATTGTGTTGTGCTCCTCGGTAGATATGCCTCGGGCCTGGGACCGGTTGCCCCAAGCTGGTTTGAGACTCGTCGAGATATCTATCGGTTAGGCCAAGGCCTGGAGTGAAGCGCCTCGCGCCCGGGATGCCGACCCCCTTTTCGCCTCCGCTGCTGGGCCTCCTATTCGTGCCGCGTCGGACGGGCATGTCGTCGCGGGGACTAATTTTGGGTATTCGTCGCCTTAAAACTCCCGTGGGGATCATAGCAGCGTGTATATCGGGCGCTCCTCGGCGGGGCCCCCAGGGGCGCCCGGGCCAGGCCCTCGTTCGGTCAGGCCGGACCCGCTCCAATGGCGACGGGGCCCGCAGCGAGACTACCGGCGGCGAGTGCCGCATCGTCGCCAGGTACACCCACCAGGCCCCCCGGCCAGCCAAGCAGCAGGGCGCGCACACGTGCCCGGGGGGGTTGCACGACATGCTCGGCGGGCCATAGTTGGGGTAGATAAGACCGGGTGCGAAGGAGGTGGGCTTGATATTTGGGCTGCTGGTTGGGCTTCGCTGCGGTGGGTTTAGCCGCGGGGGTATAAGCACGGCGAGGAAGGGGGGCCCGAAGGGTGTCGGAAGGCGGGGCGGGGACTCCCGTGTAGGAGAGATATGTCTCCATCATGGAGTTGGTTTCCGCTGGGATGGTCGGTCAGCGGTGGAGAGTCGAAGTCGGCTGCTTCAAAGCCACGCCTCATTCTGAGACTCGTAGATCGCAATGTGCTATCTATGCTGACCGAGCGGGAGGTAGAGCACCACAGATGTTTGCTCTGACAGCCCGACCGAGAATTAGGGAGGATGGTTACAGCCCGGGGCGTCGTCTGGCTGTCCGGGCGTTGTCCGGGCGTTCAGGCCGAGGCCCGCTCTGGACCGGACTGGACAGGTGGGGCATGGCGCCGATCGGAGCCGCTAAGAAAAGTGGGGCAACGGATCGGGGCGTCGGCCGGGCGGCCTCGGCAAGCCCGGCTCCTCGGGTCCCGCGGTCGGCGGGGTCGATAAACTCATGCTGCCTCACAACGCACAAGGGACAACAACGATGCCAGTCGATTCCCGGGGAAAATCAAGCGACCGGCTGCTCGGGTATCTCACAGCTGCAGGCGGCGCAAGTGGAGCCGGGCAGGGGCTTGCGCCGAAGCATGACATCTCGGCCCCCAAACGGCGGACCCCGTAGCGCGGCTCTGCGGGAGAATCGAGAGAATCGAGACACGCCATGCAGAAGAAACATCCCGGGAAATCAGAGACCCTTCGACGTCACTGATAAACCGAGAGGTCGAGTTGCCAGATCTGTACAGCGCGAGCACACCTACTGTACGAACCACCAAGGTCTCCGGGCCGGAGTCGAGTCACGTGAGACGTCACAGGGTGTGGATCAGCCCCCCCTTTTTCGTGTCTCGTGAGGCCCAGCCAATCAGGGTGCAGATGGCCGCCGCAGAGGGTGCGAGGGGGTTGTCAGCTGCTGCTCATCTGAAGACGTTCGGAAGGAAAAGATGGGGAAGACGCCGAGCTGAAGGGTCATCTATCTCAGATTCTCTTTGCACAGATCCTGTTCTTGGGCGTCCAGACAGCCAGAGAGTCACCAAGGTTCTGCCGGCGGCGGTGGGAAGAGCCGCCCCCCTCGGTGGATGCCCAACGCCTCCCCCGCGAGCCAGGCTCCCAAGCTCGTCGTCCCCCTCTCCACCAACGCCCGAGGGCAAAAAGGCAGAGAAAGAGAGGGCGCTGATGCCCAACGTCGCCGGCGCCCCGCGTGGTAAGCAACCCTCGACGGCCCACGGCCCCCGCATAGCCTGAGGGAGAGCAACCTTGATCTCGCGCCCCGGGACGACGCTGGGGCGGTTCTGGATAGGACGGGCTGCATGGAGGTTTATGCACGCGCAGGCCGTCCATCTCCAATCAGCACTGACCGCCCTGCAAAGGACAGGACCTGTCCGGCCACTCAAGCTCTACCAGCTGGCTCGACTCGCTCGCCATCGCTGCAGCGTCTTAACCGTTGCTCGCCTCCCGACGGGCTGCCGCCGAAGGCCCCTTTCGCTGCGAATGCTGCTCGACCAGGGCTGACGGCTCGAACGAATGGCTCGGCTCCCAGAGGCCGACGGCCACCGCAGCCCCCGGAGGAGGAGGCACGAACGCAGTCTTTCGCCGCACCGCGACATCGATTGGGCACCAGTCGAGGACGAAGCGGCCCACCCGGCGCCCCGCCCCCGCCGCCGCCGACACGAGATACATAGGTCCGGTCCTGGCGGGGACGCTGCCTTGGACCGGCTGCCCCCTCCCGTCAGGGCATCGCTGTCGTCCCCGAGCATGCGAGTTCGGCCCGCCATGCCCTTGATGGTGAGGTCGTCGGCGGCCGCCCACGGGAAGGTGACCAAGGTGCCCTTCCACGATGACAAGGACAAGGACGACCTGTCGAGATCCGACAGCCGGCGGACCGGCTCCCGCCGCGATGCGAGCCCGCGGTCCCACCACTATCGCTCCACGCCCACGCCCGACTCGAGGCCGTCGTCGCGCACCTCGGTGTCCGGGCCCGGCTCGGAGACGGACGTCACGGCCTCGACGCAGGAAGAGAAGAAGCTGGACCTCATCCCGGACAAGGCCGCGCTGAAGGAGCGCATGAACAGCAACAGGGGTCAGGACCGGGACCGGCGCCGCGAAAACGTCGTGTACGAGGAGGATACGGGCCAGGATCACCGTCGCTCGAGGCGGCGGACCTCACCCGACCGGCGTAGGGCCTCGCCCGATCGGCGAAGGGCCTCACCCGACCGACGGAGGGCCTCACCCGATCGACGGAGGGCCTCGCCCGACCGACGGAGGGCTTCCCCTGAGAGGCGGTCGTCCCCGAGGCGCTCCCCTGAGCGAGAGAGACACAGCCAGCGCCATTCATCGCAAAGGACTTACCGCAGGCATGCTAGCCCCGAGGAGGAGCGGAAACACCGGACTTCATCTAAGAGGTAGTTCAACCTGAAGGCAAGAACTCCAGGTGCTCAGCATGGCTAACCGACGTGTAAGGTCGTCCAAAAAGTACTACGAATCAGAGGGGCCCGGGTCCCACGAAAGGCCTCCGTCGCTTCGCAGATCACACACCATCGCCGGCTCGCACGCGGCGTCTTCGCATAGCGCGACAAACTCGTCGCGCCGCTCGTCCATCCTGGGAAACTTTCTGGGCATCCCCGCTCAGCCTCCGGCTCCCGAGCGGCCGGCTCGACTGTGAGTGCGACTCTTTTTTTTTCCGTGTTGCGAGCGGGTGTGATGGTTGCAGGGCTGATCAGGCACAGTGTCTCCTGTGTGGTTTGTATGGACGAGCTCCCGTCGACCAAAACGGCGAAGCTCAAATGTAACCATCGGATGTGCAACCCGTGCCTGAAACGCAGCTTCAAGCTGTCGACGACGGATCCCCAGCACATGCCGCCCAAGTGCTGTACCGAGGATGTCATCTCGCTGAAGCATGTCGAGAAGCTGTTCGACAACCACTTCAAGAAGACGTGGAACAGAAAGTTCCGCGAGTTCTCAACGCGCAACCGCATATACTGCCCGTCGCGACGCTGCGGCGAGTGGATCAAACCCGAAAACATATATCGCGAGGAGGAACGCAAGGGCGGCGGGAAGGTGGCCCGCTGCGGCCGATGTAAGACCAAAGTATGCTGTGCCTGCAACGGCCGGTGGCATGCCTCACGCGAGTGTCCCCCGGACGAGGAGACAGACATGTTCCTGGAACAGGCCAAACAAGAAGGCTGGCAGCGGTGCCACCGGTGTAAGGCCATGGTGGAGCTTAAGGAGGGTTGCAACCACATGACCTGGTAAGATACTTTACCACTGTCCCCCTGCGCCCCACCCCACTCCCTGTCTCTCTGCGGTGGCTAACATGGAGTCTCACAGCCGCTGCGGAGCCGAGTTTTGTATGATATGCGGGACCAAGTGGAAGAACTGCGAATGCCCCTGGTTCAACTTTGACGCGGTCGAGTCTGATCGACTCGAACACATGCAAGACCCGTTCCAGCCGCGGGCGGGTCCGTTCGAGCCCGGGCGGCCGTCTGCGCGCGCGGTGGGCCCGCGGGCTGGCATGGGCGCCGTTATGGGCGCCGGCATGCGCCCTCGGCCGCAGACGTTCCAAGAAGAGATGATCTCGCGCCGCCTCCAGGAACAGCTGGACGACGACCTCGCGCGCAGGCTGAACGTCTGGGGCAGCTTCGATGAACCCCGCGATGAATACCGGGGCGACGTCGGCAACACGGTTGGCCTCGGGAACCAGGCCGGCCACTTCATGAATGACGACTACCGACGGAGACCTGAGAATATAATTGTACCACCACCCCCCCACACCCCTATGGCCCCGCCGCCGCCGCCGCCGCACGGCTCGCCCTTTGAGCGACAGAACTCGGGGACCGACTACCTCTCGGGCGTCAACCGCGCGCGGGGCGTCCGCGCGTCGTCGATGGAGCGACGGCTCGCGGACCGCTTTAGTACAGACCACCGAACGAACCCCGGCCACCGGCCCACGGCGCCGCCGCCACCGCCGGGCCTACCGATGATGCCGACAATGCCGACGGCGCCCGCCCCGCCCCCCGCGGTCCCGCCGGGCGTCTCGCTCTCGCGCCGGCACACGATGGAGGACAGCTTGTACAACAACCCGCGCAGCGCACGGTCGCCCGACCACGTCGTCGTCCCGACCCGAAGGTCGCGCCGCGGCTACGACGCCGAGCCGCTGCCGCCGTCGGACCGTCGCCGCCGCAAGGACGAGCCCGTGCGCATGTCAACGCTCGCCGGCCTCGGCGGACCCGGCCGCGGCATGAACCGCGTCTTTGAGTGGGCGCACCACGTGGAGCCCGGCGAGCCGCAGGACGACACGGCGGCGGCGGCGGCGGCGGCGGCCGTGGCGGCCCCGAAGAGGCCCCCTGCCCCGACGGTCGCGGAGGAGGACTAGTGACGCTTAACGACAGACCCCGGAGGGAGAATAGTATCAGTGTCTCGCGACATAATGGCTGATGATTTTGTAGCTCTTTGTAGTCCGTTTTCTTCCGATTTTACGTCCCTGTCGAGACCTTTCCGGACGAGGGAGATTGGAGGATACTCATGTTTAGTTTCTATCTGGTATGTACTGTAATATAGTTTAGGTATGGGGTTGGACAACTTGTGGGGTTCCCAAGGATGGACATCTGTCTTGAGACGTGGGATGGAGCTCTTGGAAGACATGGTTCTCTTGCAGTCTGGCCTTAATTCATGAGATATCCCTTGAAGCTACACAATTCGCAATGAGGTCCTCACTACAGTACTTCGTAAATTTACTTACAAGTAGTATTTTCCGGTAGACTGGGACGTTGGCCGTTGGGGGGCCACTAAACAAGGGGGGAGCCGCGTGCGTGTCACAGCGGCTGTGGAGCGTCGTCATTCTGCCCAATCTCGGGGCTCGCATGTGAAGGAGCCTTGGCAGGTCCGCAGCACCCCGAAAGCCCAGCGGCGTGAGACAGGCACGAACGTGAGTTGCTGTGTCTCGTGCACACTCTTGCCGGGGCCGATTCTTCTCCTTCTACCCCAAGTCATCGTGCCCGTCCTCATGCTCTCCGCCTCGTACGTCTCTGTGTCCTGGATGTCCGACCTATCGCCGCCGTTTAGGATCCCTGCCATGGTGACATCACCGCCGCAATAACGTCAGCTCCCTTCCGGGTAGACCGGAGAGCGTCGGTTGCCTGCCTGCCCTGCCTTGCCCCGCCGGGTCCGACGACGACGCGCCCCCGCGCGAGACAGCCCGACGACATACCACACCGCGTGCAAGACGAGGAGGCGGTCAAGATGCTGCTCCTCCACCAGGTCGGCAGCGTCAAGATCGGCGAGGTGGTGCGGTACACGGTCACGTACACGCCGTCGCAGGACCGCATCCTGCCGTCGCCCGAGCACCTGCACCTGCGCATCCGCAACAGCTCGGCCATGGCGCTGCGCGCCGCCTTCGTCCACGGCCCCTACACGCTCTCGGTGGCGGCGTACCCGGCCGCCTTCACGCCCAACGAAAAGTTCCGCCACCCGCGCCGCTACGGCGTGCCCGAGTTCGAGCCCATGCTTAAGGCGGGCGGGTCCTGGACCTGCCGCCTCGTCGTGCCCGAGGACATCCGCCAGAGCGCCGGCGACGGCGCCGCCCGCGGCTACTTCGGCGCTGCGCCCGACGACGCCGCCGCCGCCGCGCAGAGCGCCGTCTGGGTCGTCGAGGTGGCCAGCCAGGTCATCTTCTCCCAGTCGGCCGCCGTGCACTACGAGCTGCTGGTGGCCCGCGACGAGAAGTCGCTCAGCGCCGCCGGCGGTGCCGCCCTCCCCGTGGTGCTGGGCGGCGGCGGCCAGACCCAGGCGCCCCAGCCCGGCCGGGTGAGCGACTACCAGCGCGGGCGCGACGGCCGGCACCCCGATCAGCCCAAGGGGGTCTTCTCGCGGGCGGTGCAGCTCAAGGTGGAGGACACGGCGACGCTCTGGAACACGCCGCAGCTGCCGGCCTGGGAGAACCTGGAGAGCGTCAATGTGACGACGGGCGGGAGGGAGGTGCCCCTGGAGTCCAAGGAGGCAAAGGACCCAAAGGACCCGAAGCAGCCGGAGACAGGACCGACCGAGGAAGGGAAACAAGAGGGCCAGCAGGAAACGCCGCCGAGAAGGCCGAAGCGGGTGCATCTTGTGGTGCTCACGCACGGACTGCATAGCAACCTCGGCAGTGACCTGCTCTACCTCAAGGAGAGTATCGATGCCGCGGTCAAGCAGGCCAAGGTGGATCGCAAGTTGAGGATGGAAAAAGAACGAGCTGCCCGGCGGAAAGAGCGGGATAAGAAGACCGACCCCGATGACCCGGCTGGGGAGGAGGCCCGGGACGAGGATACCGGGAGAGACGGCGAGGTTCCGGAGGGTGACGAGGAGGACGAACAAGTCATCGTCAGAGGCTTCTCGGGCAACGCCACAAGGACAGAAAGGGGCATTAAGTATCTCGGCAAGCGCTTCGCGCGGTACGTCCTGTCCATGACATACCCCGACCAGCCATACCTCCCGACCAGCAACTCGGCGGGAGAAACGGTCGCCAACGTCCTCCATGCCTCGTCCAAGCAGGATACGGAGGCGAAGCCGGCCCACAAAGGCAGTACGATTCAGAAGACGCCTTCGGGAGGCCAACGGCCCTTCCAGATTACCAGCATCAGCTTCATCGGCCACTCGCTAGGGGGCCTGGTGCAGACGTATGCGGTGGCGTACATCCAGAAACACTCTCCCCAGTTCTTCGACCTGATCAAGCCCATCAACTTCATCACCATGGCCACACCGTTTCTCGGACTGAACCACGAGAACCCGCTCTACGTCAAGTTCGCGCTTGATTTCGGCCTGGTAGGGCGAACTGGCCAAGATTTGGGCTTGACCTGGAGGGCGCCTACGATTGCCAGAAGTGGATGGGGGGCCATCGTCAGCAACCTCGGGGAGACGGCGCACAAGAGGGGGCTCGCCGAGAACAAGGAGGAGTCGAAGCCGTTGCTGCGCATCCTGCCTACCGGACCGGCGCACACGGCGCTGACCAAGTTCCGCAACCGGACGGTCTACTCCAACGTCGTCAACGACGGCATCGTGCCCCTCCGTACCAGCTGCTTACTGTTTCTGGACTGGCAAGGCCTCGAACGGGTCGTCAAGGCACGTCGCGAAATAGGACTGGTCGAGACGCTTGTGGGGGCCGGCTGGGCCGAGTTGACGGGCGCGAACGTCACGTCGCCCCGGTCGGGGCCGTGGCGCGGTGCCGAGGGGTCGCAGGACGACGACGCGCTAGAGGCGCCGCCGTCTGATTCTCACGAGGTACCGCAGCCGTCAACCGACGCCATGCTAGAAGACGACCGGCAGAGCCTCAGGACGGTGACGACGCCGTATCAGGAGGATCTGCCCCTCGAGTCGGCGCAGTTGACGGCGACAACCAGCAACGCCAACCCGTTCACGGGCTTCTTCAACTTCTTCAAGAGCATAGAGCCGTCCCGAGCGGACCACGCACCGAGCCAGAAACAAAACAAGATCTACCTGCGGAGCCAGACGCTGAAGGTGGAGGAGACTTCGACGACTACGTCGGCCACGTCGGCCACGTCGTCACGATCCCGCGTCACAGCAGGAACCGAGCTCACCGACGAAGACAGCGGCGTATCCGCGCCCCCGCGGACGACCTTTTTCGAATCCGCCAGCGACTTGATCAACCCCAAGCTTCCGTCTGTCGAGTATCTCATTGACCCGTCGAAAAGGCCGCGTACCATCTTCCACGACCGCGTCTACCACCCCTCCGACATCCCGCCGCCGCCCCTCAAAAAACGGCCCGTCAGCACCTCCAGCACCCGGCGCAAGTCGTTCCACCACCGAACGCCCTCGGCATCCCTCCCCATCGTCACCAAAGCCGGAGAGAGCTTCTCCAGCACGCAATCGGCTCAGTCCGCCACGTCGGGCAGCTCGGACCCGTACCGCACTCCGACCCAGGGCGTGGCACACGAGGACTCGAGCCTCTCGACGCGCGACTACGACGACACGGCACACACGGGCCCGGCAGACCGGCAGCCCGACGAGGTGGTGGACAGCAGCGGCATCAAGGTCGAGGAGAAGATCGCGCGCGCCTACCACCGCGGCATGGCCTGGCGCAAAGTGCTCGTCAAGCTCGAGCCCGACGCGCACAACAACCTAATCGTGCGCCGCATGTTCGCCAACGCCTTTGGCTGGCCCGTCGTCAAGCACCTCGTCGACGCCCATTTCAGCGACCTCGCCGCCGCGCGGGTGCGTGACGACGACGAGGTGGGCAAGGAGCGCGC
>Ga0247777_1000277_pt1 | contig 13737 bp, 4 predicted proteins | sample UWRJL154409C5_FD_179937 | JGI IMG/M metagenome (GOLD analysis project Ga0247777, IMG submission 179937) | Plant litter microbial communities from Arlington Agricultural Research Station in Wisconsin, United States - UWRJ-L154-409C-5 | ecosystem: Environmental > Terrestrial > Plant litter >...
CTGCTTCTCCTTCTGTTGCCGCAGCCAGTGCGGCCACTTGTACGTCACCATTTCGTACTTGAACCCGTATTCGGCCGCCAGCGTCGGGATGAAATCCTTGAACGACGGCGACAGGAACTGCTCGATGAACCAGAACTTGACCGTGTGGTTCGTGTGCCGCATCACGCTGACCATCATGATGTTGAGCATGCGCTCGTACAGGTGGCCGCTCGCCACCGAGAAGATGTTGATCTCGGCGTGTTCCACGTCCGACGCCGACGGGCCCTTGGGCGTGGGCTTGGACCCGCCCAGGATGCCCTCGGCGAACTTGAGGCCCTTGGCGACGAAATCCATGGCCGCCCCGCCGCTGGCGTTCTTGGAGGCGCCCTCGTCCTGGAGGACGTCCTCCCCCTCCATGCCAGCCTTTCGTACGAGCCGCGGGTAGAGTGTCGTTCCCTGGAAATCCATCAAGACGACCTCGGTGCCCTCGTCGCCCGGAACGGTCGTCATGCCTCGGGAGCCGACACTTTCCAGGTCGAAGATGTCGGCCGTCCGGCCCTGCTTGAGCTTGATGTTGTAGTATCCCGGGTTCGCCTTGAACTGGAAGAAGCCGAGGTTGCTCATGACGATGGTGTCGGCAAAGTGCTGGTCCGCCTCCGTGCCCAGGACCAGCTGCGCCCCACGGGGCGGCTGCCCGCCCGGGAGCTCGCGGGAGTGTCCCTCGATCAGGATATTCTGGAGCTCGTACGTCGCTTCGACGTTAGACTTGATGGAGCCGAGCTTGATGTTGTCCAGGTCGTGAACCGACACCTTGGGCGCTACGAGCCACGCGGGAGGCACTTCCATGCCGAGGTTCAGCAGAGCCTCGGACGGCAGGCCCTTGAACTCGGCGCTCAGCGCCTTGACCTTGCCCTCCTCGTCGAACGACGGGGCGGATTCGAGAACCGATCGGTAGAAGCGCTTGACGGGGAGCTCGTCCAAGCGGCCCCGTGGGTTCAGGAACACCTTCAGGTGGACGCCCGCCAGTTCCGACAAAACCTTCAAGACGGGCGCCCATCGTTGCCCTTGTTCGCTGGCGGGATTGATGACGGCGGTCAGGAAGATGCTGGCCTTGTCGGCATCACCCACATCAAAGGACGTGTGTGTGGAGTTCCACTCGTTGAAGGCCGAGATCCTCAACGTCGGTGCTGATTCGAAGATGCCCTCTGGCAGGTCCGAGATGGTGGACAGCGCCGTGATGGAGGTCAACTTGGCGGCGGCGAGCGGGGTGGACACTTTTTGCGCGAGATCCAGATCGTCGATTGCTTTATACACCGGAAGGATGCGTTGAGACTGCTCGAACTCAAGGAAGAGCAGGAAGTCGTCTTCTCCAAAGGTGGCCGCCGATACAACGGGCCCGATCATTCTGCCGTTGAGGATAAGCATGTCATCCCCGGACCGTATGTTGAAAGCCCCGAGAAAGCGGGCCAAGGCGCCCTCGTAGACGTCATTCGTTTCCGCGGACGCAGGTGCGGCAAGGACGGCCTCCAGCTCCTCCGTCGAGTCGGCGCTGCCCAGACGTTCTACATTGGCCGTCAAGGCTCTGTTGATGGGCTCGGCACCGGCGAGTACGGCGGGGTTGTAGACGACATCCAGTCTGACACCGGGATTGTTGCGACGGAACTGGAGTGCGGAGAGCAGAAGTTGGCGGCCATTCTCGCTTGTCAGGTCAACGACAGCCGTCAGGACCGCCCACGTCTCTCTGGTCGAGTCCGGGCTGGCCTCGATAACCGGGACTTGCCGGAAGAGGTCGGCATGCTCCGTGTACACCTTGTTGACATCCAGGACGGTCAACGCCTGCTCCTCGCTGGGGAAGACGTACGAATTCCGCCGCGGTGTCGCATTTTCGAGAAAGAAGCCCGGGATCCACATGTCCTCGTCGACCTGCCCGTAGAAGATGCCCTCCTGCACCTGCCGAAGGTGCGCGTTAATCCGCATGCTCATGGCCTGCAGCCAATTCTCGTCCCGAGGGATAGCAATGCCGTCGACAAAGACCGGAGAGATCGGTGAGTTGGCTCCGAGCCGGTTTGCCCACTTCCGTGCGAGCTTGACCTGTTCGCCGTATGGCTCGGCGTCTAGCGCCTCCTGGAACGACAGCTCCTTTGCCTCCGGACGGAGCTTGCGTCCCTTGATGGCCGCGTCGAAGAACTTCTTGTTCGCCTCAGCAATCTTGTTTGCCTCGAGAGACGACTGCAAGTAAGCCGCCACCGCCGACAGACCGTAGGTATCGAGGAGGTGGTACACAATCCTGGCTTGGTTGGCGGCCTCCGGGGTGGACGCGAGGGGTACGAGCCCGAACCGGATTGGCAGGCGACGCTTCACGAAGTCGAGCAGCTGCTCCACGACCAAAAATACGTCATCTTCCTTGGTCAGGTCCACGGCGAACACCGAATGGAAGATGTTCAGCCCGATCGGAGGAAGCTGGCCCGGCATCCCTCCGTGGAGGAGCGAGTAGAGCGACTTCGGGTACTCGGCGTATCGTGAGTCTTTCTCCAGATTGTTGAGCCAGAAGATGACGCGCCCTTCCTCCTTTTCGTCCCGCCAGTCAAAGCGCTGCGGTTCGTCGGTAGACTTGGCCGTCGTCACCTCTTGGTGGCCTAGGACGTTGACGGCTTCTTTGCCGGTCAGGCCCAGCTCCAGGATGCCGTTGATGAGTTTTCTCTCCCGGCGGAGCATGTCCACCAAGGTGAAGGATTGTATCTGACGCTCAATGAGCTGAACGCCGTTCATCCAGAGGACGTTGACGCCGGCTGGTACCATCCCCTTCTTGTTGTTCTCGTGCTCGTCGACGAATCCTTCCGAGGCGTTGTGTGCTGCTATGGACGCCGAGTGCTTCGGAAAGTCTTGAGTTAATTTGACTAGGGTGTCGAGCGGGTTGTCGCTCTGCATGATGAAGTCGGAGGCCCTCACACCCAGCTCAGCAAGTTCCGACTTGGACAGCGCCTTGAGGTCCGCCACCTCCTCCTCGCCGTCCAACACCACCTCGGACGCGGCAGGCTTCTGGGGAGTGTCTCCATCGGCTTCTCGATCGTCGATAACGATGTAGTCTGTCCGTTTGAGAGCAAACTCCACGCCGTACCCGTTGACGGGGAGCGGTTCCAGAGGCGCCCCGAGGTTCCTCCGATGTCGTATGCGGTACGACTGTTCTCCGGCTCTCGCCTTCTTTGCCAGGGCCAAATGAAACTCGGCAAAGTCCGGTGAAGTTATATCGGCAAAGAGCACGACACCGTCTCCTGTCCCCAGCTTCGTGTCGAAGGGCAATTCCCTGTCCAGGTTCGCGGTGGCGAGGGGACCCGGGGTGTCGGACTTGGACTGCAAGCACGACGACTGTATAGACGGCGACGAGTACTGTGTGCCTCCGCACAGGACCCACTGGACATGTTTGTCGTCTTGGTCCCAGGTCAAGAGCGGCTTGACGGCCGTCTTGTAGAACTGGTAGTGCGCCTCTATCCGAGGGGCGGCTGATCGCATGGACAATGCCATCTTGAATGTGGACAGCGTCTCTGCGCCACTCATATGCCCGTCCTCCCTCAACACCGTGAGGAACTTCTCGTACAGGGCCTTATCCGTCTTGGCATCCTTGAAGTAGCCGTCGGCGATCCGGTCGAGGAGGGGAAAGTAGCAGGTACTGTTTTCCTGGGCTGCCGTCTCTCTGTGCAGTGGTCAGCCCGGGATCATAGACTAGAGAATCACCGTTATAGCTTACAGGAGCTCGATCAAGTATGGCGCTGAGGGGAAGGCGGCCTTCATCCCGACATTGACGGAAGGGGCCGTTGCTGCCCATGCCGGCGCAAGAGACGTGGCGGCCAACAGGGCCGCCGTGAGGCCCCATGGCAGCTGTAGGGACCGTACCATGACGTCCGCACAGCCCGATGATGGCTGTCACTCAAGTCCACGCCGGCTGCCTCGATCAACTAGTAGAGCAGGGTGTCGTGTAAAAAGGGGGCACGCTGCTGCCTTTGTTGGGTTCTTCTCCTGACAGTTTGAAAACACAGCAAGTTGCCAGGAATGGCGTTTCTTTAGAAGAAGATCCACCAGCAAGGAAGCCGTCAAGGCACTACGGTGTCCTCAGCGTTCGGGTGTTGTCCAGCTTGACCCGTATATCGTTAAACGTGGGGGGCGTGAAGTTGCGGCGCATATTGAACACATCACCAAAGAGAGCTCACCAAACTGGGATTAGCGCATTAAAAGCTCCTGCATGTGGCTGGGGCGACCCCTGAGCGGCTGTGGCATCCAACAAACGGCGAGGATCTGCTCCCAATCCCACGCCCCGGGGTACGAAACTGGGACCCAAACCCGGAACGGGAGAAACTCTCGGCACCGGCTGCCTCAGGCAAACCCACACTTTGGGATGGCCACGCTTTCAACCCACCTCGACCCCAGTGGCACTTGACAGCGAGTCCGCGTGGCCGAATCCAATTCCTAGGTGACCACCGAACCAGCCCAGGTTTTCTGCTACTACCGGACCCGATCTGCCATCACCAAATCGCCCTGGCCTTCCTGGCCCGCGACACCCGCGCCCTTCTCTCCCGTCCATGCCCTGAAGCTTAGGCTTCGCATGCCACCTTCACGATGCAGGCCTCCACCGGCATGTTGACCAAGGTACGGACACCGCCCAAGCTTCGTGGTGCGCTGGGAGGACGGCAATCGTACTAAACGCGCCCTGTTCAGTTCGAGTCCAAATCATCTCGTGCAAAAGGCCTTGCCTTCCACCCCAAGCGGTGAGGTTCCCCGCTGCCCCGCCATCCCGATGCGCCCGCTTACATCAGGGGTTACAGGCCATGGATCCTCGTTTCTCTCCATTCGTCGACCATTCAGCTATGGGACTACCGCATGGGGACGCTGATTGACCGTTTCGAGGAGCACGACGGCCCCGTTCGCGGTGTCGACTTCCACAAGACGCAACCCCTCTTCGTCTCGGGCGGCGACGATTACAAGATCAAGGTCTGGTCGTACCAGGCAAGGCGATGCCTCTTCACGCTCAACGGGCATCTCGACTACGTACGGACCGTCTTCTTCCACCACGAGTTGCCCTGGATCGTGTCGGCGTCGGACGACCAGACCATTCGGATATGGAACTGGCAGAATCGCTCTTTGATCTGCACCATGACGGGCCACAACCACTACGCCATGTGCGCGCAGTTCCACCCGACACAAGACCTCGTCGTCTCCGCGTCGCTGGATCAATCGGTTCGAGTGTGGGACATCTCGGGGCTGCGGAAGAAGCACTCGGCCCCGACCTCGATGACGTTCGAGGACCAGATGGCCCGCGCGAACAGCCAGAACCAGACCGACATGTTCGGCAATACGGACGCGGTGGTTAAGTTTGTGCTCGAAGGCCACGACCGAGGCGTCAATTGGGTGGCCTTCCACCCGACAATGCCCCTGATCGTGTCCGCGGGGGATGACCGCCTGGTCAAGCTGTGGAGAATGAGCGACACCAAGGCGTGGGAGGTGGACACCTGTCGCGGCCACTTTCAGAATGCTTCCGGATGTCTCTTCCACCCCCACCAAGACCTGATTCTCTCCGTGGGGGAGGACAAGACCATCCGCGTTTGGGATCTGAACAAGCGCACCTCGGTGCAGTCCTTCAAGAGGGAGAACGACCGCTTCTGGGTCCTCGCCGCTCATCCGGAGATCAACCTGTTCGCTGCCGGCCACGACAACGGAGTCATGGTGTTCAAGTTGGAGCGAGAACGCCCGGCCTCGAACGTCCACCAGAGTACGCTGTTTTACATCACGAAGGAAAAGCACGTCAAGTCGTACGACTTCCAGAAGAACGTCGAGTCCCCAACGCTCCTCTCTCTTAAGAAGATCGGCCCGGCTTGGGTTCCTCCTCGAACACTCTCGTACAATCCTGCCGAGCGATCGGTCCTCGTCACCTCTGCGACGGACGGTGGCTCCTACGAGCTCGTGAGCCTCCCCAGGGACGGCTCTGGAGCCATCGAGCCGACCGAGTCGAAGCGTGGCCAGGGCAATTCGGCCATCTTTGTGGCCCGCAATCGTTTCGCGGTGCTCAACACGGCTTCTCAAACGGTAGATGTCAAGGATCTGTCCAACAACACCACCCGCTCCTTCAAGCCCCCAGTCGGAACGAGCGATATCTACTTTGGTGGCCCCGGCAACCTACTCATCATCACGCCCACCGCCGTCCATCTCTACGACATACAGCAGAAGAAGAGCATTGCGGATCTCACGGTGAGCGGGGTCAAGTACGTGGTGTGGTCCAACGACGGGCTCTACGTCGCTCTCCTCAGCAAGCACAACGTCACCATCGCCACGAAGACCCTCTCCCAGGTTAGCACGTTGCACGAGACTATCAGAATCAAGAGCGCGACCTGGGACGATGCCGGGGTCCTCCTCTATTCGACGCTCAACCACGTCAAATACACCCTGCTCAACGGTGACAATGGCATCGTTCGGACCCTGGACCAAACGGTGTACCTGGTCCGCGTCAAGGGCCGCAACGTCTACTGCCTCGATCGGGCCGCCAAGCCCCGAATTCTGCAGATTGATCCGACGGAGTATCGGTTCAAGCTCGCGCTTGTCAGGCGGAACTACGAGGAGATGCTGCACATCATCCAGAATTCGTCGCTCGTCGGCCAGTCGATCATCTCCTACCTGCAGAAGAAGGGATACCCCGAAATCGCATTGCAGTTCGTCCAAGACCCGACCACTCGATTTGAGCTTGCCATAGAATGCGGCAATCTCGAAGTGGCCGTGGAGATGGCGAAGCAGCTCGACCGGCCACAGCTCTGGACGAGACTGAGCACGGAGGCGCTGGCCCACGGCAACCACCAAGTGGTGGAAATGTGCTACCAAAAGCTGAAGCAGTTTGATAAACTCTCTTTCCTGTACCTGGCGACGGGCGACCAGGCCAAGTTGACCAGGATGGCCAAGATCGCGGAGCATCGCGGCGACTTCACCGCGAGGTTCCAGAACGCTCTGTTTCTTGGAGATGTGGAGGATCGCATTCAGATGTTCAAGGAGATTGACCTATGTCGGTACACCAACTCCTTGCTCTCTGCCGCACAAGCTAATGTCCCAACAGATCCTCTTGCCTACATGACGGCGAAGGCGAACGGCCTAGACGAGGAGTGCCAGTCCATCTTGGAGGCAACAGGTTATACGGAAGAGTCGATCAAATTGCCAGACATCGGAGAGGCTCTGTCACCACCCAAGGCCATCGTCTCGACCCACAACGCCAACTGGCCTACGAAGGCCACTTCCGTTTCCGTCTTCGAGAAGGCGCTCCTCGGCCAGGTAGAAGGGCTGTCCCTCGAAGATCAACCCGCCGCCGCCGCCAACGGCCTGGGCGAAGAAGCAGAAGAGGACGGCGCCAAGAACGGCCTCGGTGCGGCCGAGGAAGACGAAGACGCCGGAGGCTGGGATATGGGCGACGACGCCGTCCCCGAGGTGGATAGCGATTTCGTCAACGTCGAGAGCGCCGATGCCGGCGGGGCTGGCAGCAGCGAGGCCGATTTGTGGGCGAGAAACTCGCCCCTGGCCGTGGACCACGTGGCTGGCGGGTCGTTCGAGTCCGCCATGCAGCTCCTCAACCGGCAAGTCGGCGCCGTCAGCTTTGCTCCTCTCAAGCCGCGTTTCCTCGAGGTGTACCAGGCCTCCAAGACGTACCTCCCCGCTTCGGCTGGCCTGCCGCCTCTGGTCAACTACGTTCGGAGGACGATCGAGGAAACGGACCCTAGGAAGGTTCTCCCGATCACGCCGAGGGATATCGAGTATCTGGCCGAGAACGAGCTTCAACGGGGCTACAACGCCATGAGGACCAACAACCTGGAAGAGGGTAGCAATATCTTCAAGGGCCTTCTCCACGCGCTGCTCATAAACGCCGTGTCGAGCGAGGGCGAGGTTGCCGAGGCCAAGAAACTGATCACCTCGGCCAGCGAGTACGCGGTGGCCATGGCCATCGAGCTGGCCCGGAGACAACTGGGCAGCAACGAAGAGGTGGCCCAAGATCCCAACCTGCTGAAGCGGAGCCTGGAGTTGTCGGGTTATTTCACCATTCCCAAGATCGAGGTCCCTCACCGACAACTAGCGTTGGTCAGCGCCATGCGGCTCGCCACGCGGTACAGGAACTACAACTCGGCCCTCGGCTTCGCGAACAGGATACTCGCCAACGGCGGAGGCCCTGCCATGGCCCTCGAGAACGCAAGTGTCGGCACCTTGATCATACTGGAGAGCAAGCTAACACGCGGAAACAGGCCCGGAGGACCAAGGCCCAATGCGAGCGCAACCCCAACGACGCTGTCGAGATCGAGTTCGATCAGTTTGCCGAGTTCGAGGTCTGCGCGGCGAGTCATACGCCCATCTATAGCGGTACGTCGTTCGAGGAGTGCGCGTTTGACGGGTCCAAGTACCACACCAAGTACAAGGGCACCGTGTGCCGCGTCTGCGAGGTCTGCGAGGTGGGCAAGCACGGGAGCGGCCTGAAGATTTTCGCTTAGAGGGACCGCGACTCAGTAGCGAGGATACAGGACCCCAGGCGTCCGTCCTGGGGCGGACTTTATGGGGGCGGACGTCGGGACACTGAGGGGAGGAGGGCCAAAAAGTTTTCCCTCTGGCGGTAGAAGTCAGATGCGACCGGCTTTGGGCTGGCGCCGCCCATCACTGATGAAGTAAAGGAGGCAGTCATTGAATCATGAAAGCTCCGGTTTTGTGCTCCTCGCCTTCCCCGATGCAAGTGTCCCACGCAGGCATGGGCTGTCTCGCCGTCTAAGGTGGTATTTATCCGTACACACGCCGACCCTATCGCGCGTCGTGGCATCTGAGCTCCGTTTCCTCCTGTCTGTGGTGCCTCCCCATCCGCCGCGCCGTCTTGGCAGCCTAGACGATGGTCTCGAGTTCCCGCGCATAGCCCAGCGCGTTCTCGATGATCATCTGGCTCATGGCCTTGTCGGCCGTCACCGGGCCGGGGCCGTCCTGCTGCGCGGCTGCCTCTCCGCCGCCGCCGCTACCACCGCCACCGCCGGCCGCCGCCGCCGCGGGGAAGAAGATCTGGCCGTCCCTAACGAGCCAGCCGCGGTGGCGGGCGAAGTCGACCACGGCGCCCTCCGAGTCGAGGAAGAGCAGCGACTTCGTTGAGCTCAGCGGCAGCGACGGGTAGGCACGCTCACTGCTCGAGGCGATCTCGGAGCGAATTTGGGACGTCAGGATCTGCGCGGGTCCTCGTGGTCAGCCTTCTACGCCTGCCTGCCTGCCTGCCTGCCTCTGTGACGGGGGTATGGGGATTGTCCTCTCCCCACCCGCCTTCTTCCTCCCGAAAGACGGGTTGCGCGGCACAAACGACGACCAGACATACCTCGGAAAAGACACTGTACTCCTCGCACGGCACCTCGCCCTTCTTCATGGCCTTCCAGACACGGTCGTAGCTACCCTCCATGAGCCAGCGCTCGATGCGGACAGGGTAGCCGAGGTAGCGATCGCCCTCGACGTCGGCGGCGCCGGGCCCGTCGCGGGCGCCCAGCGCCTCGAGCTCCGAGTGGAACTCGGCGTAGCGGCCCTGCGTCAGCAGCAGCAGCAGGTAGAGGCCGGTGACCTTGTTGCGCTCGCCGGCGCCGCCGCTGCCGGCGGGCGCCGGCACCAGCGCGTAGAAGGGCGACAGCTGCGCCACGTAGCGCGTGAAGGCGTCCGGGTCGCGCGCGCGGATGCTGTGCAGCGCGCCCTGCTCGTACGTGTCGCGCGCGGCCGCCACCAGCGCCGGCGGCGTGGCCGGCCCCGGCGTCAGCGCCCGCAGGGAGAGAAGGGCCAGTTTGGCCTTGGACAGGAGCGCGCGCGCGTCCGCGTAAGCCGGCGACGGGTGCGCTTTGAGCTGCGTCAGGAGCTGGGCGAGCTGCCGTTCGGCCATCTTGGGAGGGGGGGACGAGAGGGAGGACGGGGCCGTCGGGATGCCTCCGAGTCTGGGTGGGTTTGGGGGGGTCCGATCGTTTCTCGGGTGGATGTTGGAGGTTCGTGGGGTGGTTTTCTAGTCGTGGGTTGTTCGGAGGTGATGAAGGTGATGGGGGTGATTGTCAGTGCAGGCTGAACAAGGCTGACGAGGACTTGGGAGGGAGGTTCAGAGTGGAGCACAGAAACGTTGATTACGTAAGTCAAACGCCAGCGTCAACCAACTCGGCAACGAACTTGCACGTTTGGCGGATTCTATTTACCTTGACATTGTGTTAACACTTGAGTAAGTAGGCAGGGTTTACTATTTTGTCTTTTCACCTACTGGAATGATTGCCCCGTATCTAAAGTTGCGCCGTACCCTTACCTGTGTAAGTCCAACATCCACATTCAGGTCCGGGATCCACATCCCGGCTTTCAAACCACAGTATTCCCGAAGGATCAAACCCGTTCTTAATCTCCATCTGGATGGAGGGCTTGCCGACCCGAAGAGGAGTCGTCGGTGAGCCCTGAGCAACGCCGGGACCTGGAGAGGGGTGGCAGCGAGGGTCTGGGTAGTCCATACAACGAGTATTAAATATGCCCTAACATTTAGTCGTAGGAAATAGGATTGAGAGGCTGCAGGTTTCGCTAGGGAAGTTTAGCTCGAATATGATCGACGAGGATCAGTCGAGACACATAAGATACGGTATTGCGAAGTCATCTAGACCCGTGGTGAGGCGAGTTGTTGAAGGGGAGTTTCGAACAACCCCTGGGAGGAGCTTTCCTCATCCACCCTGTGGGTGAGAAGGCCCTAAGTGCGTGCTCACCCTGTTTGAGAGCGCTTGACATAATCGGTGACTCGATCTCCTCTTCGCCTCCTCCCATACTCCGTATGTCGAGTTGCGAGCATGGAGGTTAGCAGGGAGGGGAAAATCTGGCTCCAGATCATGGTCCGCCGCTGCGCCCGCTTCAGCGCGCAATAGCCCGAAGCCCGTTCACTTCTCGAAGCTGGGCTCGCTGGGGTCAACAGCGAACCGGAAACGCAACTCCGTAGATGAGGTTCACCAGAGCTCGCCCTCTCGGCTGTCCGGTCTCGGCAACCCGTCACCCGAAGACGCCGTTGTTTTCAGCCCAGGACACACAACCTTGGGAACGGAGGGTCAAATACCGGGGGCGGAAAGTGGCTTCGACTGTGCCACGATGAGCGGCGTTGTTGGCGCATTCAGCCTCACGCGGACCCGGCTTTCAGCTTGCCGATAGTGGTCGCGGCTGGACCACCAAGAACACGCCGTTTCGGACCAGCCCCGCCGGCTTCTCGTGGTTTCTACAAGATGACCAAAGCCCGTACTCCGTACAGTGTATACTAATCTGCCATGGAGGGAGTGTAGGATTGTGCCGAAGCCGACGGCCGTTCGGTATCGGGTCTTCATAGCAACTCGGGCGCTCCCCGGCAGTGGAGGGGAGGTTCTGCCATGGAGGGCTGGAAGTGGTAAGGAATGCGATTCTTCCGCGGCCCTGGACAGCCTTCCAAGAGGGAGACCATCGCGGTATTTGACTGCATTTGACTGCAAGCCCAGCGGTTCCTCGGGGGCACAGCGGACCAGCCCAAGAGTCCCTACCTAGGTACCTACCCAACTGAATGTTGGCTGGGCCGAGACCGACGGAGGGACCGGATGCCAAGACGGAGCTTTCTCGAGGCCAGAACCCGGAGCAGCGAGTGGTGGAGGCTCGGTCGCGTGTTCTCGTGTGTCTCGCCATCGCTAGCAAACATGGTCATCCGCAGTGGGCACAGGAGATGACAAAACGGCGCAGGCCAGGGCGAGCTGAGGGAAGCTAGCTGCGCCTGCATATACGGTGTCGATGAAGAGGACGTCTCTCCGACATGCGGGGTACTGTCGTTGGATGTTATAGGAACAGCGGATGGAAAAGCCACAGCGTTGTAGCAGACGGATGCCAGTCTTACAGGTTTGGGGAGAGATGAGGTTGACGTGTGTTGGGCGATGGGCGCGTCCCTGTCCCCAAATAGCAGCCCTGTGTGGCTGAGACGGCGCTGTGACCGAGGCTCGCCGCTGCTGGATGGACCCCGGGAGGTCGTGGAAGGACACCCGGCTTGCCGCGATTGCAGGGTCGGTGCAGCCGTTAGCGGGCACTGTATTGCAGTAGCGAGTGTCTGGCAAGGCCGTTCGGCCAGGCGTTCTGTCGTGACAGAGTGTGGTGTGTGTGCGCATGTGTGTGTCGTGCTGCCAGTTACAGTAAATACCGGACGTGCCACGCGGTTCGCGCCCAGCGCCCAACCTCGAACGGCAGACGGCGGAGAAGGACACGGGCGGTGCCGGTTGGGACAGGCCGGACGGTTGGGCAGGCGATGGCGTTTGGCAGCCGGTCCAGGGGGTTCAGTTGGTCTGCTGCTGCTGGAGGGTTGTCGTTGGTGGCCTCTCCTTTAAAACCCACGGCGCCCCGTGATTCCGTCTGACGGCCTTCACTCCGACCTCAGACGATACTGTACCCACACCCACCGAGCCTGAGGCCCGGCCGTGCCTTGCATGACCTGGAGCTTGTTCAAAGGCTCCGCCGCAGCCTCATCCCTCTGCCATATTAAGTAGCCAGGCTGCCGGTTTTGCGTCGCCTGCTTCGCGCAACCCACCTCCCGCTCGCTGCCCCTCCCCAAACTCCCACGCTGCCCGCCCCTCGCCCACCGCACTCCACCTCCCGTTATAAGGACCGGCCCGACGACGTCGCAGCTGCGCTTCGACGCTACCTTACATACCGAACCCACCGCAACCGACCCATCTGGACAACCCGCCAACAAGAATGCTCTGTCCCACCCGCGCATCCCGCCAGGAGCTTTCTCTCGCCACCGCATAACGCGCGAGAACGCAACGACAGGCCTTCCGCCGCGGCGACTGCCGCCAACCGCCTCTTGCCACCAGATGTCGAACCCGCCGCCAGTTCCGGGCAAGACGGCCATGTACGGTATGTTGATTCCCTCCGGGCGTCGCGGTAGACACAGGACAGCACATGGACGTCGAGGGCAGTCGCCGGCGTCCAAGCTAGCGGGCAATGTATCAGGCACGCGGGGGAGGGGCAGCGATCGGCCAAAGGGTCCAGCCGAATCCTGGGTTTCCGGCTAGGAGTGATCTCCTTGATCACACACGTCGTCGCCGATCACCGCGACACCGAGTTCGACAGGGACGGGAACAAGACGAGTTGCTTGGCCGTCCGACAAGCTTCGACCACGACCAACGGGGGAGCCTGGGGGCCCGATACCAAGCAACTTGGACCTGGATACGACCATTCGCGAGGACGGCCCTGTTCGACCAAACGGGGCTCGATCTGCGGTTGGACCGCCGTCGCATGCGCCCCCCGTCTAGGTTACGAAAGCAGCCCGGGCTCCCAGGCTTTCAGGGCTCCCAGGCTTCCAGGGCTCCCAGGACCGCGCAGGGCCCGTCGTTCTTGGGGGATGTTTCAAACTGAACCTGAAAGGAATGGGCCACCACCAGCCGCGGCTGCAACCTCACTTTAAGCTGCAGCGCTGCGCGCTCGGGCTTGCACCTTTGCAAACCCCCCGCATTGCCCGTCTACGAATCTACGAACAACCGAAGCCGATGATCCCCCCTGGCCATATCCTGCCCTGCCTTGCCTCGTTGCGATACATTGCTGCGCGCTGCTGGACGCCCCTCGCGACGAGGAGCGGTCTGATCTGGAGGGGCATCTTTGCTGACGTCGGATTGTTTCGGTTGATGCAGGCACACAAAGAAACCCGAGCGACATGGCGCCGCAACTGGGCGCGACGTTTGTTCCAGGCGGCTTCGATGACTACTATATGCGTGAAGT
>Ga0247777_1000278_pt1 | contig 13734 bp, 7 predicted proteins | sample UWRJL154409C5_FD_179937 | JGI IMG/M metagenome (GOLD analysis project Ga0247777, IMG submission 179937) | Plant litter microbial communities from Arlington Agricultural Research Station in Wisconsin, United States - UWRJ-L154-409C-5 | ecosystem: Environmental > Terrestrial > Plant litter >...
GACCAACCCATGATGCCCTGAGTCACCCCCCTCTCCAAGAGCCCCCCCCCCCTTGCGGGGGTCACGCATCCCGGCTGCTTAAACGAGCACATAAAGCGAGCAGATCTTCCGTCCGGGTCAGTAAGCCTACGCTTTTCGAAGCCCGGAAAAGCACGAGACTAGCAGGCCGGAGTAGTGGGAGGGTAGACTCACCAAGCTCAGGCCCATAATCATGGAGCACCAAAAGCACACATTGTTGAGCGTCTGCTTGCCCCTGACCCAACTGGTGCGTTGCAGCATGACTATGGGCAGTTGCAGCATCTGGCACACGAAACCGTAGCCCCTCAACTTCTTGGTGATGCAGGCCATGACGATCTCGTGGCCGACGGCGCTGATGAGAAAAGTGACAACGGTGGCGAAGCCACGGCCGACGTGCGGTCGGCTGGCGCTGTAGACGTGGCGCCGCAGGAAGCTGTAGACCGGCACGTTCCACTCGCGACTGAACTCCATCCAGTCGGTGCTGTTCCACCAGTCGCTGTAGAAGTGGCGGTCGCCGAAGCGAGTGATTTCAGCACAGGCTCCGAGTACGTACTCGAAGATGACGAGGAAAACCAGCAGGAAGGTGAGCATGAAGGGGAAGAGCAGCCACGACGTGTTCTCGGCAAGGGTGAGCAGCGTCTCCGTCAGCGACGCCGCCGCCTCCAGACGGGCCGACGACACGACGAGCACGGGCAGGATGAATTCTTCCGAGACAATGGTCAGCAGGAATATGCAGCCGAAAATGGCCGTGATCTTGGACAGGAGAGATTGCCAATCGATCTTGGCCACGCGCGGGTATTCGAGCTCGTAGCAGAGCGTCGGGCAAACCAGGTAATCGGCGTAGTTGGCCCAGGTCAGGTTGCGCGGGTAGGCCGTGTTGCCCATGGGGCTGGCCAGCTCATGCGCCAGCAGCTCCCGCAGCTGGGCCACCTCGTCGTCATCGTCGTCGCCGCCGCCGCCGCCGCCGCCGTCACCGTCGCTGCCGCCCACGTCTCCCGCACCGACGGCGCGTCCGGCCCGCTTGGGTGACGCTACGGTGCCGGCGGGGTTCTCCGGGCTAGGGTAGAGATAGGCCGGGGCGCGGGACGCCGTGGAGGGGTCGTCGAGGGCACGCAACCGCCTCTCGGTCTCGGAGAGATGGCCGTTGTAGAAGGCATACGAGTGCATCTTCATCAGCATGACCATGGTGTGGAGGAGCAAGAAGACCTGCGACGTCCAGGTCCAGTCGAGCGCAAAGGGCAGAGCTATCCACACGGCCAGCCAAACGACCTGGTAGAGGCTCTGCAGGGCCATGCCACCCCTCGCCCACGTCAGGCCGGCGCCTCTGCGGTGGGAAGCGCGGAAGGTGCGCTGCAGCGGCAGCGAGATCGAGGTAGAGGCGACCATGACGAAGTCGGCCAGGGCGAGGTGCCAGAGCTTGACGGTGAAGAGAGACCAGATCTGCACGCGCAATGGATATCCCGTATCCCTTATGTTGCGCAGCATCGTCGTGATGGCCATGATGGCCAGCCCGATCCAGAAGAGGTTGAAGAAGCCATGAAAGTCGCGGTACTCGCTGTTGGGGTCGAAGTGGGACACACGCGACGCGAACTCGATGGTAGGGAATATGCGGCGGCGCTGCTCGGCGCGTATGTGTTTGCGCGCCGTCGACAGCGACTTCTCCGAGGGAGGGGCGTCGGCGGGGATGGGTGTCGACCGGCCGCTGAAGCCGCGGACGGGGGCGTCAGCCGTTTGTCCCACCAGAGGGGGAGAAGCAGGGACCTGCCTGGGGCTGCCGCTCTCTGGCGGCTCGAGGTGGCCGTCGGACGACACGTTGCTCAGCTGCGAGTGGGCCGGCTTCCGGGGTCGTGGGCGCACCAGGTGGTCGTAGTGGTCGTGGCCCCGACGGAGGAGCACGTCCCCAGATGAAGCCATATTCAGTGCGAGGTCATCACCAGCCGCCGCGGCGAGTCGCTGGGTTCCGAGGTCTGGGGAAGAAAGCGCCTCTGGTGGAGGCGATGGCTCGCTAACCACAAGGCCGCCCGCCCACCAGGCCTCTCGTGGCGTAGGACACCGAGGGGCGGACCTGAATATCGCGACGTGTTATCGAAGCTGACGGAAGGTCGGGTAAGCCCACAGGATTTCCTGTGGGATGGTGGGACCGAACTGAACACTGACGTTCGGATATGGGGTGGCGTTATTCCAGGTTAGAAAATATACCTAACGTTAGATAGCGTTATCTAACTAACAATATTTGTTCAACAGTGAATCAAGGTAACACTACTCCGTACTCCGTACCAAGACTACCTGATCGATATTACATGAAATCAATAACGTAACGTTAGTATAAATAGTATTATTAACAACTAGTTAACGTTAGTAGCAATAACAATTCGATGACACAAGTCTACAAGTTTCGCTACACAACTTGTAGTGCTGGTGTTCGTAAAGATACAAGAGAAACTACTGGTAGGTCTGTAAGTTGGTGCCTACATCGTCAGTCGGGTGGCCGGTGACAAACCACTTCGTACTCAGAAACCCCCCAAGCCGCGACGACGCTTGGAGACGTCATCAGACCAACCCAGCTCACCAAAACGGTCGATCTACGAGGGGGCTTTCTTCGTCCGGAGGCAAGCTCTGAGGCCGGCAACGCAGCGTGCCAGCCACTTCATGTTGTCGCCGGCGTCGCCACTATTCCCAAGGGACGATGCCGGAGCCGCCATGTCAAAGTACTGGTCCTGCTACTCGTTATCCTGACTCCTAGCCAGATATCCCTGGAGCTTCCACAGCCTGCCTTGTAGTTCTAGGCTCCGCTTTCGCCCCAGCAGGAATAACGACCCGTCCGCGAAAAGGGCGGAACGTCGGCGCAGCTCGGCAACGTGACCCGAGCCCAGGAGGAGATCGAGGTTGTACAAGATAAGAACCGCGTCATACTTGGCCCCCTCGACAGGCAAAACTGACATACGGCTCTCGGGCGGTATCCGTGCTTGCTCCGCATCAGCTGTTGCCTGACCTCCTGCCCCAACGAAAAGGCCACATCCCCGATGGTGCAAAGCCTTCAGGTCGCCGACCGAGTTACACGGGGTGAGATAAGCCCGTCCCGCCACCTCGCATAGGGCCGATAGGTCAAGGAGATTCTCAACGATGCGGCGCCGCATCAGTTCTGCTACCCACGTGCTCATGTCTTCCCTCCAGATTGCCCCGCCAAGTGACGACGTGAGTCTTGTCGCCGATGTCATCTTGAAGAGTCGCTTGTGTCCGTTTTTGTAGGGGTTTCTGTCCTTGGTGAAGCCAGAAAGAAGTGCCTGGGAGGCCAGGACATAGGCGGTGCCCCCCAGGGGCGGTTTCGGGCTGGACACAGGCCTCTCCTGTGTGGCCGCCTCCTCCGGCCCTTGGATTTGCCTGGCGGGGGCGAGGTCATAAGGGACGAACCAACATCGGCCGGATGCATCGTGCTGAACGAGCTTGAAGCCTTGCAGGAAGTAGCTAGGCAGCTGTACATGTGCGCTCGGGCAACGGCGAACCGGTGATGCCAGGGCATGAGCTGGGCTAAGGTCAGCGATCCTCCCGGGGAGTTCGGCGGAGTGGGCACAAGGATACCCAAAGGGTTGCGGGCGAGCTTGTTTTGCCACGTCGTCTTCTTAAAGGCGCAGCGCTTAGGTTTGGGGGTCGACCATCTCGATCTCGCGTGGACGAAGGCCGGGTCCATCAGAGGAGACACGGGCAGCGGGCCGGCGACCGTGTTGACGACGGTGGCCGCTTCGTCTCTTATCACCACGGTCTGTTGCGAGAAGCGACAGGCCTGGGACCTGGGGCCAGAAGCCCCGATGTGATTGCGCCGCATGATTACGCAGCGCCTCATGCTCTAGGTCTGTGTAAAGCGTCGTCGATGGGTTGGGGTGTTTTGCGTTGAGAGTCTCACAGTATGCACCCTCAGATAGTACGAAGTGAAAACGAGACTGCCGTTGAATTCAAAGACGAGGCGAGGTGGGGAAAATGGGTATGAAGGTCCGAGGGTCGAGTTTGTAGCCAGGGAGGGTGATGGGGGGGGGATACTGCAGGAAACATATGGTAGGTAGGGAGTAGGAGGTAGGTATCTGGATAGGTACTGTAGGTAGGTAGATTGGTATCTCGATACCTCAGGTAGGTATCCAGGGATAAGTATGAGAGTCGTTGCTGGCGTGAGTTTCGTGGTTCTCCCTGGCACAGACTAAGCACGAAGTGCCCGCCCTCAAGCCGCCGAGCCGCCGAGCCGCCGAGCCGCTTCCCGGCCTGCCCCACAAACAACAAACGCATGCCGCCACAAGGGGCCGTCCTCGTCGTATCGCATCTTTCGCGCCAACACACCGATTCCGACATTGGCGTATCGACCAATAGGCACGCAATTCGCAGTCCAGATGCAGTGTCAAAGAGCCGCGCAACGGTTTGCCAGGGACCTTACTAGGCGACCCTTTCGGCGTGTGATTTCCCAATACGATGGGTCCGGTGGGAGGAGGGGACCGGCGGCATCCCTCCCTATCCCCTACATCACCGAAGTCACGGTTGGACCGACCCCGGCGCCCCGAACAGAGACTCAGATGGACTGACAGCTGGTAGGCCGGAGGATGGCGAACATGTTAGTCGTGAATTGGCACTCCACCGATCCCCGCTCTCTTCCTAACGACACGTCCAGCCGATATATTCTCTAAGCTGCTCCAAGTGCGCCATCCCGACCCCCCTTCCATCGTTCCGTCGTTCCACCGCTTCCACGGGCGAAACCCCTCGAACCTCGTGGCTGACGCGCACAGGAGCGCATCATATGTCTCAACGGACAAATCGACGATACTGTATCCGCGGCAATCGTCGCGCAGCTACTCTGGCTCGAGTCCGACAGCCCCGACAAGCCAATCACCATGTACATCAATTCCCCCGGCGGGGAGGTCAGCTCGGGCCTGGCGATATACGACACCATGACATATATCAAACCGCCTGTTTCCACGGTCTGCGTCGGCGCCGCGGCGTCCATGGCGGCCATTCTGCTTCTGGGAGGCGAGGCGGGCAAGAGGTACGCGCTGCCGCACAGTTCCATCATGGTCCACCAGCCGCTGGGCGGCACCAAGGGGCCCGCTGCGGACATCCTCATATACGCCAACCAGATCCAGCGGATACGTGAACAGGTCAACGAGATCGTGCACCGCCACCTCAACCTATCGTGCGGCTATGAAAAGTACGACCTGCGGGCTGTGAACGACATGATGGAGAGGGACAGGTACTTGACGGCAAATGACGCCAAGGAAGCGGGCATCGTCGACGAGATCTTGCACAAAAGGGTCGCCGCGGTGGCCACTTCGACCGAAAACCGGCCAGAAGTAACCAAACCTTGATGGAGGAGGCGCCGAGTTCACGAGGCGGCAGCGGTTGTCTCGTGGAAAACGACGAGGACTTGTAGGCACCGAGGCATCGAACCTACCCAAGCATCGATATACCCACGTCAGACACGGCGTAGGTCGAGCTCGGTCGCTCATCGAACCTATGTCAACCCGGTACATTGGATTGACCAATCAGGTGGCTTCGGTATCGATGCTTACCCAGGTACTTATGGCGTACCTCAGGTACTCTGTAATCCATTACAGCGTACGGGTACTCGCGGGTACACGCCGATCATGCAGGTGGGGCATCCCGCTGCCGAGAGTCGGCCTGGTGGAAGGCGGTGAAGAGTTTAAAAAGATTTTGCCAGTGACCTCTCTTTGAGGTTGACCGACTACGGGCAACTCCAAAAAAACAGCTTTTTGTCCCTGTGAATGTCCCTGTGACCTGGGGCGCACCAAAGGATATTGGCAATCTGTAACGCACCCCAAAAATCCCCCTCCTTCTCTCGTTGCCATGTTGATACAGCGCTTCAATTGACACCCTTTTCCCTCTCCCCCCCCCCTTCGACATCGATCGGTTCCTCCGCGACGGACCATGTTCTCCGCTACCCTCGTTCGGACCGGATTGCCCGGGACGCTGGCGCGAGATGTTCCTCTCGCCTTTGCATCACGCCGGTACGTTGCTGTTGCCAGTGGGCAGGGGCGCAGTGGGCGTACTTCCGTCCGCTGACAACAACGACGCAGAAGGCTGCTCTCCACCGCAACCCGTCTCGGCGCAAATCATGAGCTCAACAAGGTCTCTCGCCGCATCACCCAGGACAAGTCCCAGGGCGCCTCCCAGGCAATGCTCTACGCCACGGGCATGAGTGAGGCGGACATGGCCAAGGCTCAGGTTGGCATCTCGTCGGTTTGGTTCGAGGGGAACCCGTGCAATATGCACCTCCTCGGCCTGTCGGAGATCGTCAAACAGTCCGTGGCCAAGGCCGGGCTAATTGGCCTTCGCTTCAACACCGTGGGCGTTTCAGATGGCATAAGCATGGGCACCTCGGGCATGCGCTTTTCCCTGCAGAGCCGTGAGGTCATCGCCGACAGTATCGAGACGGTCATGAATGGGCAGTGGTACGACGCCAACATCTCCATCCCCGGCTGCGACAAGAACATGCCAGGCGTGCTCATAGCCATGGGGCGCGTCAACCGGCCCAGCATCATGGTGTACGGCGGCTCCATCAAGGCCGGGTGCAGCCAGGGCGAGCCTGTCGACATTGTGAGCGCGTTCCAGGCATACGGCCAGTACATCGCGGGCGGGATCGATGAATCGCAGCGCTTCGACATCATTCGGAATGCGTGTCCCGGCGGTGGGGCGTGTGGCGGCATGTACACGGCCAACACGATGGCAAGTGCCATTGAAGCGATGGGGATGACGCTTCCTGGGAGCAGCAGCAACCCAGCCGAAGACCCGGCCAAGAAAGCCGAGTGCGCTGCTGTCGGCGAGGCCATCAAGAACCTCCTGAAGGAGGATATCCGACCGCGTGACATCATGACCCGCCAGGCCTTCGAGAACGCCATGATCGTTGTCAATGTTCTCGGCGGCAGCACCAATGCTGTGTTGCATCTCATTGCCATGGCGGATGCCGCCGGCATCGAGCTCACCATCGACGACTTCCAGGCCGTTTCAGACCGCACCCCGTTTCTTGCCGACCTCAAGCCGTCCGGCAAGTATGTCTTCAACGACCTCTACCAAATTGGTGGAATCCCGGCTCTCCTCAAGTTCCTCTTGAAGGAGGACATTATCGACGGCTCGGGCATCACGGTCACGGGCAAAACCATGAAAGAGAACCTTGCGTCGTTCCCGGATTTCCCCTCGGACCAGGTGATAATCCGCCCGACGAGCGATCCCATCAAGCCTACCGGTCACATCCAGATCCTTCGGGGCTCGCTCGCCCCGGGAGGCTCAGTCGGCAAAATCACGGGCAAAGAGGGCCTCCGCTTTGAGGGTTCGGCCAGGTGTTACGACAACGAGGACAGCTTCATCAGCGCCCTCGAGCGCGGGGAGCTTAAGAAGGGCGAGAAGACCGTCGTCATCATTCGCTATGAAGGTCCCAAGGGCGGCCCTGGCATGCCCGAGATGTTGAAACCCAGCTCGGCCATCATGGGGGCCGGCCTCGGCAACGACGTTGCCCTGCTCACCGACGGTCGTTTCTCAGGCGGCAGTCACGGCTTCTTGATCGGGCACATTGTGCCGGAGGCGATGGAGGGAGGTCCAATCGGGCTGGTCAAGGACGGTGACCACATTGTCATCGACGCGGAGAAGAAGATAGTAGATCTCGACGTCTCGCCCGCCGAGTTAGACGCGCGGCGGAAAGCGTGGAAGGCACCCGAGCCAAGGGCGAAGCGGGGCACGCTGAGGAAGTATGCAGCGTTGGTGAGCGATGCCAGCCACGGCTGCGTGACGGACAATGTCTAAGAGGGGCACCAGATAGGATACGCCTGAGGGGCACGGGTCAGTCCCCTGGACGTTATCCTCTCGGGTCGACACTTGCTGGGCGGTGAGGGCGGATAGGGGGTCTCAAGCCACATCACATCGCCCCAGACTCGGAGTCATGAAACCCATGCCGGAGATACGCACAGCTGTTGTGCCAGGCATTGCAATCGACGCAGACTCGGACACACGCTGCCTTAGGCCTCACGATGCTGCGAATAAGCTCAAGTGTTTCCGTCGTGCTGCCCAAGGAGAATGCCTTTTAACGCCAACAAAAAGTCCCGCCATGGCAGGCGCCACGGCAGGCGTCTGTAATACGACGTACGCGTCAGCCTTTCCATGCCCCTGTGAAAGCGTGTTTGTCGCGCAATGTCAGGCCAACACGCTTGTTCCTACCCAGCCTCGCGAGGGCGTCGGCAACTTGGTCGAGAAGTTGCTGCTCCCCGGGCTCCAGATCAGACCCGTCGTCGTCGTCGTCATATCCCGAGTCCCGACCCGACGCCTCCTCGACAGGTGTAGGAACGCCTGTCGGAATCTCGGTACACTCGGCGATACGAATATGGATACAGTGGGTGGGGCGACTAAGGAGTTTCCACAGGAAGGCGAGCCACGCTCCAGGAACGGGCGTCGTGACATCTGGCGGGGTGTAACGCATGCTCACCGGGAAGATCTTCGTCCGGCTCGGGGTGGTGAGCAGGCTGGGACTCAAAGGCAGGATCCCTTTCCCGTTGGTGGTGCCACACTCGGGGAAGACGGCGATGACACGGCCGGGGTGTGCTCGGAGCAGGGCCCGGAGGTCGGTCAGTCCGGATTTCGGCGCCGGGGCGAACTGAGCGGGCGAGAGGGCGTGGACCACCGCGCGGAAGAGCGAGACCCTCTGGACTTTGCGAGAGTTGGGGTACGATATGGTAAAGACGGGATCGAATATGGCAGACAAGTAGATAGCATCCACCGGCGACGTGTAGTTGACGGCAATCACGGAGCCGGCTTGGGGGACGCGGGAGGGCGGCTGCTGCGAGAGCGAACCCCTCTTGACACCGTCCAGCTGAAGATCGACCCACCAGATGCCCGGGATGCCCATCATGAGAAACAAGAGAAGTTTGCGGGCCACCGTCGGCAACGGCAAGTACTGGAGGGCGGCGAAGTAGGTTGCCACGAACGCAACGAAGAAGGGCAGGCGGAATGCGAAGAGGAAGATGCGCGTGAAGGTGGAGAAGGCGGTCGAGGGCGTCTTGATGGGGATGAAGGGCGAGATGCCCGACCCTGGGAACAGAACAGGTCAGCTGGCGTCGGCGGATACATCCAGAGAGATGGAACCATGCCTCGGTCGCGGAACTGCGAGTACTTCTCCATCTCTTGGAGTGATTGTCGAGGCTCCCGCTGGTTTTCTGCGACGAGATGTCGGGCCGGTTTTAGCGAGACATGGGTCTCAAGGCAAGAAGACACCTCTTCCTCCAAAGCTTTCCAGTGGCAGGTTGGTAGAGGTAATGTCTGCCTACCTCGCTATTTACCTAGGTACGGAGGAGCGGATTACTCGCACGAGTCGTAGTATCCAAGTCGTGGCGGTCGCTTTCCTTGACATGTGAGCGGCGTGGCGCAGCTGACTGTGGCTAAATTTCACGGATGTGGCGCAGTATTTGTTTACATCAACTGAATCCGCGAGTCCGCCGGGTGCCGCCAGACGAAGCCATCGCGCTCGAACCACCGCACTCCCAATTGGGTAAGGGCCGTACGCAAATCTGGGTCCGGCTCCGAGGCCCAAACAAACCTCCACAACGTCGCCGTCTGCTTCACTGGGCCCCGGAGCTCCGCTCCTGGCTTCCTGCATCTTGCTGCAGCTTCTCCGCCGTATTCGATACCTCAACATGGAAAACGTCGAGAACGCGGTATGTTTCCTCGGACGGCCCGTCTGTTCCCCTCTCGGAGCCGTGGTCTTTCTGACATCGTTCCTCGCTTAGCCACCGTCTCGGACGGCCTCTGCGCTCCCGCGACTAAACTCAGCCGCGATGGGTGCTCGAGGCATGGGACGTAACCTCCAAGAGCTTTCGGACCCGCAGCACAACTCTCGGGCTCAAGGGTCGTCCATGCTGCCGCAGTACGGCGCCAAACGACCCCATGCCGGCTCTGGTGCGTTTCGTAACCGTCCTTGTGTTTGGATCCACGCCGCGTCCACCGCTTCTTGCGATCCCGACTTCTGCCACAATGCTAATGGAATTGCATTGGGTAGCATCCCAACCTGAACCCAAGATTCGCAAGACGCTGCATGAAAGGGCTGGCGAATGCCACGGTGCTAGGGCGGCGGCAACGCCGGCCTCTAGCCAGCCCCCGAGGGGGAACTCCATTGCCTCCATATACGGCGTACGTTGGCTCCTGCTATACCGTTCTATCTCGCGCGCCCGTCTCGTATGTGGGACTCCGGCGGGTGCTAACTTTGTCTTTCACAGGTCAAACCAGCCCAAGTCACGGCCGCCCGTCCTCCCTCGGCTGCCTCACGCCCACCGCCCTCGCGCGGCTATGGTCAGAGCGTCGGGTCGGAGACGCGGCCGCCACACTCGGCTCGTCCGAAGTCCTTCAGCAAGTCCGTCATGGGACGGCCACCCACGACGGCGGACGCCAGGCCAGCCACGGCCATGGAAAGCTACACAACGAAAGACGAGGTGTCAGTAGGCAACAGGCAGAATGGTATGAAAACCGTGCGGCTTTCCTTTCGGTCTTCTTTTCGGTCTTCCTTTGGGTCTTCCTTTCTGTCGCAGCAACGAGCACCTCCGACCACCCAGGGGCCGGCGGCGACCTCGTCTGTACAACCCATTCGGGCGTCCCACGGCACCGTCCCGAGCCGAGAGCGGAGTTCCGTCGGCGCTCTGTTCCAGGATGCTCCCAACCTCAGCTTCGCAAATTCTCTCCACCCGCCCACCCAGACCAAGGGGAAACCAAGCGGTTTCTATAGGAGAGAAGGAAACTAGAATCCCCGCTCCGGCAGGCAGGCCGTCGAACTATGTCAACCTTCGCCAGCGGCGGCAGGCATCGACAGACGCAAAACCATTAGCTCGAGTACAAAAAGCGGAAGATGGCTTCCTCGCGTCTCCGAGGACTCCCTTTCGCGGGACAACTGGGCACGAAGACGGCCTGCTGGAACAAACCAAGACTCTCGTCCTGAGCATTCTCAAGACTCTGTGCGCCCGTGTCATGACTCTGTCCCCCTCCAAGTCGTCCGCTCCTTTTTTGACCAAAGACTCTGACATCCGTAACTTCACAGGCTGGGACGTCGACGAGCGGCTCCACCAAGTCGAATCTCAGTTTAAGGCGATAAAGGAAGTCATGGACGGGTCCCTAACAGACAGGAAGAGGCTGGAAGAAGTTATGGATATCACCAAAGCGAGAGGTAGGGCCTCGAGGCGAAAAACAGAGGCGACACCGGGCGACTGACAGCTTGGCAGCGAGCGACCTGGAACGCGAACGGGACCAACTGACGGAGCGAAGCGCGTCCCTCCAAGCCGAGGTCAACGAGCTCAGACAGCAGTCCCAAAGCCTTGGCCTGGCGCTCGAGGCCGCGGAGAGGCGACACCAATATGCAGTGGAGGACAAGGCCCGCGAACACCGACGGGAGGCTGAGGACCTTCGTAAGGAACTCCAGGTCGAAACCGAACGCCTGCAACGAGAGTACAGAGAGGCGCTCGAGGCGCTGAACAGGCATCACCGCGCGGAGCTGGACGACGAACGACTCCAAACAACCAGGGAGATGCAGGCGGCGAAAGCCAAGCTCGAGGCCGAGCAGCAGGACAGGCATCTCGCTACGCAACAAAAGGACCGGGACATGCAGGACCTGTGGGCCAAGGTCGAAGAGGTGAAAGGGGACCTGGACCGGGAGCACACGATGAAGGAGAAACTGAGCAAGACCATCTCCGAATTGGTGACGAAGAACACGGCCCTGGACGAGCAGGTCCAAACGCTGCGCGGCCAGATCCACTTCCTCGAGTCGGACAGCAAGCAGCAATCGGAGCAGTTCGCGCACATGGAAGCACGCATGCAGGAAGCCCTGAAGGCGGCAGAAGAGTCGCGGCAGAAGCTGATCAAGGAAGAGACGGAGCGCCGAGCACTGTTCAACAAGTACCAGGAGCTCAAAGGCAACATCCGGGTCATGTGCCGGGTTCGGCCGGTGCTGGACGAGAAGGACGGCGACACGGCTCGGATGGCGTACCCGGACGTCAAGACGTCGACGCAGATTGAGGTGACGGGAGAGGAAGAGCGCAGCAGCCTGGGCAGGGTCAGCCGCAAGGTGGTGCCTTTCGAGTTTGACCGCGTCTTCTCCCCCGACGCCCAGAACGACGAGGTGTTTGGCGAGATCTCGCAGCTCGTGCAGAGCGCGCTGGACGGCTACAACGTCTGCATATTCTGCTATGGCCAGACGGGCTCGGGCAAGACGTACACGATGTCCTCGGCGGACGGCATGATCCCCCGGGCCACGCACATGATATACGACAACATCACGCAGCTCGCGGAGAAGTCGTGGTCCTACACGATGGAGGGGAGCTTCATCGAGGTGTACAACGAAGAGCTTCACGATCTCCTCAGTCCCGGGCGTGACCCGGATCCGAAGAGGAAGCTCGAAATCCACCACGACGAGACGCGCAAAACGACAACGGTGGTCAACTGCAAGTCGGTGCGCCTCGACAGCCCCGAAGGGGTAGAGGCGATGCTCCGAGAGGCGATGGGCAACCGCGCCATAGCGGCAACCAAAGCGAACGAACGCTCGTCGCGTTCCCATTGCGTCTTCATGCTACGGCTCCAGGGAGACAACTCGGCGACGGGCGAGCGTTGCGAGGGCACCCTCAACCTGGTAGACTTGGCGGGCTCGGAGCGGCTCAAGCTCAGCGGCGCCGAAGGGGAGCGCATGCGCGAGACGCAGAACATCAACCGCTCACTCTCGTGCCTGGGCGATGTCATCGAGGCGCTCGGCGAGAAGAGGGGCCACGTCCCCTACCGAAACTCGAGGCTGACACACCTGCTGCAATACTCCCTGGGCGGCAACTCCAAGACGCTCATGTTCGTCATGGTCAGCCCCCTCGAGGCGCACCTGAGGGATACAATGACAAGTTTGAAATTTGCGACCAAGGTAAGCGATTTGGCCCCGAGTCGGCCGGCAGGCGCCCCCTAGTTTTTCCTGATACTAAGCGAGACAGGTACACAACACACACATTGGGACGGCGAAATCGACAAAGAAGGCCAGGGAGTCGGCGTGACCTGTGCGGATGGGGAGCACGGGCTCGGCGTTGGTGGAACGCAAGTCTACCTAGGTGCGCTGTGGAACATGCGGTCCGCTCAGGGAGGGTTACTCGGGACAGCCACGAGAAATGCCAGACGAAGGTGGCGTCAGGCTTGCTTTTTTGGTTATATGGGTAGCACCGGGAGCACAGTTGGCAGTCAGCCAGAGACTGCGTTGTCCACGGCATAGTCACCATTACCGTAGTACCAGGGTTTGTCTGCCATGGCGAAGGGCGCCGGCGGCGGGTTGGAACGTGGAGACTGGCTCAAGACAACGGCAGCAAGCTCAGCCAACTAGTGAGACGATCCAACGGCCTTGCAGTGAATGCAGATGCTTCTCGCGCTAAAGTCAGATGGTCACTGCTAACGGCCGTGGCGGGTACCTTTTATTTATATCAAATTTACGCTCTCCAGTCGTCAACCACCGAGCAACCAAGCGTCTGGTACTGGAACCGCCAATTTTCCAACGGGGGGGTTTTTTCCCAGGTTGGCGCGAATCGGTCCATTCGAACTTGGGCCACCTAAGCTCACTTAGTACCTACCTACCTAGGTACATACCCATCATTCCTTCTCTCCTTGCCCCATCCCACCTGCAACCTCACCACGGCACCGAAAAAGATGGAAGCGAGACCAAGGTTAGTAACCGGC
>Ga0247777_1000279_pt1 | contig 13732 bp, 10 predicted proteins | sample UWRJL154409C5_FD_179937 | JGI IMG/M metagenome (GOLD analysis project Ga0247777, IMG submission 179937) | Plant litter microbial communities from Arlington Agricultural Research Station in Wisconsin, United States - UWRJ-L154-409C-5 | ecosystem: Environmental > Terrestrial > Plant litter >...
TCACGACATGATGATTTTCCAGGGCACTGCTCGATCCTTCCTGATGCCCGTGGCGCTCTTTGCGCTGGGGCTCGGATCGATACTGGGGTACACCTATGCGCGGCGAGCCGACGCGCCGGCGGCTCCCGAAGCGGTGCTCGATACGCCTGCGGTATCACCCCTCGCGCAGCGCGCGGCGACACCGACTGCAACGGCGACCGATGAGCCCTCGCCGTCACCGCCTGTGGCCGAGGCCCCGCCGGCCGAGCAGTTCCCGCCTGATGCGGAGCTGCTCTCAGCCGCCTTGGGACAGGACGTGGCGAAAGGAGAAGCCGCCGTCCGAACGCTCGCGAAGATGCCTCGGGAGCGGGCGATGCCGATCCTTCGCCAGATCGTCGCGTCAGGTGATGAGAGACGCCGCGTGCTCGCGCTGCATTCGTTGCGCACGGTGGCGCAGGATCAAGGCGACGCCGATGGCGGCATCCGGGAGGTGATTCGCACCGCGATCTACCACGGCGACAGCGATGACGTCACGGCCGAAGCCCAGAACGTGCTGAACGAGGTCGAGAGCGCTGTGGCCGCAGCGAAACCGCGCCGCTGAGGCACTTGCCTTGCGGTAGCGAATGACCTCAATCTGAGGTCGATGCTAAAGAACCTGAAGAAGGCCGGCAGCAAGGTGCTCGTCGCATTGGGCGCAGACCTGCGCATGAAGACCGGCGATCGTGCGGTACTCGAGAACGTCATCCTGCCCTGGTTCGCGCGGGACGCTCGATTCCAGCGCGTGCTGTTCGTCGGCTGTGACTGGTACACGAAGGGCTACTCGAGACTCTTTTCCGCCCGCGAGTACTGGACGCTCGAACCCAACCCCGGCCGCCGGAAGTTCGGCGCTGCGCGGCACGTGCAGGACATCGGCCAGAACGTGACGCGCCATTTCGCGCCCGGCACGCTCGATGTCGTGTTCATGAACGGCGTGTTCGGCTTCGGGTTGAACGATCGGCAGGGAACGGAAGAGACGCTCGCTGGCATGCACACGTGCCTGCGTGACGAGGGCGTGCTCGTCTTTGGCTGGAATGATATCCCGCAGAACCGGCCGTTTCCGCCTTCAGAAATCGAGAGCCTGAAACGCTTTCGGCCGTTTGTGTTTCCGCCGCTGGGGACGGCGGAGGAGAGAGTGGATGTCGCCAATCGGCACGTCTTCAGCTTCTACGCGAAGTGAGCTCCCGCGCGCGCGCAGGCCCCGCGCCTTCGCATCAATCGCTGCTGCCAGACGACACACCTGCCGCGTGAGGAGTCACAGTCACGCGGGCCGGTTGTGGCGAGGGGGTGCGCGTCCGCCGCCCGAATAACAGGGTCTTCAGGACCGGCACATTTCCTAGCACTCGCTCCAGCACCATCGGCCCGACCACCCCGGCGATCACACACACCGTGAACAGAATGCCGGTCACACCGATCGGCTTTACCACCGCACGCGCGGCGGCCACGAAAAACGGGTGAAACAGGTAAACGGAGAATGAATACGCGCCGATGCGCTCGAGCGGTCTGGAAACCGGGCACAACGCGATCAGCGCAAGCGTGCCAGTGACTCCGACGAGCAGCTCTAGCGGCACGCCATCGTGTGACGGCGTCTCGCCCTGGAGCAGGGTCGCCAGGTACAGGACCATGGCAACCAGCGCCACGACGACGCAGGTCCACGACACGAGGGGCCGCATCAGGATCGCGCCGAATCGATTGGCGCCCAGGCCCAGCAGAAAGTAAGGCGCGAGATACAGCGCGTCGAGTGCGCTGAACGGTACGGTGTCGTCGCGGTCCATGGGAATAGTCAGGTGGATCGCGAGGAACGCGACGAACACGACTGCGTAGCGCCCCGGCGTCGACAGCAGCTTGAAGCGGTCGAGCAGCGCGACGACCGCGAAAATCAGAATGATCGCCTGCAGGAACCAGTAGTGAACGTAGTTGAATACGTAAATGCGCCACACCTGGTCGAGCGGGATCTGCCAGACCGCATTTTCCTGATTTACCTCGGTGGCCGCGTAATACAGCGTGGAGACGCACAACAGCGGCAGCACCAGGCGAACGAATTTTCTGCGTGCGAACGCGCCGACCGCGCCCGGCTGCACAGGCCGATACGCATACACGAATCCCGAGAGGAACGTGAACAACGGCATGCGCAGGTACGTGAAGAGATTCGCGAACAAGCGATAGCCGGAGTCGTCGTCGACTTTCATTCCGGTCAGGGCTGCTGAGCCGATCGTGTGGAATGCCACGAGCAGAATGCACGCGATGCCACGTAAGGTCTGCACGCGCCGGGATTCGTAGTTGTCCGGCACAGGTTCCGTCCCCGCCTCAAAACTGGCGGTGGATGAAGCAGCAAACGCCATACCCGTGGGTAGAGCACAAGCATTCGAAGGCATCGCACTACGCGTGGCGCGGGCGGGGGTGCGCAAGGGCCGCATGCAACATGCGATGAATGTAGCCAATTTTCGTCGACGAGCCGACCGGGGGCAACGTGTCAGGCATGACTTTCGGCGCTGAGCCGCGGGGAAGCGCCGAAGCCATTCTCAATTGGCGTCCCGGCGTAAAAATCTTCCAGGATCCCCGCTTGATGCTGCGGCTCCTTCGCATGCGCCTGGTGCGCCAGCCGCAACCCGTATTCGCGGTGTTCTACCTCGATCGCAAACAACGGCTCCTTCGTTTTGTCGAAATGGCCCGCGGCGAGGGCGATCGGGTCGACGTCCACGCGAAGGAAGTCGTTCGCGATGCAATCTGGTGGCACGCCGAGCAGGTGCTCTGCGTTCGCAGCGATCCGCTCGGCGATCATCAGCCCACCGTGCACGACGTCAACGACGCGCGGCGCGTAAAGCGCGCGCTTGATCTGCTGGAGATGCCTTTGCTGGACTGTGATCGTCGGCGAGTCGATCACATCGCTGGTGCAGCGACGTGTCATCTGAGAGGAACGCTACTCATCAACCACAGGCGAGATCACCTGCACCGCTCGCACACTAAATCCGCTGTAATTCCCGATGTTTTTCGTATTTTCGTGAAGCGAAAAAGCGTAGACGATGACCTGCAGCGCGCAGATACTCCGAGCAACGAACGGATACGACGGTGCCCCATGCGCAGCAGCGAAGCTCACAACCTGGTCCCGAAAGCACAAGTCGACGAGAACCCCATGGAAGCCAGAATCGCTCGAATCGAATCCGATGTCGCCCACATCAAATCGAACCTGGCGACCGTACAGCTGGACGTGCGCGAGCTGCGCGGCGACCTGAAGGTCGCCAACGACGCAATCAGCGATGTCAAGAACCCAGTGACTGCAGTGAACGGCAGGGTAACCGCACTGGAGTCACGGATTGACTCACTGGACGCAAAGATCGACTCGAAGATCGACGCACTCGAATCCAAGATCGATTCGAAAATCGATTCCAGGATCAACGCTCTGGAGACCAAGCTCATCAAGTGGATGATTGCCACGATGCTCACCTGCATCGGAACGAGCATCGCCTCCGCAGGCTTGGCACTTGCGCTTGCCAAGGCATTCCTCGGAAACAAAGTGCCGTGATTTTCATCGAGCCCTCGCTGGCGTCGCGCGCCGCCAGCAAGTTGCCCCTGTTCAACTCTGCATCATGCGGCGGCTTCCTCCTTGTCCTTCTCGGACTCGGCTGCCGGCGACGAAACGCCCGGGATGCGTGTGCGCTTGAGCCCGCTGCTTCGGTCGCTCGTACGCACGTATCCCATCGCCGCATACAGCGGGCTGTTCTCGCCCTCTGTCGAATCGCCCGAATAGAATCCGACGTCGCGCACATGAAGGGGGACATGGCCAATGTTCAGCTCGTCATGCGCGAGTTTCGCACCGACATGAAGGCGGCCAACCGGGCCATTGCGAACGTCAAGAACGCCGTGGGCGTGCCGAACACGAAAGCGGGCGCAGACGCAGAAATGGACACTTCGTTCCGCGAGATGCGCGAGAACATCGCCGGAATGCGCAAGGACATTGCGAGCATCAAAGGACTGCAGAAAGCCACCTTGTGGCTGCTGGCCATAGCCCTCCCAGTGTTCGCTGTCGGCGCTGCGATCGCCAAAGCGCTTCATTGGCTCTAGGTGATCCCTGAAGACCCCGAAATAAGGTCGAGGGGTCAAGCGGAGCCCGCCCGGGGTCGGCCACGCAAGACCGTGGCATGACGCCGCGTCCGTACATCGAAAGGAAGGGAATGGTGGCCAGGGTCGGAATCGAACCAACGACACGCGGATTTTCAATCCGCTGCTCTACCAACTGAGCTACCTGGCCAGCTGGGGGCGCGTATTAGACAGGCGAGGGATGTGCGGCGTCAAGCAAGGGATGCAATAAGCTATTGATTCGTCAGCAGGGATTGCTGTTGCGCGAGGTTTTCGAGGGGCGGTTCCGGCCGACGGACGGGATTCGGAAGCCCTCAATCGCCGGGCGGCTGGGAGCGGATCAAATCAAAGAAGGTCAGGGCAGAAGGTTAGGGCAAGCCAAGCCGGACAGGCCCAGGGCCGCGCGCGCTCAGCTAGACGCGCCGAGAGCGCCGCAGAGCGCGACTGACACTCCCCCAGCCGCCCGGCGATTGAGGGCTTCTTCACACGGAGCCGACAGCGTCATCCCCCGGTAACAAATCCATTCTTTTCGGTAGTTTGCTACCCACTTTCCGCCCCGGTCGTGAACCCCGTTCACGCATACACGCACGCAATTCACCCCCTCCCCACAAAGGGAGACTCCGCGGCCTACACGCAGACACCCCACCCGCGCCTCTCTGTGTCAATGCGTGCCGCGCCCCGCGGCCCGAACATATCGACCCTACCGGGCACACGGACCAATCCGTGTCCCAGCGGTTCAAGTGGAGAAGGTCTCATGCGTTTCCGTTCAGCCCCTTTCAAATCTGTCGTGGTCGCTTCCGCGCTCCTTTCATCTGTTGTTGCTTTGACGCTGGCGGGCTGCGCGCGCAATGAGGCCGCCACCGCTGCTGCCGCCCCGCCGGCTCCGCAGGTCAGCGTGGCCGAGGTACTGAAGCGTCCCATCACCGAGTTCGACGAGTTCACCGGCCGGTTTGTCGCCGTGGAGCGCGTCGAAGTGCGCCCGCGCGTCTCGGGCTACATCTCCAGCGTGTCGCTCACGCCGGGCCGTGAAGTAAAGAAGGGCGACCTGCTCTTCACCATCGACGCCCGCCCGTACGAGGCCGCGCTCAAGGGTGCCAAGGCTGAGCTGGCCCGTGCCCGCACCCAGCTCGCTCTGTCTCGCAGCGAGCGTGATCGCGCCGTGAAGCTGCTCGAGCAGCACGCCATTTCGCAGGAAGAGTTCGATTCACGCGCCTCCGGCACGGAGCAAGGCGAAGCGAACGTCGAAGCGGCCTCGGCTGCCGTCGACACCGCCGCGCTGAACCTCTCGTGGACGCGCGTCGAGTCGCCGATCGACGGCCTCGTCAGCCGTGAAGAAGTCACCGCCGGCAACCTCGTTTCGCCGGGCCAGACGCTGCTGACCACGGTCGTGTCGGTCGACAAGATCTACGTCGAGTTCGAGAGCGACGAGCAGGTGTACCTCAAGTACGCCGCGGCCACTCGCGCGGGCGAGCGTGACAACGCGCGCAGCTCGCACCTCCCGGTGTGGGTCGGCCTTGCCGATGAGAAGGGCACGCCGCACGAAGGCCAGATGGTGTTCCTCGACAACGCACTGGATGCGCAGACCGGCACGATCCGCGCCCGTGCGCTGCTCGACAACCACGATCGTCGTTTCACCCCGGGGCTCTTCGCCCGCGTGAAGCTCGAAGGCAGCGCCAAGTACGAAGCCCTGTTGATCAACGACAGCGCCGTCGGCACGGACCAGAACGTGCGCTACGTGTTCGCCGTCGGCCCGGACAACAAGGTCGAGTACCGCGCGATCAAGCTCGGCCCCGTCGTCGACGATGGCCTGCGCGTCGTGCGCGATGGCCTGAAGCCCGGTGAGCTCATCGTCGTGAACGGCCTGCAGCGCGTACGCCCCGGCGCCACCATTGCCCCGCAGAAGATTGCGATGGGCGTGAAGACGCCGGCCGCGGGCGTCCTCGCCTACAACCAGTAACTCCGTAGCACCCGTTACCCCCGAAGACGGACGTCAGGGCTGAGGCAACCCCCCTTCCCCCTCTGCCCAGCCCTGACGACTCCGCACTCTCCAAAACCAGGGACGCCATCGTGAAACTCTCTCATTTTTTCATTGAGCGGCCGGTGTTCGCCGCCGTTTTGTCGGCGTTCATCACGATCGCGGGCGCCATCGCGCTGTTCAAGCTGCCGGTGGCGGAGTATCCCGAGGTCGTGCCGCCGTCGGTCGTAGTGCGCGCGGTGTATCCCGGCGCGAATCCGAAAGTGATCGCCGAAACAGTGGCCGCGCCGCTGGAGCAGGCCATCGTCGGCGTCGAAGACATGCTCTACATGTCTTCTGCGGCGGCAATGGACGGCACGCTCACGCTCACCGTCACCTTCAAGATCGGCTCGGACGTCGATCGCGCGCAGGTTCAGGTGCAGAACCGCGTCGCGCAGGCGCAGCCCCGATTGCCGCAGGAAGTGCGCGATCTCGGCGTCACCACCACGAAAAGCTCGCCGAACCTGATGGGCGTGGTGCACCTCATCTCGCCCGACGGCCGCTACGACGCGCTCTATCTGCGCAACTACGCCGTGCTGAACGTGAAGGACGTGCTCGCGCGCCTGCCAGGCATGGGCGAAGTGCGTACCTTCGGCGGTGGCGATTACTCGATGCGCATCTGGCTCGACCCGCAGAAGCTTGCCGCTCGTAACCTCACCACCAGTGACGTCGTCGATGCAATCCGCGAGCAGAACGTGCAGGTGGCCGCCGGCCAGATCGGCGCCCCGCCGGGCCACTCCGCGGACTTCCAGGTCGCTCTCAATTCGCAGGGCCGACTGCAGGACGAGGATCAGTTCCGCGCGATCGTCATCAAGACCGGTACCGACCAGCAGATCGTGCGTCTCGGTGACGTCGCGCGTGTCGAGCTCGGCGCGCAGGACTACGCCCTGCGCGGCCTGCTCGACAACAAGAACGCCGTCGCTCTGCCGTTCTTCCAGTCGCCGGGCTCCAACGCGCTCCAGCTGTCGAAGGACATTCACTCCACGATGGAGGAGCTGAGCAAGGATTTCCCGGAAGGCCTCAAGTACGAAATCATCTACGACACGTCGGAGTTCGTGCAGCAGTCGATTGAAGCGGTGTTCCACACGCTGCTCGAAGCGATCCTGCTCGTCGTGCTCGTGGTGATCCTGTTCCTGCAGACGTGGCGCGCGTCGATCATTCCGTTGGTCGCGGTGCCGGTCTCTGTCATCGGCACCTTCGCCGTGTTGCTCGCGTTTGGATTCTCGATCAACACGCTCTCGCTGTTCGGGCTGGTACTCGCGATCGGTATCGTGGTCGACGATGCGATCGTCGTTGTCGAGAACGTAGAACGTCACATAGAAGAAGGCCTGGCTCCGCTCGAAGCCACCAAAGTGGCGATGAACGAAGTGAGCCGTCCGATCATCGCGATCACGCTCGTGCTGTGCGCGGTGTTCATACCGGTCGCGTTCGTCAGCGGCCTCACCGGTGAGTTCTATCGCCAGTTCGCGCTGACCATCGCGATCTCGTCGGTGATCTCGGCGTTCAACTCGCTCACGCTCAGCCCGGCGCTGGCCGCGGTGCTGCTGAAGCCGCAGCACGAGCAGAACGACTGGTTGTCGCGCGGCATGCGCAAGGTGCTCGGCAAGCCGTTCGGTCTCTTCAATCGCGGCTTCACCCGCACCGGGAATGCGTACTCGAAAGGCGTCTCGACGATGGTTCGCCGAACCGGTATCGCCCTCGCCGTGTACGCCGGTCTCATCGTGCTGACGTACTTCGGGTTCATGGCGGTTCCGGGCGGCTTCATTCCGTCGCAGGACAAGCAGTATCTCGTGGCGGTTACTCAGCTGCCGCCCGCTTCGTCTCTCGATCGCTCCGAAGAAGTGACGAAGGCGATGGGCAAGCTCGCCCTCGAAACACCGGGCATCACGGGCGCGGTGCAGTTCGCCGGCATGTCCACGAGCACGCTGAATGCGAGCCCGAGCAGCGCGATGCAGTTCTACAAGCTGGACGAGTTCAGCAAGCGCAATAGCGCGGAGCTGGGAATCATGGGTCTCGCCGGCACGCTTCAGCAGAAGTTCGGCTCCATCCAGGAAGCTTACATCGGCGTGTTCCCGCCGCCGCCCATCCAGGGCCTCGGCACACTGGGCGGCTTCAAGCTGCACATCGAGGACCGCACGGACCAGGGTCCCGAAGCGCTCTACAAGGTCACGCAGGAAGTGATCGCGAAGGCGTACCAGGAGCCGAAGCTCGCGGGCGTGTTCAGCTCGTACCAGATCAACGTGCCGCAGCTGATGGTGAACGTGGATCGCGTGAAGGCGAAGCAGCTCGACATCAAGCTGTCGGACGTCTTCCAGACGATGCAGGTGTACCTCGGCTCGCTCTACGTGAACGACTTCAACCGCTTCGGCCGCACCTATCAGGTGGTGGCGCAGGCGGACGCGCAGTTCCGTGCGCAGAAGGAGGACATCCTTCGCCTGAAGACGCGTAATGCGAAGGGCGAGATGGTGCCGCTGGGCGCGCTGCTCACAATCGAGGAGACGTTCGGGCCGGATGTGGTCGAGCACTACAACGGCTTTGCGTCGTCGGATATCAACGGCGGGCCGGCTCCAGGCTTCAGCTCGGGTGAAGCAGAAGCGGCGATGACGAAGATCCTCGATGAGACGCTGCCGCGTGGCATGCGTTTCGAGTGGACGGATCTCTCGTATCAGCAGAAGGCGTCGGCCGATACGACGACTCTCGTGTTCGCGTTGTGCGTGGTGTTCGTGTTCCTGGTGCTGGCTGCTCAGTACGAGAGCGTGACGCTGCCACTGGCCATTGTGCTGATCGTGCCGATCGTGTTGCTCGCGGGTATCACGGGCGTGTTGCTCTCACGGGGCGACTCGAACATCTTCACGCAGATCGGGTTGGTAGTGCTCGTGGGGTTGGCGTGTAAGAACGCGATTCTTATCGTTGAGTTTGCCAAGCATCTGCAGGACGAGGGCAAGGACGCGGTGACTGCTGTGCTCGAAGCGGCTCGGTTGCGGTTGCGGCCGATCTTGATGACGTCGATTGCGTTTATTGCGGGTGTGATTCCGCTGGTGCTTGCTACGGGAGCTGGTGCGGAGATTCGCAAAGCCATGGGTGTTGTGGTGTTCGCCGGGATGATTGGCGTCACCGTGTTCGGGTTGCTGCTGACGCCTGTGTTCTTTGTGCTCATGCGGCGGTTTGCTCATAAGACGAAAGGTGGTGGGGTGTTGATTGCGGCGCCTGGCCTGCCGGCTGCTGCGCACTCGCCGGAGAATGACCATGTTTAAGAAGCAAGAAGCCCTCAATCGCCGGGCGGCTGAGAGCGGCGCCGCAGGCCCCTTCAGCGCCGCAGGCAAGAGGGGCGCCTCTGGCGCGCCCTCGGGAGCCGGTGCGAGCGCCGGAGCATACGGTCGCGCAACTCGTAGCGGCCTCACGCGTGGCCTCGCCGTTGTTTTCGGCACGATCTGGCTGTCCGCCTGCGCGGTCGGCCCGAACTACAAGGAGCCGAAGGTTCCCGCAGCCGAGAAGTTCGAAGGCAGTGCGCTGACGACGTATTCGCAGGAGCAAAGCATCGGCCGCTTCTGGGAGCAGTTCGGCGACGACACGCTGAACACCCTCGTCAACGAATCGCTCGCGGCAAACCACGACCTGCGCATCGCGCTCTCGCGCTTCTACGAGGCGCGCGCGGCACGCGGTGAATCGCGATTCGATTTCGGGCCAACGATCAAAGCGAACGGCGGCTACACCGAGCAGAAGTATGCCCAGGTGCAAACGGGCGGCCTGATCCCGTCCGAAGATCTGAAGTACTACGACGCCGGTTTCGACGCCGTGTGGGAGCTCGACTTCTTCGGCCGCATCCGCCGGAACGTCGAAGCCCGCAACGCCGAGCTGCGTGCGTCCGAGGCCGAACTGCATGACGCGCAGGTAACGGTCATCGCCGAAGTGGCACGCACCTACTTCGAATTGCGCGGCCAGCAAAGCCAGCTCGCCGTCGCACAACGCAACGTCGAGAACCAGCGCGAAACGCTGAACCTCACCACCGCCCGCCTGAACGCAGGCCGCGGCACCGAGCTCGACACCTCCCAGGCGCAGGCCCAGCTGAGCCGCACGCTCGGCACGATCGCACCCCTTGAAGCGGCCGTATCCAGATCAATCCATCGCCTCAGCGTGCTTACAGGCCGGGAGCCGACGGCGTTGACCTCGACATTGACCGCATCGAAGGAGCTTCCCCCACTCCCCAACGTCGTCGCCGTCGGCAATCCCGCTGACCTGCTGCGCCGTCGCCCGGACATTCGCGTCTCGGAGCGCACGCTCGCGGCCGACACGGCGCGCATCGGCATCGCCGTGGCAGACCTCTTCCCCCGCGTCACCTTCACGGGAAGCGTGGGCTACGCGGCCGTCAGCGCCAGCGATCTAGGCGACCGCGGCACCCGCACGCAACTTATTGCACCCGGCATCTCCTGGGCCGCCTTCGACCTCGGCCGCGTCCGCGCCCAGATCGCAGGCGCCCGCGCCCATGCGGACGGCTCCCTCGCCCGGTACGAGCAGACCGTCCTGCGGGCACTGGAAGAGACTGAGGACGCCCTGGTCACCCACGCCCGCTCACGCGAGCAGCTGGAGCACGTGGGCGACAGCGCGGCCGCAAGCCGCACGGCCGCCCGCCTGGCCCGGGCCCGGTATGACGGTGGAATCTCTGACTTTCTGACCGTGCTCGATACCGAGCGCACACAGCTCGAAGCCGAGGATGCCCTCGCCCAGAGCCGCACAGACACCGCTACCAGCCTGGTTGCCGTCTACAAGGCGCTGGGCGGCGGCTGGCAGGAAGCACCACTTCCGAGGGAGGTGCCCATTGCGTCCACGTCCCCGCGTTCGCGGTAGACTCCGGGGCCTGACCGCCCCGGAGAAACGCTTGAACGCCAGCGCGAAGAACGCCCTTTTACCGGCGATACGATCCGAAGAGCCTGCCGAGGCGGACGATTCGCTGTGCGCTGAGCTCTCGCGTGCGAATGCGGCAGAACTGTCGCAGATGTACGAGTCACTGCAGCGGCGCGAGCGGCTGCTGGCGGCTTCGGCAAATGCGAGCCGGCTGCTCCTCGAAGCACCGGACGTGATGGCCGCCGTGCCTCACGTGCTTCGCCAACTGGGCGAAGCCGCAGCGGTAGACCGCGTGAATCTCATGCTTGCGCAGGCCGGCCCGCAGGCCGAGCGCCTGCTCGTCGTCGCCGCCGAATGGGTGGCGGAAGGCGTGGTTCCTCATCTCGGTCACCCGACGATGGGCACGCATGACGAGCGCAATTTCGAGCGCGAGTGCGCCGAGCTGCGCGCCGGCCGCTCCGTCTGCATCATCAAGGAAGGCACGCGCGAAGAATCCTGTTGTTGCGTGCTCGAAGGCGTTGGCACGAAGACCAAGGCGATCGTGCCGATGTTCCTCGACGGCGAATACATCGGCGTCGTCGGGTTCGACAGCACGCGCCAGCGGCGCTCGATCGATTCGGCGGAGCTGTCCGCCCTCGAGATGTCCGCCGGCATCATCGGTGCCGCGCTTCATCGTGAACGGCTGGTCGATGCGGTCCGCCGGGAACGCGAGCGTGCCGCTGAAGAGCGCGTCGCGGAGCTGGCGAAAGCCAACGCGGCGATTCGCAGCAACCTCGAGCGGCTCGCCAGCACGCCGGACCTGAAGAGCTTCATGGGCGGCCTCCTGCTCGAATCCACGCGTCAGGTGAATGCGGCCGGTGGCAGCGTCATCCTGTTGAAGGACGCCGACGAGGCCTGGCGCATGATCGCGTACGTGAAGAACGGCGAGATCACCGAGCCCAGCTTCCCTGTCGCCGTCCCGTGCAACGAAGCCAAGTTCGACGCGCGCCTGCGTGCCACGCAGGAATCCACCTATCTCGATTTCGATGTGCCTGGGGACGTCGACTGCGTCTGGCCGGGCACGCTCTCCAGCAAACGCGAAGAGCGCCTGATGCGGATGTATGTGATCCCGCTGGTGTTTGGCGATCGCACGATGGGATGTATCGCCCTGTCGTTCCGCCATCGCGAACCGATCAGCCCGCAGGCTCAGGAGCTGCTCGTTGCGCTCGCTCAGCAGGCGACCCTCGCCATCGAGCTCACGCGCCTCGCGCATGCCGGCAAGGCGGCGGCGGTGCTCGTTGAGCGCAATCGCATCGGGCAGGAAATTCACGACGGTCTCGCGCAGGCGTTCACTGGCATTCTCATGCAGCTGGGCGCTGCCGAAGAGCTGAGAGGCTTTTCGAAGAGCAGCCCGCTGCTCGATATCCTCACTCGTATCCGGGCGCTCGCGAAGGACGGATTGACCTCCGCGCGCCGCTCTGTGCTCGCGCTGCGGCCCGAAGAAACTCGCCGCGGCAGCCTGAGCGAGGCGCTCGCGCAGCTTGCTGAGCGCTCCACTGTTTCCGGTCGCGTGGTGTGCTCGTTCGAGGGCGGCGCCATCGACACCGGCCTGCCGCCGGAGCACGAGCACGAATTGCTGCGCATCGCGCAGGAAGCCGTGAGCAACGCCGTGCGGCATGCGCACCCGAAGACGGTCAAGATCAGACTGACGGAAGAGGCGAATCACATCGAGCTCACGGTGATCGACGACGGCGTCGGCATGGAAGAAGGGCCTGAGCGCTGTGTGAGCATGGGCTTCGGGCTCGAGAACATGAGCGAGCGCGCCAAGGCCATCGGGGGCGTGTGGACGCTCGTGAGCAAGCCCGGGCAGGGCACCTGCATCAACGTGCGCGTGCCCAAGCGTCAGCCCAAGAAATAATTCCTGCAAGCCACCCAACAACTACAGCCGCAGCCCGGAGCGAGCGACATGGCAGCCAACCCCAAGATCCGAGTCATTCTCGCCGACGACCATCCGGTCGTGCGCGACGGGCTCGTCGCGATCGTCAATCAGCAGCCGGATATGCAGGTTGTCGCCGAAGCCAGCGATGGTGAGGAGGCGCTTGCGCTCTTCGACCAGCACCTGCCGGACGTCATGGTGCTCGACCTGCGCATGCCGAAACGCGACGGCGTCTCGGTCGTGCAGACGGTGATGGAGCGCCACCCGAAGGCGCGCCTGCTCATCATGACCACCTTCGACGGCGACGAAGACATCTTCCGCAGCCTGAGCCAGGGTGCGAAGGGCTACCTGCTGAAAGACGCGCCGCGCACCGAGATTCTCACGGCGATCCGCGCGGTTAGCCAGGATCGGCCATACACCTCGACCACTGTCGCCGCCAAGGCGCTCCAGCGCATGGCGAAACCGAGCCTCACCCAGCGCGAGCTGAGTGTGCTTCAGGAAATCGCGCAGGGTCGCAGCAACAAGGACATCGCGCGTCGCCTCAGCATCACGGAAGGCACGGCGAAGACTCACGTGAAGTCGATCCTGACGAAGCTCGACGCGATCAGCCGCACGGAAGCCGTGGCGGTTGCGCATAAACGCGGGCTCATTCACCTCTAGACATCTCCCCGGCTCGCGTGAGTCGCACGTCGCGTCTCTTCATGCTGATGGACGCGTTGCGCGCGCACCGTCACCCTGTGACAGCGGCGCGTCTGGCTGAAGATCTCTCCGTCTCTTCACGAACCCTCTATCGCGACATTCAGACGCTCATCGAGCTCGGCGCACCTATCGAGGGTGAGGCGGGCATGGGCTACGTCCTGCGCACCGGC